>Ga0207707_10001933_pt1 | contig 18846 bp, 21 predicted proteins | sample KBSC83BmetaG_FD_184336 | JGI IMG/M metagenome (GOLD analysis project Ga0207707, IMG submission 184336) | Corn rhizosphere microbial communities from Kellogg Biological Station, Michigan, USA - KBS C8-3B metaG (SPAdes) (version 2) | ecosystem: Host-associated > Plants > Roots > Rhizosphere ...
CCTACAAGTCGATTGCGAACGCTTTCGACGAGCCGGCGATGACGCTGCATTACCGCGCCGAAGGCCGTCAGTCCTACGCGGTTTTGTTGTTCGCGCCATCGACAAAGCCGTTCGATCTGTTCGAGCCGGCGCGCAAGGGCAAGGTAAAGCTCTATGTGCGCCGGGTGTTCATCACCGACGATGCCGACCTGCTGCCGGCCTATTTGCGCTTCATCCGCGGCGTGGTCGACAGCGAGGACCTGCCGCTCAACATCTCCCGCGAAATGCTGCAGAATAATCCGCAGCTGGCGCAAATTCGGAAAGCCGTGACCGGCCGCGTCGTCGGCGAACTGGAGCAGCTCGCCGACAAGGAGCCGGAGAATTTCGCTAAAATCTGGGATGCTTTCGGTCCCGTCATCAAGGAAGGCATCTACGAGGATTTTGAGCGGCGCGAGAAATTGCTGGCGCTGTCGCGGTTTACCACGACCTCGGGCGAGCAGCGGTCGCTGAAGCAATATATCGCGGACTTAAAACCCAATCAGACCGAGGTGTATTTTCTGATCGGCGACAGCATCGAGCGGCTGAAGTCCAATCCGCGGCTCGAATCGGCGGCGGCCCGCGGCATCGAGGTTTTGCTGCTGACCGATCCGGTCGACGCGTTCTGGACCTCGGCGCGGCTCGATTTCGAAGGCAAGCCGCTGAAGTCGCTCAGCCAGGGCGATGTCAATTTCGACCTGATCCCGCTGCTCGATGAGTCGGCGAAGGACACGCCTGAGCCTGCTGCCGACGAGGCCTCGACGATCGCGATCATCAAAGCAAGCCTCGGCGATCGCGTGAGCGATGTGCGGGCATCGGCGCGCCTGACCACCAGCGCGTCGTGTCTGGTCGCCGGCAGCCATGGGCCCGACCGGGAGCTGGAGCGCCTGTTGTCGCAGCAAAATCGGGGGAGCAAGACCAAACCGGTCCTGGAGATCAATCTGCGTCATCCGCTGGTTGCCGCGATCGCCAGGGCTGAAAAGCAACCGGCAACGACAGAAGACCTGTCGCTGTTATTGCTGGAGCAGGCTCAAATCCTCGACGGCGAATTGCCCGAGGACCCGGCGGCCTTCGCCGCGCGCCTTAATCGGCTGGTCTTGCAGGGGGTGGCGTAGGCTTTGTGTCGGAGGGCGCGCACGGTTCACGCCTTCTACCCCGACCCTTCCGCCATCTTGCGCCAGCCTCAAGGCGGCGGAAAATCGTAGACAGAAAATCGGCGCTGCAAGCTCATCGAAAGGGTAAGCTTCGGCTTGCTCGCGAGCACGACCAATCCGTCATACTGCTCTATGCGTCGCAGGAGATAGTCGATCGCAAGATTCGCATAACGGTCATGTGAATCCTTCACCTCCGAACGCTTTCCGAACAGCGCGTCCGCCTCGTCAAACAACAAGATAGCGTCCTTTGCCTCGGCTTCCGCGAACAGGCGCTCAAGATTCTTTTCGCTATCGCCGATGTACTTGCTCACCACCGCAGAGAGGTCGACGCGGTAGAGATCGCGTCGCAGTTCCCCAGCCATCGCCTCCGCGGCCGCTGTGGCATTCGTTCCGCTGAACAACAGCGCTTTGCGTTCAGAGGTCGTGCCCACATTCGCTGTCGCGGCGATCGCGCGGACCTGCGCCAAGTCCTCCGCCGGCACCCTGACGCCCGGCCTCGAAGCGGCCCTGGCCGGCCTGGCGACTTTAGGCGGCTGTTTCATGCTGTGCCTCCGGTTTGGAGCGACCAGTCGTTTTCGACCTGCATGCTTTTAGCAAGTCGTCAGGCTAACGCCTTGAACAATTCTCTGGACAGAGACCTGCGATATCGCCCGCATGGCGGGATATCTGCCGGGAGAGGGCGGCCGCAACGTATGGACCATCGATGCCGGAAACGCCGCCTGAATTGCCGTTATCCCGGCCGCAAGTTCCAAATTGCCGTCATCGACGAAACTATTGTTGATTATCCGCCATCTGTTGCGCCCTGTAGAGTGCGGACCAGCGGGGAACAATATGGGCGCTATCGGTCGCACCTGACTTGATTCGGATCAAATCATTCCGGTTAAGTCAGCTCTACGGCATGTGGGGAGGTGATTGGCTCTGTAGCGCCGATCAACTTGCCAAGCGAAGGAGCTGCCCATGATTCCTTCAAGCGTCGCCTCGGTACCTGCCGAACTTCCGCAAAAAGAAGATGTGATTGCCGACCGCGGCGCCAATCGCCCGATGTCGCAGCAACATGCTGATGATTCTCACGGCCACGAGATGCACCCGCAAAAACTGGTGCAGTTGGTCGGCTGTCATGATTCGAATGCGGTGAAGCGCGAAGGCGCGCGTCATCTGCAATAGGCCTCTCCAGCAAGCGTTCAGCCCAACTGACTGATTTTCCCCCCGGAAACGACGCGTTCGACTTTCCCGGTCCTGCTCCCGGTCCGGTAGTGGAATCGTCTGCACCGCCTGGATGAGCAGGCGAGGGCGAGGTGCGCGGGAACGTCAGCAGCCATCCCCGCGATGTTGTTTCGTGATAATATCCAGCGCAGTATCACGCCATGTTTTCGATACGAGCGACTGTGTCGAGACATCAGCCTTCTTCTTGCCCTTGCGAGGAGATCTTGGATGGCCACGCGACGGGATTTTATGCTTGGGGCGGCCGCGGCGACGCTTCCTCGATTGATCAGTTCCGGCATTGGTGGACCGGCATCGGCCGCGGAAGCGACGAAAATAAGCGACGAAAATTGGGATCAGGGGCAGGTGAAGCATCTGATTCCGACCGTCAGCCATGACCGATTTCTGATCAAGGCCTCATTCGAATCTCCCTTGCTTGCAGCGCCCGAGCTAGAGGTCGGTGAAAATCGCGTGCGCGGCGAGATCAATACTGCACGTGGCGATTTCTGGCAGTTCGACATATCGGGACTTAAGGCCTCCACACCCTACAAGCTTTCTCTGACCGCAACCGGCGGCCGCTCGCTTTGCGATCCGTGGGTGTTGTCCACATTTCCTGCGCCTGAGGCGATGCCGGACCGGCTGCGGCTGATGATCTACACCTGCGGCGGCGGGCACGATGCGCTCAATGAAGGCTTGCCTGACGGCAAGATCAGTTGGCTTCCATCGGCGCTGCGCCGGCGTCTTCTGCAGCGCGGACTTTCATTCAAGCCGGATGCCTTGATCGCGAACGGCGATCAAGTCTATTGGGACCTGCGTGCACCGCTGGCGTCAAAAGGCAGCGGTGCCTCGCCACAGGGTCTGGCTTACGCCGGCACCTTCGACCGCGCGCAGCCCATATTCGGCACGCCGAACGAAGCCGCGTTCCGGCGGGCGACCGGTCCCCAGATTGTTCCGCAATACGGCGCGTTGTTGCGATCGACGCCGGCATTTTTCATGCAGGATGATCACGATTACTTCGACAATGATGAAGCAACTGACGAGATCATCACCTTTCCTCCAGATCATTTCATGCTGGAATTGGCCCGCGCCACCAGGCAGCTTTATTATCCTGAATATTTACCGGACCTTAATCGCCCGCCTGGACTTCCTGGCGCGTCGGCGCCGGATCGGCCGCCGGGCGTCGCGGAAGCGTTTGGCACGTTGCGGTACGGGCGGCTTGCGGAAATTTTGCTGTACGACATCCGACGTTCACAGACGCTGAACGGGCCGAGCGCCGTTTTCGTCGATGGGACGGTCGAGAGCTGGCTCAAATCGCGGATGGCTGACCGCGACGTGATTCATGTCGTGAACATTCCGTCAAATCCGCCCGGATGGAGCGCAGGAAAATGGGGCGAATGGTATCCGGACATCCTGGGCAAGGACCTCAAGCTGACGACCGACATTGCAAAACCCTATTGGCAAAGCGGCTGGCTCAAGCAGCACGATCGGCTGATGGAAGCCATCGCGGCGATGCCGGGCCGGATCCCCCTGGTCATCAGCGGCGACCTTCACGCCATCGCCGAAGGTCACATGGTCGGCAGCGGCGCGCTGGATTTCAGCAAGAACCCGATTGCCGTGATTTTGGCAGGGCCGTTGGGCACCGGCGACCGAGGCTGGCCATCGGTATTCCGTGGCGTCGGCGCCTCGGTCCCTCGCCATCTCCAGATGGAAGAGAATTTAAAGCCGATCGAGGAGAACGGTTTTATCATCGCCGACTTTACGTCTGATAACATCACCATCCGCTACTTCCGGTTCAGCTATCACAAGCAGGCTCCTGAAGCGATCGACACGCTTGAGCCGTTTCGGGTGACCGAGCTGAGGCGGCCTTAGCCGGTCAGCGCCTAATGACGCGCGTATATCTCATAGAACGTGATCACGATTTCAAACGCGATCAGGAAGACCACGATGATCTCCAGCCTCAGCGAGCGTTTTGTGTCGATGATATCGGCCAGCGTGCTGGCTGTGTCGGCGATGACCGCCAGTTTCCTGTTCAATGTCCCGGCGCGTTCGCTGAGCTCGTACTCGTCTTCCAGGCGGGCATAGAGCCTCTCAAGGTCGGGCCGGTCCCAGAGCACGTCCGGCTTCTCCCCGACCGCTACCCGGCCCGACAGGCGATGTTGAACGAGCAATGCGTTCCCCATCAGCTTGAGAAGATCGGTTCTGTTCCTCGAGGTCTTCCCGAAGTTTGCGAGTTCGCGGGCGAAGGGCTCGATGGTATCGAATACGTTTGTGACCTCCCTTTCGTCACGCCCGAGCACGACGCTTTTGGCCAACGCGTCGGATACGACCAGAAGCCTCTCCAGAGAGAATTCTCTCACCAGAATAGGTCCGCCGACCGGGATCGGTTCTTCGGCTTCCTTTGCAACTTGTATTTTCGCCCACTCTTCTTCGGGAGGAGTTATCTTGCCAAAGCTGCGAACCCGCAGTCTCTCGAGAAAATCCGCCTCCTCCTCAGTCGACAGGCCGATGAACACCACAACGCCGTATCGGAACACGACTGCCACGCCACTCGACCCAACCCGCACGGCGAAGGGGGAGTTCGACAAAACCTGACCTTCCAGGCCAGCCGTATTGATGCGATCGCCGATCAGAACGGCGTGCGCGGTGATTTGCTGGGCGGTTGGATTTGAATTCACCATCCTTTACAATATCAAACTACAAAGGATTTTTCGATGACGCGGACGGCAGGCTTCGGGGTCCGAGGTCGAAATCCTGCCTCCTCAACCAGACACAAGGCGCCTCCTCAAGTCTTAGAGCAAAGTATGCCGGCAGCCGGAGTCGAATCCGCGCCGCATTAGTCATGAAACCGAGCGTCACATCGACCCGTACCTCTCAGGCCATTTCAAAAATCCGGAGGTCCCGCACCCATGACCACGCCAGGCGGCAGCGATACCTTCTACGGCAGCATTCCGGTCTTTCGCGGCTTTTCCAGCCTGATGGACCCGGCGCTGTATTCGCCGTTGCCGGATGACTGGTCGATCGGCGTCGCCGATATCGTGGAATCGACCCGGGCGATCGCGGAAGCGCGCTACAAGGCGGTCAACATGGCCGGCGCCGCTGTGATCGCGGCGGTCACCAATGCGCTGGAGGGACGCGAGTTTCCGTTCGTGTTCGGCGGCGACGGCGCCAGCTTTGCGGTGTCACCCGACGATCTCGCGCGTGCCCGCGATGCGCTGGCGGCGACCGCAGTCTGGGTCAAAGACGATCTCAACCTCGTGATGCGGGTGGCGCTGGTGCCGGTCGCAGCCGTTCGGGCGCAGGGCCTCGATGTCCGCGTTGCCCGGTTCGGGCCGTCGCCGAATTTGTCCTATGCGATGTTTTCCGGCGGTGGGCTGGGCTGGGCGGAAGCGGCGATGAAACGCGGTGAATTCGCGGTGCCGGTAGCGCCATCCGGCACCCAGCCCGATCTCACCGGGCTTTCGTGCCGGTTCGAGGAAATTCCCTCGGTGCGCGGCCTGATCCTCTCGGTGCTGGTGGTGCCCGCGCGCGGCGCCGATCCCGGGGCGTTTCGCAAGCTGATCGAAGACATCATCGCGCTGGTCGAGCGCAGCCCGGATGCGGGACGGCCGGTGCCGCCGGGCGGTCCGCCGCTCACATGGCCGCCGGCCGGCGTCGAATTCGAGGCCCGCGCCGCGCGCGGAGGGTCGTTGTTCAAGCGGCGCGCTTTCGTGCTGGCCAACACGCTGTTTGTCTATGTCATCATGCGCTTCGGCATCAGCATCGGCGGCTTCGTGCCGAAAACCTACGTGCAGCAGGTGGTGGAGAATTCCGACTTCCGCAAATACGACGATGGATTGCGCATGATCCTCGATTGCACGGCAGAGCTGGAGAGCGCGCTGACGCAGCGCCTCGCCCCGGCTGCTTCCGCCGGAATCGCGCGATATGGCCTGCATCGGCAGGATGCCGCAATGATGACCTGCTTTACGCCATCGGCGCTTCGCAGCGATCACGTGCATTTCATCGACGGCGCGCGCGGCGGCTACGCCTCGGCGGCGACGGCGCTGAAGGCGACGCCGGCGTGATGCGTTCGGAGCCGCACTGAGCCAGACTCTCGAGCGTTGTCCTAGTCATGAGCGCCTATACTGCCTGCGCTCCGGCACAGCCGTATTTGACGCGCAAGCTGGCTGAACTTGTTGGCCGCGAGCCTGGATGGTATCGTGGTTCGACGAACTTTGGCGATATGGGGACTCCCATGAATAGACGGCGCGCACTTGGCCTTTATGCGATCACGTTGGTCACAATCCCTACTTTCCCAAACAGCAGCGTTGCGCAAGGACAGTCACTTAGGGATCAACTGGTCGGAACGTGGATTTACGTTTCGAGCACAGGCAAGCGGGAAGATGGCAGCGACGTGCAGCGGCCGAGCTTGCAGGGCGCAGTGACATACACGGCTGATGGCCGCTTCCACTTCATAACGACTCGCACCGACGCGCCCAAGTATGCGTCAAGTGATCCTGCGCGCCCTTCTCCGGATGAGGCTATGGCCATTGCCTCAGGAACAATCGCCTACACCGGGACCTATACGGTGGACGAAAACACAAAGACGATCCACGCAAACATCGAGACGAGCACGTTTCCGAATCTCGTCGGAGCCCCTAATCAGCGCCGGATCATCACGTCCATTACCGCCGACGAAATGAAGTTTACGAACCCCCGGACGCCTGCCGGCGTTACACTCGAGTTCGTGTGGAAGCGGGCGAAGTGACCGGTCCAGCACGCGTTATGGACCGGGCTGGGCCGATCGCCAGCCCCCGGCCATGCATGGTCACCAAGGCAGGCCGCATAGGTCGATTGTACCCTGTCGCGGCGCGCGCTTGAGTTCGTAGACATAGGGCGCGATGGCGTCGAAGCGAACCCGCCCCCCGGGCTGATCGGCATGGATCTCGCCGTCGAACGGCTTCCAGCCGCGACCCATGTAAAACGGCGCGTTGTGCGGTTCGCAAAACAACAGCGCGAAATCGGTAGCGCCTTCATCCTTCAAGGTTTGAACAGCCGCATTGAGCGCAATGCTGGCGTATCCGCGGCGCCTGCTGTCCTCTCGGGTCAGAACGCCGCCGATGCCGCCGGCCCGGAGCTTGCGCCCATTCCATTTGACCTCGCGGCGATAGATGCCGACATGGCAGACCACACCGTCGGATTCATCCCGAACCAGCGCCCGCAAATCGGCATGGGCAAAGACGATGCCGGCCCAGGGCAGCTTTGCGACGACATGGGGCGGCCAGACCGCGTTGAACAGCGGTTCTGCCAATGGCCATGAGGCGTCCCCGTTCAAAACGTCGATTTCGATGCTCATTGCACTCTTGACCTCCCGCGCGCGTGACAACCTGTGCAGTCTCGGATGCCGGGCGTTGCCAAATTGGGTGTTTCAGACCGATGGAACCTTCTATAAGGGTTCCCGTTAAGCCACGTCTCCCATCATTTTCGGACATCACCCCATGACCTTTACGCTTCCCCCCCTTCCTTATGCCTATGACGCGCTTGCGCCCCATATGTCGAAGGAAACGCTGGAATATCATCACGACAAGCATCATCAGGCCTACGTGACCAACGGCAATAATCTGCTCAAAGGCACCGAATTCGAGGGCAAATCCCTCGAGGAGATCGTCAAAGGCTCGTTCGGCAAGAATGCCCCGCTCTTCAACAACGCCGGCCAGCATTACAACCATCTGCATTTCTGGAACTGGATGAAGCCCAACGGCGGCGGCAGTAAATTGCCCGGCCGGCTGGAGAAGAAGATCACCGAGGACCTTGGCGGGCTCGAGAAATTCAAGACCGACTTTGCCGCCGCCGGCGTCGGCCAGTTCGGGTCGGGCTGGGCCTGGCTATCGGTGAAGAACGGCAAGCTCGAAATCTCCAAGACGCCGAATGGCGAGAACCCGCTGGTGCATGGCGCCACCCCGATCCTCGGCGTCGACGTCTGGGAGCACTCCTACTACATCGATTATCGCAATCGCCGTCCGGATTATTTGAAGGCGTGGATCGATCATCTGGTGAACTGGGAGTATGTCGACCAGTTGTTCTCGAAAGCCTGAACCTGATTTGGGCAACGTATCCTGGGGCGGTAGCACCGAGCTGCCGCCCTTTCGTTTGCCGCGCGGTTGCCTGATCCTTGCGGGGATCGCGGGCTTGCGGCAAAAGCTGCGATTAGCAGGTGGGGAAAAAGCTCAGATGAACTATGTCCTGGTTTTTATCGGCGGTGGTCTTGGGGCGACGCTGCGTCACTTCGTCAACGTCGTCAGCCCGCGCATCCTCGGAACAGCCTTTCCGTATCACACCTTCATCATCAATATCACCGGGTCGATCGTCATGGGCCTGATCGCGGGCTATCTCGCATTCAAGGGCGATGCGTCGCAAGCCTGGCGCCTGTTCCTGATGACCGGCATTCTCGGCGGCTACACGACGTTTTCGGCGTTCTCTCTCGATGCCGTGCTGCTCTACGAGCGCGGCGCGATCTGGCTTGCGTTGTTCTATGTGCTGGGGTCGGTGGTATTTTCGATTTTCGGCCTGTTCGCCGGCCTCGCGCTGGTGCGCCATTTGGCGTGAACCGCTTAATCTCGCATGGGCAGCCATGGGGCGCGCATGGATCTTGTCACGCTCCGTTTGCATCGCTGTTGCGGTGAGACTAAGCAAGTTTAGCCTCATCACGCGCCAGACCGATTCCCTTGTCAGAACTCCCCCAGAAAGATCCGGCGCCCGCCGACGACGCCGCGGACGCCGAGCCGCGTCCGGGCCGCATCCGCAAGCCGATCGGCTGGTCGATGATCGTGATCGGCGTGCTGGTCGCGGTCAGCGCGGCGCTGGTCTATCGGCGCGACGGCATCGACGGTGTAGTGGAAATCCTCACCCGCGATCTCGCGTTGTTCGGCGGCATACTGCCGCGCGTGCTGGCGGGCTGCCTGCTCGGCGCGTTCATCGCGGAGATATTGCCCCATGAGAAGGTGGCGCGATCGCTCGGGCCGGAGTCCGGGCTGAAGGGACTACTGATCGGAACGGCGTTCGGCGCGATCCTGCCGGGCGGGCCGTTTACCGTCTATCCGGTGGCGAGCGCGCTGCTCACCGTGGGCGCCGATTTCGGCGCGACCATCGCCATGGTCGTCAGCTGGACGCTGATCGGATACGGCCGCGCGGTCGCCTGGGAATTGCCGATCATGGGGACCGACTTCACGCTGTGGCGCATCGTGATCTCGTTGCCGCTGCCGGTTCTGGCGGGCGCGCTCGGGCGGTTGGTGTATGTCCGGATGTATCCGAAGAGTGCGCCGCCATGAGCGCCGCGCTTCTCATCGATATCCTGCTGTGGGGTTCGGTTGCCGCGGTTGGATATATCGCGCTCCGGCGCGGCCGCGTGGTGCTGACGACGTCCGTCCGCGAAGGCACCATGGACTTCATCAATATCGTGCCGCGCATCGCGCTCGGCGTGATCGGCTCGGGCTACATCGCCGCCGTGATCCCCGCGGAAATCATCACCGGGTGGCTTGGGCCCAATAGCGGCTGGCTTGGCGTCCTCACCGCCGTGATCGCGGGCGCAGCAACCCCGGGAGGACCGGTAGTCGGCTTTTCGATCGGCGCGGTGGCGTTGAAGGCCGGCGGCGGGGCGCCGCAGGTGATCGCCTATGTGATCGCCTGGGCGCTGTTTGCCTTTCAGCGGCTGCTTTTGTGGGAAATCCCGTTCATGCCGGCGCGGTTCGTCTGGTTCCGCGCGGCCGTGTCGCTGCCGTTCCCGTTTCTGGCCGCCGCCATCGCCATGGCGATCGGAAAGCCGTGAGACCTTATCCCGGCGGCAAGTCGGTGGACACGATTAATGTTATAATATAACATTCTGCTATGGTTCCCTCCAGTTCCCGCGGCCACCAGCACGACCATGGGCACCCCCACGTCCACGCTCACAGCCATGGGCCGGCATCGCCGCATCCGGCGCAGGCAGCACCGTGGTCGATCCTGCGCATGACGGTTGTGTCCCGCATCGGTGCCGCGCTCGCGGTCAGCGTCATCATGTGGGCCGTCGTGTGGCTGGCGATGAGGTGAGCATGGCCGCGCAGTTGCAATTCCGGGACGTCACGCTGGGCTACGACAGGCATCCGGCGGTGCACCACCTCGACGGCGAAGTCGCCTCCGGCGCGCTGCTCGCGATCGTCGGTCCGAACGGCGCCGGCAAATCAACGCTGTTTCGGGGCATCGTCGGCATCCTCAGGCCGCTGGCGGGCTCGATTCTGACAGGCGAGCTCGATGTCCACGATATCGCCTATCTGCCGCAGACGGTCGATATCGACCGCAGTTTTCCGATCTCGGTATTCGATTTCGTTGGCACCGGGCTTTGGCGCAGCATCGGGTTTTTCGGCGGCATGGGCAAAGCGGCGCGGGACAAGATTGCGCAGGCGCTCGCTTCCGTCGGCCTCAACGGTTTTGAGAACCGTCCCATCGGGACGCTGTCGGGCGGACAGATGCAGCGCATGCTGTTTGCGCGGGTGCTGTTGCAGGACGCGCGCCTGATCGTGCTGGACGAGCCATTCAACGCCATCGACGCCCGGACCTCGGCCGATCTGCTGGCGCTGGTGCGGCGTTGGCATGCCGAGAAGCGCACGGTGCTGGCGGCGCTGCACGACATGGAACTGGTGCGCGCCACTTTCCCCGAAACCTTGCTGCTGGCGCGCGGCCCCGTGGCCTGGGGCGCCACCGCAGAGGTGTTGACCGCCGAGAACCTTCTGGAGGCGCGGCGAATGTGCGAAGCCTTCGATGAAAGCGCCGCCGCCTGCGCCGTGGACGATGTACCCTCGCGGGCCGCCTGAACCCCATGGTCTATAGTGTGATGATCTATGATGCGCTGATCGCGCCCTTCACCGAATTTGAATTCATGCGCCGCGCGCTGGCGGCGGTGGTCGCGCTGGCGCTGGGCGGCGCGCCGATCGGTGTGTTTCTGATGCTGCGGCGCATGAGCCTGGTCGGCGATGCGATGGCGCATGCGATCCTGCCGGGGGCAGCGATCGGCTTCCTGCTGTCGGGCCTCAATCTGTTTGCGATGACGACGGGCGGACTGATCGCAGGCTTTACGGTTGCGATCCTCGCGGGCGTGGTCGCACGCACCACCGAACTGAAGGAAGACGCCTCGCTAGCCACGTTCTATCTGGCGTCCTTGGCGCTTGGCGTGACGATTGTTTCGATCAAGGGCACCAACATCGATCTGTTGCACGTGCTGTTCGGCAATATCCTGGCGATGGACGACCAAACCCTGCTGGTGATCACCTTCAACGCCACGATTACGCTCATCGTGCTGGCGGTGATCTACCGCCCGCTGGTGATCGAAAGCGTCGATCCGGTGTTCCTGCGCACCGTGAGCCGCGCCGGTGCACCGGCGCATCTGGCGTTTCTGGCGCTGGTCGTCATCAACCTGGTCAATGGCTTTCAGGCGCTCGGTACCCTGCTGGCAGTGGGGTTGATGATCCTGCCCGCGGGCATCGCGCGATTCTGGTCGCGCGATATTACCGGCATGATCTGCATCGCGGTGATCAGTGCAATTGTTTCGGGCTATGCCGGACTGGTGCTGTCGTTTCAGACCAAGGTGCCGTCGGGCCCTGCGATCATTCTGGTGGCGGCGTTGCTGTATGTGGGCTCGGTCCTGTTCGGCAGCGTCAGCGGTCTGTTCAGGCAGATGTTTCCCGGCCGCCACCTCGAAGCGTAACGGGGAACGCCGTGCGACGTTTTCAGCTTTGGCTCATTTTTCTTCTGCTCGTGACGTCGGCAGCTCCCGCGCGCGCGCAGGATCGCTTGAACGTCGTCGCCAGCTTTTCAATTCTCGGCGATTTCGTGCGAAATGTCGGGGGCGAGCGCGTCAGCGTGACGACACTGGTTGGTCCCGATGGCGACGTGCACGTCTATACGCCGGCGCCCGCGGACGCCAAGAAGATCGCGGATGCGAAACTCGTTGTCATCAACGGCCTCGGTCTCGAAGGCTGGCTGCCGCGGCTGGTGCAGTCCTCCGGCGGCAAAGCCACCATGGTTACCGCTTCCCAAGGCATCACGCCGCTCAAGATTGGTTCCGACGCCGATCCGCATGCCTGGCAATCGGTTGCCAATGCCAGGATCTATGTGGCCGATATCCGCGACGCGCTTGTTGCCGCCGACCCCGCCGGCGCCGAGGCCTATCGGGCTAATGCGGAACGCTATCTGGCAAAGCTCGATGCGCTTGACCGCGAGGTGCGCGAGGCCGTAGCGCAAATTCCGCAAGCGCGCCGCAAGGTGATCTCGACGCATGATGCCTTCGGCTATTTTGCATCAGCCTATGGCATCGAATTCATTGCCCCGCAGGGTGTGTCCACGGAATCCGAGGTCAGTGCGCGCGATATCGCCCGTATCATCACCGAGGTGAGAGCCGCGAAAATTCCTGCGGTTTTCCTTGAAAATATCAGCGATGACAGGCTGATGCGCCGGATCTCAACCGAGACCGGCGCGAGGGTCGGCGGAACGCTGTTTTCCGACAGCCTGACGGGCGAAAAGGGCGATGCCCCCACTTACATTGATATGGTCAGGCACAATATAAAGGCCCTGACGAGCGCGCTGACGAATTAGGGCAGGGGCCCTTCCTGCTGCCGGCGCGCCGCCCAAATACCGTTTTTCGGAGTACTTATGCCAGAATTGACGTCTCAAAAAATTCCCGTGACCGTGCTGACGGGCTATCTCGGCGCCGGCAAGACCACCCTTCTCAACCGCATACTGTCGGAAAACCACGGCAAGAAATACGCCGTCATCGTCAACGAATTCGGCGAGATCGGCATCGACAACGATCTGATCATCGGTGCCGACGAAGAAATATTTGAAATGAACAACGGCTGCATTTGCTGCACCGTGCGCGGCGATCTGGTGCGCATCCTCGACGGCCTGATGAAGCGCAAGGGCAAGTTCGACGCCATTATCGTCGAGACCACCGGCCTTGCCGATCCGGCGCCGGTGGCGCAGACTTTCTTCGTCGACGAGGACGTGCAGAAGAACGCGCGGCTCGACGCGGTGGTGACGGTAGCCGATGCGAAATGGCTGAGCGACCGGCTCAAGGATGCGCCGGAAGCCAAGAACCAGATCGCGTTCGCCGACGTCATCGTGCTCAACAAGACCGACCTCGTGACCAAGGCTGAATTGGCCGAGGTGGAGGCGCGGATCCGCGGCATCAATCCCTATGCCAAACTGCACCGGACCGAGCGCTGCCAGGTCGCGCTGTCCGACGTGCTGGAGCGCGGCGCCTTCGATCTCGATCGCATCCTCGAGATCGAGCCGGAATTTCTCGAAGCCGGCGATGGCCACGATCACGATCACCACCACGACCATGATCACGATGGTCACCACGATCACGGCCACAGCCATAGTGGCCTGAAGCATTATCATGACGAGGAGATGCAATCGCTGTCGCTGCGATCGGACAAGCCGCTCGATGCCACCAAGTTCATGCCATGGCTGCAAAACCTGGTCGCCAGCGAGGGCCAGAAGATTTTGCGCTCGAAGGGAATTCTCGCCTTCAGCGACGACGACGACCGCTACGTCTTCCAGGGCGTGCACATGATGCTGGAAGGCGATCACCAGCGGGCCTGGAAGGACGGCGAACCGCGCGAGAGCCGTCTCATCTTCATCGGCCGCGAATTGCCCGAGCAGACCATCCGCGACGGTTTTGAGCGCTGTATCACCACGTGATGAAAGAGTTCGATCCGGGCGAATCCGCCTCCATTGTTTCGGTCACCGACCGGGTGCGCCCGCTGGCGATCGGTATGCCCGTCACAGCGGTGCACTTTCTCGGCGAGAGCGCGGCCTTCGTCGGCGCCGAGGAAAACGTTTTCCTGGTGAGCGGGCAGGGCGAGATCTCGCCAGTCGCCGTCCACAGCGGCGGCATTCTCTGCGCGGCATCAGATGGGTCGCGCATCGTCATGGGCGGCGATGACGGCAAGCTGGTTGCGTTTAGCGCAAAAGGCGAGGTGACACTGCTTGCGACCGACCCAAAACGGCGCTGGATCGACAATACGGCGCTTCATCCCGATGGCGCGGTGGCATGGTCGGCCGGCAAGACCGCCTTTGTTCGCAGCGGCAAGGGTGAGGAGAAATCCTTCGACGTGCCCTCGACCGTTGGCGGGCTGGCGTTCGCGCCAAAAGGGCTGCGGCTCGCTGTCGCGCATTATAACGGCGTGACCTTGTGGTTTCCCAACATGGCGGCGAAGCCCGAATTTCTGGAATGGGCGGGCTCGCATCTCGGCGTCATCTTCAGCCCGGACAACAAGTTTCTGGTCACCGCGATGCATGAGCCGGCGCTGCATGGCTGGCGGCTGGCCGATAACAGGCACATGCGCATGAGCGGTTATCCCGGACGCGTCAGGTCGCTGTCGTGGAGCGCGGGCGGCAAGGCGCTGGCGACGTCGGGCGCCGATGCGGTCATCATGTGGCCGTTCGCCAGCAAGGACGGCCCGATGGGCAAGGAGCCCGCGATGCTGGCACCACTGCAGGCGCGCGTCTCCATGGTCGCCTGCCATCCGAAGCAGGATATCCTGGCAGCCGGCTACAGCGACGGCACCATTTTGATGGTGCGGCTGAGTGACGGCGCCGAAATTCTGGTGCGCCGGAATGGCACCGCGCCGGTCTCGGCGCTGGCCTGGAACGCAAAAGGCACGCTGCTGGCGTTCGCCGCCGAGGATGGCGACGCGGGTTTGCTGGCGTTGTAGCTGCCGTATCCGAAGGCGTCACTGCTGGTTCCCGAGGGAACAATGCATTCCGGCGGCCGTTGATACCGCGAATAATTTCGCGGTGAACAAGATGTCTACGGACGACAGGAAACGCGCTTACAGGATGGATATGCTGCTCGCATCCGCCTTGGTTGCGGCGGGGTTCGCGCTATGCGGACTTTCGCTGGTCCAGCTCAGGGCCGGCAATCCGCAAGTCGCGCAGGCGACGCAGCCGCTGCAATCCTCTCCGGCCGCGCCCGACGCCCAGAACAAAGCACCCGCCGAGTCAAAGCCCGGCGGCGAGCGCCCGACCACGCCGGCGCCCGAGCCTGCCCGCCCCGATACCCAGGCGCAGAAGGCGGGCGCAACACCTGTGCTGCCGCCGGCACCGGCCGAGAAGACCGCGCCACCGATCAAGGAAAGATAGGTTTTCCAGCCCGTCATTCCGGGGCGATGCGCAGCATCGAACCCGGAAATCTCCTTCGATTATAATCTCGAGATTCCGGGTCTGCGTGCTTCGCACCCACCCCGGAATGACGGCATTGAGTTCCGGCAGCTTGAACGCCGCCTCACCGCACCAGCACGTTCCTGAACTGCCAGGGATCTGAGGTGTCGATATCCTCCGGGAACAGTCCGGGCCGGTCGCTGAGCGGGGTCCAGTCGGTGTAGATACCTTTCACAGGGCCGAGATACGGCAGCTGGATTTCGAGGCAGCGGCGGAAATCCATCTCATCGGCCTCGACGATTCCCGCGGTGGGATTTTCGAGCGCCCACACCATGCCGGCGAGCACCGCCGAGGTGACCTGCATGCCGGTTGCGTTCTGGTAGGGCGCGACTTCGCGGGTTTCCTCGATCGAGAGCTGCGAGCCGTACCAGTAGGCGTTCTTGCCGTGGCCGTAAAGCAGCACGCCGAGTTCGTCGATCCCGTCCTCGATCTCGTTCTCATCCAGGATGTGCCACTTCGGCTGCATCTTGCCGGTGGCGCCAAACATTTCGTGCAGCGATAGCACCGCATCGTTGGCGGGGTGATAGGCGTAATGGCAGGTCGGGCGATAAATCACCTTCTGGCCGTCGCGCACCGTGAAATAGTCGGCGATCGAGATCGATTCATTGTGGGTGACGAGAAAGCCGTATTGCGCGCCGGGCGTCGGACACCATGAGCGCACCCGGGTGTTGGCGCCGGGCTGCAGCAGATAGATCGCGGCGCCGCAGCCGTAGTCGTGGGTGCGGCCATTGTCCGGCATCCACTTTTCGTGGGTACCCCAGCCGAGTTCGGCCGGCTGCATGCCCTCGGAGACGAAGCCTTCCACCGACCAGGTGTTGACGAACACGTTCATCGACTTCGGCTTCTTCGAGCGCTGGGTGTCGCGTTCGGCGATGTGGATGCCCTTGACACCGAGCTTGTGGGCGAGTTGGCCCCAGCCTTCGCGGCTCTTCGGTTCGTTGAACGGCGTGTTGGTGTCGCGGGCGATGTCGAGCAGCGCCTGCTTGACGAACCAGGACACCATGCCCGGATTGGCGCCGCAGGTGGAGACCGCGGTCGGGCCGCCCGGGCTCTTGTGTTTTGCCGCCAGCAGGGTTTCGCGCAACGCGTAATTCGAGCGCTTTTCGGGGCCGATGTTCCTGTCGAAATAGAAGCCGAGCCAGGGCTCCACCACGGTGTCGATGTAGAGCGCGCCGATCTCACGGCACATGGTCATGATATCGACCGAGGAGGTGTCGACCGACAGATTGACGCAAAATCCCCGGCCGCCGCCGGCGGTCAATAGCGGCACCAGCACCTCGCGATAATTGTCTTTGGTTATGGCCTGTTTGATGAAGCGCACGCCATGCTGTTTGGCGATCTCGCCGTCCTCGTGCGGGTCGATGATGACGAAGCGCGACTTGTCGTAGGCGAGATGTCGCTCGATCAAAGGCAATGTGCCTTTGCCGATCGAGCCGAAGCCGATCATGACAATGGGGCCTGAAATTTTCGCGTGGATCGGCGCGGCGGGCGGGCTCATGGGGTCGGTCTCCGGGGACAGGGGATGCGCTGGGCGCGAACAGGGATCAGGCGGTGCGCCGCTTCGCGGTGACTTCGATCTCGACCTTCATCTCGGGCTTCAAGAGCCCGGCGACGACGAGGAGCGTTGCGGCCGGCCTGATATCGCCGAGCCTTTCGCCGCAGACCGTGAACACGGCATCGGCGTCGCCTGCATCGGTGATGTAATAGGTCGCACGCACGATGTCGGCCATGGCGAAGCCGCCATCCCTGAGCGCGGCTTCGATGGTCCTGAAGCAGTTTCGTGTCTGGTCCGTGATATCCTCCGGCATGGTCATGGTGGCGTAGTCGTAGCCGGTGGTGCCGGCAACGAAGGCGAAATCGCCGTCGATGACGGCGCGGCTGAAGCCGGCGGTCTTTTCGAACGGCGAGCCGGTGGAAATCAGGTGGCGGGACATAATATGCACCTCGGGGCGAAGATCGCGTGACTGGATGTCGAGGCCACGCAATGCCGCGTCCTGACTGTCAAATCAAGCAGCGTGAGGCGCCGATTTCCGCAACCGGGCCGCTGACCGCGGCTTGTTTTGCCGTGCCGCCGTTCTGGTCGGCACGATCATGCCCCAGGCGCCGTCCAGCGCGCCCTCGCGCAGTTCGAGACCGAGCAGCCGGTCGCGATCGAACGCGCCGGGCAGCGACAGTTCGCCGGTCTTGAGCGCCGAGAAGCCGAAGCGGGCATAATAGGGCGCATCGCCGAGCAGAATCACCGCGCCGTGGCCGCGCGCCTTCGCGGCAGTCAGTGCGTGATACATCAGGGCGGCGCCTATGCCGAGCTTGCGGCACGACGGATCGACCGCCAGCGGGCCAAGCACCAGCGCCGCAACGCCGCCGGCACTGACGTGCCACAACCTGACGGTCCCAATGATTTGGCCCTGGCGCATGGCCGAGAAGGCGAGGCCTTCGGCAGGCGCGCGTCCGGCGCGCAGGCGCTGGCAGGTGCGGGCATCGCGATCTTCGCCAAAGCAGGCATCGAGCAGCGCCTCGCGCCCGGCGACATCCGAGGCGCGCTCGCTGCGGATCGCGAACCGAGCGGCGTTGGTCAAGGGGGCAACGGGGGTGTTCCGCAAAGCAGTCATGGCGCGTCAGTCCTCGCTTGCTGCGGCCACGAGGCCGAAGGAAGCGTTCTCGTCAAATTTGCATGTGAGGGAAAAGGAGCCGGCGCACCGGCTCCCGGTTCTCTTGCTCCCTCTTCCGCTTGCGGGGAGAGGTGAAACGCAGCGCACTGTTGCACCGCTCAGATGTGATACGTCCGCAGCGGCGGGAAGCCGTTGAAGGCTACCGACGAGTAGGTCGACGTATACGCGCCGGTGCCCTCGATCAGCACCTTGTCGCCGATCTCGAGCGTCACCGGCAGCGGGTACGGGATCTTCTCGTACATCACGTCGGCGGAATCGCAGGTCGGGCCTGCGAGCACGCACGGCGTCATTTCCGCGCCGTCATGGCGGGTGCGGATGGCATAGCGGATCGATTCGTCCATGGTCTCGGCGAGGCCGCCGAACTTGCCGATGTCGAGATACACCCAGCGCACATCGTCCTCGTCGCTCTTCCTGGAGATCAGAACGACTTCGGTCTCGATGATGCCGGCATTGCCGACCATGCCGCGGCCCGGCTCGATGATGGTCTCCGGGATCTGGTTGCCGAAGTGCTTGCGCAGCGCACGGAAGATCGACCGCCCGTATTGCACGACCGGAGGGACGTCCTTGAGGTACTTGGT
>Ga0207707_10001939_pt1 | contig 18822 bp, 15 predicted proteins | sample KBSC83BmetaG_FD_184336 | JGI IMG/M metagenome (GOLD analysis project Ga0207707, IMG submission 184336) | Corn rhizosphere microbial communities from Kellogg Biological Station, Michigan, USA - KBS C8-3B metaG (SPAdes) (version 2) | ecosystem: Host-associated > Plants > Roots > Rhizosphere ...
GCGCCTGAGCGTGCCTTTCCCCTTTGCCCAGGTGACCTTGTTCTTCTTGAAGAGGAACTCGATGCCGCGTGTGTTCTGCCCCACGACATCGGTCTTCCGCTTCAACATCGTCGCGAGGTCGAGCGAGAGCGCGCCGCCCGCGATCGTGATGCCGTGTTCCGCGGCGTGCTGCCGCGCGAACTCGTAATGCTCCGACGAGGTCAACAGCGCCTTCGAGGGAATGCATCCGACGTTCACGCACGTGCCGCCGAGCGTCTTGTCCATCTCGACGCAAACTGTATTTAGGCCGAGCTGACCAGCGCGGATGGCCGCGACGTAACCGCCCGGCCCACCGCCGATGATGACTACATCGGCCGAAGCTGACGAAGAAGCCATTGCATTCCAGTGGTGAATCGACGTGCCATGCTCACGACGGAGCGAGGAACGTCCACAAGATATTCACCACCGGAAGCGCGCGCGGTCGGCCACCAGCGAGCACGGCATTCCGCCCGCTCAATCCACGACCATCGTCGCGGGATCTTCCATCAGCTCCTTCACCCTAACGAGGAAGAGCACCGCCTGCTGTCCGTCGATGATGCGGTGGTCGTACGTCAGCGCGACGTACATCATCGGGCGAATCTCCACCTTGCCGGCGATCGCCATCGGCCGCTCCTGGATCTTGTGCAGCCCGAGGATGCCGACCTGCGGATAGTTGAGGATCGGCGTCGACACCAGCGAGCCGAAGACGCCGCCGTTCGTGATCGTGAACGTGCCGCCAGTGAGATCCTCCATCGTGAGCTTGCCGTCGCGCGCTTTCTTCGCCACCGCCGAGATGTCGCGCGCGATGTCGAGCATTCCCTTCTGGTCGGCGTCCTTGATGCTGGGAACGACCAGCCCAGCCTCGGACGCGACGGCGATGCCCATGTTCACGTAATGCTTGTAGACGATCGAGTCGCCGTCGATCTGCGCGTTGACCACCGGGTATGCTTTGAGCGCGAGGCACGTCGCCTTCACGAAGAACGGCATCACCGACAGCTTGACGCCGTGCTCCTTCTCGATGCGCTCCTTGATCCGGCCGCGGAGCGCCTCGACGGCGCTCATGTCGATCTCGTTGAACGTCGTTAGGTGCGCGGTCGCATGCTGCGACTCGAGCAGATGTTCGGCGATACGCCGCCGCCGCGTCGACATCTTTTCCCGCGTCTCCCGCGCGCCAGCGGCCGCGGGAGACGGCGCGGCCGACGGTGCGCGCGAAGGCGGTGCGATCGGTGGCGCTGATGGCGGCGCAACTGGTGGCGGCGCAGCTGGTGGCGGCGCCGAAGCCGCGGCGGATGCCGGGCCACCGGCGGCGCGATCCAGCACGTCGGCCTTGCTTACTACGCCGCCGCGACCGGTGCCCTGCACCGTGCTCACATCGATCTTCGCTTGCGCTGCCGCACGCTCGGCGGCAGGCGACGCACGCACCTCACCCTTGGCGGGCTCCGCCGCGCGCGGCGGCGAATTTCCAGCGGCCGGCGCAGTGGCCGGCGCGGGTGCCGTTGGCGGCGGTGACGCAGACGGCGGTGGTGCGGCTCCGCGCTGTCCCGTCGTTGCGGCGCCCGCCGTTGCCGGCTCCCGCTTCGGCGCCGCCGCGGCCGCGCTCTCGTCGATCTCGCCGAGAAGATCGTTCACCTTCACGACGTCGCCTTCGGCGTGGAGGCGCTTCGTCAGCACGCCTCGACTCATCGCCGGCACTTCGACGGTGATCTTGTCCGTCTCCAACTCGACGAGAGTATCGCCGGGAGACACCTGATCGCCTTCCTTCTTCATCCAACGCGACACGGTGGCTTCGACGATCGATTCACCGAGCGGAGGCACCTTGATTGATGTCATCGCCTGAGGAGCGCTGCGCCGACGTTCGATTCGCGTGCCGGCGGATGGTTAATATGTGGTGTCGATTGCCCCTCAATATAACGGTGCCGATTTCGTGAAAGGCCTCACGATCTCCGCTCACGGCGGCCTGGACCAGCTCGAGCTTCGCGACGATCTCCCCATACCGGAGCTGCGGAGCGCCACGGACGTGCGTGTGCGCGTCCGTGCCGCGGCGCTCAATCATCTCGATCTCTTCGTCGTGCGCGGCCTGCCTGGAGCTGCCGTGAAGGGACCGTGGGTGCTCGGTGCCGACGCTACTGGCGTAGTCGACTCGATCGGAAGCGACGTGCGGAGCGTCCGCGTCGGTGACAGCGTGGTGATCAACCCTGGCATCTCCGACCGGAGCTGCGAGTACTGCCGCGACGGCGAGCAGTCGTTATGCGTTCGCTTCGGCATCCTTGGCGAGCACCACCCAGGAACGATCGCGGAGTATGTGGTCGTCCCGGCGGCAAACGTCCGACTTGTTCCACCGACGATCCCGACTGAAGTCGCCGCTGCCTTCAGCCTCGCAACGCTCACGGCGTGGCGGATGATCGTGGGGAGAGCACGCGTGCGCGCCGGTGAGCAGGTACTGATCTGGGGAATTGGCGGTGGCGTCGCGATCGCCGCGTTGCAAATCTGCAAACAGCTCGGCGCTCACGTCTGGGTCACGTCGAGCAGCGCGGCGAAGCTTGCCCGCGCCCGCGAGCTCGGCGCCGACGAGGCAATCGATCACACCGCGACCGACGTCCCGAAGCTGATTCGCGAGCGGACGGCAAAGCGGGGCGTCGACGTGGTGGTGGACGACGTCGGAGTCGCAACGTGGAAGCAATCGCTGGCCGCGCTCGGGAAGCGCGGACGGCTCGTCACCTGCGGCGCGACGACCGGACCGATGGTCGAAACCGATGTCCGCCGGCTCTTCTGGAATCAGTGGAGCATTCTCGGTTCGACGATGGGCAACGACGCCGAGTACGATGCCATTGTCGCCGAGCTGCGCGCCGGACGGCTCTATCCGCCTGTCGACCGCGTCTACCCGATCGCCGAGTCGCGCGCTGCCTTCGAGCGATTGGAGAAGGCGGAGCAATTCGGCAAGGTCGTGATAGCGATCGACGGCGACCGGCGGTGACCGAACGTGCGCAGTACACTGTCGAGGAGGACGCCGCCATCCGAAAGGCGGTGAGTGCGGGCGAAACGCCCTACTGCCCGCGCGACGGCGCCGTGATGACCACGCGTTCGATCGGCGGCGGCTCCTTCGGCCTCGGCTACGCGCGCAGACGCGAATGGTTGATCTGTCCAGAGTGTCGCCGGAGTGTAATCTTCGATCAACGCCGCGGAACGCGAAATTGACGCGGTAATCTTGGTACCTCCACAACGGCTCATTCGTGCAGCTCCCTCAGGCAACTGACAGTCTGAACTTCTCCGATCGGCTGCAGTCGAGCTTCTCGCAGGTCTTCGGTCAGCTTGCGCTGCCCTTGTTAGGCGCGCTCGTCATTCTCTTTGCCGGGTATCTGCTGGCGAAGGTGCTCGAGAAGCTGGCGGACCGCCTGCTGCGACGGATTCGCTTGAACTACCTCCTCGAGCGCGGAGGCGTAACGCAAGCGGTGGAGCGGTCGGGAACGCACGTGAACCCGACGCGAGTGATCGCGAATCTCGTCTTCTGGCTCGTGATGTTCACGGTGATCGTGCTCGCCGCGAACGCGTTAGGCTTGCAGTCCCTCGCGACTGTGGTGTCGAAGCTCGTGAGCTACATCCCGAGCATCATTGCCGCGATCGTCATCGTGCTCGTCGGCATCGTGCTCGGCGGATTCGTCGGCGGATTGATCCAGGCGTCGGCGGGCGGTTTGCACGGCGGCCGTGCGCTCGCCGGCACCGGTCGTGGCGGAGTGATCGTCATCGCGGTCTTCATGGCGCTGCAGCAGCTCGGTATCGCGACGGACATCGTGACCACCGCGTTCGCGATTCTGTTCGGTGCAGTCGCGCTCGCGATCGCGCTCTCCTTCGGTCTCGGCAACCGCGAGCTCGCGGCCGAGGTGACGCGCGAGTGGTACGAGCGGTGGCGGCGCGAGCGCGACGAGCTGCTCGCGCGGGAGCGCGCCGCGGAAGCAGCCGATGCCCAGCTCGAGGAGGAAGAGCGCGCGATCGCGCGCGCCAGCGAGCCAGCAGTCGAGGACGACGAAGCCGTCGCTGGCGGGCTGCCGCAGGGCGAGCGGAAGCTCGATCCCGAGGGCCGGGTCTAGACGGATTTCCGCCGTGAGACCGATGCTCCGGTGTCGAGCTCTAAAATCCTGACCTGCTTCGACTTAGCGAGCACTCAGCGAATTGATTTGCGGGCGTTCGCCGGGTAGATTTCAGACTCTCTCCGCGAGCCTCACCGAGGCTCGCAGTCTGTCTATTCCGGCCGGTTCGCAGGGACCTTCATGACCGCACCAAACAACCGAGAACGAATTCTCCCACGTCTCATCGACGAGGAGATCAAAGAGTCGTTCATCAACTATTCGATGAGCGTCATCGTGTCGCGCGCGCTGCCCGATGTGCGCGACGGATTGAAGCCGGTACACCGGCGCATTCTCTACGCGATGAACGACCTCGGGCTGGTTCCCAATCGGCCCTTCAAGAAGTCGGCAACCGTCGTCGGCGACGTCCTCGGCCGCTTCCATCCGCACGGCGACAGCGCGGTGTACGACGCGCTCGTCCGCATGGTGCAGGACTTCTCGCTGCGCTATCCGCTCGTCGACGGGCAGGGAAACTTCGGCTCGATGGACGGCGACCCGGCGGCGGCGTATCGCTACACCGAGGCGCGCCTAACGCCGATCGCGATGGAGATGCTGGCCGACATCGACAAGAACACCGTCGATTTCGCGCCGAACTTCGACGATCGGCTGCAGGAGCCGAAGGTTCTTCCCGCCGGGCTGCCGAACCTGCTCGTCAACGGCTCGTCAGGCATCGCCGTCGGCATGGCGACGAACATTCCGCCGCACAACCTGCGCGAAGTTGTAAATGCGGTATTGCACCTGATCGACAACCCCGAAGCGACGATCGGCGATCTCCGCAAGATCGTGAAGGGTCCTGATTTCCCGACCGGCGCGTACGTCTACGGGCGGCAGGGCATCAAGGATTATCAGGAGACGGGCCGCGGCCGCATCGTCATGCGCGCGCGGGCCGTGATCGAGGAGCGCGAGACCTCCAACAAGTCGCAGATCGTCGTCACCGAGATTCCGTATCAGGTCAACCGCGCGAATCTCGTGAAGTCGATCGCCGACCTCGTGCGCGACAAGAAGCTCGAGGGGATCTCCGATCTCCGCGACGAGTCGGCGGACGAGACGCGCATCGTCATCGAGCTGAAGCGCGACGCGATTCCGCGTGTCGTGCTCAACCAGCTGTACAAGCACACCGCGATGCAGTCGACGTTCGGCGTGATCATGCTGGCGCTCGTCCCCGATCCGACGACGAAGCAGCTCGTGCCGAAGGTTATGCCGATGCGGGATATGCTCCTGCATTTCATCGAGCATCGGCACGAGGTGATCGTCCGCCGCGCGCAGTACGAGCTGGAGAAGGCGCTCGAGCGCGAGCACATCCTCGAAGGTCTCAAGATCGCCGTCGACAACATCGACGAGGTCGTGCAGATCATCCGCAAGGCGAAGGACACGCCGACGGCCAGCGATCGTCTGCAAAAGCGCTTCAAGCTGTCGGAGCGTCAGGCTGAAGCGATCCTCAACATGCGGCTCGCCCGACTCACCGGCCTCGAAATCGAGAAGCTGGAAGCCGAGCTCAAGGAAGTGCGCGGGATGATCAAGGAGCTGCGCGCGTTACTCGAGTCGAAGCCGAAGCGGATGGCGCTCATGAAGGACGAGCTCAAGGCGCTCACGGCGAAGTACGAGGACGAGCGGCGCACCGAGATCACGAGCGACGAAGGCGAGTTTACCATAGAAGACCTCATCGCCGAAGAGGAGATGGTCGTGACTATCTCACACTCCGGTTACATAAAGAGGACCTCTGTTTCTACGTACAAGAAACAACGGCGCGGCGGCCGTGGCAACAACGGCGCGAGTCTCAAGGACGAGGACTTTGTTGAGCATCTGTTCATCGCCTCGACCCATGACTACGTGCTCATCTTCACGGAAGACGGGCGCTGCTTCTGGCTCAAGGTCCACGAGATTCCACAAGCCGGCCGCGCGGCGAAGGGCAAGCCGGTCGTCAACATGATCAACGTGGCGGCCGAGACGAATGTCTCCGCGCTGGTGGCCGTGCGTGAATTCGCCGAGGATCAGTTCCTCCTCTTCGCGACGAAGAACGGCACGGTGAAGAAGACGCGGCTCTCGGAGTACTCCAACGTTCGGTCGAATGGAGTCAAGGCGGTCAAGATCGAGAGCGGAGACGAGCTGATCGACGTGCAGATCACGAGCGGCACGAACGACATCGTGCTCGCGACGCGACACGGCCTGTCAATCCGCTTCCACGAGGCCGATGTCCGCGAGATGGGGCGCGATACGACCGGGGTCAAAGGCATCGAGCTCGGCGACGAGGACCAGGTCATTGGCATGGTCGTCATCAAGCGCGAGGCCAACCTGCTCGTCGTGACGGAGAAGGGCATGGGCAAGTGCTCGCCCATTGATGAGTACCGTGTCCAGAAACGCGGCGGTAAGGGCATCATCACCGTGCACCGCACCGAGAAGACCGGCGACGCCGTGTCGATCAAGGAAGTGCTGCCCGATGATGAGTTGATGCTCATCACGAAGCAGGGCGTCGCCATCCGCATGCCGGTGAAGGGAATCCGCGTCTCGGGCCGCAATACCCAGGGCGTGAAGCTGGTGAACCTCGACGCCAACGACCTCGTGATGGACGTCGCGCGTGTCGTGCCGGAGGATGAGGGTGACGTTGCCGGCGACGATACGGGTGAGCCCGTGAGCGTCAGTCCGGAGGACGAGGAGGAGTAGTCACCGACCGGACGAAATGACGGAGGTGGAAAAGCGCCGCGACTGAACTCTGTACATCAGTCGCGGCTGGCGACTCGCTGTGGCGAGCCGCAGGCAGCGATGCTAGCTTAGGCGGCCCTCCCTCCGCCGCTACGCGTCGATCAACTGTTTCGAGCGTAGTCGCATCCACCGGCCCATGAATTTCTCTGACGGTGTCGGCGACATGGCCGCGGGCACGGGAGCCCTCGATCAAACAAGGGAGTGTTGTGAGTATGACGACGATGTCCGCGAGCGAAATCGAGCTCGTGACTCTCAACGATATCGAGAGCGCGGCGCGCGGGTTGGCCGGTGTGGCTGTTCGTACGCCGCTCCTTCCTTTCGACGCCCTTACCGAGCGCGTCGGCGTGCCGGTCCTCGTGAAGCCGGAGATGCTGCAGCGCGGCGGCGCCTTCAAGTTCCGCGGCGCCTACACCTATCTGTCACGACTCTCGCCGGCGGAACGCGAGCGCGGAGTGATCGCGCCATCGTCGGGGAATCATGCCCAGGCGGTTGCACTCGCCGCCAAGCTCTTCGGCGTGCCAGCGACCGTGGTCATGCCTACGACGGTCACCGCCGCAAAGCGATCGGGTGCGGAGCGGCTCGGGGCGCGTGTCGTCCTCGCCGGAACGACGACTAGCGATCGCTACGAGAAAGCGCTCGAGATCGTTCGCACGGAAGGTGGTACGTTGGTACCGCCGTACGATCATCCGAACATCATTGCCGGGCAGGGCACGCTCGGCCTCGAGATCGCGACCGACGCGCCCGACGTCGGTACCGTCGTGGTACAGGTTGGTGGCGGTGGCCTCAGCGCTGGTGTCGCGACGGCGGTCAAGCAACGCGTCCCTACGGCGCGCGTCGTTGGCGTCGAGCCCGCGGGCGCGCCGAAGCTGAGCCGCGCACGCTCGGCTGGGCAGCCGGTTCGCCTCGAAAAGACGAGCAGCCTTGCCGATGGCCTGATGGCCACCGAGATCGGTCGTTTGCCGTTCGCGCATCTGGAGCGCTACGTCGACGAGGTCGTCACGGTCGATGACGCCGCCCTCGTCCCGGCGATGCAGCTCTTGCTCGATCGCATGAAGCTGGTCGCGGAGCCGAGTGGAGCGATCGCGATTGCCGCGCTGATGCAGGGCCTCGTTAGGCCCGCCGACTCGCGTCCCGTCGTCGCGGTCCTGAGCGGCGGCAACATCGAGTGGGCGGGACTGCGGGAGCTGCTCGCGCGTGCGTGACGGTGCCGTTCCCCTGCAGAGCACTCCCCGAACCGATGCGCCACCAGTAAGCCGGGCCGCCGGCGGGGCTCCGCACGTCCTCGTCGCCGACGAGGATCCGGTGGCGAGCGGTGCGCTCGCGTGGCTGCTGCGCGAGCAAGGGTATCAGGTTACCAGCGTCAGCGAGCGCCAGCGGCTGATTGACGTCCTCGAACGCACGCGGCCCGATCTGCTGCTCGTCGACGTCGAGGACCTTGGCGTGGTCGGTGAGCAGCTGCTCGAGCGCGTGAAGGGCGACGAGCGCTGGCGCGACGTTCCGATCATGGTGGCGACGCACCTGCCGACGAACGGAAAGGCGATGAGCGTTCTCGTTCCACCGCGTATCGCCGACGACTACGTGACGAAGCCGTTCCGCGTCCCCGAGCTGCTCGCGCGCATCAACACCCAGCTCCGCGCGCAGAGCGAGCTCCGATCGGCGCGCGCCGCGCTCGTCGCCGCGCGCGCGGAGCTCGAGCGGGCGCGCGAGGACGTCGCGAGCAATCGACAGATCGTTGACATCCTCCACGAGGTGACCGGCGAGCTGACGGCGACCGAGATCTATCGCATCCTCGTGCGCCGCGTGTCGCGCGCCCTCGCGCTCTCGCGGTGCTCAGTGGTGCTGGCGAGCGCCGGCGACGAGACGGGAGCCGTCGTCGCGTCGTTCGAGGATCCCGCGACACCCAATCTCGAGATACGGCTCGAGCGCTACCCCGAGATCGTCGCCGCCCTCGATTCGCAGCGTCCCGTCCTCGTTCGCGACGCGCACAGCGACGCACTCTTCGAGCAAACGCGAAAGCTCTGGTCGCAGGAAGGCCTCGACGTCCCTGTCCGTTCGGTGGCGGCGCTGCCATTCAACGTCGACCGATGGCGTTCGGGCGTGCTCGTCCTGAGGACAGAGCGCCATGAGCGCGACCTCTCGCACGACGACGTCGAGTTCGCCGAGACGGTGGTCAACGCTGCTGTCGCAGCGATCAAGCGCGCCCAGGCACTCGAGTCGACGCGCGCCGACAATCGCCGGCTCGAGGCGCTCGCGACGACCGATCCGCTCACGCGCCTTCTCAATCGTCGCGCCCTGCTGGAGCGACTCTCGCGCGAAGTCGACCGGGCGAAACGGTACGAGTCGATGCTCACCCTGCTCCTGCTGGACATCGACCACTTCAAGCGCATCAACGACGAGCGGGGGCATCTCGTCGGCGACGCCGTGCTCCGGCAGATCGGCGCGCTCGTCGAGGCGTCGGTGCGTACCGTGGATATCGCGGCTCGGTACGGCGGTGAGGAGTTCGTCCTGCTCCTGCCCGAGACGTCCCAGGACGGCGGAATCATCTTCGCCGAGCGATTGCGGGAATCGATCGAACGCTATCCATTCGATGCCAGTGGGGAGGAGCCGCTCCATTTGACGGCCAGCATCGGCGTGGCCACCTTTCCATCGCCGCGTGTCGATTCGACGGATGATCTGTTTGCGCGCGCGGACGAGGCGCTCTATCGAGCGAAGTCGAGTGGCCGGAACCAGGTGCGCACCTGATGAATCGCTGTCCCGCCTGCGGAAACACCTATCCCTCCGAGGCGAAGTTCTGCCCTCGTGACGGCTCGCGGCTGGTCGCCCGGTCGATTTTGTCCCCACCCTCGGCGCCAAGCGGAGATTCGCCGAAGGGTACGAATACACCGGTACGGCCGACGGAAGCGCCTGCGCGCGTCATGCGGAAGACTCCGCTCACGCCGGCGAACCTCATCGGCAAGCTCCTCGAAGGCCGGTACAGGATGATCCGCAAGGTCGGCGAAGGCGGAATGTCCTTCGTCTATCTCGCGCTCGACGTGGCGACGCAGGAGCAATACGCGATCAAAGTGCTGTCGCCGCAGCTTTCCGAGGACGCCAACGCCATGGCGCGTCTTCGACGCGAGGCAGCGCTCGGTATGCGGCTCGCGCATCCCAACGTCTGCCACATCATGCGACTCGGCGAGACGGAAGACGGCCTCGTCTACGTCGTGATGCCGTTCGTGGAAGGGGAGCTCCTGGCGGACCGGACGAACCGGCTCGGCCAGATTCCGCTCGAGGAGACGGTGCGCTTCGTCCGCGACATGGCCGAAGGGCTGCACCTGGCGCACCAGCTCAAGATCGTCCACCGCGACCTCAAGCCCGAGAACGTGATGATCTGCAGGCACGAGGATGGGAAGGAGTACGCGGTGGTGATGGACTTCGGGCTCGCCAAGGAACGCCGCGCCGATGCCGAGTTGCAGAAGCTGACAGCGACCGGGATCATCCTCGGGACGCCGGAGTTCATGAGCCCGGAGCAGCTCCGCGGCAAGACGCTCGATGCACGCACGGACATCTACTCCCTCGCGCTCCTCGTCTACGAGATGCTGACGGGAAAGCTGCCCTTCGTCGGACGGACGCAGCAGGAGATGATGATCGCGCGGTTGCGGAGCGATCCCATCCCGCTTCGGCGAATGCGCTCCGACCTGCCGCTGCCCGAGGCGGTTGAGCGTGTGCTCACCAAAGCAATGCAGCGTGCCCCCGAGGCCCGGCACCAGACGACGCTCGAGTTCGCGGAAGCCTTCGCCGCCGCGGCCGAAGACGGGAGCTCGCCATCGGAATCACGGATTCTCGGCAAGCTGTTCGGCCGCTGAGGCGCGCCGGCGTGTCGCGAACGCTTGTCGCGGCCCTCGCGCTCGGCCTGACGGGAGCGCGGCTCGCGGCGCAGGCGCAGATCGGACCGGGCGCCACGCGCGACGCCGCGACCGAGATGCCCTACCGACCGGGTGTCGACGTGTTGAGCTACGATCTGTCGCTCGAGCTCCCGCGCACGGGCAACGTGATCCGCGGCGTGGCCACGCTCGCGGTACGGCACACCACCCGGCTCGACACGCTCGTGCTCGACCTCGTTCGCCTCACGGTGGACAGTGTCCGCTCCGATGGCGTGCGCCTGCCGTTCACGCGCACGCCTAACGAGATCCACATCCCCTTCCGCCCTAATGGAAAGTTCGCCGTGCGCATCGAGGTCGCGTATCACGGCGCGGTAGAGGATGGCCTCATCGTGCGCACCGACAGCGCGGGCCGGTGGACGGGCTTCGGCGACAATTGGCCGAATCGGGCCCGAAATTGGATTCCGAGTGTCGATCATCCGAGCGACAAGGCGACCGTGAGCTGGACGGTGACCGCACCAGCCGAGCGCACGGTCGTGGCGAATGGCGCACTTGTCGACCGCACGACGCTTCCTGACGGCCGCGTGCGTACGCGATGGCGGGAATCGCATCCGATCGCCGTCTACCTCATGGTGATTGCGGCGGCGCCGCTCGTGGAATACCCGCTCGGCAACACGGCGTGTGGGTACGGAGGGGAGGGTGCCGAGCGCGCCGCCAACAACTGCGTGAGGCAATTCGTGTACGTCGCGCCCGAGCAGCGCCCGACATTGCCCGGCGCGTTCAGCCAGGCAGGCGAGATCGTACGGTACTTCTCGTCGCTCATCGGCAACTTTCCATACGAGAAGCTGGCGCACCTGCAGTCCTCGACGCGCTTCGGGGGGATGGAGAACGCAACCGCGATCTTCTACGACGACGGCGCGTTTCGCACGGGACGGATGAACGAGGGCCTCATCGCCCACGAGACCGCGCACCAGTGGTTCGGCGACGCGGTGACGGAGCGCGAGTGGCCCCACCTCTGGCTCTCGGAGGGGTTCGCGACCTATTTCGCGGCGCTCTGGACAGCGCATGCGCACGGCGACAGCGCCTTCCACGCCGCGATGGCGTCCATCAGGTCGACTGTGCTCGCGGATCCGGTGGACGTGCCCACGCACCCGGTGATCGACACGGTGCCCCGCGAGCTGCTCAGCCTCCTGAATCGCAACAGCTACGAGAAAGGCGGATTCGTTCTCCACATGCTGCGGCGTCAGGTCGGGGACAGCGCTTTCTTCAATGCCTTGCGTGCGTACTACGCCAGCTATCGTGACGGCACAGCGCTCACCGACGATTTGCGCCGTGAGATGGAGCGGACGAGCGGTCAATCGCTGGGGTGGTTCTTCGACCAGTGGCTAAGGCGCCCTGGCTTTCCGGAGTTGGACGTGACCTGGTCGTCCGATCCGTCGTCGCAGCAGGTAACGCTCGACATCGTGCAGGGCTCACGCTTTGGCGCGTACCGCTTTCCGCTCACGGTAGAGCTGCGGGGCGCAAACGGCGCGACGCAACGGGCAACCATTCTCGTTTCATCGGAGCCCCGCACACGAATCGCACTACCACGGAGCGCGCATCAGCTTGCGCCGACCGCGCTCGTGGTAGATCCGGATGTCGAGCTGCTGGCCCGTATCGACGTTCACCCCAGGTAGCAGGCGATGACTGATCTCGACGTGCGCCGATTCGGACCGCGGCGGCCGACCCTATTCTGCTTCACGATCGCGGCGCTGACGATCGCTTCCGCGCCGGCCGGCGCCCAGTGGGGCACGAGCGTCGTTCAGGCGGATTCGCTCCTCGCCGCCGGGCGCGTGTCGACCGCGGAGTCGGCCTACTACGCGACCTCGAGCGCCCGACCGCGGGATGCCATCGCGCGCGCCGCGCTCGGTCGGTACCTCGCATCGCGCGGCGCGCTGCGGCCCGGCGCCGTGCTCCTCGAGGAGGCGCGGCTCTTCGGCGGCGACAGCGCGAGCATCGCCCGTTCCCTCGCGCCGATCTACGGGTCGTTAGGCGACTATCGCGCGCTCGCCGTGCTCCCCGCGTCTCCGCTGTCGGCCGCGGAGCAGAGTCGGGCGCGCTGGCTCGTGAGCCACGCGCCGGTACTCGAATTTCCGGATTCCACCGCCAAGCTGCCGTACAAGCCAATGACCGACGGATCTGGAATCGGCACGGTGTCGATCGGGATCGGCGATCGCGTCGTCGACGCGGTGGTCGATGCGAGCGTTTCGGGCGTCGTGCTGCGCGGGCGCCAGGCGCGGCGGCGCAGTGGATTGCGCGTCTTCGGTGAGGATTCGAGCGGCGTTGTCGCCGTCGTTTCCGAGCTGCACCTCGGCGACGTCATTCTGAGCAACGTGCCGGCGCTCATCGAGACGGATAGCATGCGCGGCCCGCACGGGAAACGCTCGGGAGCGTTCGTGGGTGTCGACGTGCTCCGACGACTCGCGCCCACCTTCGATCCGGTGGCGGATACGATGACGCTGCGCCGCAGCGGGCAGATTGGACAGGCGACGGTGGGAACCCGCGCGCCGATGCTGCTCGATGCGCAGGGACTTCGCATTCTCGTCGACGGCCGATGGGAGAATCCCGCCTCACGAGCAACGGCCCAGTTGCTGTCGTCGCGCCGCTGGATTCTCGACGCGAAGCGCGGGACGATCGTCCTCCAGTGAGCGCGCTACTTCCCCACGTGCTGTAGCTCTACCATCAAGCAACGATCCTGCACGACGTCGATGCCCGCGCGCGCGAAGCGCTCGGCTGCCTCGTCGTTGCGAATGCCGAGCTGAAACCAGACGGACTTCGGTCGCTTGCTGATGATGTCGTCGACGTGCTCGGGAATCTTGTGGGGTCGTCGGAACACGTTGACCATGTCCACCGCGCCGGGCACCGCGGCGACGGTGCGATACACGCGCTCGCCGAGGATCTCGGTGACTTCGGGATAGTAAACGGGCACCGGTACGATCTCGAATCCGGCGTGCTGCGCGTACTCGGGAACGAAGTACGCTGGCGCGCCGGACTCTCCGATCTTGATACCGAGCACGGCGATGCGGCGCGTCGCTTGGAGCACGCGCCGCATGCCCGCGTCATCCTCGATCAGATGTCGGCGCCAATCACTGTCGTCTCGCACTGCCGTCGCTGCGCTCATGTTCGTCATCGGTTGTGTACATCGTCAATTTCCATTCCCAGGAGCGATGGGCTCGTCTGCCGTGGCCGGTGTGATGCGTTTAGTTTCCCGTTGGCCGCAATGGTTTTTCTCTTCCTGGAGATGTTCTCGAAATGCGGATGCTAGTTCTCGGAGCCGGACTGCAAGGCTCCGCTTGCGCGTTTGATCTGCTGCAGGACAAGGAAGTCGAGCAGGTTCGATTGGCTGATCTGAAGATCAGCCACCTTCCAGACTTTCTCGCACCGTACTCCGGCCGGCGATTGCTGCCGACGCCGCTCGACGTCCGCGATCTGGACGCTGTGCGCGGCCTCATGCGCGAGTGCGACGCGGTGATGAGCGCGATCCCGTACTACTTCAACTACGAGATGGCGCGTCTCGCCGTCGAAGCCGGCGTTCACTTCACGGACCTCGGCGGCAATACCGAGATCGTGAATCAGCAGAAGACACTCGACGCCGATGCGAAAAAGAAGAAGATCACGGTCGTGCCGGACACGGGTGTCGCGCCGGGCATGGTCAACATTCTCGCCGAGCACGGCATACGCCAGCTGGACGACGTTCGCTCCGTGCGGATCTACGTCGGCGGTCTTCCACAGAAGCCCGAGCCGCCGCTGAATTACCAGATCGTGTATTCGCTCGAGGGCGTGCTGGACTACTACACGACGCTCTCCTGGGTGCTGCGTGGCGGCAAGCGCACACAAGTGCGCGCTCTCTCGGAGCTCGAGCCGGTGAGCTTCGGTAACGGCGTCGGCACGCTCGAGGCATTTCATACTGCGGGAGGGTTGTCCACCATGGCGTTCCGCTATGAGGGCAAGATTCCCGAGATGGAGTACAAGACGCTGCGCTATCCGGGGCATGCCGAGCGGATGGCCGCGATTCGCGATCTCGGATTGCTCGAGATGGAACCTGTCGACGTCAAGGGCGCGAAGGTCGTGCCGCGCGATGCATTCATCGCGATCGTTGGTCCGCGTCTCAGGAAGCCGGAAGGGAAGGATCTGCTTGCCTTACGAGTGGTCGTGAGCGGCACGAAGGGTGGAAAGCAGAAGACGGTCACCTTCGAGCTCATCGACCGCTACGACGAGAAGCACCACGTCAGCGCGATGATGCGGACGACCGGCTACTCGCTATCGATCACGGGCATGATGCAGGTGCGTGGCCAGGTGCAGCCCCCCGGCGTTCACACGCCTGACGAGTGCGTGCCGCCCGAGACGTACATTGCGGAGCTCGCGAAGCGCGGCGTGGAGATCCGCACGGTTGACGGTTGACGGTCATCGGTTGACGGTTATCGGCGGTCGGTTCACCGTCCACCGTCAACCGTCTACCGAACGAACTCCGCCAACGTCGCGCCCATCTGATCCATCGCGAGCTTCGCGTTCCAGCGATCGCTCCCGTTGTAGATGAACGAGAAGGCGAGGATCTCGCCGTTCTTTGCCGTGACGTAGCCACCTAACGAGGCAACGGTGTTGGTGGTGCCCGTCTTTGCGTGGAGATTGCCGCGCGCGGGCGTCGATCGCGCCCGGTGCCGGAGCGTCCCCGATTCGCCCTCCAGCGGCAGCGACGCGTGGAACGTCGCGCCCCACGGCGCCTGGTGCGCGTAGGAGAGCAGCTCTACCATCGAGCGCGGCGTCACGCGATCGAGTACGGACAGGCCACTGCCGTCCGAGACCTGCACGTCCTGCGGGCGCGCGCCGATCTTCTCCGCCAGCAGCGACCGGAGCGTGGTGAGCCCGGTTGCCGCCGAGCCGGCCTGGTCGGGCGAGGCGGCATGGGCCGCGTCGCGGAAGAGAAGCTCGGCGAACAAGTTGATGCTCTCCCGATTCATCTCGGCGATGATGTTGGCGAGCGGCGGCGATGACAGCGAAGCGACCTCGGTCGCGTTGCTCGGCGTTGCTCCGACGGTCACCCGCCCGTCGACCACGACGCCGGCTTTCTCGAGCGAGGCGCGGAGCGCACCGGTGGTGAACGACGCCGGATCGTCGACCACGAGCGAGTAGCGCTGAGGCGGCGCTGACGATCCGATCGTGCCACGGACGAGAATGCTGCCGTCCTTCTGCCTAACGGCGCTGATTCGGCCCCGACTCCCGCCGACGACGCGCACCGTGCTCTGGACCGGGATCGTCGTCGTCGCCGGGTCGAGCGTCACGACCGGGTTCTTGCCGTCCGCCTGCACGACGACCCACACCAGATTCTCGTTCAACGAGAGCGCCGAGACCCGCGCTGCGTAGGCGGCGCCGAGGTAGCGCGAAAGCCAGCCCTCTGGTACCAGCTGCGGATCGAACGCGCTCGCGTCGCCGATGATGTCGCCATGGACATGGCGAACGCCGGCCGCTGCAATGAGCCGCGCCAGCGAATCCATCGGGTTGATCGTCCCCCAGAACCGCGGCGAGAGCGAGGGGTCGCCGCCGCCGCGCAGGTACAGGTTTCCATCCAGCGTTCCGTCCGGCCCGACCGGGCTCTCGCGGAGTACCGACGTCTTGAACTCATAGTCGGCACCGAAGCGATCGAGCGCGAGCACCGACGTGTACATCTTCATCGTCGACGCGGGCTGCATCATCGCGTCCGGGCTCGCGCGGAAGAGCGTGTCTCCTCGAGTCAGCGACACGACCATCACGCCCCAGCGGCCGTTCCGCGTGTGCTCCGTAAGCGCGTTACCGAGATCGTCGTTGAGCGATTCCACGCCCCGCGGCGAGGTCCAGGAGAGAACGTTTCGCTTATTCGCCACCTCGCCGCGACTCACGCTGCTGCTCGAGCCCTTGCGACGAACGCGCTTCGACTTTGGCTTGGCCGTCTTCTTCGGCGTGCCGACCGTGGAATCTCCGGCGCTGCCATCCTGCTGGCCCGCTTGCACCCGCGCCACGGGCGACGCCTGAGCGTCACCGAGGGGAAGTGACACGCAGAACGCTGCCGCAGCGCACGTCGTGACGAATGCCGATCGTCCGACGAGGCGCAGCCAGCGTCGTTTCTCGAAGAAGGTACGACCGCTCATAGAGGCTGAAGTGGCAACTCGTGTTCCAGTTTCTCTACCCTTCGCGCGCGGGTTCGCTCCGGTTTCGCGCCGGTGACCGAGTGCAAAGAGTTGCGGGAGCAGTGGTTCGCGCTCAGACCTTGAGGAAGATCTTTCGGCGGTACAGGACGAGCAGGATGCCGAACCAGAGCCCGACGAAGCAGAGCGCGAAGGCGAGCGACGCGTTGACGGGCGGGAGCCAGGACGCGAACAGCGACTGATAGATGGCGCTCTCGAGCGGGACGCGCTCTCCGTGGTACTGCACCGAGATCACCGAGTAGATCAAGCGCGCGAGCAGGCCCGAGCCCATGAACGCGATGAGCGGGTTGGTCCCGTAAATCACGAAGAACTTCGTCCACCGCCGCATGCCGTGTACGTCGACCAGCCACATGATCGTCGCGATCGATACGGCGGCCAGCCCGGCCGTGAAGACGACGTACGAGCTGGTCCAGATGCTCTTGTTGATCGGGAAGCCCCAGTTCCAGATCATCCCGAACGTCATCGCCAGACAGCCGGCGGCGAACAATCCATTCAGGCGCTCCTCGATTGTCCGCTCGCTCCCGATCCACCGTCCCGCGAGGACACCGAGCATCGCGGTGCAGATGGCGGGAATCGTCGAGAAGAGTCCCTCTGGATCGAAGGTGACGCTACCTGACCAGATGTGATTACCCAGCCCGAATCGACTCCAGTCGAGGAAGAAGCGGTCCCAGTACGCCGCCATCGTTCCCGACGGCACGTCGAGCAGCAAGCCTCCCAGCGTGCCATGCATCCCCGGCACGGGAAGCACCGTCATTGCGAGCCAGTAGCCGAGGAGGAGCGCTCCGATCGTCACGACGATGCGCTTGACGTCGGCCCGTTGGGTGAGCAGGGCTGCGCACATGTAGGCAAGGCCAATCCGCTGCAGCACGCCCATGATCCGCCAGTGAAAGAGGCGATCGACGATGCGCTGCATGAACGTCGGATCGGCCACTCCACTGACGGCACCCCAGGTGAAGAAGGGAAAGCCGTTGAGGAGAAAGCCGAGCAGAAAGATCATCGCGCCACGCCGCAGGATCTGGCGACGGATGTCGCTCTCGTCCGCGCCCCGCGCTCGGCGCGCGCTCAGTGATAAGTGGGTGGTGACGCCGACGATGAAGAGAAAGAACGGGAAGACGAGGTCGGTCGGAGTCCAGCCATTCCACGCCGCGTGCTCCAGCGGCGGGTAGATGGCGCTCCAGGTCCCGGGGTCGTTCACGAGCAGCATCCCCGCCACCGTCAGCCCCCGAAAGACGTCGAGGGACAGGAGACGCTCGCGCGACTGCTTTGGCCCCCCGACGGAGACCCGAGGCCGGTCAGCGATCGTGCCGAGCTTTTCGGTGGGTGGAACGAGAGTGGTGGACATGAGGTGCTGGGTGCTCGGTGATAGGTGCTAGGTGATAGGGTTTCGGACTAGCACCTAACACCCAGCACCTAAAACCTTAGACGACCTACCGCGACGCCGGCAAATGCGCCGCCGCCACCTGTGCGCCTGCGACCGTCTCGTCTCCGTCGTGCTGCTGCCATTTGAAGAAGATGACCGAGATGATCGTGAAAAAGAACAGGCCGCCGGGGATCCACATGATGAGACCACCGATGAGCTGGTCCTGCATCGGTGAGATACCCCAGATCCGCGGCGCGGTGGCGTAGGCCGGATAGAGCACCGAGTTGGCGTACGCTATGTAGACCGCGACGATCGACATCGGGATGCTCATCAGGAAGAGGTAGAGCATCTGCAGTGGATACGCGAGCCGCGGCAGCTCCGGGAGCGGGCTCAGAATCGGCCACCACATCAGCACCGCCGCGACGAGAAACATGAGGTGCTGCACGATGTGCACGTTGTGGTGCGCCATCGCGAGATTGTAGAGCGGGGGGAGGTGCCACCCGGCCATCACGATGTTGAAGATCGCGAAGGCGCGGAGGGGGTTC
>Ga0207707_10001940_pt1 | contig 18822 bp, 10 predicted proteins | sample KBSC83BmetaG_FD_184336 | JGI IMG/M metagenome (GOLD analysis project Ga0207707, IMG submission 184336) | Corn rhizosphere microbial communities from Kellogg Biological Station, Michigan, USA - KBS C8-3B metaG (SPAdes) (version 2) | ecosystem: Host-associated > Plants > Roots > Rhizosphere ...
TGGCGCCATCATCGGGCGGCCCTCGGCGTCAGCGACCCCGATCACGCTGTAATTATCCGGCGGCGCAGTCCCCGGCTTGAAGGCTTCCAGGATGGTCCTGCCGCCCTCGCCCGGACCGGCCCGCATTCCGCTCGCCTGATCGACGCGGATCAGCTTGATGCCTGCGGGCACCCGGAACGGAATCGCCGGCTTGTCGGCGAGCGCGAGCTTCAGAAAATCGCGCGCGATCGGCGCGGCCAGGTGTCCACCGGTGGCACCCTTGCCGAGATTGCGCGGCTTGTCGTAACCCATGTAGACGCCGACCACGATATCGGGCGAGAAGCCGATGAACCAGGCATCCTTTTCGTCGTTGGTGGTACCGGTCTTGCCGGCGATCGGCTTGCCGACCTCCTTCAAGGCGATCGCGGTGCCGCCCTGAACCACGCCTTCCATCATCGAGGTGATCTGGTAGGCCGTCATCGAATCCAGCACCTGTTCCCGGCGATCGACGAGCTGGGGCTCCGGCTGATTTTTCCAGCCGCCGGCAGCGTCACAGCCCCGGCATTCCCGCGCGTCATGTTTAAAGATCGTGTGACCATAGCGATCCTGGATGCGGTCGATCAGCGTCGACTTCACGCGGCGGCCACCATTGGCGAACATCGAATAGGCGGTCACCATCCGCATGACAGTGGTCTCGCCGGCGCCGAGCGCGTAGGACAGATAATTCGGCAGTTCGTCATAGACGCCGAAGCGCTTGGCATATTCGCCGATCAAGGGCATGCCGATGTCCTGCGCCAGCCGCACCGTCACCGTGTTGAGCGACCACCGCAGCGCGTTGCGCAGTGTCACCGGCCCTTTATATTTGCCGGACGAATAATTCTCCGGGCGCCAGACCCCGCCGCCCTGCCCCATGTCAATCTCGATCGGCGCATCGACCACCACGGTCGACGGCGTATAGCCGTTGTCGAGCGCCGAAGAGTACACAATCGGCTTGAAGGAGGAGCCCGGCTGCCGGTAGGCCTGGGTCGCGCGATTGAACTGGCTCTGGTCGAACGAGAACCCGCCGACCATGGCCAGCACACGGCCGGTCCAGGGATCCATCACCACCATCGCGCCGGAAACCTCCGGCAGCTGACGCAGCCGGTATTGGCCCTCGGCCCGCGTGCCATCTTTTGCAATCAGGGGGTCGGCATAGATGACGTCGCCCGGCGAGAGCACTTGCGACACCGCGGTCGGCGTCTTGAAACGCGTCGGCCCTGACGCAGCCTTTGCCCACCTGACGCCGTCGAGCGTGATGATTCCGGTCTGCCGCTCCTTGGCAACGGCGCCGCCCAGTTCGCGGCCGGGCTGGAAACCAATTCGCGCGGACTGCTCGCTGGTCTCCAGCACTACCGCCATCCGCCAAGGCGAAATGTCCGACAGCGATTTGACGTCGGCAAGCTTCACGCCCCAATCGCCTGATATATCCAGCTTGCTGATCGCGCCCCGCCAACCCTGCTGTTCGTCATAGGTGACGAGGCCGGCCACCATGGTCTTGCGCGCCATCACCTGCAGCTTCGGATCGAGCGTGGTCCGCACCGACAGGCCGCCCTCATAGAGTTTCTTTTCGCCGTAACGCTCGAACACATCCCGGCGAACTTCCTCGGCAAAATATTCGCCGGCGAAAATGTGCGCGCCATTGGTCCGGCTGGTCACCGTCAGGGGGTCCTTGCGGGCCTTGTCGGCCTCGGCCTGCTTGATCCAGCCATTCTCCAGAAGCCGGTCGATCACGTAATTGCGGCGCTCGATCGCCCGGTCGCGGTTGCGCACCGGATGCAGCGCCGCCGGCGCCTTCGGCAGCGCCGCCAGATAGGCCGCTTCCGCTACGGTGAGCTCATTCACCGACTTGTCGAAATAGACCAGCGATGCGGCGGCGACGCCGTAGGCGCCAAGGCCGAGATAAATTTCATTGAGATAGAGTTCGAGGATCTTGTCTTTCGAGTAGGTGCGCTCGATCCGCATCGCCAGCAAGGCTTCCTTGATCTTGCGGGTGAACGACACTTCGTTGGTCAGAAGAAAGTTCTTCGCGACTTGCTGGGTGATGGTGGAGGCGCCCTGCGGACGGCGGTTGGAGCCGTAGTTTTGCGCGTAGAGCACGGCCGCGCGCGCCATGCCGGCAAAATCGATGCCGCCATGCTCGTAGAAGTTCTTGTCCTCGGCGGCCAGGAACGCGTTGATGACCATTTTCGGGACCGCCTGGATCGGCAGATACAAGCGGCGTTCCTTGGAATATTCGCCAAGTAGCGCGCCATCGGAGGCATGGACGCGCGTCATCACCGGCGGCTCATAATCCTGAAGCTGCGAATAATCCGGCAAGTCCTTGGAAAAATGCCAGATCAGCCCCGCGGTAGCGGCGACGCCCACCAGAAACACCACGGTTCCGGCGGCGAACAAGAAACCCAAGAATCGCACCAGCAAGCGCATCAGCGAATTTCCGTTTCAACCCTTGCGCCGCAGCCGCCGGCGTTTTCCTAAAGCGTGAAGATCCGCCGCGGACCAGTGTGCCGTCCCGCGCAGACGCCTAAGCATAATACGTTGGCCGAGCAGGAATCTTGATCGATTCCGAACCCCCGCCGTGGTTTTTTATAGGACCGCCGCTGTGGCCAAACTAGGGCTTCCACCATCGGAAGCGTCCCCTTTTCAGTTCGCCGGTCCAGCCGTCGCCAGCCGTTTGGCAAAGAAGGCGTCGATGGCCTGCGCCATCGATCCAACGGTGCGGGAGCGCCAGTTCTCCGATACCAGGTGCTCGAGGTCGCCCTTGTTCGAGACGTAGCCGAGCTCGATCAGCACCGACGGCACGTCGGGGGCCTTCAGCACCTTGAACCCTGCGGACTTCATGGGATGCTTGTGCATCCGCACGGTGCTTTTCATCTCGCCCATCAGCAAGCGCGCGAACCTGTGCGAGAATGCGCGGGTTTCGCGCTGCGCCAGTTCGATCAGAATGTCGGCGACCTCGGTTGGCTCCTCGGTCAGGTTGACCCCGCCAATGGCGTCGGCCTTGTTTTCCGCCTCGGCTAGCCTTTCGGCCTCGGCGTCGGAGGCGCGGTCCGACAGCGTGTAAATCGTGGCGCCCTGGGCGTCGCCCTCGCGGCGCGGCAACGCGTCGGCATGGATCGACACGAACAGCGCCGCCGACTGATTGCGCGCGATCCGGACACGGTCGGCGAGCGGGATGAAGGTGTCATCGGTGCGGGTCATGACCACGCGATATTTGCCTGATTTCTCGATGCGATCGCGCAACGCCAGGCCAAAGCCCAACACCAGGTTCTTTTCGCTTTCGCCGCTGGACTGCGTGCCATTGTCGATGCCGCCATGGCCGGGGTCGATCACGACCACGGGACGCAAATCCGGCGGTGCCGCGGGCTTGGACGCAACGGGCGCCTCCGCAGCGACACCGCTGCCCGTGCTGTCCGCGATCGCCGGCCTGAGCTCGGGCCGGCTGTCGGCCGCAAGCGATTGAACGAAGCTGGTGCGATTCACTTGCTCCAGCTCAAGCACCAACCGCGGCGGTTGGCCGTTGGCCGCCTCGAGCACATAGGAATTTGCAATTCTGGCCGGACCCGTCAGATCGAACACGATCCGCGAACCGCCGGGCATCACGAGGCCGTAGCGGAATGCCTTGATTAGCCCGCGCCCCGCAGAGCCCGTTCCGGCGGCAAGCCGAAAGTTGACCTGAGGGATATCCACGACCACCCGGTACGGATCGGCCAGCGCGAAAGCGCGAAACTGGATGGCCTTGTCGAGATCGAGGACGAAGCGGGTTTGCCTGGCATCGCCGGCCAGGCGGGCCTCAGTGGCAACCGGAAAATTCGCGGCAGCAACCGGGTCGGATGATTGGCCCTCCGCCACGCCCGAGGTGGCGTCGGAACACAGAAATGCTGCGGCGCACAATAGCGCGCATCCCAGCAAAACACCATGATTTGCGCGGCTCGCCAACGAATCCGTGCCTCCGAGCAGCCCTCGTACCGCAATAGAACCACACGGTTAACCGCAACTTAACACATCTGGGGCGAATAAGGCCGAGTGTTGCCGCCCAGCGACGCTCCCTTGCACGCGGCGACCATTCCACGTATGTACAAGGGGCTGACGGCTAAAACTCCCGGTTGTGTCGCGTTCAGCCTCCCGGTGCAGCGCCGGAACCTTCGAATTCAGGTTCCAGCGTCTTTCCGATCCCTCCACAGCCAGCGCAGTGCGCGGCTGACAAGGAGCGGCGGTTTCGAGCCCGAGCGGTGTCCGGTCCCAGGTTACCATCTTGTTCCAGGGACGGCTTCAGACACGGCATAACCGATTATCCGGGCCCCTGAAGGGCTCGACATACGATGGCCGGCGAGCGCTTCGGCGCCGCGCCGGGGCTTCAGCAATAGACAAGGCGGCGCCTTTTGCCGCCAACTGTTCAGACGGGCCGACGCTTGATGCGCCAGACTGTGTTGCCGACCATGATCCACGGAACAACCGCGCCGACGCGGAGCGAAAGCTCCGCGCGTCGTTTTGCTCCGACGGGATCCCGTTCGGCGTGGCGACCCGGGTTGCGTTTCGGCCTTCCCCTCACCCCCGAATCAGGTGGACCGTCGCGTCACCCGGCGGCGCGATACGCGCTCACGGTCATACGCGCCCGCCGCCGTCAAGAGTTCCAAAATGCCCAACAAAATGTTGATCGATGCCACCCACCCGGAAGAAACCCGGGTCGTCGTGGTCCGCGGCAATCGCGTCGAAGAGTTTGATTTCGAGACCGCCCAGCGCAAGCAACTGCGCGGCAACATCTATCTCGCCAAGGTCACGCGCGTAGAGCCGTCACTGCAGGCGGCCTTCATCGAATATGGCGGCAACCGCCACGGCTTTCTGGCCTTCAGCGAAATCCATCCGGACTATTATCAAATTCCGGTCGCCGATCGCCAGGCGCTGATCGAGGCCGACGAACGCGCCCATCGCGAGGCCGAGGAGGAGAGCGAAAACCGCTCCAGCCGCCGCCGTCCACGCCACCGCAGCTCGCGCCGCCGCGGCAATGGCGACCGCGTCCAGAGCGAGGTCATCGAGAGCGCAAGCAGCGATCCGTCACAGGCCCAGCCGCCTGAGGGCCAGGACTACGCGGAAAACCTGCCTGCCGAAAACGGTCACGAGCACCCGCACGACACCGAGCATCACCACGCGGATGCGGAGCATCATGACCACGACCATCATGAACATGGTCATGAACATGCTCGCGATGAGCATGATCATGCGCATGACGAGCATGGCGATATCAGCGCCAGCGAGACGCTGGCGGCGGTGACACTGCCCGATACCGCAGCCGTCGAAGCAGCCGCCGCGGCTCCAGATGCGTCGACCCCCGAAGAGCACGCCCATGATGAGCGTACCCACGAGGAGCACGCACGCGAAAACGCCGCCCATGCCGACGACGCGCCGCAGGCCGAACACGCCGGTGGCGAGCCCGCAGCATCCGATCACGCCGAACAGGCTGCAGCCGCGCGCGGCGACGAGAGCCACGATGACGACGACGAGGGCGACGAGGCCGAGGAAGAAGTCGTGGAATCGGTCGGCGGCGACGACGTCATGGAAGAGGTGCCGGAGCGCGCCTTCCGCCCGCGCCGGCAATACAAGATCCAGGAAGTCATCAAGCGCCGTCAGGTGATGCTGGTGCAGGTGGTCAAGGAAGAGCGCGGCAACAAGGGCGCCGCGCTGACGACCTATCTGTCGCTGGCCGGCCGCTATGCGGTATTGATGCCCAACACCGCGCGCGGCGGCGGCATCAGCCGCAAGATCACCAGCGCGCAGGATCGCTCGCGGCTGAAAGAAGTGGTGCAGGATCTCGACGTGCCCGAAGGCATGGGCATCATTCTGCGCACCGCAGGCGCATCGCGCACCAAGCCCGAGATCAAGCGCGACTTCGAGTATCTGATCCGCATGTGGGAAACCGTGCGCGATATGACGCTGAAGTCGCAGGCGCCGACGCTGGTCTACGAGGAAGGCTCGCTGATCAAGCGATCGCTGCGCGATCTCTACAACAAGGAAATCGACGAAATCCAGGTCGCGGGCGAAGCCGGCTATCAGGAAGCCCGCGATTTCATGAAGATGCTGATGCCCTCCAACGTGCGCGCGGTGAAACAATATCGCGACGGCCAGCCGCTGTTCTCGCGGATGGGGGTCGAGAGCCAGCTAGACGCGATGTTCTCGCCGACCGTGCAATTGCGATCCGGCGGATATATCGTGATCAACCAGACCGAAGCGCTGGTTTCGATCGACGTCAATTCCGGCCGCTCGACCCGCGAACATCACATCGAGGATACCGCGCTCAAGACCAATCTTGAAGCCGCCGAGGAAGTCGCAAGGCAGCTGCGCCTGCGCGACCTCGCGGGCCTGATCGTCATCGACTTCATCGATATGGACGAGAAGCGCAACAACCGTTCGGTCGAGCGCAAACTCAGCGATTGCCTGAGGCAGGACCGCGCGCGCATCCAGGTCGGACGCATCTCGCATTTCGGGCTGCTCGAAATGTCGCGGCAACGCATTCGCGCCAGCGTGCTGGAGAGTTCGACGGAACCCTGCTCGCAATGCGGCGGCAGCGGCCATGTCCGTTCGGTATCTTCGGTGGCATTGCAGTTGCTGCGTGGCCTCGAGGAAATCCTGATGAAGGGCGCGACCCACAATCTGGTGGTGCGCACCCGAACCGATGTCGCGCTTTACGTCCTCAATCACAAGCGCGGCCATCTGCGCGATCTCGAAAACGGCTTCAAGGTGACGCTGGCCGTGATCGCCGATCCGACCGTGAGCGGCCAGCAGTCGTTCATCATCGATCGCGGCGAACAGGTGCATACGCTGGAGGCCGCCAAGGCGCTGCTGGCAGCGCAGGTTGCGGCCTTCCCGCCGCAAACCGAAGAGGCGTTTGACGAGGAAGAGCCGTTCGATATCGAAGTCGAATCGGAAGTGGAAACCGAAGAGACCGAAGGGCTGACCGACGATGCTGCGGTCGGCGAGGCAAGCGGCGGCGAAACCGAGGCCGACGGCCACAAACGCAAGCGGCGGCGGCGGCGGCGCGGCCGTCCCGGCGAGGCGCGCGAAGGCGGGCCTGCGCGTGACGAGAACGAGATTCCTCGAATTGTGTCTGACACGGTCGCGGCTGTTGGCGCTCCCGCGGATGAAAGCGAATCCGACGAGGACGAATCCGACGAGCAACCCGGTGTGGTGCGCCCCGATCAAGCGGCAGGCAGCGAGCGGCGGCCTCGCCGCCGCGGACGTCGTGGCGGACGCCGCCGGCGCGGCGGGCTCGAGGATGGCTTGGCCGGATCGATTGTGGACGAACTCAGGCCGGCACCGGCTCCGGAAGCAACCAACGCGGTTGCCGATTTCGATGGCTATTCACCACCCGAGCGAACTCTGCCGGAGATTCAGCCTGAATCCATTGCGCCACCGTCCGAGCCACAACATGCCGATCGTGGCGCACAGCCTCCCGAGCCGCAACATACCGATCGCGGTCAACAGGAGCCGGCTCGCGCCCCCGCCGAGGCGGAGACGGCCCAGGAGGCCGAAAGAGCGGCGCGGCGGCGTTCAACGGTTCGTGAAAAGGTGAGCTTTCTGGCCGATACCCAGCCGGATGCGGCGCCACCGGCCAATCGCAGCCAGCCCGAGCCATCGCAGGCCCCCGCCTCGTCCGAGACCACAACCGAGACCCAGCCGCGCCGTGCCGGATGGTGGTCGCGGCGCTTCGGCAGCGGCGAATAGCAAATCCGCTATGTGAGACGAAAAAACCGCCTGGCAAAACCGGGCGGTTTTTGTTTCGTCGAAATCGAGATGCGGCGGATGCGGACAAATCCAAATCGATCAGCGGCGGCGAATTTGCGTAGCGTTTATTTCTCCGGAAGCCCTGCTTTGCGCAGGCCGTCGAGAAAGCGTTCACGGTCGGCCGGGCGGCGGAACGGCCGTATCAGCCGCTCATCACCCGCAGTCAACCCGGGCATCAAGCGCATGAATTCGTCGAGACCGGCGCGCGCCTCGGCCATGCGCCCAAGATGCGCCGAGGCCGCGGCAAACGTGCCATGAGCGTCCGGAAACGCCGGATTGCAGTCGATCGCCCGCTTCCCGCAGTCCGCCGCCTGTTCGAATTTCCCTGCGCTCAAATGCGCCCAGGCGCTCACCGTAAACCACACAACCATCAGGAAGTCGCGTGGGCTGAGCCGTATGGCCTCCTGCACGTTCTGAATCGCAGGATCACATTCTCCGCCAAATGCGTAGGCGGTACCAAGATATCCGCGCGCGAAGGTTGAGTTCGGGTCGAGGTCTATTGCCCGCAGCAACCGCCGGATCGCGTTGTCGTGCTGACCCAAAAACAGCTCATGAATGGCGAGCGAGGTGTGAGCCGCCGCGTCCTGCTCGTCGGATGCCACGGCGCGGCGCGCCGTTTCGCTCATGCGCGCCATGGCAGCGGCGGGCGCATCCGTCCAACCGAACAGAGCGGCGAAGTGCAACGAGAAGGCGAGATCGGCGAGTGCCAGCGCGTTGTCGGGCTGGCGTCGCAGCAGTTCGTCGAGCAAGCGGATCGCCTCGCTGGAATCCTCCCGCGTAAAGCGCCGGATGTGCCAATGGGCGCGCATCAAGCGCTCCCATTGGCCGAGTTCGGCCGTCTCCTTGCCTTGCGAACGCTGGATTTCGGCGGCCAGGATGCCCGGCGCGATGGCGCCGATGATGCTGTGGGTGATCTCGTCCTGAACCGCGAAAATGTCTTCGAGGGCGCGGTCGTATCGCTCGGCCCACAAATGCGCTCCCGTGGCCGCCTCAACAAGCTGCCCAGTGATACGAACGTGATTGCCGGCTTTTCGCACGCTGCCTTCGAGCACATAACGCACTCCGAGTTCGCGGCCGATCTGTTTGACGTCGACGGCGTGGCCTTTGTAGGTGAAGCTGGAGTTACGAGCGATCACGAACAGCCAGCGCGATTTGGAAAGCGCGGTGATGATGTCCTCGGCAATTCCGTCGGCAAAGTATTCCTGCTCCGCATCACCACTCATGTTCTGAAATGCAAGAACTGCGATTGACGGCTTGTCGGGAAGGGCTAGAGCGTGAACCAGTACCGCCGAAGAATCTAATGGAAGCAGCGAAATAGCATCGCATCCAAGCCGCATACGCCAGGCGCGCATCGGTTCAGCGATATTTTTTAACGTCTGAAGGCCCATATCATTGTAGGAGAAATCGACCTTGCCGCGGATTTGCCGGTGCGCGTCATCGGAGATGCAGACGCCCCCCGGCTCCGCGATTCCTTCGAGGCGAGCCGCGATGTTGACGCCATCGCCGAAAATGTCGTCGTCATCGATGATGATGTCGCCGACGTGAACGCCAATACGAAATTCGATCCTGTTGTCCTGCGGCACGTCGGCATTTTGTGCAGCCATGTCGCGCTGAACCTCGACCGCGCATCTTGCCGCGTCGACCGCACTGGCGAACTCGACCAGTATGCCGTCGCCCGTGGTCTTGACGATACGGCCGCGATGCTCGACGATCTTGGGATCGAAAAGAGCTTTTCTGAGTGCCTTCAACTTGGTGAGCGTGCCCTCTTCGTCGGCGCCCATGAGCCGACTATAACCGGCGACGTCCGCCGCCAGCACAGCCGCCAAGCGCCTTTCCACCCGCCTGTCGATCAAAAGTCCCCCCAAAAGAGGTAACTCACTCTGACCCTATCAAAGCATGGGGCCATCTCTCGGGCTAGGGCCAATGTCCGTTTTTGGGGTCACCGGCGGCCCGGTGAAGGGAGCATCGACTTTTTAACGAGTCAAACCTGACAGCGCTCGGCTGAGCTCGTGTATCTGATAGGGTTTCCTCAGGATCGCAAAATCCGAACGGGCGCCTCGGGCGGCCTCGCTGTAACCGGTGGCCAGCAGGATCGGCAAGCCGGGATGCCTTTGCTTTATCGATCGCGCAAGACACAGACCGTCCATGATGCCGGGCATCACGATATCGCTGACGACAAGATCGATGCCGTTGCGGTCGATCGCTTTGAGTGCAGCCTCGGCGTCTGAAACCCACAGCACGGAATACCCAAGTTGCTCAAGCAGGCCGATGCTCGCCGTTGCCACCTCGGGATTATCTTCGACCAGCAACACCGTACCGCTCGCATTCGAGTTTACTTCGACCTCGGTAACTTTGGCTACGGGCTCACTTCGCGGCAGATGGATCGTGAAAGTCGTACCTTGCCCCAGCTCACTGGTCACGGCGACCGTGCCACCTGCCTGATGCGCGAAGCCGTGGACCTGCGAGAGGCCCAGACCGGTACCCTTTCCAACGGGTTTCGTGGTGAAAAACGGATCGAATATCTTGGCAATCAGATCGGGAGGGATGCCCACGCCGGTATCCCGAACCGCAATGGCAACGTAATCGCCCTTTCGGATACCGTCGTCGATGTGAACGTTGTTTGCTCGAACCTTGACTGATCCGCCCTTGGGCATGGCATCGCGCGCATTGATAACAAGGTTCACCAACGCGGTTTCAAATTCTGCGGCATCGACCGTAACCTGCCAAACATCCTGATCGACCTCCAGGTGAAGCTCTACGGAGCTACCCAGCCCGGTGTTCAGGATTTCCCGGATGGAACAAATCCGATCCACTAGATCGATGGTTTGAGGATTGACGCTCTGCCTGCGAGCAAAGGTCAGCAGCTGACGCGTCAATGCGGCCCCTCGTTGCGATGCCGTTTCAATGGCCTGAACGGCCTGCAAGCCTTTGGCATCATCACCCGCAATCTTTTTCAGCGTTTGGAGACCGCCTGCGATGATCATCAGAAGATTATTGAAATCGTGTGCCACCCCGCCCGTGAGTTGGCCCAGGGCATCGAGCTTCTGAGACTCAGCCAATTGCCGCTGTACCTTTTCCATATTCTGCTGAGCTTCGCGACGTTCGGAAATATCCCGCGTGATCTTGGCAAAGCCGAGAAGTGTTTTGTCATCGTCGCGAATCGGATCGATGATAACGCTGGCCCAAAAGAACGTGCCGTCTTTGCGGACGCGCCAGCCCTCTTCTTCGTAGCGGCCATTCTCTAGTGCTAGTCGCAAAGCCCGCGCCGGTCGGCCTGCCGCCTGATCTGCGTCGGAATAGAAGCGCGAAAAGTGCTGACCGATGATTTCCTCGGGCGAGTAGCCCTTGATGCGTTGCCCGCCGGCATTCCAGTTGGTGACGATCCCGTTGGGGTCGAGCATGTAAAGCGCGTAGTCAGTGACCCCGCTTACCAGCAGGCGAAAATGCCTTTCACTCTCCTTCAGGGCGTCGGCGACCTTGACTCGTTCGGTAATGTCGCGCGTGATCTTGGCGAAGCCGATCAACTGGCCTTCTTCGTAGAGGGCATCAATGACGACGGACGCGAGGAATTTTGTACCATCCTTGCGTAAGCGCCAGCCCTCCGCCTCGAACTTTCCTGTGTTGCGAGCGGTTTCAAGGGACCGGGCAGGCATTCCTGCTTCACGATCCTCCGGCGGGTAAAACATTTCGAAGTGCCGGCCTACGACTTCCTCTGCGTTATAGCCCTTGATCCGTTTGGCACCGGCATTCCAGTTCGTGATGATGCCGTTGGGGTCGAGCATGTAAATCGCGTAATCGACAACCCCTTCCACCAACAAGCGAAATCTGCGCTCGCTCTCGAACAGACCGCTTTTCAAAATACCTTCTCGAGCCATCGGATTCCCCGCCACAACCGGGGCTAACCCATCAGGCTCGATACGGTTCCGGCGAGCGGGAACAAATCTCGATTGCGCTGCGTTGACCGGGCTTCATTCCAGGGTGCGCTTTGGATATGTCCAAAAGCGGACACCGGTCAGCCAAGCCGCGAACTGACTGCGCGTTGATGGTTTCACGCCCAAGCTAACCGGTGGTGACGGCCGTCTCGACGTCCGACGGATCGATCGCCTTGTTGAGATTGGCATGCAACTTCTCGTGGTCGAGCTCGCCCTCCCACCACGACACAAACACCGTGGCGATGCCGTTGCCGGTGATATTGGTAAGCGCGCGGACCTCGCTCATGAACTTGTCCACCGAAAACACGATCGCCATGCCCGGCACCAGCACCGGATTGACGACCGAGAGCGTGGCCGCCAGCGTGATGAATCCGGCACCGGTGACGCCGCTGGCGCCCTTCGATGTCAGCATCGCGACCACCAGGATGGTCAATTGCTGGCCGAACGACAGCTCGACGCCGAGCGCCTGCGCGATGAACAGCGTCGCCAGCGTCATATAGATGTTGGTGCCGTCGAGATTGAACGAGTAGCCGGTCGGCACCACCAGCCCGACCACCGGTTTGGAACAGCCGAGCCGCTCGAGCTTTTCCATCAGTTGCGGCAGCGCGCTCTCGGATGAACTGGTGCCGAGCACGATCAGCAGTTCGTCTTTGATATAGGCGATGAACTTGAAAATGCTGAAGCCGACGAACCGGGCGATCAGGCCGAGCACGCCGAACACGAACAGCGCCGCGGTCGTATAGAAAACCGCGATCAACCCGACAAGATTGCCGAGCGCGGCGGGGCCGAATTTTCCGATGGTGTAGGCCATCGCGCCAAACGCGCCGATCGGCGCCGCCTTCATGACGATGGCGATGACGCCGAATACCCCGTGCGCGGCATCGTCGATGACGTCGCGCAAGCGATGAGCGCGTTCGCCCATTGCCATCAGTGCAAAGCCGAACAGGATGGCGAACAGCAGCACCTGCAAAATATCGCCACGCGCGAGCGCGCCGACCACGCTGTCCGGAATGATGTTGAGGACGAAATCGACCGACTTTTGCGCTTCCGCCTGCTTGACGTAATTCGCGACCGCCGCGGCGTCGGGCTTCGCGGCCAGCCCATGACCTACCTGGACCAGATTGCCCACCACCAGGCCGAGGATCAGCGCGAACGAGGAGACGACCTCGAAGTAGACCAGCGCCTTGACGCCGACGCGGCCGACTTTCCTGGCATCCTGAATGTGCGCGATGCCGGAAACCACCGTACAAAAGATGATCGGCGCGATCACCATCTTGATCAGCTTGATGAAGCCGTCGCCGAGTGCCTTGATCCAGTCGTTGGTCGCGAGATTGGGCCATAGCCAGCCGACGACGATACCGAGCAGGATGGCGATCAGCACCTGAAGATAAAGTATCTTGTACCAGGGTTTTGCCGCGCGGGGCTGTGCTTTGGTTACGGTCGTAGGCGCCATGACGTTCGCTCCCCCATCAGAATTTGCGGATCTGTCCATCGCGCTTGTGCAGACGGCGGTCTCGCCAGACTGTAGCCAAGATCAATTGGCTCTGCGGAGTCAATGGCGCCGGCGCCTTTTCCGGCGCCAGAACTGCCGGTAGGGCCCGGCAGGGCTCGCTCTATCCGAGCCATCGCGCGATACGCGCCACGGCCTCGCGCATTTCCTCGGCCGAACGCGCATAGGAAAAGCGAACGAACTGATGGCCATGAACCGGATCGAAGTCGATGCCGGGGGTCGCCGCGACGTGCGCCTGTTCCAGCATCTGTTTGGCAAACTCGAAACTGTCCGAGGTGAATTGCGAGACATCAGCGTAGAGGTAAAACGCGCCGTCGGCCGGCAAGAACTTGTCAAGACCGGCCTGCGGCAGGCCCGCGATCAGAATGCGGCGGTTCTCCTGGTAGCCGCGCTTCACGTCTTCCATTTCCTGGCGGCCTTCGAACGCCGCTTCGGCGGCGATCTGCGACAGCGTCGGCACCGAGATCGCGAGGTTCTGCTGCAGCCGCTCGATCGGCCGCACCAGCGGTTCGGGCGCCACCATCCAGCCGACCCGCCAGCCGGTCATGCAAAAATATTTCGAGAACGAATTGATCACGAGCGCATTCGGAGAAAGCTCCGCCGCCGTCGCCGCCGGGAATGCATAGTCGAGGCCATGATAGATTTCGTCGGAGATAAACCGGATGCCCGCGCCTTCGGCCGCTGCGATCAGGCTGGTGAGCGCCTCGCGGGACATCATCGTGCCCGTGGGATTGGCCGGGCTTCCGACCAGGACACCCTTCAGGGGCGTCCTGCGATGGGCTGACAGCAAGGCCTCGCCGGTCAGCGCATGACGGGTTTCGCTCGAGGTCTCGATCAGCACCGGCTCGCAACCCAGCGCCGTGAGAATGTGACGGTATGGCGGATAGCCGGGCACCGTGACCGCAACCCGATCGCCCGGCTCGAACATGGCAAGGAACGCCAGGATGAAAGCGCCCGACGAGCCCGTGGTGACCACGATCCGCTCGGCATCCACGGCACAGCCGTAGGTCTCCCGGTAGTGTTTGGCGATGCGCTGACGCAGCGAGGGAATCCCGAGCGCCGAGGTATAGTCGATGCGCCCGTCCTCGAGCGCGGCGTGAGCAGCCGATATCGCCGCTTTCGGCGCGGGAGCCGCGGGCTGGCCGACCTCCATGTGAATGACGTGGCCGCCGGCCGCTTCGATGCGCGCCGCCGCCGCCATCACGTCCATCACCATGAACGGCGGAACCTCGCTTCGCAGCGAAGCCGTCAGGAGGCCCCTGGCACGCTCTGTTAGTGTCGCTTCCAGCATCGATATCTGCTATTTGGCCCCAGACTAGCCGCATTCCACCGTTTGTTAGGGCATATCTCGTATCCGGGCCGCCGCCAATCATTAAAGACCGCTCAATGCTGCTGCGCATGGCGCTACGCAAAAAAACGTCGAAACTGACCGCCGTTACCGCCGCGGTCGCGCTCGCTATTGCGCCGATGTCATCGGCGCTTGCGCAGGAGAACAAGGGGCCGCCGGTCATCCGCGATACCGAGGCCGAGCAACTGCTGCGCGACTACACACGGCCGATCCTGCGCGCCGCGGGCCTGGAAAAGCAGAACATCCAGATTGTGATTCTCAATGAGAGCGTTTTTAACGCCTTCGTCGCCGACGGCCGCCGCATCTTCGTGAACTACGGCGCCATTATGCAATCCGAGACTCCGAACCAGATCATCGGGGTGCTGGCGCATGAAACCGGCCATTTGGCCGGCGGCCACCTCGCCAAGCTTCGCGAGCAATTGGCGCGGGCGCAGACCCAGATGATCATCGCCATGCTGCTCGGGGCAGGTGCGATGGTGGCTGGCGCAAGAAGCGGCAACGGCAATAACGGCCTGGCCAACGCCGGCGCGGCGGCGGTCGCCGGACCGCAGGAAATGATTCGCCGCACCCTGATCTCCTATCAGCGCCAGCAGGAGGAAAACGCCGACCGCGCCGGGGTGAAGTTCCTGACCGCCACCGGCCAATCCGCGAGGGGCATGTACGAAACCTTCAAGCGGTTTACCGAGGACAGCCTGTTCGCCGCGCGCGGCGCCGATCCCTATCTCCAATCGCATCCGATGCCTGCCGAGCGCGTCGCGGCGCTCGAGGAACTCGCCCGTTCAAGTCCCTATTGGGACAAGAAGGACGATCCGGCCCTGCAATCGCGCCACGACATGGTGCGCGCCAAGATCTCGGCCTTTATGGAGCGGCAGGACACCGTCTATCGGCGCTATCCATTGTCGAACGAAAGCCTTCCCGCGCGCTATGCGCGGGCGATCGTGACCTACCTGCACGGCGATTTGCACTCGGCGCTCGTCCAGATCGACGGGCTGATCCAGCTGCAGCCCACCAACCCGTATTTTTACGAATTGCGCGGCCAGGCGCTGCTGGAAGGCGGCAAGCCCGCCGAAGCCATCGCGCCGTTGCGGAAGGCGGTGCAGCTCTCGAATAACGCACCGCTCATCGAGATGTTACTTGGGCAGGCGCTCGTGGGGACTGATAATAAAGCCTACACCGAGGAAGCGATTGCGATTCTGCGAGCGGCGGTGGCACGCGAGACCGAGGCGCCGCTCGGCTATACCCAGCTCGCAATGGCTTATGGCCGAAAGGGAGATTTCGCACAGGCCGATCTGGCGTCGGCGCAGGCCGCCTTTCTTCGCGGCGACAACAAGACCGCGCGCGAACTCGCCTCCCGCGCCAAAACCCGTTTCGCCGTCGGCACGCCCGGATGGGTCAAGGCCGACGATATCGTCGTCGCAAAGCCGCTGCCCGGCCAAAACAGCAACTAGAAATAACAACTAGAAATCAATTGAGCCAGGTTACGAAGTCCTTCGGCAACCGGCTTTCACCAAGAGGATTTGCAAATGTCTCCGTTCCGCCTGCTCGCTCCCGCACTGTTCGCGCTCACACTCTGCGGCGCGCCGCCTTTGGCATCGGCGCAGAGTTTTTCCGACGGCCAGCGCGGGGACATCGAGACCATCGTCCGGAATTATCTGCTCGCGCACCCCGAAGTGCTGGAAGAGGCGATGACCGAGCTGAGCAAGCGCCAGGCAGCCGCCGAGACCGAGAAACATGAAGCGAGCGTCGCCAAAAACGCGGAGACAATTTTCAACTCGCCGCGCGGTGTCATGCTCGGCAACAAGGACGGCGACGTCACCTTCGTCGAATTCTTCGACTACAATTGCGGCTACTGCAAGCGCGCGATGGCCGACATGCTCGATCTGATGAAATCCGATCCCAAACTGAAAGTCGTGCTCAAGGAATTTCCGGTGCTGAGCCAGGGTTCGGTCGAAGCCGCGCAGGTCGCCGTCGCCGTGCGCATGCAGGATCCTGGTGGCAAAAAATATCTCGATTTTCACCAGAAGCTGCTCGGCGGCCGCGGCGCGGCGGACAAGGCGCGCGCGATGGCAGCCGCCAAGGAGGCCGGCCTCGATACCGCCAGGATCGAGAAGGATCTGGCGAGCCCGGAAGTGCGCGCCACGATCGAGGAAAACTTCAAGCTTGCGGAAGCGATGGGCATGAACGGCACGCCGAGCTATGTGATCGGCAAGCAGGTGGTGATCGGCGCGGTCGGCCTTGACAATCTGAAGGAAAAAATCGGCGTCGCCCGTTGCGGCAAGGCGACCTGCTGAGCGGCACTTCCAGCGCTCACGCGTTGGCGCTGACGAATTGAAGGGCCGGCTTTCGAGCCGGCCTTTTTATTTGAGAAATTTTTGAGGCAAAGCGGTTCACTGCGCATTCACAAAACAAAATCAATGGAACCGCTGAGATCGCGGAACATCGGGCATCCCGCTTCGTTGTCGGCGCGGGCAAGCAAAACACGTGAGGAGACATTCCATGACTAATCGCTTTCTGATGTCGGTGGCTGCGGCGGCGCTGATCGCCGGAACCGGTTTCGCTAACGCACAAGGAACCGGAACCAGCCGTGAACCGTCGGCCGGTTCCTCTACCCAGCAGAGTGCACCGTCGGAGCAGACGAAATCTCCGTCCGGCATGAAGTCGAGCCAGTCCGATGAAAAGGCGGCGCCTGGCGCCAAGAGCCAGCGTGCTCAGGACGATATGAAGGCCGGCGCGAAGGGTGAAAAATCCGCCCAGGACAACAGAATGAAGGGTGAGAAATCCGCCCAGGACAACAACATGAAGGGCGAAAAATCGAAGAGCATGAGCTCCGAGAACGACAAGTCCAAGGCCGGCAAGGACATGAAGGCTGAGGGCCGCGAGGACCGCAACAGCATGAAGGCCGAGCAGAAGGGCGCGGCGGACAGCAAGTCTCAGACGACGACCCAGACCGGCCAGACCACGCAGTCCCCGAACGGTCAGACCGGACAGACCAAGCAGTCGCAGACTGGAACGTCCGTCCAGTCCCAGACGACTGGTCAGGCTGGCGCGAGCGCCAAGCTCTCAACCGAGCAGCGCACCCAGATCACCACGGTGATCCGGAACCAGCATGTTCAGCCGCTCACGAACGTGAACTTCTCGATCGCGGTTGGCACCCGCGTTCCGCGCGACGTGAGATTCCACCCGCTTCCGCGGGAAGTCGTGACGATTTATCCGGAGTGGCGCGGATATGAATTTGTCCTCGTCAACGACCAGATCGTCGTGATCGATCCGCGGACATTCGAGATCGTGGCTATCCTTGAGGCCTAACCTCTGACGGTTGGCTTGCAAGTTCGGGGCGGGCAGAGATGCCCGCCCTTTTTTCATGCACCGACGGCTGCCCGGCCATTCCTTAACATTGGTTAACGAATGGTTTCCGCAGGTTCTGCGCACCTTTTTGCAAGCCGGATGAGGCATTTGAGGGTTATCGGGAACGGCCTAAGGCTTCCCCTTGGGCCTGTTGTTACCTATAACCGCGCCACCTGCCGCCGCATTTTCCGGGATTTGGATGGCCAAGACAGCTGCCGAGACGATTTACGTGCTCAACGGCCCGAACCTCAATCTGTTGGGGACCCGCGAGCCCGAGACCTACGGCCATGCGACACTCGCCGACGTCGAGAAACTTTGCGCGGAGACGTCAGCGCAATTCGGCCTGAAAGCCGATTGCAGGCAGTCCAATCGCGAAGGCGAACTGATCGATTTCATTCACGAGGCCCATGCCACCAAGGCGGCCGGAATTATCATCAATGCCGGGGCCTATTCGCACACCTCGATCGCGCTGCACGACGCCTTGGTGGCGGTGAAAATTCCCGCCGTCGAAGTGCATATCAGCAATATTCACGCCCGCGAGAATTTCCGTCACCATTCCTTCACCGCCAAGGCCGCATTCGCAACGCTTTCCGGCTTCGGCATCGACGGTTACAGGCTCGCGATCAATGGGCTTGCCGCCAGGATCGGCGTCAAGGCCAAAGGCTGACGCATCCGCTCGTCACTAATAGAAAGCTCCGGATCAGATTATGGCGCGCCAGCCTGACGACAAAGCAGCCGCAAAACTCAAAAGCGACGATAGCGCGCTTATCCGCGAACTCGCATTGCTGCTCGACGAGACCAGTCTCACCGAGATCGAGATCGAACGCGCAGGCTTGCGGGTGCGGGTCGCGCGCAACATCAGCATCGCAGCATCGATGCCGCCGAGCCTTCAG
>Ga0207707_10001941_pt1 | contig 18821 bp, 19 predicted proteins | sample KBSC83BmetaG_FD_184336 | JGI IMG/M metagenome (GOLD analysis project Ga0207707, IMG submission 184336) | Corn rhizosphere microbial communities from Kellogg Biological Station, Michigan, USA - KBS C8-3B metaG (SPAdes) (version 2) | ecosystem: Host-associated > Plants > Roots > Rhizosphere ...
TTGCCATTGCTGATTTAGATCCAAAGGCACTTGGTCGATCCGCCGCGGCGGTGAAGGCGGCTGGCGCAGCAGTCATCGAGCTCCAATGGGACCTTGCGGATCTATCTGTCATCGACAGCAAGGTCAGCGAAATCGAACAACATTTTGGCCCCGTCGATATTTTGATGGCCAATACGGGAGGTCCGCCGCCCACACCCGCGGCGGGACAAAGCCCGGATTTGTGGCTGCGCAATTTCCAGATGATGGTGCTCTCGGTGATCTCTATTGCGGATCGCGTTCTGCCTGGAATGAAAGCACGGCGATGGGGCAGGATCATTACCGGCACATCCTCGGGTGTTGTTTCCCCAATTCCCAACCTTGCGATTTCAAACGCTTTGCGACTGTCGTTGGTCGGGTGGTCGAAAACCCTTGCGCGCGAGGTCGCCAAGGACGGCATCACCGCCAACGTGGTTTTGCCAGGACGTATCGCGACCGATCGCATTCAATTTCTCGATGAGGCGAAGGCAAAGCGAGAGAGCAAGTCACTCGATGCGGTTGTCGCCGAGAGTACTGCGACCATACCTGTAGGGCGATACGGTAACCCTTCTGAATATGCGGATGTTGTTACCTTTCTGGCCAGCGAGCGCGCCTCATATGTGACCGGATCAATTGTCCGGATCGATGGCGGCCTTATTGCTTCGATTTAAACGAGGAATCCCGGAGACGACCATGTCGAGCGATAAATCAATTTTTGACACGCTAAAATCGGTTACGACTGCGACCATCACGACGGTGCTTTTGAAAAAGGGTCTTCGTAATGTCTGGCTGCGCGGAACGAAGCCGTTGCAACCTAACCTGCCTCGCATCGTCGGACGAGCTTTCACTCTTCGATTTGTACCGGCTCGCGAAGACCTCGCCACGCCGGAATCGTGGTCGTCGCCGATCTCGACCCGCGGGGCCATCGAAGCAATGCCCGAAGGCTGTATTGCCGTCGTAGATGCCATGGGCGTGACCGATGCCGGAATCTTTGGAGATATCCTCTGCGCGCGCATGGAGAAACGAGGTGTAGCCGCTTTGGTCACCGACGGGGTCGTTCGAGACGTGGCGGGCGTCATTGGCACAGGCTTGCCGGTATGGTGCGATGGGGCGGCTGCCCCGCCATCTGTTGCAGGTCTCACCTTTGTGAATTGGCAAGAACCCATCGGGTGCGGCGGCGTTGCCATATTTCCGGATGACGTGATTGTCGTCGATGCCGATGGTGCGGTCGTCATCCCAAAGGCGGTCGTTGAAGAAGTCACAGCACTTTGTGTCGAGCAGGAACGGCTCGAAGCCTGGATTATGAATGAGGTCGGAAACGGTATTCCTCTCCCAGGGCTCTATCCGCCAAATGCGGAAAACAAATCCCGCTACGAAGCATCGAAGACCAAGCCATAAGCCGATAAAAGGGCCGCGATTATTATCGCAGTCCGGCTTCGCTCAAGCCCTCCTCAAGAAGTCGAAGTCGCAACCCGCTTTGGCAGCCGAGCATAGCCCCGCGCGGCGTCCGCGGCGTCCGCGGCCACCGGCCGATGCGTCTGTCGGATTCTATGCCAATGTTCAGCCTTGAGCAGCTTGAAAGCCAGGCCTCTTGCCAAAAAAGTCGCTGGTCAATTGATTTACGGTGAGTGGCGGAATTCTTTTTTCGCTCAGGATGCGCGTAAGCCGCGTCTGAGCCTGCTGTGCATGGGCCGGAAGAATCTGGTTCAATCTAGTGCGATCGCCACACCGAATCGCATCAATGATCGCCACATGCTCGCCAAGGTTAATCTCCATTTGCGATTCTAGGACGTTCTTCTCAGTGTTCTCCATTTTATAAATCAAGACCAGTAAGCGCCTGAGGTGGCGGTGGGTTGAAAGCGCAAATTCATAAAACAATGCGTTGCCTATCGACCGATGCATCCTGAGATGAAACTCTTCGTTCACGGACGTGATGCCAAGAAACGATTTCCTTCGAACCTCGCGCGTGTATCGCGCCTGGATTTCTTCGAGGTCCGCGACAAGGTTCTGGTCTTCAAAACGGCAGAGTTGGGCAAGGACCGATTCGACTAATTGGTAAGCCATTGTGACTTCACCAATTTCGACAAGGTCCAATCCGCGAACGAACATGCCGCCTCGATTTGGAAAAATCGTTACGAGCCCTTCGGCAACGAGGCGACTGATGGCCTCCCGTGCGGGGGTCCGGCCGAGCCTGAAATGATTGCGGAGGAGCGGCTCGTCGAGCTTGCTTCCTGGTTCCAGACTCATATCGATGATTTTCATTCGTATGAGGTCGACCGCCGCCTCCGTTTGCGAAGTACCGCGGTGCTTCTTCGCGGTCTCGCGTGAGGTGCCTTTCGCGGGGCTGCGAGCAACACCTCCTCTTGTCCTCGTCGATGACTTGGCGGTTTTTGAACTTCTCATGCGCGCTCCTTCGCCAACGGGCTCTGCTCTAGCTTCCCATCTCTCGCGCTCTCACCTCGCCGCTATCGGACCGAGGAATGCGACCGCATCGATTTCCACCAATACCCCATTAAGCTGGCTGCCGGTCAGTGTGCGGACGGGTCTGTTATTCGGGAAATATCGCGCATAGACCGCGTTAAACCGAGAGGCGTATGCGAGATCGGACAGATGGACGGTGACCTTGACGACATTGTCGAAAGTCGCTCCGAATTTCGCCAGAACGCGTTGGACATTCTGGAGGGTCGCGACCGTTTGATCTTCGATATTGCTGCCTATCACGCTCCTCTTGGAATCCCGTGGGGTTTGCCCAGCCGTATAAACAAAGTCACCAGCGCGCAGTCCGTGCGAATAGTGACCGCCGGCCATCGGCAGATCGTCAGTCTCAGAAGGCGTCATTGCATTCGTCTCCGCAGAATTTTGAAAGCGCTGTGTCGAGGCGCAACAGTTGAGGGGCCCATCTCTAATCTCCGGATCAAGCAGACATCCGCCGGGTCAGAGGAAGTGTTAGCGATACGTGGGTTTCGACGAAACAAGAAATAAACAAACTCCAGAAAAAAGCGATACGCCCATGCCGCGTTCACTCGTTCTTTAACCCGGCATCTTGGTTCACATTCGCATGGGTTTGACTTCGTCGTTCAACGGGTGACGTCGCGCGGTTCCAGTTGGGTCTGCCCGATGCCTTTACTTCAGTCGATTCATGCAAGCAAATTCTGCAGGATCCGCATCCACCACCATTGACAAAGTATATTCGACATATATGTTGTGAACAAGTTACATTGTCGTCGGCGGTGAATGCAAGTCCGGCCGACCCTCGCGCCGTGAATCCCTGATGGGGTTGGAGAAAGAGTAGTGGACGGAGATCGGCCAATTATCCAGGTGAGGGATTTGCGCAAGTCATTCGGGTCCGTGGAGGTGCTGCGGGGCATCACGATCGATGTGTCGCCGGGATCTGTCCTCAGCATCATTGGAGCAAGCGGATCTGGTAAGAGTACCTTTCTGCGCTGCCTGAATTATCTGGAGCGCCCGACATCCGGCGAGATTCTTGTCGATGGAGAAGCTATCGGTCCTTCGACGGCGCCCAACGGCCAGCGGACGTCGGGGGCGTCTCCGAGAGATATTGCGCGAATACGATCGAAGCTTGGCATGGTATTTCAGCAATTCAACCTGTGGCCGCACATGACGGTTTTGGGAAACGTGATCGAGGCGCTGATTCAGGTCAAGCGTATGCCGCGCAGCGAGGCCGTGGATCTCGGGCGGCGTTTTCTTGTTAAGGTCAATCTGCTGGACAAGAAAGACGAATACCCCGCGAAATTATCGGGCGGTCAGCAGCAGAGAGTCGCGATCGCGCGTGCGCTCGCCATGCAGCCGAAGGTGATGCTGTTTGACGAGGCGACATCATCGCTCGATCCGGAGCTGACGGGCGAAGTGTTGGAAGTGATGCGCGATCTGGCACGAGAGGGAATGACGATGCTCGTCGTGACGCACGAAATGGGATTCGCTCGTGATGCTTCCGACCGGGTCATTTTTCTTCATGATGGCAAGGTCGAGGAGGATGGCACTGCTGCGCAGGTATTCGGCGCTCCTTCCAGCGAGCGCTGCCAGCGATTTATATCGTCAGCGCTCAGCTAGTCGCCATGTTTGCCGCCTTACACAATGCGTTTGATCCTGCGCTGTTCTGGGAATATCGCGTCGCTCTTTTGACGGGGCTTCTGCAGAACATCATCATCTTTGTTGAAAGTGCGGTTCTAGCGATCCTCCTTGCGTTCGTCGTCGGAATCGCAAGCCTCAGTCGTCACGGCGCCGTTCGCTGGACGGCAATCGCGTACGCCGAGTTTTTCAGGAACACGCCGGAATATGTGCTTCTGGTGTGGGTCTACTTCGTCCTTCCCCTGATAATCGGCACGGCATTGGGAACGAAAGTCAAGCTCAGCCCTCATGTCGCGGCAGTCATAGGCCTCGGCGTTGCCTATAGCGGGTTCCTGTCCGAGACGGTGCGTGCCGGATTGCGCTCGGTCTCCTACGGCCAGACAGAATCCGCTCTCTCGCTTGGAATGTCGGGGTTTACGGCGCTACGCCGGATCGTATTGCCGCAGGCCGTGCGCAGGATGCTTCCCGAGGCTGTCAATCAACTGGTCTCGTTGTTCAAATCGACAACGATCGTCTCGTTGATTGCGGTGCAAGACATCATGTACCAGGTCTCGATGATCAGCGTCGCGGAGATGAGGCCTGTCCCTCTCTATACCGGTGCCGCGTTGCTCTACTGTGTTGTCGTTATTCTTGCGACCCAATTGTTCCAGCGGCTGACAGAGCGATGGCGCCGCCGAGGCTGGGCATGAGCGGGCCGCGATGATTGAAAACTTCAATCGCTTTGTGCTGGCCAATATCGGTGCCCTGCTCGATGGGCTCTGGGTCACGACATATGTCTGCTTTTGGGCGTTCTTGCTGGCGGTCGTGCTGGGCTTGATTGCGTGTCTTATTCGAATGCGATTGCCGTATGTGAGAGTTGTTGCGATCGCCTACATCGAATTCTGTCGCGCGACTCCCATTCTGGTGCAGTTGCTATGGGTCAATTATGTGTGGCCGGAAGTTTTCGGGTTTCCGCAGACCGTGACGGGCGCGGGCATCATCGCGCTCGCGTTGCAGTCGAGCGGATATCTTGCGGAGACATTCCGGGCTGGATTTGAGGGGCTGCCGAAAGGGCAGCGCGAGGCTGCTCTGGCCGTCGGCATGAGCCGTTGGCGTATCGTGTCCCGGATCGAAGCGCCACAGGTGGCGCTGGTGGTTGCTCCGCTGGTGATCAACCAGCTCGCAGTTGTCGTGAAATCATCAACGCTAGTCTCCATCATCGCGATTTCTGACTTGATGTATCAGGGGTTGAAGATCGTCAATCAGTGGTACGAGCCCATCGAGGTTCTCACCACGATTGCTCTGGCGTATTTCGTGTTTCTCTTTGCGATCTCCAGAATTGCGAATTACGCCTACGTTCACTTTCAAACCAAATTCGGAATTGCGAGCAGCCAATAGAACAACATCCCGACTCTCAGGTTCAGTTCCGTCTAAAACACTCAAGGAGTATGACGATGCAAGATAAACTAGATGTCACAAAGCGCACGTTGTTGACCGGTGCGCTCGCGGTCGGTGCCGGCGCGGCGGCGCTCGGAACAATGACGCGAGATGCGCGCGCGCAGCTTCTCGAATCCGGTATCGATCCAAAGTCAGTTCTGGCCAAGATCAAAAAAGGCGGAACTCTTGAGGTGGGCTATGCCCAACTCCCCCTATGGTTTTACAAGGATGCTAAAAGCGGTGAGCTGAAAGGCGTCTACAAGGATCTTGTCGACCTTCTGGCAAAGGACCTCGAGATGACCGTGAATTGGCACGAGGTAACTTTCGCCAATTCCACGATCGGCCTACGTTCAGGTGACTATGACCTGTTTGGTTCATCTGCGACGTACACGGTGCCGCGCGCTACCGTGTGCAACTACGTCGGCCCCCTGTGGTCGAAGGGGAGCCTGGCGGTCATTCGCAAGGCGGACGCGGGCAAATACCAGACTGCGGCGGACCTTAACAGCCCGGATGTGACGATCGCCGTCAACGGGGGATCAAGCGATGAGCAGCGGATGCCGCCCCTTTTCCCCAAGGCAAAGTTCATTGCCGTGGCGGGCCAATATTCCATGGCCGCCGAACCCGTGCGTGCGGGCCGTGTCAACGCGTGTATCGTCGGAGACACCGAAGCACTTGCTCTTGCCAAGCGGAATTCGGAATGGGCCGTGATCGTTGACTCCAAAAATCCCTTCGATAAGCGTCCGAACACATGGATGATCCGGCATGGCGATGTTGCCTGGAAAAACTTTCTCGATACATGGTGCGGCTTCATTGTAGCGAATGGCGAGGTTCAGCGGCTGTTCGACAAGTATGCCAACGAAGTTCTCTAGCTAGATTGGCGGCAGGACGCGAATAACTGAGCCTCGGTTCTGAAAGAGGAACCGGGGCTCCATCTTCACGGCCGATACTTCTTGTTGTGCAATCCAGCCGCTAGTTCGTCAAAACGCTTTCGCACTTGTCGTGGAGCAAACCTAAGGAGGGCGATGATTCCGCCTGACCTGAGCGCGGTCAGCCGGTCTGGAAAACAAGTATCCGGTTCCTACCAATCTGTGCGATGCGGTCGTCGCTTTAAATCGGACCCCAAGCGGGTCTCTTGCTCATTCGATAAAATATACGTAAGATATATATGTTGAGGTGCCATCAGATGAATGAAAAAGTCAGTCGGATCGAGGCTATCGTCGGGCGCAAGGTCAAGCGCGACATCACTCGAATGACGCAATTGACGAAGGGGAATCTCCAGAAGGCGGCGGAATCTATCCTGAACACGCCCGACGCCCACGTCGGTATCGTAACCGGCTTTTTTATTCAGCATGCAACTCCGCCGTCGCCGGAGACGGATGGCCTGATAGGAATGGGACATCTCGCCGCCGGGCTCGCAAGCGCGGGTGTGCCGGTTACGGTTATCACCGACGCTCCCTGCGCAAAGGCGGTATGGGCCGTGGTCGACGCCGTTCCGGAACAGATCGACCTAGAGGTGGCGGCAACGAACGAGAGGTCGGTATACCGTTTGCGGAAGTCTCTTGAAAATGCTGATCGACCGATCACTCATCTCATCGCTATCGAGCGCGTCTCGCCCGCGGCCGATGGCAAACCCCATCGTGAGCATGGATGGGATATGTCTCGCGAGACGGCTCCGCTTCATCTGCTGTTTGAGGACCCCACCTGGCAGCGGCGTTGGACCACTATCGGTATTGGGGATGGTGGCAACGAGATTGGTATGGGCTCTCTGCCCCCGGACGTCGTCGATACGGAAATACCTAACGGCCGTGTCATCGCTGCAAAAACGCCGGCCGATTTTCTCATCGTGGCCGGGGTATCGAATTGGGGGGGCTACGGCCTCCTTGCGGCTATGGCCTGCCTGCAGCCGAAGAGGGCCGCGGAGCTGTTACGCCATTTCAATCGCGATATGGATCATCGCTTGCTGTCGGCAGCCGTCGAGATCGGACAGGCGGTGGATGACAGTCGGGTAGACAGTCCGGGGCGGCCGCAAATGAGCGTTGACCGGATCCCGTGGGAGCAACACGCGATTTTGCTTGAGGAGATCGCCGCAGTCGTGGCTTGACGAGGCGAGGGCGGTGCCCAAAAGCCTGGCAGGCTTTGACGTCTTGCCGATCGTCTTTGTGGCCTCGCAGACCGCGAACCTGCACTCGCGGCGGTTTATGATTGCGCGTTAAAGGTGCAGACGCGGCGGACGTAGGAAATTGGATTCGTGGAGGAGCAATGGATATTCGAGCAGACGTCATCCAGGCTATTCACTCGCAGTATCAAAGACCGGACGGTCCGGTGTCGACGCCATGCTTTGTCGTTTTTGAGGGCAAGGTGCTTCAAAATCTCGAGCGGACCGCGGACGCGTGCGGAGGCGTTAAACGGCTGATGCCTCACGTTAAGACGCATCGCGCCCCTTGGATCGTGCAACTCTTGCTCGCGCAAGGGGTTGAAGCCTTCAAGTGTGCGACCCCAGCCGAAGTCGAAATGGTCTTGGCGGCTGGTGCGAAGTGCGTGACCTGGGCTTATCCTGCGGTAAGTCCGGCTAATTTAACGCGATTTCTTTCGTATGCACGGAAATACAGGAATGCGCGACTGACTGGACTGGTCGATTCGGACCGGGGCCTTGGTGTTTGGAAGGCCCAATTGGGCGCTGAAGATACCAATGTGGACCTGCGGGTCGATCTCGACCCCGGCATGGGAAGGACGGGCGCGCCAATTTCCAGCGTGGCCCTCGATCTTGCGTCAGCGGTAAACGAATTCGCCCGGTTCGCGGGATGGCATGTCTATGATGGTCACATCAAAGGTGATCGCGAAGCACGCCAACGGCAGGTTTCAAACATCGCCGAAAGAGTATCCGATCTGCAGACGTCGTTGCGCGCGAGCGGTGTGGAATCCGATGTGGTGGCTGGCGGCAGCTATACCTTCAACCTTTGGCCACGAGAACTGACACGCTATGTATCTCCCGGCAGTTGGACGTATTCGAGTTCACAGCATGATGTTGAGCTCGCAGATCTTGGGTGGAAGCCAGCAGCTTTTGTTCTGACCACGGTAGTCTCGGTACATACCGGGACGGCAACTCTCGACGCTGGGTCCAAGGCTATCTCGCCCGACAAGCCCATGTCGGAACGTTTCCGCTGGCCCGGGAAAATCATTTCGATGAGCGAGGAGCACACCGTCGTCGAGGCCGATGATCTGAAGGTCGGAGATAGCCTTTTTCTGATGCCTCGACACACTTGCACGACCGCCTATCTTTACGACAATGCGTTGGTCAAAACCTCTGCAGGGCCATGGGAACGGCGGCAACAGCTTGGCAGCAAGCGTTGAAATGAAGCAAGGTGTGCCTGCCGCAAAACCAAGATTAGGGCGTGAGCCCAGGAATGTGCCGACGTCGTGGCTTTTCTTGCCAGCGAACGCGCATCTTACATCAATGGCCGATGATCCGCGTCGATGGCGGCCTCATCGCAAGCATCTGAAGGACATGTCATGGCTCTCGACGCAACCGCCTCCGGCGTATTCCCCATCGCACCGACCCCGTTCCATCCCGACGGGCGGCTAGACGAAGCTTCGATCGACACCTTGATCGCCGGCTATTTGAAGGCTGGCTCGACCGGCGTGACAGTGCTCGGAATCATGGGTGAAGCGCCGAAGCTTGAACCGGAAGAAGCGATCGCCATAGCCGCCCATTTCATCAAGGGATTCGGCAAACTGCCGGTGATCGTGGGCGTCTCCGCGCCAGGCTTTGCCGCCATGCGCGCGCTATCCCGCACAGTGATGGAGAAGGGCGCCGCCGGCGTCATGATTGCACCGGTCCCCAGCCTGCGCACCGATGATCAGATCACTGCCTACTATCGTCAGGCCATCGAAGCGATCGGTGCGGATATCCCGTTCGTGATTCAGGACTATCCCCTCACTCTGTCCGTGCAGATGACGCCGAAAGTCATTCGCCAGATTGTTCAGGAAAATCCGTCCTGCGTCATGCTCAAGCACGAAGACTGGCCTGGTCTGGAGAAGATCTCGACCCTACGTGGTTTCCAGGCCGAAGGATCGCTGCGACCGATTTCGATACTCACTGGAAATGGCGGGCTCTTCCTCGATTTCGAAATGGAACGTGGCGCGGATGGGGCGATGACCGGCTACGGCTTCCCCGACATGCTTGTCGAACTGGTGAAGCTGCAGAAAGCGGGTAAGCGCGACGAGGCGCATAATCTGTTCGATGCACATCTGCCATTGCTTCGCTACGAGCAGCAGCAGCGCATTGGGCTCGCGGTGAGAAAGTACGTGATGATGAAGCGTGGCTTTCTGGCTTCCGACGCGCAGCGCAAGCCGGGCACGGCTCTCTCCGCGAAGGCGAGAGACGAAGTCGATTATCTACTTTCACGATTAGCGGGTGCGCAGAGAAGGGCTTTCCCATCAGAGCGAGACAGGGTAGCTCGTTGAAACGACCGAAGCTTGATTTCCTTCAAGACGTGGTCCCGTTGCGAAGCTGCCATTTTGCTCCCCGAAATGGAAAGCGTCGCTATCCGGGCGGCCGGACCTCGAACCTGCAGTGATCATGCTGTCCTTCACCAGCGCAGTAAACTTCCGTGGCTTTAAATGAGGGCGGCAGCCCTTCGCTCTTGGCTACGTAGTCAAACGCTCCCTCAAACCATCCAGCGAACATGTAACAGCATTTGCGCAGCTCCCGCACATGAGAACGGTCAATCATTGCCGAATTTCTCACGACGATATCGGCGGTGCCCCGCCGTGGAGAGACATCTTCGATATGAAATTGCGCCCAGCCGCGCTGCGACAGTCGTTTGAGGTAGTGCCGAAATACTTGTTCACCACTCAAGCCATGAAACGCCGCTTCTTTCTCGCACCAAAAATAGGCCGAGTTGTATCCAGCCGGTCGGAGAAGTCTTTCCATTTCGGCAGGGCCCAGGGCCTTCTCGATCGCGTAGTGATTATTCAGGTAGAAGTGCTGAGGCACCAGGATCATGGGAAAAGCGTCAACTGACCACCGGCCTGTTGCCTCGTCGACCTGGATATCGACCTGAGGTTTTGCCATCGTTACGCTCCCCAAACTTCCTTCAAGATATTGAGCCAGTTGCGTCCAATCACACGCTCAATGCGAGACGCCTTCCAACCCCTTCTTTCCATCGCTGACGTGATATTCGGCCATTCACCAATCGTTCGGATTCCCTGCGGGTTAACAACATCTCCGAAGTCCGTAAGACGGCGCGCATATCCCTTGTCGAGCGTAAGCCAATCGAAGAATTCCCGACCGAAGCCTTGCGTGAAATCCGTGCCGATGCCGACATTGTCCTCGCCGCAGATCCCGATCACATATTCGATCGCCTCGACGAAGTCGTCGACCGTTGCCGATGTCCCCTTTTTCAAGAAGGGAGGAAACATGGTGACGCCCACGAAACCACCGTGATCGACGATAAATTTGAGTTGTTCGTCGCTCTTGTTGCGAGGATGCGCTTTCAACCCGGATGGCAGGCAGTGCGAGTAAGTGACAGGCTTCTTCGAAGCCAGAATAACGTCCTCACTCGTCTTCGCGCCGACATGAGACAGGTCGCACATGATGCCAAGACGATTCATTTCTGCGACAACCTCGCGGCCGAAGTCCGAGAGACCGCCATCCCTGGACTCGTAGCAACCCGTCCCCACGAGGTTCTGCGTGTTATAGGCCATTTGGATGATGTTGATGCCGAGCTCCTTGAACAGCTCGAGATATCCAAGCTGATCCTCGATTCCTGTAACGTTTTGCCAGCCCAGGATGATCCCTGTCTTGCCTTCGACTTTCGCCCGTTCGATGTCCGCGGCCGTATAAACTTGCGTGATGAGATCGGAATTTTCGCGCAGGAGCTTCTTCCACCGCATCACATTGCGCATGGTTTCAGTGAAGTTTTCCCACACGCAGCAGGTGCAATTCGCCGCCGTGAGACCGCCTTTGCGCATGTCCTCGAAAACGGCCCGGTTAAAGTCTGAAATGACGAGGCCGTCGATTACGATCGACTTCGCGTGAAGATCAACGGACATTCAGTGCTCCCTTTGCGGCATAGCCGTACCGTCCCATGCTCTGCGGGAACCAGCCTTTTGAGTATCAACTCGGACAGGGGCCGGAGATAGGACGATTGCGTCTCGAAGATAGAACGCTTGCGTCACAGATTTTGGCTGAAACAGCTATTTTGGTATCCCGATGTCGCTTCCGTTCAAGTCATTGAGCGTCGCCGTCCTAGTCCGCGCCAGAGCAGGGGACCTAGCATGCAACGCCGGATTTGAATGGACGCATGGGAGGAGTGAAAATGCAGGGTGGGATATTTCGCATTTGGGGGCTTGCAGTCTCTGGCCTCGCCATTATGGCATTAGCAAATGCAGGTGACGCATCCGCGAAGGAGAAGGTCAAAATCGCCTTCGTGGGTCCGCTGACGGGCTCGAACTCCCAGCATGGGATCGGAGGGCGAAACTCGGCGGAGCTGGCGGTCAAGCTGAAGAACGCCGATCCGGCGACCAAGTACGAATATGAACTCGTCGCGCTGGACGATGAATGCAAACCCAATGTCGGTGTCCAGGTCGTCACCAAGATCGCCTCGGACAACAGCATTGTCGCGGTCGTTCCGCACTACTGCTCCGCGGTTGCAATTGCAACCGTCGATATTTTCCACCGGTTCAAGCTGCCGATGGTCGTCTGGGCCGCCGTTCTGCCGGATATCACCTACGCCAAGAAGGTCCCCGAGATTCATCGGGTCAGCGGCATCCTGATCGGGCAGAACCGCGTCGGCGCGCAATTCATGAAGGAACGCGGCTATAAAACGTTCGTTTCGTTCGCGGACTCGACCGATTTCGGAAAGTCCATGAACAAGTACTTCACCGAATTTACCAAGGAAAACTCAAACGAGATTCTCGGGACTTTCGCGGTGCCGCCTGACCAGCAGGACGTCTCCGCCGAGCTCACGAAAATCAAGGAATTGAAGCCTCAGGTGATCTATTTCGGCGGGCTTACTCCGCTTGGAGCGAGGGTGAGAACGCAGATGGAGAAACTGGGAATCACGGCTCAATTTGAGGGCAACTCCGGCATCATGGGCGACGCTTTCATTTCTGCGGTCGGTCCTGAACTGGCCGAAGGAACGCTCAACTTCTGGGACTGTCCGCCGATCTCGAAGATGCCGGGTGGACAATTCTTCTCGGAGAACTACGCCAAGGCCGGATATACGCAGCCGCCAGAAGCCTTTGGACCGTTTGCGTTCGTCGCAACCAACTTGATTATGGAAGAAATCGAGAAGGTTGGTCCGGATCGTGCAAAGCTCACCCAGGCGTTAGGCGACATCAAGAACCGTCCCTCGATCGTTGGTCCAATAACCTTCGATGAATACGGGCAGAACATCACCCCGCTCACTACCAAGTACGTCGTGCAGGACGGAAAGTGGGCGGTTTGGGAAGACAGTGAGTACGCAACGGGCAAGCGCAAGCTGAAGAACCTGCCCTAAAGTCGCGGAGAACCCTGTGAGCTCGATAGCCCAGTATCTGCTCAACGGCCTCATGCAGGGCACGATCTACGGCCTGGTGGCTATCGGGTTCACGATCTTCTTCGGGGTCATGAACGTGATTAAGTTCTCCCATGGCGACGTGCTGACGTTCGGTGCCTTTGGGGGCTTGGTCGCGACATGGCTTTCGATAGCCCTTGGATTACCCATCTGGCTTGAGCTCGGGCTCGTCATTCTCGTTGCAGTCGCGGCATCTGCCGCAATCGGAGCGTTGATCGCGCGCTCCCTGGTCCTTCCGCTGAAGGATGCGCCTCCGCTCAACATGCTGCTCATGACAATGATGGTGGGTACCGCGATTCGTGAGTGTATCCGTCTCTTCTTCCCTAACGGTACCAACCCGCAGAAGTTCCCCGAACTACTGCCTTCCGGCGGTGCAGAGATGTCCGGCGTCTATCTTCGGTACGACGGGTTGATTCTGATCGTCTCCGGCATTGCATTCATTTTTGCAATTCAGTGGATCATCAACCGCACGCGACTGGGGCTGGCAATTCGCGCTGTGGCGGAGGATGGCGAGACGGCGCGGACCATGGGTATCAACTTCACCCTCACGGTGGCCATCGCTTTCGCGATTGGATCGATGACGGCTGGCTTCGGCGGCGCGCTTTTCGGCCTCTACTACAGCGAAATCAATTATGGCATGGGCCTCATCCTGGCGGTCATCGGCTTTAGTGCCGCCATCATCGGAGGTCTCGGCAATATTTGGGGCGCAATCATCGGCGGCTACTTGTTTGCCGGCCTGCAGACCGCCGTGGTGGCGACGCTGCCCAGTCTCAGTGACTACAAGAACGTCGTAGCGTTCATCATCGTGATTGCATTGATTACCTGGAGGCCGACCGGGCTCTTGGCGGAGCGCGGGTCGGAGCGGGTATGAGCTTTCTTTCAGCCAACGGCGCAGGGGGACCGGAGCTGTTCTCAAGCCAAGTCGGATCCCGCATGAGCTTCCTCTCAATGAAGGGCAAAGGAGGGCAGATCCTGTCTTCCGTCCTGGTTGCTGCGTGTGTCGCCTGCTCGCTGGTTGCCGTGCTCGATATCGAGGATCAGCGTGCGCTCGGCATCTGCATAGCCGTGATTGCCGGGGTAGCCTTTGCCCTGTCCAAACTCGGGATCGTGCAGGCAGCCGAACAGGCGGGGGTGCATCATCCCTGGGCGGTAAGATGCATCATTGTGGCCGCATTTGCCGGCGTTCTCCTTGTCTTGCGGGAGAACAACTTCGCGCTGCTCATGAGTGCGACAATTCTCATCTATGCCACCGTCTGTCTCGGCCTTACCATCCAGACAGGGTTCACCGGACTCTTCAATTTCGCCGGCGCAGCTTTTCTCGGTACCGGTGGTTACACCGCTGCGATGCTTGCGAACGTGACGTGGCTACCTGACATCATTGTCATCCTGTCGGGCGGACTGATCGCGGCTGCTCTTGGCACCATCCTGATCCTTCCCGTTCTCAGGACACGAGGCCATTACGCCGCACTCGCTACCCTGGCTTTCGGCATCCTCTTCTATGGATTCCTCGAAGCGAACGAACTGCTGGGCGGACCACAGGGGCTCAAGGTGCCCGGCATCACGATCCTGGGCTGGGATTTCGCAAACGAGCCGACGCTGGGCGGCATATCGTTTTCGTTCTACGCCAACTACGTCGTGCTTATTGGTGCAATCTTCGCGGTCTTCATGATCTTCACGCGCTTCGTCGAAAGATCCTGGATCGGCATCTGGCTTGATGCAGTCCGCCTGGACGAAACCGCCGCATCGGTCTTCGGGCTGAGAGTGTCTCTATGGAAGAGCTTTGCCTTCACGACGGGAAACTTCCTGGCGGGTGTGATGGGAGCCGTCTACGCGAAGATGACGGCGTTCATTGCGCCGGCAAACTTTACGTTCGGAGACTCCCTGACCCTCGTATCGATCGTTCTTCTCGGAGGTATCGGCAATCGTTGGGGCGTGCTGATCGCCACCATGATCGTCGTCCTTCTCCCTGAAAAGCTGCAGTTCATCCAGGAGTATCGCCTGCTTCTGTTTTCCTGCGTCATCATCGGCTTGCTCTTTGTGCGACCCGGAGGCCTCCTGGCGCGGCGTGTCCGCGTTTTCGGAGGACAGTAGCCCCATGAGCGGTCACGCGGCGCCGCCGGCGAAGGACACAAGCTTGCTGATGGCCTCGGGCCTGTCCGTGAAGTTCGGCGGCCTCCTGGCCCTGAACGCACTGGATATCGAGGTCAAGCGGGGTGAGATTCTCGGTCTGATTGGTCCAAACGGTTCGGGCAAAACGACGTTCTTCAACGTCATAAGCGGGATATATTCCGCAAGCTCGGGCAATGTTGTTCTCGACGGCCAGGACACTACGACCTTGCGGCCGCAGCAGATCGCCGCGCATGGCCTGGCGCGAACATTTCAACGATCCCGCCTCTGTCTTTCGCTGTCTGTGTTCGACAACCTTATGCTGGGCGCAGTCCGTCGGCTCAATAGCGGTCTTTGGTACAACCTGGTTCGACGCGGTCAACTCGCAGCGGATATTGGATCCGCGGCGAAAGAGGCGCGCGAGCTGCTCGCGATTTTCAATCCTCAACTGGCCGACAAGCTGTGGCAGCCTGCCATATCGCTCGGCATGATCGACCGGCGAAGGCTGGAGATCTGCCGTGCACTGATCGGGCGTCCGAAACTCGTCCTCCTGGACGAGCCATCGGCCGGCATGACGCACGACGAGACCAATCAGCTAATGAGCGAGATACTCGAGGTGCGCAGGGGCCTCGGCGGTCTTACCATCGTGATGGTCGAACACGAGATGGGATTGATCGAACGCGCGACAGATCGATGTGTCGTTCTCAATTACGGGAAGAAAATTTGCGAAGGAAAGTATTCGCAGGTCGCCGCTGATCCTCAGGTCCGCGAAGCATATCTGGGGAAATCATGAGCGGCACGCTGACAGTACGGAACATCTACACCGCCTACGAGCGAACGGACGTTCTTTCGGGTGTTTCGATCGATGTCGCGGCAGGCAGCATCACCTGCATCCTGGGCTCGAACGGCGCGGGCAAATCGACCATCATTCGTTCGATCCTGAGGCTGACGGCGCCAAGGTCAGGATCCATATCTTTCAACGGAAAGTCGATCGATCACCTCGAAACCCATCAGATCGTCAGGCTGGGCCTGAGCTGCATCCCGGAAGGGCGGCGAATCTTTGCCAAGATGACCGTGGAAGAAAACCTCCGGACCGGGGCTTTCCGAATTCGATCGGAGAGAGAGGTTCGCAGCCGTATCGAGCGCATCTACGAGATGTTCCCGCGGCTGCGCGAACGCTCACATCAGCTGGCCGGTACAATGTCCGGTGGCGAGCAGGCGATGGTGTCCATCGGACGTGGCTTGATTACCGAGCCCGAACTGCTCGTGATCGATGAGCCGTCGCTGGGTCTTTCGCCGCTTTTCGTACAGGAAAACTTCGAACTCATCCGCCGCATCAATTCGAGTGGCGTGACGGTTCTTCTGGTCGAGCAAAACGTCAACCAGACCCTCGCGATTGCGCACTACGGCTACGTGCTGTCGCAGGGAAAGATTGCGGTCGAAGGGAAAGCATCAGACTTGTTGGCCGATGCCGAGGTCCAGAAGGCCTACTTTGGTGTGACCCACTAAAGCCCGATATTTGCTGGAGATTGCACCAATTCAAAAGCCTGATAAGCTTTGGCGAGGAACGGAGGGCGGTTTGATGCTCAAGCGCAATGTCCGGAGCAAGGCTTCTACAAGGGCGACGAGCAAAACTCTGTCTGTGGGTTTCGTGCTGCTGCCGAATTTCACGCTGGCTGCCTTCTCCTCAATGGTCGATCTGCTCAGACTTTCGGCAGATGAAGGAGATCGCAGCCGGCCTGAACGGTGCTCCTGGACAGTGCTCGGGCCGGACATGGGTCCTATATCGGCGAGCTGCGGCCTCCAGGTTCTTCCCTGGGAAACGTATAGCAGGCCCGAGCGGTTCGACTATGTGGTGGTCGTCGGCGGCCTTCTGCACAATGTCGTCGAGTACAACCCGGCCATGTTGAAATTTTTGCGCGATGCGGCCGGCCGTGGCGTTCCGATAGCCGGCGTGTGCACGGGCAGTTTCGCAATGGCGGAAGCGCGGCTCCTGAACGGACGAAAGTGCTGTGTGAGCTGGTACCACTTTTTCGATTTGCTCGAACGGCATAGCGATGTCCTTCCCGTAGCGGACCAACTCTTTGTTCAAGATGGCAATTTCATCACATGCGCGGGCGGCCTGGCAGCACTCGATCTCGGAGCGTGGATGGTCGAACGCCATTTGGGTCCGGGAAGAGCTCAAAAGGGTCTGCACATATTGCTGACCGACAAGGCTCGACCGGGCTTCGACGCGCAGCCGCAGCCGCCTGGAGTTGGATTGGTTGCCGACGCTCGCGTCAAACGTGCGATGCTGTTGATCGAACAGAACCTCAGCACACCGCCAAAGGTTCACGAGATCGCGACCAGTGTCGGCCTCTCAAAGCGCCAGCTTGAGCGGCTGTTTCGCAAGATTGCAGGTAAAAGCATACAGGAGTTCTCGCGTGATCTGCGCGTGTACTATGGACTGTGGCTACTTGCGAACTCCAGCAAGAGCATAACGGCGGTGGCGACAGAGAGTGGGTTTGCCGATCCCTCGCACTTCAATCGTTTGTTCCGAGCGACCTTCGGGTGTCCCCCATCCGTCCTCCGGAAGGGTGGGCCGGAACTGTTTCGCTCGATCATCGAGCGTCATCGTGGCGCGGGGGCGGACGAGCCGGTGGCGTGTAAGCAACTGACCTTGCAGGACGGCTTGGGCGCGCCCGGATTTCTTCGGCACGAACGGCGGCCTTACCTGCAATAGACCCGTTAACGGCCAACGACCACTATCGTCTCGTGCGGGCGCAATATCGCTCGGCGCGCCGCAGTCATCTCGTTCCTCACGCGCGGATACCGGGGCTCCTGCCCTTTCAGGACGGAGACGTATCGTCTTCCAAATCGACGTACACCGCTTCGCGCCCGGTCCTTGCCAGAAAGTTCGCAAAAGCCTCTTGAGGAAGTGAGGTCGTCCGTTCGTTGCTGAGAGGATGGCAATTGATCGCCGTTGTCCTCGCCAGTTTTCTGTCAAGCACCAGTTTGACCCGGCCCTGCTCATCGTTGACGATAGCCAGAACAGAAACGGCGCCAGGGCGTATGCCGAGCACTTCCAACAACGCATCAGGCGAGCCGAACGACAAGCCTCCTTTTGCGCCTATCTTTCGCGACAACTGCTTGAGATTGATGGTTGCGTCTTCGTCAGTGACGAAGAGGTAAAAGTTCTTCTTTCCATCGCGCAGGAACAGATTTTTCGTGTGCAGCCCCGGGATATCGCCACGAAGCGCCTTCGATTCCTGAACTGTGTGCACAGCGGGGTGCTCGAATGTGCGTGCCTCGATCCCGTTCTTTTCCAGATAGGCAAGTAGCGCGTCACTTTCCGTCATGTCCGATGTTCCCTGAGCATCCCGTCCAAATTTCAGGCCATCCGCAATGGTCGTGCAATGTGCGAGGTGTCGCCGCTTTCACGCCATACGTCGACTCGTAAAGAACCGGATACGGGCTTAAACCGATCAGTTGAAGCCAAGTCAAGCGACAGCCAGATCCTGCGAGAAAGGAAGCGGCTACCGGGCCGGTTTGGAAGGGGCCGACTTTGCCCTTTGCCTACAAATTTCAGCAACCCGAAATGCCGATCTTGGCTGTTCCCCCGGCCGCTTGGAGGGGATCGCCCTTCAGGGCGAATGG
>Ga0207707_10001942_pt1 | contig 18820 bp, 10 predicted proteins | sample KBSC83BmetaG_FD_184336 | JGI IMG/M metagenome (GOLD analysis project Ga0207707, IMG submission 184336) | Corn rhizosphere microbial communities from Kellogg Biological Station, Michigan, USA - KBS C8-3B metaG (SPAdes) (version 2) | ecosystem: Host-associated > Plants > Roots > Rhizosphere ...
CCGAGGGGCTGAACATTTTCGAGGGCGGTTTTCTCGGACTCGACAACATCGGCGTTTTTGATCGCTCGAGGCCGTTGCCGACCGGCGGTCGTCTGGCGCAGTCTGACGGCACGAGCTGGATGGCGATGTACTGTCTCAACATGCTCGCCATCGCGCTCGAGCTTGCCGGCGAGGACGACACTTACGAAGACGTCGCGAGCAAATTCTTCGAGCACTTCATCTTCATTGCCGATGCGATGAACAACCTCGGCGACGACGGCATCTCGCTCTGGGACGAAGACGACGGGTTTTATTACGACGTCCTACATCTGCATGGCGACGGCAACACACCGCTCAAGATCCGTTCGATGGTCGGCCTCATACCGCTCTTTGCCGTGGCGACCATCGAACCGGATATGCTCGAACGGCTTCCCGATTTTAAAAAGCGAATGTATTGGTTCATCGAGAACCGTCCCGATCTGCTTGAAAATGTCTCGTGCATGCAGACGCCCGGCGAGGGCGAGCGGCGGCTCATGTCCGTTGTCTATCGCGACCGTCTCGAAAAGGTTTTGGCGCGCATGCTGAACGAAGATGAGTTTCTATCGCCGCACGGCGTCCGCGCGCTCTCGAAATATCACAATGAGCATCCGTTCGTCCTGAGCGTCAACGGCGACGAGCACATAGTCGATTACGAACCGGCCGAGTCGACCAGCGGGCTTTTTGGCGGCAACTCAAATTGGCGCGGCCCCGTATGGTTTCCGTGTAACTATCTGCTGATCGAGTCGCTGCAAAAATTTCATTATTATTACGGCGACGACCTCAAGGTCGAGTTCCCGACCGGCTCAGGCCGGATGCTCGATCTGTGGCAAGTCTCGCAGGAGCTTTCACGTCGCCTCTCGCGCATATTTCTGAAGACCGAAGATGGATCGCGGCCTGTCTTTGGCACCAGCCGGAAAATGCAAACCGACGCGAACTTCAGCGAGCACCTCCTCTTCTACGAATATTTTCACGGCGACAATGGCTCCGGCCTCGGTGCCAGCCACCAAACCGGCTGGACCGGCCTCGTCGCCAAACTCCTCCAGCAAAGCGGCGAATAGACGGACCGATTTTTTGAATTGCCTCCAGCTTTAGCTGGAGGTTAACGGGGAAAGGAGATCGGCTTGAGCCGAACTTCTGACAAGCCGAAACTTGGGCTAAAGCCCGAAGATCTTTGGAGACCTCGATCCACTAGCTAAAGCTAGTGGCAATTCATGGCCTTGTCGTCGACGGTTTGGACGACGGCGGCGGCGGTGCCTCGCGGTAGTCGTCGGCGCACATCTTGACGGAGTTGGCGACGGTAATTGATGAAAATTTTTGCCCTCAATCGGTCATACGAGACCCCATTTTGGTCATACGGTTGGTGAACATGGGGAATGTGATCGGGACGAAACGATCTAAAGAGCATCCTCCAGCCCCAGACCGGTCACCGTCATTCACGCTGACCGAAACTTCTTCCAGAGTGACCGATTTGCCCGACCGGCCGGTCAATCTCAAATTCACCTAACTCTCATTATTGCTTCATTTAGCCCGACGGCACGCGCCTTGTTAAAGGATCTGCGGACAAAAGTGTCGGAACACAGCGTTCCTTCCGCCGGCACGAAATATCAGGAGCATACAGATGAGGCTACGAACAACAGCAATGTATCTGACAAGCAAGACGCTCTCGCTTATCGTACTTTGCTCATTCTTTTTGTCGAACGTCGCGTTTGCGGCGGCCATCGCCGGGGACCAGCATATCGCTGCCGCCGGCACATCGACGTTTACCACCGATCTGACGCAGCTTGGCCGTGACGGAAGACTGCGTGAGAACCCAAACTTTGACAGCGAGTTGTCTCGACTGGTCGGGGTGTTGGAGAACGGTGATAAGCGTCAGCCTGTGATCGTCGATCAAACGGGCCTGACCCAGGACGTCATTGTCGAACAGGTCGCACGACAGATCGCCGCCGGCAGCGTCAAGGACACCTTAAAAGGCCGCTCGATCGTCAAGCTTGAGGACGATGCTCTCTTTTCGCGATCGCACTCGACAGCGGAGCTCGCAAAACAGCTTACTGACGTTATCGCTCAGGCGACCGCGTCAAAGGGTCAGACGATTCTCTATATAAACAATCTGACAAGCGTGCTTGCGGTGCCTCAGGCGGCAGACCAGCTCACCGCTGCGATCGCGAACGGTCAGCTCACGCTTATCGGCGGTTGTAATTTTGTTCAGTATGCGGAGTCGATCGAGAGATCGGCCGACCTGGCAAAACTTTTCCAGCCGATCAACGTCAAAAGCTCGATCAAAACGAGCGCGTCAGCGGCCGCTAAAAATAACTCCGACGACACGGAAGATTACCGCGGCGATAACGTCTCGCCCGATCTGCGCGAGATGATGCGGCAGGACCCGACCGGCGCTCGCCGCATGGACGTGATCCTACAGGCAAAAGACGCTAACGACTCCAATTTGCGAATGCTCCTCGCAAATGGGACGGCACAGATAGCATCGCGCGTTGGCGACACAAATACTTTGGTAGTAAATATGCCGCTTTCGACAGTCGCTGCACTCTCGACGAGCGGAATGATCAACTACATCTCCCCTGACCGGCCAACTCATGCCACCGGTTTTGTCGAAGATACGACCGGCACGAGCATGATGCGTCAGCAGGTTAACGGCGCCGGTCTGCCGTACACACTCGATGGTACGGGCGTCGGCGTGGCCTTCGTCGATTCGGGGATCTATTCGGCGCATAACGGATTTAAGGATGCCAACGGCGTATCGAGAATAGCCGCCAGGGTCGGTTTTACGGTTGGTCCAAGCGCCGACGACCATTATGGACACGGCACATACGTGGCAGGTCTCGCCAGCGGTAATTTGGACTATGCAAATGGCGCCTATCGAGGAATCGCATCAAACTCGAAGATCGTCAGCGTTAAGGTCCTGAATGATTCCGGACAAGGGCAGACCTCGTGGCTGCTCAATGGACTCAACTGGGTCCTGCAAAATAAGGACCAATACAATATTCGAGTCGTTAACATCAGCCTTAGCTCGGACGCCGTAGATTCGTGGACAAACGATCCAGTTTGCCGAAAGGTGAAAGATCTCGTCACCAGCGGCATCGTCGTCGTTGCCTCGTCAGGAAACACCGGAAAGGATTCCAACGGAAACAAGCTATATGGAATGATAGGCTCGCCAGGTGTCAGTCCCTACGCTATCACGGTAGGCGCGAGCAATACATTCTCGACTGTGTCTCATTCGGACGACGTTGTTGCAACGTACTCATCACGCGGTCCGACCCGCAGCCATTACACCAATCCGGACGGTACAAACGTCTATGACAATCTTATCAAGCCGGACCTCGTAGCTCCCGGAAACAAATTGATCTCATACAGAACGGATAAGGCTCTGATCACGAGTCTGAATCCGTCACTTTGGGTAAATCAGTCGGCGACAAAGTACGACTCGACGATGATGCTCAGCGGTACGTCCGTGGCAGCTCCTGTTGTTGCGGGTACGGCAGCCCTGCTCTTAGAGGCAAATCCGAATCTGACGCCGGGAATGATAAAGATGCTCCTGCAGTACAGTGCGCAGCCGATTGCCGGTGCAAATATGTTCGAGCAGGGTGCGGGAGAATTGAATGTCGACGGTGCAGTGAAACTCGCAAGGTCAGTCAGGACGGATCTTGATTTCACAACAGCGGCAAAGGAGACGAGTACGCTCGCGGCTTCCGCGACGCTTCCGCTCTCGACATCGACGATCGGCGGAAACACGTTCTGCTGGTCTCAGTTGGTCACAAGCGGCCAGACGTTTATTACGGGTCAGGAATTGATGAGCAAATACCAGCTTGTCTATCGCCGTGATCGAGTTTTTCTCGATGGTATTACGCGGGCAAGCGGTTCATCCGCAATCGACCCGAACTTCTATTCGGCCGGTTTAACGCTTCATACAACGATCAATGTCAGCGATGGCGGTGGTTTAGGAAGCGGTTCCGGATTAATGGCTTCCGGCGTCTTGATTGGCGACGGGGTGTTGATAGGTGATGGCGTTCTTATTGGCGATGGTGTTCTCATCGGAGACGGCGTTCTGATAGGCGACGGTGTTTTGATCGGTGATGGAGTTCTGATAGGCGACGGAGTGCTAATAGGGGATAGCGTCATAAATGGCGATCCTATTTCCTAACGTATCACTGATATTCACACCCAGACACGAGTGGAGGAACCGATGAGACAAGCCACCCTGACAAAAAGCTTGAACTATTGCCAAGACCGAGCTGTTGCAACGCCGTTCTCAGAATCTGACCTCTCGCGAGTCATCAGATTGATGGACGAGGACCGAACCGAGGTGCTTGCGTTTCTTCGGATCCGCCCGGTGCATACAGTCGTGATGGCGAGCTTTATCAACGACAACGGACTTGAAAGCGACCTTAACCGAGGTGCGTTCTTCGCCTATCGCGACGAAGCGGGCAAGCTCGAAGGTGTCGCTCTGCTGGGCCACACGACCTTGATAGAGGCACGCAGTGATCGAGCGATGGCGGCGTTCGCGAAGCGGGCAAAGATCGATCGGACCGCGATCAATCTGATCATGTCCGAGCACGAAGGCGCTCTTGATTTTTGGAAGCACTACGCTCCCGGTGCGAGCCCGCGTCTGAATTTCACCGAGCTGCTGTTCGAGACCGCGTTTCCGATGCTGGTTCGCGATTGCGAATACGATGTCAGGCCAGCCGCTTTGACAGAGCTCGATCAGATCGCCGAGGCCCATGCGGAAGTCACATTTATCGAGAGTGGACGTGATCCGATGGTCAGCGACCGAGAGGGCTTCCTCCAGCGGGTCGCCCGCCGGATCGAGATGGGAAGGACGTTCGTCGTGTTTGATGGCGATAAGCTCATTTTCAAGGCCGACATCGTCGCCGAAGCGGACGGCATTGTCTATCTTGAGGGCGTCTGGGTCGCGACGGAGCTTCGTGGAAATGGCATTGCATCAAAATGCCTGTCGAAATTGAATCTATTCCTGCTGGAACGTGCGGACACGATCTGCATGCTTAGCAATGAGCGGTTTACGGGTGCCCACCGGAGCTTTGAAAAGGCCGGATACCGGGCGACCGGACGATGCACAACCCTTTTTGTTTGAAGTAAATAAACGTAGACACATGGGAATCGGATAGGCGATAATTGAAGGCGGGCGGCTTCGGCTGTCCGCCTGCTTTTTGCCCCTGCGAATCATTTCCTGATCGGCGCACGCTGATAAACATTTAATACGAGATCGGCCCGCTCACCCAAGGGGTATTAATTCACAATGGACTCGGGTAAAGCGACAACCGGATACATGATCGCGGTGATCCTGTGCGGCCTTGCGTGCGTCGCGTGGGCGGCTGCCGGAGCGCCCCTCGATCGAGTCGACGTTCGATTTCTCTTCCTCGTCTGTTTTACACTCGGTTTGGGTTCTCGGATCTCGGTCCGCATCCCAAAAGTAAAATCCCACATCTCGGTCTCGGACACTTTCATTTTTCTCACCCTGCTTCTTTACGGCGGCGAGCTGGCGATCATCCTCGCAGCGATTGAAGCAACGATCTCTTCTTGGCGATTTTGTAGTAAGCGAATCACGGTCCTGTTTAACTCGGCCGCGATGGCCATCGCGACGACCGCGGTGTACTCGATTTTGCTTATCTCTGGACTTTATACGGAGGACAAGCTTCAGGGCCGACCAGGAAATCTTCAAAGCTTCACGATCATCTTGTCGGTCATAGCGATGACCCAGTTTGGCGTCAACACGGTGCTTGCAACCGTCTATGACTCGTTAAAGAATTCCCTGCCGGTTCTGGACACCTGGAAGAAGAAATATATCTGGACTTTTATCACATATTTCTTTGGCGTGCTCGGAGCCGGGCTTCTCGTTCAGATCTCTGCCACATTGGGATTTTGGATGTTGATCGCGGTCGTTCCGGTCATCTTTTTCGTGTTTCTCACTTACAAGATGTATTTGAGCAATGTCGAGATGTCGATGCATCAGGCCGAACAAGCCGAAGAATATGCAAAAACACTCGAGATCCAGGCCGCTGCGCTCAGTGAGTCGGAGGAGCGTTTTCGCAGCGCTTTTGACTATGCTCCGATCGGCATCGCGTTGGTGTCGGCCGACGGTCAATGGTTGAAGGTCAACCACGCCTTGTCGGACATCCTCGGTTATTCGGAGACCGAATTTCTCGAAACGGATTTCAAATCGATGCTGCTGCCGGAGGATCTCGGTGTCACGCTCGTCAAGATCGGCGAGGTAACATCGGGTTTCGCGGCGAGCAGCCAGATGGAACATCGATATATTCACAGATCCGGCCGGACGGTCTGGGCTTCGTGGAGTGTCTCGGCCACAAGTGAAACGTCGGCCGCGGCGCGAAATCTGATCTTTCAGGTTCAGGACATTACCGACAAAAAGCTTGCCGAAGAGCGTCTCCAGCACGATGCGACACATGACGCCTTGACCGGCCTCGCGAATCGGTCGCTTTTCATGCGGCAGCTTACCAACGCGCTTCGCAAAGCTCAGATGCGGCGGGACTATAACGTCAGTGTCCTTTTCATCGACCTCGACCGCTTTAAGAATGTGAACGACAGTCTGGGACACCTTTTTGGCGACCGCCTGCTTATCGCTATCTCGGCCCGGCTGAAGGAATGCCTTCGGCCGAACGACATGGTCGCCCGCCTCGGCGGCGACGAGTTTGTGATCCTGGTGGAAGGCGAACACGTTCCCAGCGAGGTCGTTACGATCGCGGAACGGGTGCAGGACAAATTCCGGGTGCCTTTCCGGATCAAAGAGCACGATATTTACAGCTCGGCGAGCATCGGAATTCTTCACGCCGGCGAAAAACACGCGACGGCCGAAGACATGATGCGCGACGCCGACACGGCGATGTATCAAGCGAAGCGGGCAGGCAAGGCGCGCCACGAGGTGTTTGACGACGATATGCACCGCGCCGCGAAAGAAACTCTCCGGATGGAAACGGAGCTGCGCAGGGCTGTCGAGGCCGATCAGATCCAGGTGCTGTACCAACCGATCTATTCGCTTGCAAACCTCGAAGTCGAAGGACTCGAGGCTCTCGCCCGATGGAACCATCCCGATTTGGGTCAGATCCCACCTGCAAAATTTATTGACATCGCCGAAGAGATCGGTTTGATCGATGCGCTCGGCGATAAGGTCATGCGTCGTGCGTGTATCGATTTTGCATCTATCCAGGCCGCGGCCGATCACCTTCCGTCGATCTCGTTGAGCATTAATCTGTCTAGTAAGCAGTTTGCCAATGCTTCGCTTGTCGAACGGATAAATAACATCCTGGCTGAGACAAACTTCTCGCCGCATCGCCTAAAGCTTGAGATCACGGAATCAGTGTTTTTCGAATATCAGCAAACGGCGATCGATATGCTAAACGCACTTCGCGACATGGGTATCGACCTTAACGTCGACGATTTCGGAACGGGTTATTCAAACCTCAGTTACCTGACGAGCCTTCCGATCTCGAGCCTAAAGATCGACCGCTCATTCCTGTCGATGTTCGATCAGGCCGGTGCCAGCCCCGCCATCGTGCAAACGATCATCGGCCTCGCCCGAAACCTCGGCCTCCGCGTCGTCGCCGAAGGCGTTGAAAGCGAAGCCCAGCTACGCGAACTAAAAAACCTCAACTGCGACGCCGCCCAAGGCTATTACTTCGCCCATCCAATGACCCTTGCCGAGGTGACGGAATCTCTCGGAAACGACTCAAACTTATTGACCGGCTCCCCGGCCGAAACATTCGGCAATGTAAACGTCGTTCCTACATTGCAGTAGGGAATTCCGACAACCGTTAAGACCAACTTTTCGCCTCCGGCTAGGCTCCTCGCGTCAAGAACTCTCCATATAAATGGATTTTATCGGAAATTCTAATCCGATAAGCTGAGGTTTGCGCGCCTCTCGGACGAAACGATGCAAATAATTATTTTGAATTCAATGCTTTGGAGCACTTGTCGCCGGACCGATTTCTGTGGTATATCATTTGCCACATCTGACCTCAAAGTCAGCTCTTTTTTGAAGAACGAGCATCGGTAGTTTACTTTTGCCCTAACTAACACGAAAACGTGAGTGGCACCGGGAGCTGAGGTATTTGTTATCTGCCTCCTTTCCTAACGCAGTTTCATATTTGCACTTAATAAGTGAATACATAACTGCTTCAGGAGGAAAGTACATGAACAACGTCTTTCGAGACTCGATAAGACGGTTATTGGTTTTCTGCTTCACCGTAACCGTTGCATTGATGCTCTTCGAATCGATATGCGTTGGGCAAGGAGGCACAACAGGTTCCATCTCGGGGACCGTTACCGACCCCAACAAAGCGGTCGTTGCGGGAGCTACAGTCGTAGTCACCAGCAACGCGACAAAGGAGGAGTTCACGGCGGTAACCAATGATGAAGGTTACTTCCGCATTCCGTCATTAGGTAGCGGCCTGTATACGGCCACGATCACTAGCCAGGGCTTCAAAAAGGCAAACGTTACCAGTATCAAGGTCGACGTCGGTCTTCCGTCGACCATCAATGTCCAAATGGAACTCGGAGCGCCGACCGAAGAAGTAACGGTCGTCGGCGGCGGTGAGCTTCTACGGACAGAAAACGCAACTGTCGGCACAACGCTTCAAGGCCGGCAGATCAAAGAGATCCCGACGGCTTCGCGTGACGCTCTCGATCTGGTTCTCACCATGCCCGGAACCGCAACCCCAGGCCGCCCGCGTACGTCTACCGTAAACGGCCTGCCAAAAGGCGCGCTTAGCATTTCCATCGATGGCGTCAACGTTCAGGACAACCTTCTGAAGTCGAGTGACGGCTTTTTTACATACGTCCGTCCTCGAACGGATGCGGTTGATGAGGTAACCGTTTCAACCGCTTCCCCTGGGTCGGAAAGCTCGGGCGACGGTGCAGTCCAGGTAAAATTTACGACGGCAAGCGGTAGTAACGAGTATCACGGCGGCGTGTACTGGTATCATCGCAATCCCGCGCTCAACGCTAATTACTGGTTCTTTAACCGCGATAATCCGGTCGACAAGAACGGCAAGGCGCAGCAGCAGCGGATTCTTTTGAACCAGCCAGGATTTAAGATCGGCGGACCGATCTCGATCCCTAAGCTATTTGACGGCAAGGATAAAGCGTTTTTCTTTGTGAACTATGAGGAATTTCGTTTCCCCGCCACGCAGCCCAGAACGCGAAATATTTTGAACACTGCTGCCCAGAGTGGCCTATTTCACTATGGGACCGGCGGCGTAAATTCAGTTAACGTATTCACAATCGCCCAAAACTCGGGGATCGACTGTGATATAAACACGCCCGGAACGCAGGCGTGTCCGACAACGGCGGACCCGACCGTCGCTGCCCTGCTTACCCAGATCCGAAGCTCGATCAGCGGTCTGCCGACCGCGGTGATCAATAATGACTTTAATCGTGAGGCGGTAAGTTTCGTCAATCCGTCCGGGCAAACGAGAAAGTTTCCAACGGTCCGGTTCGATTTCAATCCTTTCAAGAACCACCATATCGAGGAGATCTGGAATTACCAGCAGTTCCGAAGCCAAACGGACAACCTGAACAACGTTGACCCGGCGTTCCCCGATTTCCCAAACTTCGGTAGTCAGGATTCAAATCGCTTTTCGAACGTTACCGCGTGGCGCTGGACGATCAAGCCAAACATCGTTAACGAGGCCCGCTTTGGGCTCACGGGTGGAACAAGCTTGTTCTTTGCGCAGGTGAACGCCGGCCAGTTCGCAAATCAGGGCGGCTACAACCTGTCGCTCAGCCCGACATTCCCGGGTGGCAGTGGGTTGACCTTGCAGTCTGCAACGGTCACAAATAACCCCCAACGTCGAAATACGCCGGTCTGGCAGTTTAGCGACACTGTCAACTACATAAAAGGGGCACATGCGATAAATTTCGGCGTTGAGTACACGAGGGTAAACCTCTGGAGCCAGAACATTGCTCAGGTGGTTCCAAATATCTCATTCTCACTCGTGCAACTTGACCCAATTGTCGCGAACAACATGTTTAACTCAACAAACATGCCGGGAGCATCCACCGCCGATATTCAGACCGCCGCCGACCTGTACGGGCTGCTGATCGGCCGCGTCTCGTCGATTTCGGGCCAAGCGTTTCCGGATGAGCAAGGTAATTTCAGAACGCTTGGCGACCAGATCCAACGCGGACGCCAGGAGGAGTTCGGATTCTTTGGTCAGGACACTTGGAAATTCCGGCAGAATATCACCGTGACAGGTGGCCTTCGATGGGAGATCCAACAGGCGCCGACGGCTGAGAATAACGGCTTTTCACAGACGACCTATGCCGGGCTCTTTGGCGTATCGGGTGAGAATAATTTCTTCAAGCCGACAACATCGCCTCCCGGGCAAAATACGGTCTTCACGGAGTGTAACGCAGGATGCAAGGCCTACAAGACGGACTTCGGCAATCTCGCGCCAAGCGTCGGAATCACCTGGAGCCCAAATTTCACGAAAGGGTTCCTACATCCGATATTCGGCGACAGCGGACAGACCGTCTTCCGGGCCGGCTACTCGATGGCCTATGTTCGTGAAGGCATGAACGTTCTGTTGAGTATTCTCGGTTCCAACCCCGGCGGCGGCGGCGGTGTGACGGCTACGCGGAATACTGCCTTGTCCGGTGCTAACAATCTTCCGATCGGGACGCTGTTGCGTACCGCACCGCTTTCGCTGGTAAACGTAACCGGCGCCGTTACTTATCCACGTAACGGACTTTTCAGCGACAGCGCAAATGCGTTTGCGCCTGACCTAAAGACCGGTTACGCCGAGTCATGGACCGTCGGCATCCAGCGTGAGATCACACCTGATACGGTGCTTGAAGTCAGGTATGTCGGTACCCGTGGTCACAAGCTATGGCGCCAGTACAACATGAACGAGGTCAACACCATCGAGAACGGCTTTGCGGCAGAGTTTGCGCTGGCGCAGCAAAATTTGATCGCCAATCTTGCTAATGGACGGGGTTCGCAGTTCCGTTATCAAGGCCCTGGAACTGGGACTTCCCCGCTCCCCATATTCCTTGCAAGTTTTAGCGGCACACCGATAGGAAATGCAGGTAACTGCGCGACTGTCGCGGCTTGCAATACGTTGTACTCAAGCTCGAACTTCGCAAGCTCGACCTTGTTGAATGCACTTAATCCGATGGGCCCGAGCATTCTGAATGCGGCGGCCTTTTTGGGAACAAATACGACGAACAATGGAACTACTTCGAGTTCCTTCCAACTAAGGCGCATCGCGGCCGGCTTGGCTCCAAACCTGTTTGTTTTGAATCCAAACCTCCTCGGCGGCTCGTTCCTCGTCGATAACGGCGGTGCAAGCTGGTACGACGGCGTTACTTTTGAACTTCGGCGCCGGCTCGCCCAGGGCCTTCTTGTGCAGGCGAGCTATACATTTTCGAAGTCGTTGACGAATGAATTTGCAAGCAGCTCGGTTGTATCCAGTAACTATCCCACGCTGAGAAATCCAGACCTTGCGAAGACAATATCGCCGTTTGATATCACACATGCGTTCAAATCGAACTTCATTTGGGAGCTGCCGACCGGCCGTGGAAAGTGGATCGGTGGAGATGTTCCGAAATGGGCTGACAACTTGGTTGGCGGCTGGGCAGTGAACGGTGCGATCCGGCTCCAAAGCGGAACTCCGATCGGCATCGGTCACGTACAGCTTGTGGGCATGACTGCGAAAGAGCTGGAGAAATCGTTGCAGATAAGATATGACCCGACGGGAGCAAGAAATGTCTTCTTCTTCCCGCAGGACATTATTGATAACACCCGCCGGGCGTTCCTTTTCGGAATATCCAGCGGCACCGTTACCTACACGGCGCCGACGGGGCTGAGCGGCAACACCGCTCCGACCGGTCGATTCATCGCCCCCGCAACTTATGGCAATTGCCTCGAGCAATATACCGGACAGTGCGGATTTGCGAACCTTGTTATCCACGGGCCGAACTTCTATCGATTCGACCTGAGCCTGGTTAAAAGGGTGCGATTCACCGAGCGTATCAACGGAGAGGTCCGTGCCGAATTCTTGAATGCATTTAACAACATAAATTTCAAGGTCGGCAGCGCGTCGAACGACGTCAGCACCGCCACGCCCGCGTTGGTTAACCAAAACTCAACGTACGGCATAACCGGCGTTGCGTATCAGGATCTTTCGACCACGAACGATCCGGGTGCGCGTATGGTACAGATCGTGCTTCGTCTGAACTTCTAGGGTGGAGCACGCCGATCAAACAAAGGAGAGCGGTTCCAGCTCTCCTTTGTCTTTAGATATAGTGTCCGCTAGATGACCGCAGACCAGCTATGATCAAAAACCTTATTCTCACTTTTTGTGCCCTTTTAAGCGTCCTCTCGATCTCCATCGTCGCTCAAACCAACTCAAAGCCCTGGACCGAATGGTCGAAAAAGGACGCCGAAAAGATATTAAATGATTCCGCGTGGGGACAGACCCAGACGACCGGCACAAATCAATCGACCAGCACGTCCGCGATCACTAAAACCGAGGGCGCGGGACGCGAAGATGTCGGTCGTTCGGGTGAATCCGGCGAGACCTTAGGCGGGCCCAAACCGGTCAACTATCGCGTGCGATTTCTAACGGCAAAACCCATTCGCGAGGCATTTGCCCGAATAGTCACCTTGTCTAAGCCAAATGCCGGAAAAGATCTCAGCGATCAATTGCAGGGTTTTATCGATCGCGATTTCGGCAATTATCTTGTCGTCGTGTTGAGCGTCGAAAGCGAAGACCAACGCGCCGCGGCGATGTCGATGGGAGCTCTGGCAAAGATCACGAAAGATATTTTACAAGACAAAGTCTACCTCGAACGCAAAGACGGCAAGCGGCTTGAACTGATCGATTACAAACCGCCTATCAACGACGGGATGGGTGCCAAGTTTATCTTTGAACGGACGCTCGACGGCCAGCCATTCCTCAATAACGATTCGGATTCGGTCAAATTCTCGCTCGAATTGTCCGAGAAGATGAAAGTCAACGTAAAATTCCGAGTGCCCGCGATGATCTACGGCGGGAAGCTTGAGTATTGATCGCGTCCACGCAAATTATCAACTATGAAAAATCTATTTGTACTCGCCACACTCCTCGGGGTTTTGACGACCGCTGCCGTCGCCCAAAAAAATTGGACCGATTGGTCAAAGGACGACGTTAACAAGATGCTCGACAGATCGGCCTGGGGCCACGTTATCACCAATACCGATACCTCCGAGATGACCGTCACCATGGGCCAATCGCAAACCGACCAGGGCTCGCGGAACCAGGCTATTAGCTGGAGCTATCATGTGCGATTCTTTTCGGCGAAGCCTATCCGCCAGGCATTCGCGCGCAAGGTACTGATGGACAATCCGTCGCTTAAACCGGAACAACTCGAGCGTTTTGTTGACGGAGATTACAGCGACTCGATCGTCATCGCGGTCTCGTATGATTCGACCGACCGGCGGTATCTTGCTGAGCGAGAAAAAGCCTTTAACAGTGCGACCGTCGAACAGCTTGGCCACACGGTCTTTCTTGAGTTAAAGGGCGGAAAGCAGATCCCGCTTTCTGAGTATCAACCGCCGTCGAAGGACGGCACCGGGGCAAAGTTTGTCTTCCCTCGAGCGAACCTCGGCGTGCCGTATATCACCGACGAAAAGGAAGTCATTCGTTTTGTTTGTAATATGAGCAATGGCGTCGAGTTCGAATATCGCTTTAAGCTTTCCGACATGGTTTATGACGGCAAGCTAGAATACTGATCCGGGCTAGTGTCCATGAAGCGCGTTTTCGTTTCGTTCTTTTTCTCTAAGGTAGCCGGGCTGATATAAAACGGAATGCTCGAATACTGAGCGGCGTCTTTTATTTTTTAAGCCAGCCGAGCAGCCCGTTGACGGTTACGTCCCGGTTGGTTTCGTAGATCGCGCGCGTGAGCGGGATAGACATCGGGCAGACCTGAATGCAATTTTGCGCGTTGCCGCAGTTGGTTATTCCGTCCTCGCCCATCAAACCATTTAGGCGGTCTTCCATTTCCATTTTTCCGACCGGATGCATGTTGAAAAGGCGTGCCTGCGCGATGGCTTGCGGGCCGATGTAGTTGTGCTCGTGATATTGCGGGCAGGCCTCAAGACAGCAGCCGCAGGTCATGCATCGCGAATAAGCATAACGTTCGTGCGCGACCTCGTTTGACATATGCGGGCCGGGCCCAAGGTCGTAGGTTCCGTCAAGCTCGATCCAGGCATGGACCTGTTTGAGGTGCTCGAACATCCGCGAACGGTCGACCTTGAGGTCGCGGATGTTCGGAAATTTTGACATCGGCTCCAATGTGATGGTATCGGCGCCGGAGTTGAGCAGCAGGTCGTCGATCAGCGCCGAGCAAGATTGCCTGACACCGCCGTCGATCACCATTGTGCAGATGCCGCAAACCTGTTCGAGACAGCTCATATCCCAAACGGGCGGCGTCGTCTGCTTGCCCTCGACGGTCATAGGATTTTTTCGGATCTCCATCAGCGCCGAGATCACGTTGAGGTTGCGACGATACGGAATCTCGAACGTCTCGAAATGCGCCTCGGCACCCTCGCGCTCGCGCCGCTGGATCTTGATCTTGACAGTCTTTGGCGGGTTGTCGAGCCGCTTCTTTTCGTGATGGCCCCTTGCTTCGCTCATGCTAATTCTTGACCTTCTTCCCTTCCCTCACAAGCAGATCTTCGAGACTTGTCGGCTTAAGTTCGTTTCCCTCTTGCGGCATCTTCGCGGCCTTTGTTCTTCCTTTTGAATAGTCGCGCTTTCTGGGCTCGATCAGCGAAATATCGACCGGCTCATAAGAAAACACCGGCGCCTCGAATGAATATTCGGCGATCGTCGACTTGAGCCACTCTTCGTCGTTACGCTCTGGAAACTCCGGCTTGAAATGCGCCCCGCGCGACTCATTTCGGTTCAGTGCTCCGAGCGTGATCACGCGCGCAAGCTGCAGCATATTCCAGAGCTGACGAGCGTGCGGCACGGCCTGGGTCGCCCAGAGATTTGAGTCGTTGATCGAGATATGATGAAACCGATCGATCAGCTCAAGCAGCTTTTCGTCGGTCGCCTTGAGCCGGTCGTTGTAACGGACGACGGTGACGTTGTCGGTCATCACCTTGCCCATTTCCTCATGCAGCTTGTATTGGTTCTCGGTGCCTTCGTTCCGGATGATCTGATCGTTGATCTCCTGCTGGCGCTTTAGCTCGTCGTCAAATATCGCGCTCGTCTCGGTATCGCCGCGCTTGACATTCTGCGCGTGTTCGATCGCCGACGGAGCCGCCGTAAAGCCGCCATAAACGCATGAAACCAATGAGTTCGCGCCCAACCGATTTGCCCCATGGATCGAGTAGTCACATTCGCCCGCAGCAAAGAGCCCGGGAATATTCGTCCGCTGCTCAAAATCGACCCACAAGCCGCCCATCGAATAATGGACGCCCGGAAAAATACGCATCGGCACGTATCGCGGGTCGTCGCCGACAAACATTTCATAGATCTCGAGGATGGCGCCCAACCGCTCCGTTAAAACGTCGGCCGGAATTTGCGTCAGGTCGAGGTAAACCTGGTTCTGACCGCCGACGCCCTGACCGTCGAGACACACTTGAAAGATCTCGCGCGTCGCGATATCGCGCGTAACGAGATTTCCATACGCCGGATACTTCTCTTCGAGAAAATACCAACGCTCGGCCTCGGGAATGTCCTTTGGCGCTCGCGTGTCAGCGACATTTCGCGGCACCCAGATGCGGCCGCCCTCGCCGCGGGCGGATTCCGACATCAGCCTCAGCTTGTCCTCGCCAGGTATCGACGTCGGATGCACCTGAATGAATTCGCCGTTGCCATATCTCGCTCCTTGCTGATAACAGGCCGAAACCGCGCTGCCCGTACAGGTCATCGAGTTCGTCGATTTGCCAAATATCAGACCCGGCCCACCCGTCGCCATAATGACTGCGTCTGCCTGAAAGGCTTTGAGCTCGAGCGATTGCAGGTTCATTGCGATCAACCCGCGACACACCTGGTGATCGTCCAGAACGAGAGAGAGCATTTCCCAGCCCTCGAATTTGTTTACCTTTCCGGTGACTTCCCACTTGCGGACCTGCTCGTCGAGGGCGTAGAGAAGCTGCTGACCGGTCGATGCTCCGGCAAATGCCGTCCGGTGGTGGAGCGTCCCGCCAAAACGGCGAAAATCCAACAGCCCTTCGCGCGTCCGCGAAAACGGCACGCCCATTCTGTCAAACAAATAAATTATCTGCGGCGCCATGTCGGCCATGCGCTTGACAGGCGGCTGATTGGCGAGAAAATCGCCGCCGTAAACCGTATCGTCGAAATGCTTGAACGGCGAGTCGCCTTCGCCCTTTGTATTTACAGCGCCGTTGATGCCGCCCTGCGCGCAGACCGAATGCGAACGCTTGACCGGAACGACGGAGATCAGATCGACCTCATGACCGGCTTCGGCGATCTTCATCGCAGCGCCCAGACCTGCCAATCCGCCGCCAACGATCGCTATTTTTAAATTACTTGCCATAGAGTAACGCCGGCGTCCCGCCGGCTGTCGTGGCGGCATCCTGCCGCCACATTGTGGGCAAGATGCCCACAGGACTGCCGCCAAGATGGCGGCGGTACCTCTTTCAAAATCTCGTCGGCGTCACGATCTCTTTTCGCTCGGCCTGTTCGCACAATGACGACGGCAGGATCCCGCACTTTTTGACGAACGCCGCCGCCGCATTAACGCCGACCGCGCCGAGAAAGATAGCGATAGCGATCGATGCGTAAAGCGCATACCGCTGCGCCTTTTCACCGATCACGATCCCCCAATCGACGGCGAAAAGCCACAATCCGTAACCCAAATGCCAGGCTGTCGCGAGGATGCCGAGCACATAAATGAAAAAGATCGTGTCACCCTGAAACTCTCGCGCAACTATCGCGAACGCCTCATTGGCGTGTCCGGCGACAGGTGTCGTGTTAAGCCCCGGGATCATTCCGAAGCGGAAATTCAAAATGTGAAACGTCAGGAAAAAGAACAAAAATCCGCCTGTCACGCGCTGAAAGAAATAGAACCAATTTCGCGCGTAACCATAACCGACCAAATTCGGCCGAGCTTCGGCCGAGATGATGATGCCGTAGATCGAATGGTAGAGCAGCGGAATGAAGATCCCGAGTATCTCGACGAATAGGAGATACGGAATGTTGTGGATGTCCTGAACGTGTTCATCAAAAACCCGCGGACCGCTCAAGGCCGTCGAGTTTGTATACATATGGACCGCGAAGAAGACGCCGAGCGGAACGATGCCCGTCAACTGGTGCAGCTTTCTGAGCAAAAACGTTTTGCTTAATCGAATAGACATCGTCGATGATGGTCGATCAGGACATTTCGAAAATTACGCAAACTGCTTTTGATTCAGTATATGCGCATAGCAACCGCTATAAAAATCGAAAACATAATTAGTATCGAGCTCAAAATGGTATCCGAGATCTCGACATCCAGCTAATTAGATCCGCTTCCATTCGCTCTACAATATCAATTATAGAAAAATCTATTTATTAGCAGAAATGAATACGCTTGCAAGGATGCGTAAGAATTATTAATATTTAGGTAATGCATATCGAAACACTCAAAGTGTTCTGTGATCTTGTCGATCTTCAGAGCTTCTCACTCGCTGCCGAGCGAAATTTCATCACGCAATCTGCGGTCAGCCAACAGATCCGTTCGCTTGAAGAGAAATACAAGCGCCGATTGCTCGAGCGCGTTCGCGGGCGCCGCGAAGTGCGTCTGACACCGGCGGGCGAGGTTTTTTATAAAGAGTCGCGGAATGTACTCACGAGCTACGATCACCTCGAGGAAAGTCTGCGAGGGCTCGTCGGCCGCGTCGGCGGCACAATTAAGGTCTCGACGATCTACAGCGTCGGCCTGCATGAGCTGCCGTCAAAGGTTCGAGAGTTCATGACCAAATTTCCCGCCGCAAAGATCGATCTTGAATATTCGCGCACGACACGAGTGGTGCGCGATGTTCTCAACGGCGGCGTTGAACTTGGGATCTTAGCGTTCCCTGAGCCACGCCGCGGAATTACTATCGTGCCGATGCCGAGTCACCGTCTGGTTCTGATCGTCCCGCCGGGACACAAATTTGCGAAACGCTCAAAACTTAACGTCAAGGACATTCAGGGCGAAGATTTTGTTCACTTCGAACGCGATGTGCCGACCAGAAAAGCGATCGACAAGACCCTTCGCGATCATGGGATCGAGGTCCATAAGGTTGCCGAATTCGACAACATCGAAACCATAAAGCGCGCGGTCGAGGTCGGCTTTGGCATCGCCATCGTGCCGCAGCCGGCTGTGATGGAGGCGGCGAAGGCAGGCCTGCTCGCCGTCATCAAGCTTGCCGAAAAGGATTGGGCGCGGCCGGTCGGCGTGATCTACCGCAGCGACCGCAGCCTTTCTCTCGCGGCGAAAAAGTTTGTTCAGCTTTTGGAAAAACCGGCTGCGACGACAGCGGCAGCGGCGGCAGCATAGCGTGAAAATTCTCAGCGAAGACGACGTCCGCCGATATTTGAGGATGGACGAGCTGATCCCCGCGATGGCCCGCGCGCTGGCTGATCTCTCGAGCAAGAAAGCGGTCCAGCCCGTCCGCACGGTTGTGCCTGTCGCCGATCATGCCGGTTTTTTTGGCATCATGCCCGCATATAATCGCGCGTTAGGCGCAAAGCTCGTCACGTTTTATCCCGAGAACAAGAGTATCCACACTCATAACGGTCTGATCATACTTTTCCGGCCCGAGACGGGTGAGCCGATCGCA
>Ga0207707_10001944_pt1 | contig 18796 bp, 12 predicted proteins | sample KBSC83BmetaG_FD_184336 | JGI IMG/M metagenome (GOLD analysis project Ga0207707, IMG submission 184336) | Corn rhizosphere microbial communities from Kellogg Biological Station, Michigan, USA - KBS C8-3B metaG (SPAdes) (version 2) | ecosystem: Host-associated > Plants > Roots > Rhizosphere ...
CACCACAAAGGCGACGCCCTCGACGCCGTCCATGACGCGCGGATGCGCGCCAAGCTTGTCGTACAGACGCTGGTCCTTGCCTTCGCCAAGGAGATGGAGGTCGTAGTCGGTCAGAACGGGCGGGAAGCGATAGGGGTCGTCGATCTGCACGACATTGTCGCCGAATTTCGCGCGCAACCGGTAACGCGTCGAGCCGTTCGGCATCGTACCGGCGAACAGGCCGGCGTCATGGATGCGCGCAAGCTTTGCCGTCTCGCCATGCTCGCCGATGGCCTCCACATTGGACGCCTCGGGGAGGAAGGCGCGCACCACCGTCCGGTCTCCCTCGGTATGGAGGCCGAGATAGTGGAAGGGATCGGAGTGGCGGCCTTCGACAATCGCATAGGCCTCGGCGGACAGTTTACTCATCAGGCCTCTTTTGCAGGCTCGGACAGGATACGCAACAGACCGGCCACAGGCATGCGCAGCCAGTCTGGACGGAGCGCGAGCTCATATTCGATCTCATGCACGGCTTTTTCCAGCAAAAAGAAATTAACCATGGCATCGCTGGCATGGGGATCGTCGGGCCACAGTCGCGCCCCTGTCATGGTCTCGCGATAGGCGCCAAGGAACGCCGCCACCGAACGCTCGCGCCAGCCGGAAAGCGCGGCCGCGAGCCTGCCCCTTTCGTCGGGCGACCTCTTGGTGGCGCGATCGAGCGCCGCAATCACGGAATAATCGATCGAGCGAATCAAGCCGGCGACGTCGCGCGCGGCCGGCGCCTTGCGCCGCCGCTCGTCAAGCGGCAGGCCGGCCTCGCCCTCAAAGCCGATGATGAAGATGTCGTCCTTGACGATCAGCATCTGCTCGAGGCGGAAGTCGCCGTGAAGGCGGATGTTCGAGCCGCCGATGTCCGGCGGCAACAGCGTGGTCAGCCGGTCATGCAGGGCCTTGCGCTGCGCCAGCAGGCGTTCGACCAGCGGTCGGTCGGCTTCGCGTACGGCATCGCGCTGACTTAGCGTATCGAGCAGGCGATCGGCGCGTTCCAGCGCTTCGCCGGTCCAGCGGCGCACATCGTCGCGCGTGATTGGCTCCGGTGCGAAGTCCGCGAGGTCCGAATTTCCCGACAGGGCCGTGTGCAACTCGGCGGTGCGTCGTCCGGCCTGTGCCAGGATACGCAGATAGGGGATCTCCTCGTCGCTTTCGCCGGCATGCTGGTCGGCAGCGAGCAGGCGCTGGTCGTCGACAAAGCGGTCGAGATAGGAAGACGTCACCGTCCAGCCATCACCCTGGTTCTGGACCAGCGCATGGACGGTCGCGATAGCGCTCCGCTGTTCCCCTTCGACGAACTCCACAGTGCCGAGTAGCGCTGGGGTGTTGGCAAAGCCCTTGACCCCGGTCAGGAAACGGCCGACTTCGATCGCGGGATTGACGCCTGCTTCGGTCCTGCGAAACATCTTGATGCAGAAATCATTGTCGACCAGCGCGGAGCTGTTGGATTTTCCGGTTTCGACCGGACGGACGCTCTCGGGCTGGCGCACCTGCCCGCCGGAGAACTGGCTGGTCGGCCGGAACTCAAGTTGCAGGTTACCTTCCGTGACCGTCAGCGATTCCCGCAAATTGCGCAGCAACAGCCCGATGAAGATCGGATCGGTCGCAGCATCGAGCAGCGTGCCTTCGCGCGCGCCCTGGCGCACGGCGGCAAAGGCGTTCGGGTTGTAGCGTTCGCGGTCGAAGCGGACCCATTCGATCAGCATCGGCAGCAAATAGCGCGAGGTCACGCCACGTTGCGTGGCTTCGAAGAACACGAGCCACGGCCGGTTGTCGCCGATATCGCAGAAGGGGATCGCCGACACCAGCGTCGGCTTGATTTTTTCCGGCGCATGCTCCGGATACCAGCGCGTCCGCGCCAGATGCTCGGGCAGCACGTCGCGTTCGACCACGCCGCGCGTCCGCGCCAGCGACACCCAGGTCGAGTTGAGCGGCACCACCAGCGTCTCGAACTCGGGCACCGCGCGCGGTTTCACCGGCTCAGACTTGTCGCGCTCCTGCAGCTCGAACCAGTAGAAGCCGTAAGGCGCGAGCGTGATCATGTAGGGCAGTTCGCCGATCGCGGGAAAGCGCGTGCGGCCCAGCATCTCCAGCGGGACACGCTCCTTCCACGGGGACAGATCAAGCTCGGTCGCCTGCGCCGAGCGCGACAAATTGGCGACGCAGAGGATCGCCTCGCCCTTGTATTCACGGACATAGGCCAGCACCGCGCGGTTGGCCGGGCGGATGAAGGTCATGCTGCCGCGGCCGAAGGCGAGCGTCGACTTGCGCACCGAGATCAGCCGCTTGGTGGCGGAGAGCAACGAGGACAGGCTGCGCGACTGCGCTTCCACGTTCACGGCCTCGTAGCCGTAGACGGGATCCATGATCATCGGCGCATAGAGCTTTGCCGGATCGGCGCGGGAGAAGCCGCCGTTGCGGTCCGGTGCCCACTGCATCGGCGTGCGCACGCCGTTGCGGTCGCCGAGATAGATGTTGTCGCCCATGCCGATCTCGTCGCCGTAATACAGGATCGGCGTGCCGGGGAACGAGAACAGCAGCGAATTCATCAGCTCGATCTTGCGCCGGTCGTTGTCCATCAGCGGCGCCAGCCGGCGTCGGATGCCGACGTTGATGCGGGCGCGCGGATCGTTGGCATAGGTCGACCACAGATAGTCGCGCTCGACGTCGGTGACCATTTCCAGCGTCAGTTCATCATGGTTGCGCAGGAACAGCGCCCATTGGCAGTTGGCGGGGATGTCCGGGGTCTGGCGCAGGATGTCGGTGATGGGGAAGCGGTCTTCCTGCGCGATCGCCATGTAGATGCGCGGCATCAACGGGAAGTGATAGGCCATGTGGCATTCGTCGCTCTGGCCGAAATACTCCTGTACGTCCTCCGGCCATTGATTGGCCTCGGCGAGCAGCACCTTGTTCTTGGCGTAGGCGTCGAGCTCCTGGCGCAGCTTCTTGATGATCGTGTGCGTCTCGGGCAGGTTTTCGTTGTTGGTGCCGTCGCGCTCGCAGAGATAGGGAATGGCGTCGAGCCGGAATCCGTCGACGCCGGTGTCGAGCCAGCGCTTCATCACCTGGGTGATCGCGCTGACGACGCGCGGATTGTCGAAATTCAGGTCCGGCTGGTGCGAGAAGAAGCGGTGCCAGTAAAACTGGCCTGCCTCGGGATCCCAGGTCCAGTTCGATTTCTCGGTATCGGTGAAGATGATCCGCGTGCCCTGGTATTTCTGGTCGGTGTCGCTCCAGACATACCAGTCGCGCGCGCTGGAGCCCGGATGGCTGCGCCGGGCGCGCTTGAACCAGTCGTGCTGGTCGGAGGTGTGGTTGACGACAAGCTCGGTGATGACCCGAAGCCCGAGCTTCTTGGCTTCCTGGATGAAGCGCTTGAAGTCCTTCATCGTCCCGAAATCGGGATTGATCGCGCCGTAGTCGGCGATGTCGTAGCCGTCGTCGCGGCCGGGCGAGGGATAGAACGGCAACAGCCACAGCGTGGTGACGCCGAGCTCCTGCAGATAGGGCAGCTTCTCGCAGAGGCCTGCGAAATCGCCGATGCCGTCATTGTTGCTGTCGGCAAAGGCCTTGACGTGGAGCTGATAGATGATCGCGTCCTTGTACCAGAGCGCGTCGCCGTCGAGGTCGGTGACCGGCAGTTCGGCGGTGTCCATGGAGGACATCAGGTTCATGTGGCCGCCCCTTTACGCCCGGCCGCGATCCCGCCCGCATTGGGCGCAATAAGCAAGTAGGCGCCGCTTCCGGCGCTCTCGACAGTTCGCGCTGATCTGATCACGGTGATGCCATTGACATGGAACTGACGTCCCGTTTCGTTAAGGGGAAAGGAGACGCTGTACCCTAATAAAAAGCCCCATCCTCGCCGTTGGTTCCATCAGGAACCGCCCCGGGGCGACGGCGTTTGATATCCCTATCCTGTTCTCCTATCTGGACAATTTCGCGACATAATCTCCCGCCGTCGCCTGCAAACTGCGTGCCGCATGGACCTTTTCAGCCAAGCCCAAGCACTGGGAATCCTGACCGAATTCACCGACGGCCAGGGCCAGCGCCATGTCACTGACAAAGCTGCCCTTAAGCTCATCGTCGATGCCTTCCCGGCGCGGACGCCCCGTCGGTTCGTCGACGGCCCGGTGGTGGTCCGTTCCGGCATGCCGGCACGAACCGAGCTCCGCGAGGCCGCCCGCCTGCCGGTACACTGGAGGATCGAGGCGAAAGGTCACACGGTCGATGGCCGTACCGACGATCGCGCCCTGTCCTGGCCGGACGGCCTGCCCGAGGGCGCCTGGCGGCTGCAGCTCACCGACGCCACCGGCCAAAGCGAGGAGGCGCCGCTGATCGTGGCGCCACCCCGGGCGTTCACCGGCGATTTCGACCGCAACTGGGTGATCGCGGTGCAACTTTACGGGGTCCGCTCGGCCCGCAATTGGGGCATGGGCGATTTCACCGATCTCGAAGGGCTGATCCGGCTCGCGAGCCAACTCGGGGCCGACGGCATCGGCCTCAATCCGCTGCACGCGCTGTTCGACGACCGGCCGGGCGATTGCAGCCCCTATTCGCCGAACAGCCGGCTGTTTCTCAATGCGCTCTATATCGACGCGGAGAACATCCCGGGCTATCAGCCGACCCCCTCGGGGGATGCGATCGCCAGGCTTCAGCAAAATCCGACCGTGGACTATCCCGGCGTCGCCGCCGTGAAATGGCGCGCATTGCGCTCGGCCTTCGAGAAATTCACCGCCGAGCCAGAGGTGGCCGCAGCGAAGGAATTCGATGCCTTCCGCGCCGAGCGTGGCGCGCTGCTGTCTCATTTCGCCTGCTTCGAGGTGATGCGGCAAAAATTCGGGACGCCATGGTGGGAATGGCCGAAGGAGTGGCGGCAGCCGGACGAGGCGCAATGCGCGGAGCTCCGCGCCGGTCCCGATCGCAGCGCGATGGAGTTCGTCGAGTTCGTGCAGTGGGTCGCCGACCGCCAACTGGGCGCCTGCAAGAAGCTGGCCAGCCGGCTCGGCATGAAGGTCGGCCTTTATCTCGACGTCGCCGTCGGCGTACAGGCCGACGGCTTCGACGCCTGGAACGAGCAGGTCGCGATTTCACGCGAGCTTGGTGTCGGCGCGCCGCCCGATCCGCTCAACACGCTCGGCCAGAGCTGGGGGCTCGCCGGCTTCAATGCCACGGGCCTCGAGATGAAGCTGTTCGAACCGTTCCGCGAGATGCTGCGGGCCTCCATGCGTCATGCCGGCGCGATCCGGCTCGACCACGTGCTCGGCCTGAAGCGGCTCTATCTCATTCCGCATGGCTTTCCCGCGCGCCAGGGCGCCTATGTGCAGATGCCGCTGGAGGCGCTGTTTGCCGTGACGGCGCTCGAAAGCGTCGCAAACCATTGCGTGGTCATTGGCGAGGATCTCGGTACCGTGCCGGAAGGATTCCGCGAGCAGATGGCCGATTGGGGCATCTGGTCCTACCTCGTCGTAATGTTCGAGCGCGACGATGATGGCCGTTTCCGCGGCATCGACCGCTACCAGCCGAATGCGTTGATCACCTTCAACACCCATGATCTGTCGACCTATGCCGGCTGGCGCTCCTTCAGCGATCTGAAGGTGAAACGCTCGCTGGGGCTCGATCCCGGCGAGAGCGATGAGGCGCGCTGGCATGCGCTCGGCATGCTGGACGAGGCGTTGCGCCAGTATGACATCCACCAGAACGATCTCTATTCGATCGTACGGTTCCTGGCGCGGACGAGATCGCGACTGATGGTAATCTCGCTGGAGGATTTGCTGGGCGTGATCGACCAGCCCAACATCCCCGGCACCGTGGACGAGCATCCGAACTGGCGCCAGCGGCTGCCGGTCGCGGTCGATGACATTGCCGCCGCCATCGATGTCAATGCGCTGAAGCACGCGACCCACGAGCGGATGCGGATCGCGGGCTGACGTTCGCCGAACGTTTTCGCGCTTCTTTTCCGGGGAAGATCACAGTCACCCCTAATCGCGAGGTGAGGAGAGTTGCCGCTAGCGATCGAAGATTATGGCCTGATCGGCGATTGTGAGACCGCGGCCCTGGTGGGCCGCGACGGATCGATCGACTGGCTGTGCTGGCCGGCCTTCGATTCCGACGCCTGCTTTGCCGCGATCCTCGGCACCGACAGCAACGGCCGTTGGCTGATCGCGCCGCAGGCGGAAATCAGGAACACAACGCGGCGCTATCGCGGCCAGACGCAGATCGTGGAAACGCGGTTCGAGACCGCCAGCGGGGTTGTCGAGTTGATCGATTTCATGCCGCTGCGCGGCAAGGCCTCCAATGTCGTGCGCCTCGTGCGCGGTATCGAAGGCAAGGTGAAAATGCGGATGCAGCTCGTGATCCGCTTCGGCTTCGGCGTCGATATCCCCTGGGTGAAGCGGACCGAAGACCGCTCGGCGCTGCTCGCGATCGCGGGCCAGGACATGACGGTGCTGCGCACGCCGGTCGAGACCCGCGGCGAGGACATGACCACGGTCGCTGACTTCGAGATCGGCGCGGGCGAGACCGTTCCCTTCGTTCTCACCTACGGTCCGTCGCATCTGGATTTGCCGGCGCCGATCGATCCCGAAATCGCGCTGAAGGAGACCGAGAAATTCTGGAAGGAGTGGTGCGGCCGCTGCACCTATGAGGGCGAACACCGGGCCCTCGTGCTGCGCTCGCTGATGACCTTGAAGGCGCTGACCTTCGCTCCCACCGGCGGCATCGTGGCCGCGCCGACCACGTCGCTGCCGGAAAAGCTCGGCGGCGCCAGGAACTGGGATTACCGCTTCTGCTGGCTGCGCGATGCCACCTTCACGCTGCTGGCGCTGATGAATTCGGGCTATACCGAGGAAGCGCTGGCTTGGCGCGACTGGCTGCTGCGTGCGGCTGCCGGCGCGCCCGCCAACATGCAGATCATGTACGGCATTTGGGGCCAGCGGCGGCTGCTGGAATGGGAAGCGGGCTGGCTGGCGGGCTATGAAGGCGCACAGCCGGTGCGCATCGGCAACGCTGCGCACGCGCAATTGCAGCTCGACGTCTATGGTGAACTGATCGACGCCTTTCATCAGGCGCGCATGACCAAATTGAAGTTCGAGGACGACACCTGGAATCTGGAACAAGCGGTACTGAAGCATCTGGCCGAGGTCTGGGACGATCCCGACCACGGCATCTGGGAGCGGCGCGCCGAACCCAGGCATTATGTGTTCTCGAAGGTGATGACCTGGGTCGCCTTCGACCGGGCGATCAAGTGCGCGGAGGCGTTCGGCTTCAAGGCGCCTCTGGAGGCATGGCGGGTGCTGCGCGATACCATTCACCGCGACGTCTGCGCCAGAGGGTTCGATGCGGAGCTCGACGCTTTTGTCGAGTCTTATGGGTCGGATATGTTCGACGCCAGCCTCCTGCTGTTGCCGGCCGTCGGATTTCTCCCCGCGCACGATCCGCGAATTCACGGCACGCTGGCGGCGATCGAGAAGCACTTGATGCGCGACGGCTTTGTGCTGCGGCACGATCCGCGCGAGGTGCTGCCGGAAGAGAAGCAGCCGATCGAGGGTGCGTTCCTGGCCTGCAGCCTGTGGCTGGCCGACGCCCATGTGCTGGCGGGCGACGTAAGGAAGGCGCAGGTGCTGTTCGATCGCGTCGTCGCGGTCGCCAACGACCTTGGCCTGCTCGCGGAGGAATATGATTCCGCTGCGCGGCGCCAGACCGGCAATTTCCCGCAGGCGCTGACGCATATCGCGCTGATCAACACCGCGCATAACCTCGATGAGGTCGGGAAGGCGAGCAAGAAACCGGCGATGCAGCGGTCGAAGTAGTTGCTGGAGCCTTTTCCGTTCCGATTGAATCGGAACGGGGCTCTAGACTCTTGTTTTGACGCGTTTTCTTCAGGCGAACCGGTTTCCACTTCGCTGGAAAACGCTCTAACCAATGAAGATAGCTCTCATTCACCGCATGAATTGCGGAGAACGAGATCCTTATTCACCGCATATCTTGCGGAGAAAGCGCTTGGGCAATCCTGCAACGAGGAAGGCAACTACCTCCTCTCAGTCTCCCTCAGTATGACCTCCATCGCCTTCGCAAACCCGTCCTCTTCATTCGAAGCGGTAACGCGCCTGGCGTGCTTCTTGACGTCGTCGGACGCATTCCCCATCGCGAATGACAAGCCGCTCACCTCGAACATCGCAACGTCGTTATGCATGTCGCCGATGGTTGCGACCGCGCCGGTCGAAATGCCGAGCCTGCGCGCCATCGCCTGCACGAAGGTGCCCTTGTTCTGGCCGGGCGGGGTGATGTCGAGATAATAGTCCTGCGAGCGCACGGCCGTGGCCTCGGCGCCCAGTACCTTCCGCATGTCCGCTTCGCAGCGCGCGAGCAGCGCAAAATCGGAGCTGGACCCGACCACCTTGCAGGCCTGCGCGAGATAGGGCGTGAAATCGGAAATCACGGTCGGGTCGGCCCGGATCGCGCGTTTCTCGTTCGGGACATAATTGCCGCTGCCGTTCTTCGTGAACCAGTGCTCGTTGGTGAACAGCCAGATGTCGATGTCATTTTCCTGGAGCAGTTCGACGCTGCGCCTGACCGCGGAGACAGGGATGAGGTGCTGTTCGATCGGCTTCATGTCGGGAGCGACGATCGAACTGCCGTTGAAGGGGCCGACCGGCAGCGTGATCTTAAGCGGCTCGACCAGGAATCCCATGCCGATGGCCGGCCGGCTCGAGGTGACGGTGAAGCCGATCCCGGCTTCATGCAGCTGCCGCACGGCGGCGCCCGCGGCCTCGGTCAGACGCTTGTCCTTGGTCAGCAGCGTGCCGTCGACATCGGACACCACGAGCGCAATGCGGGTCATGCGGGACTCGATTTCAGTTGCCGGACGATATTGTCGACGATCGTTTCCGCCGATGCATCGATCGACACTGTCAGCGGACGTTCGTCCGGTGCCGGCGGTTCGAGCGTATCGAACTGGCTCGTGAGCAGGCCCGGCGGCATGAAATGACCTTTGCGCTGGCCGAGCCGGTCGGCGATCAGGGCCTGCGTGCCGTCGAGATAAACCAGACGGATGTCTTTCCGGCCGTGCACCAGGATGTCGCGATAGGCTCGCTTCAGCGCCGAGCAGCCGATCACGACATGGCCGCCGGCTTCGCGGACCCGGTCGATCTCGGCGGCGATCGCCTTGAGCCAGGGCCAGCGGTCCTCATCGGTGAGCGGATGCCCGGCGCTCATCTTGGCGACGTTGCTGGCGGGGTGGAAATGGTCGGCGTCCTCATAGGGCCAGCCCAGCCGTGCGGCCAATTGCTCGCCGATCGTGGTCTTGCCCGAACCGGACACGCCCATCACGATCAGCGCACAGGGCGTCATGTCAGTTGCCACCAACATTCTCCGGAAGGGCGGCCTGATCCACCAGAAAGACGGTCTCGCCATCCGACCGCGCGCGAGCCGCCGGCAGGTTCCCGCCGGAAAGCACGCGCGTCAAGATCGCGCGTTTGGCCGCGCCCGACACCTCGAACAGCATTTCGCGGCAGGAAGCGAGCACCGGCAAGGTGAGCGAGACGCGCGGTACGAACGGTTCGACATTCGCGCGGGGTACGCCGACCACCCATCGTGTCCTTTCTTCCACGTCCGGATAGCCGGGAAACAGCGAGGCCGTGTGGCCGTCGGGCCCAATGCCCATCAGCACGAGATCGAACAGCGGCCGCGCGGGATCGAGCGTCAAGGCGCCATAAAACGATTTCAGCTCGGCCTCATAGCGGCCGGCGGAATCATCCGGGCTTGCGGCATCCGCCGGGATCGGATGAATGTGGTCGGCAGGCGCGAGGCGATCGAGGAAGGTGCGACGCGGCATCGCCATGTTGTTGCGCTCGTCGCTCGCGGGGACGAAGCGTTCGTCGCCGATGAACCAGTGCACGCGATCCCAGGGGATCTTGCCGCAATAAGGATCGGTCGCCAGCAGTTCGTAGAGCTTCTTCGGGCTCGATCCGCCGGTGAGGCAGATTGCGATGCGGCCGCTGTTGGCCGCCATCCGCGCGAGCAAGCGTTGAGCGGCCGCCTTGGCGAGGTCGGCCGCGTCGGCGACGGCGATGATCTCACGCTGGCCGCCGGTCGTCATGGTCAAGTCAACTTGCGCCAGCTTCGGCCGTCGCGGGCCAGGAGCTCGTCCGCCTCTTCAGGGCCTTCGGTACCGGGATCGTAGACCTTCAGCCCCTTGGCGCCGGCCTTGTGCCATGCGTCAAGGAAGGGCTGCACGGCCCGCCAGCCGGCCTCCACGCTGTCGGCGCGCTGGAACAGGATGTTGTCCCCGATCATGCAGTCGTAGATCAGCGTCTCGTACCCGGTCGACGGCTCGGCCTTGAAGTAATCCTTGTAGCGGAACTTCATCTCGACACCGTCGATGTCGATCGCAGGTCCCGGCACCTTGGTGTTGAATTGCAGCTCGATGCCCTCGACCGGCTCGGTCGAGATGACCAGATAATTCTGCGAAAGCTTGTCGACAGGCGTGTCACGGAACATCGCAAACGGCGCCTGCTTGAACTTGATCGCGATCTCGGTGCGCTTGACGCCGAGCGCCTTGCCGGTGCGCAGATAGAAGGGAACACCGGCCCAGCGCCAGTTGTCGATGGTGAGCTTGAGCGCGGCGTAGGTCTCGGTGGTGCTGCCGGCCTTGACTTCCGGCGTCTTGCGGTAGTCCTCGATCTCGGTGTCGCCGACCTTGCCGCCGCGATATTGTCCGCGCACGGAATTTTTCAACGCCTCGTCCTCGCTCTGGATCTGGATCGAGGAAAGCACCTCGGCCTTTTCCGAGCGAACGGCTTGTGCGTCGAAACGCGAGGGCGGCTCCATCGCCACCAGCGACAATAACTGGAACAGATGGTTGGGCACCATGTCCCGCAGCGCGCCGGTGGCGTCGTAGAAGCTGCCGCGATGGCCGACGCCGATCTTCTCGTCGACCGTGATCTGGATGTGGTCGATGTGATTGCGATTCCAGATCGGCTCGAACATGCCGTTGGCAAAGCGCAACACGAGGATGTTCTGTACCGTTTCCTTGCCGAGATAGTGATCGATCCGGTAGATCTGATGCTCTTCGCAGAGCTTCAGCAGCTCGTGGTTCAACTCCTTGGCTGACGCAAGGTCGGTGCCGAAGGGCTTTTCGACGACGAGACGCCGCCACGAGCCGTTCTCGGCGAGCATGCCGGTACGGCCGAGCTGCTTGCTGATCGGCAGGAAGGCGTTGGGCGGCGTCGCGAGATAGAACAGGCGGTTGCCGCCGGTCTTGCGCTCGGCTTCCAGTTTGTCGAGCTGGTCGCGCATGGCGTCGAACGAGGCAGGGTCTTTCGGGTCGGCCTCGATGCAGGTGATGCAGGAAAGCAGCTTCTTCGCCAGCTCCTCGTCGATCTTGCGGGTCGCGAACTGGTGGAGGCCCTTCATCAGGCTCTCGCCCAGCTGCGCGCTCGACATGCCCTTGCGGGCGATGCCGACCACGCAGAAATTGTCCGGCAGGAGATTGCCGGCCGCGAGGTTGTACAGCGCCGGGATCACCAGGCGATGGGTGAGATCGCCGGTGGCGCCGAAGATGACAATGGAGCAGGGGTCGGGCTTGTGACCGTTCGGCATTCTCGGGGGCCTTTTTAGCCAGGCTTCTTCGGTTCGCGATGGCCGCCGAAACCGGCGCGCATCGCGGACAGGATTTTCTCGGCGAAGGTATGCTGCTTGCGCGAGCGGAAGCGCGCAAAGAGGGCGGCGGTGAGGACTTCGGCCGGCACGGCCTCGTCAACCGCGGCGTTGACGGTCCAGCGGCCTTCGCCGGAGTCTTCAACGAAGCCCGAGTAATTGTCGAGCGTCTGGTTTTCCGCCAGCGCCGACGCGGTCAGATCGAGCAGCCAGGACGGGATCACGCTGCCGCGCCGCCAGACTTCCGCGATGTCGGCGATGTCAAGGTCGAAGCGGTGCTCCGGCGGCAGCGCGTCGATGTTGGCGTTCTTGAGAATGTCAAAACCTTCGGCATAGGCCTGCATCAACCCGTATTCGATGCCGTTATGGATCATCTTGACGAAATGCCCGGCGCCGACAGGGCCGGCGTGGATGTAGCCCTGCTCGACTCTGGGATCGCGGCCGTCACGGTGCGGCGTGCGCGGAATGTCACCCGCGCCCGGCGCGAGCGCCTTGAAGATGGGGTCGAGCCGGTCGACGACGGTCTTGTTGCCGCCGATCATCATGCAATAGCCGCGCTCGATGCCCCAGATGCCGCCGGACGTGCCGACGTCGAGGTAATGGATGCCGCGCTCTTTCAATTTTTTTCCGCGGCGGACGTCGTCCTGCCAGAAGGTGTTGCCGCCGTCGATGATGACGTCGCCGGCCTCCATCAGCTTCGCCAGCGCCTCGATGGTTTCCTCGGTAATTTTGCCGGCGGGCAACATCACCCACGCGGTGCGCGGCTTTTCGAGCTTCCTGACGAAATCCTCCAGCGCCTTTGCGCCGGCAGCGCCGTCGGCCGCCAGCCCCGCGACCGCCTTCTCGTCCTTGTCGTACACGACCGTGGTGTGCCCATGCTTCATCAGCCGGCGGACGATGTTGCCTCCCATCCGCCCCAGACCGATCATTCCAAGCTGCATCTGGCTTATCCCTGGTTCAACGCTTCGGTGATGGCGGCTTCCAGCACTTTCAGGCCGGTTGCGAGGTCGCCCTTGAGATGCACGCGCAACGCGCGCCGGCCGCGCTCGGTGAGCACGTCGAAATCGCCGCGGGCCTGTGCCGCCTTGATCACGCCAAAACTCGCCTTCCGGCCGGGGACGGCCAAGTCCTTCGCATCGTCGGCGGTGATCTGCAGGAACACGCCACTGTCGGGCCCGCCCTTGTAGGCCTGTCCGGTCGAATGCAGGAAACGCGGGCCAAACTCCGCGCAGGTCGCGACACGGCGCCGCTCGCCCACATTCAGCCGCATGTCCTGCAGCAGGTCGATGTGGTCGGCGTCACGTTCGATATAGGCGAGCAGCGCCACATAATCGTCGGCATGAATACGCGAAAGGTGCGCTTTCAGCCATGAGCCGATGCTGCCGTCGGCGCCGAGCTTCCGCAAGGCTTCGACATTGGCTTCGTCGGTGTAGAGATCGGCCTCGGCCAATGACATCGCGGGCGTTTCCGGTGGAAGTCTGCCGGTCTTCTCGAACGCCGCGGTCAATTCACGAGTCTTGATCTTGGCCGACTCGACGTCCGGCTGGTTGAAGGGATTGATGCCGAGCACCGAGCCGGCGACTGCGGTTGCCATCTCGAAGCGGAAGAACTCCTGCCCGAGATGGTCGATCGACTTCATCACGATGCGCACGACCGGATGGCCGGCATGCTCCAGCGCCTTCAGCCTCTCATCATGGGAGGCGTCATCTTCGTCTTCGGTGCGGATATCGATGAAGAAGCGGTCATTGCCATAGAGCGAGACAGCGCCAAGCGGCTCGCCGTCGATCGGGATCAGGCCCTTGCCTTCCTTGCCGGTCGATTCCGCGATGAGCTGCTCGGCCCAGGCGCCGAAATCGGCAATTTTCGGAGAGGAAAGGATGGTCACCTTGTCGCGGCCTTCGAGGCCGGCCGTGCCCATCGCAAGCCCGAGCTGCACGCCGGGATTTTCATGCGGCGGCACGTCAGCTCCACAGGAGCGCACCATCGAAAGCACATGGTCGATCAGGCCGCGGACATCGATGCCCGCGGCCGCGGCCGGCACCAGCCCAAACGGCGACAGCACCGAGTAACGTCCGCCGATCGTGGGCTCGCCATGGAAGGTGCGGGCAAAGCCCTGCCTGGCCGCAACCGTCTCCAGCGACGAGCCGGGATCGGTGACCGCGATGAAGCGGTGGCCAGCCTTTTCCGCGCCGATCGCCTCGGAGACGCGATCGAAGAAGTAATCCTTCATCGCGTTCGGCTCGGTGGTGCCGCCGGACTTGCTCGAGACGATGAACAGCGACTTCCTGATGTCGATCTTGTTCTCCATCGCGCGCACCTGCGCAGGGTCCGTGGAGTCGAGCACATGCAGTTGCGGAAAGCCGCTCTTTCTCGGGAAGGTTTCTGCCAGCACTTCGGGCCCGAGACTCGAGCCGCCCATGCCGAGCACGACGGCATCGGAAAAATTCTGGCCCTTCACGCGCCGCGCAAAGTCCTCGTAGTCGTCAATGTCGGCGTCATGGGCGCTGGTCAGCCAGCCCAGCCATTTGTTCTCGTCGTCGCCGGTCCAGACCGACTTGTCCTTCTGCCAGACCCGGCGAACCTTCGCGCTCGCCCGCCATTCCTCGGCGCTCTTCGCGACGGCCTTCTCGATACCCGCGCCCAGCGCGAGCGTCTGACGGTCGATGCTGCCGCCCAGCACGGCCGCGCGCTTGTGCGCGACCGCGCCATAGAGCTTGTCGGCGGCGTCTGCGAATTGCTTGACGCCGTCCTTCACGAGCTCCGTGGTGATGGCTTCGAGCGAGACGCCGGACCTCTCGAGTTCGTCGAGCGCGTGCCGCGCAGCGTCGATATTCTCCTCGAGGCTGTCGCGGACCTTGCCGTGGTCGCGGAAGGCGTCCAGCGTCGCTGGCGGCACGGTGTTGACGGTATTGGGACCGATCAGCTCCTCGACGTAGAGCACATCGCTGTACTCCTTGTTCTTGGTGCCGGTGGAGGCCCACAGCAGCCGCTGCGGCTTCGCGCCCCTGGCCGCGAGCTTCTCCCAGCGGTCGCCGGCGAACAGGCGCTTGTAATCCTGATAGGCCATCTTGGCGTTGGCGATTGCGATTTTGCCCTTCAGTGCGGCGAGACGTTCCTTCTCGCCGGGATCGTTGGCCTGCGCGATCTTCTCGTCGAGCTGCTTGTCGACCATGGTGTCGATGCGGCTGACGAAGAAGCTCGCGACGCTTGCGACATGCGAGGGATCGCCGCCCTTGCCGGTGTATTTTTCCAGGCCCTTCAGATAGGCCTCGACCACCTGCCGATAGACTTCCTGCGAGAACAGGAGCGTAATGTTGACGCTGATGCCTTCGCCGATCAGGCGCTCGATCGCGGGAAGGCCCTCGGGCGTCGCCGGCACCTTGATCATCAAGTTCTTGCGATGCACGTCCTTCCAGAGGCGCTTGGCTTCCGCAACCGTGCCCCTGGTGTCCATCGCGAGATAGGGAGACACTTCCAGGCTCACAAAGCCGTCATTGCCGTCGAGCCGGTCATAGACCGGACGCAGCACGTCGGCCGCATTCTGGATGTCCTCGACGGCAAGCTGCTCGAACAGGTCGGCCACCGGGCGGTCGCGGCGCTGCAGCGCCTTGCTGATCGGGGCGTCATATTCGTCGGAGGAGCCGATCGCCTTTTCGAAGATCGAGGGGTTGGAAGTGACGCCTTTGACGCCGTCGGTCTCGATCAGCCCTTTCAGGTCACCCTTGGCGACGAAGCCGCGGGCCAGAAAGTCCAGCCAGACCGCCTGGCCATGGTTTTCGAGTGCTTTGACGGGGTTCATGATGCCTGTTTTTCTGTTCGAATGGGGCGGTGGGGACGAGATCTGGTTCCACGATCAGTTCTGTCGTGACACCTGATTTTGTCAATAATGCTCGCCGGGGGCCGTTGCGCCGGAACATCCATGCGTAGGCCTCCTTGCGGGGATAACGCCAGTCACATCCTATCGATCCCGGATGTCGCGCAGACATGAGGGGTCGGCAGATAGTGGGGGGCAAGGCATCCGATCTAGAGCCTTTTCCGTTCCGATTAAATCGGAACGGGCTCTAGACTCTTGTTTTGACGCGTTTTCTTCACGCGAACCGGTTTCCACTTCGCTGGAAAACGCTCTGGTTGCCAACTGCCATATGTGCTCTGAATTCGCTCCAAATTTGCCGCGAATCACCTGATTGGGTGATACCGCTGCCGGGTTTCGGGTGGACGCGGATCGCGCAACATCCGGCCCCACAGAGGCCCCCATGAACTCCAATCTGCCTGACGACGCCGAGATCGGCTATTGCCGATCGCGATTGCTACCCCTGATAGGTCTCGGTGCCGCGATGACACTGCTTGGTGCGGCCGTGGGCTTCGGCTGGCCTCCCTTCCATGAAGGGGACATCACCCACCGTGTCATTGGCGACATGGGCGTCGCCTTGTTCGGGCTCGCGACGGCGAAATGTGCCTGGACACTGTTTGGCGCGAAGGGACCGGTGGTGCTGGTCAATAATTACGGCATTCGCGACCTTCGGATTGCGAACGAGTTCATCCTCTGGGATTCCGTGACGGATATTTCCCCTGCGAGCATCGCGGCCGGAAATGCGTGGTGCTGAAGATCACGCCGGCGCTGGAGCAGCGGCTGTTTTGCGACGGGACTTCGAAGGCATGGCTGGCGGCGAACCGGGCCGCGCACCCGGACGGCATCGTCATCAGCGCAAGCGGGCTCGCCACAAAGTTCGATGCGTTGCTGCAAAGTTGCACGGCGCACTATCAAGCAGCTCCCTTTGCCGTCCGTTCCGGGCCAAAGGACGAAAGCGTTGCCGTGCCGCGGCTGATCGCGGGATTTGCGTGATCGAACGGCGATAGACGACTTCCAGCTTGTCCTGCGCTGGCCCGGTCGGCACCGGCATCGAAATGAAGTCATGTTTTCGTGATAGTCCCTTCCACGCCATCCGGTCTGGAAGTCGGATTTCAGGAGAAAATCTGGCGGTGATATTGGTGCAGGCAGGTTTCTCGTGAACGAAGAGGCGGTGCGATCGATGCGTGATACGGCCGCACCGGCGCAATTTGATCGTGTCATTCGGCTGCGGAAGACGGAGCTGATCGGTGGCCTTGTCGCCGAAGGCAGTCTCGACGAGGCCGGGGAGGCCGGCTTCAGGCAATTGGCCCGTCAACTCGGGGCTGTCTTTCACTACCAGTATTTCGAGGAACTGGAGCGGCTGCGCGAGGTGTATTTTCACTTCGACCCGGAGATCGATTCTAGAGCCAGCGATGCTGCGGCGGATCTCGAAGCGGCCTATCGCAGCCTCCGCGACGAGGTCATCCGCATCTTGACCGAGGCCAATTTTGTCGAGATCGCACATGATGAGATGATGCAGGCCTTTGCCGAGCACGCTCGGGTCCGCGTCAAGCTCAAGGCGCCGGTTGGGGATTATCGCGACGTCCGCATGTTCCGTCGTGGCCATCATACCGAGACTATCGAGGCTCCGGTCTGGTTTGGCCTGCGCAAGCGCAAGCTCGATGTCGTCGTCTACGACGATGTCGTCCTGATGGTCGCGACCTGGCCGGGCAACGTCACGCGGTCGGAGGCACGCAGACTTGCCAGGTCGCATGGCGGTGGACAGAAGATCCGTAGCGGAGCGGTACTGTTTAAATATTTCCGCCATGTCGCCCGCGGCGACCTCGAAGCGCTGTTTCCCAACGTGCGCGTGGTGATGAGCCTGTTCGATCAGCTCGCGCTGGGCGTGCCTGCGCTTGTCGGCGGTGTGCCGATCCTGATCAAGCTCGCTTCGACTCTGACGGTGCTATTCGTCGTCGCCGGCTTCTATCTTGGCCTGTCAGGTACCCTTCGCGACAATGATACGGAGCAGGCATTGGCCGCGCTGAGCGGGCTGTTCGCGCTCTGCAGCTTTATGCTGCGGCAATGGGGCAATTTTCATCGGCAGTCGCTGATCCACCAGAAGCAGCTCACCGACAACGTGTACTACCGGAACGTCAACAACAATTCCGGCATTTTCAGCTATCTCATCGGCGAGGCGGAGGATCAGGACTGGAAGGAAGCGCTGCTCTCCTACTATGGCCTGCTGACAGCGTCCGCGCCGCTCACGCGTGAGGCGCTCGAGGCGCGGGTCGAGGAACTGTTGGCGCGCCGGTTCGGCGTTTCGGCGGACTTTGCGACCGAGGCCGCGCTGGCGCGGCTCAAAGGGCTCGATCTCATCCGCGAGTGCGGTGACCTGCTCTCAGTGCTGCCGTTGCCGGACGCGCTGTCCCGGCTCGATAAAGAGTGGCAGGAGTTCTTCGCGATGCAGGGGCGTGATGGTGGTGGGCTTCAAGGCCGCAGATAGAGATACCCCGGCGACTGCGACGCGCACCACGCCGCCTTTCTCCGCGGTGACAAAGCCGGGCAGGAGATCGCTGGGCGTGATCTTCTACGACTCTTCATGGTGTTGCCGTAGGCGGCGAAGCCGACGTCCGCTTTGGCAAGCTTGCCCCATGCGGGGTCAGGTCAAGAGGCCGAGGCCGTTCAAAAGCCTGGGGATGATGTCTCGTCTGATTTTGTCGGGTGATCAACAATTGCCGGAAGGCGAAACTCGAGGATGAAAATGTGTGTGAAGCACCTCACGCAATTGATGATGGCGTTCTCAAAGTAGTTTGAGAATTATCGCCATGCTCTTGCGTTGTATTGGCTTTTCCACAACTGCTGCTGCGTTCACAAGACACGCGCTGCCGCGGCCATGGCCGCTGCTGTTGTGGATCGCATCCTAGGGATGGAAGATTGCCATTGCGTTACCGGCGCTACGCAAGCGCCGCAGCCGCGTTTGAAGGCGGGCCAAGCCGGGCGCGGGCGTTCAGCGCAGGGACGCGTTGATCTTCTCGAGCGCGGCCGACCCCGGGCAGATGTCCTTGGCCTCGAGCGTGTTGAGGGGCCTTTCCACCGTGTTGAGATGGGAGTGCAGGTCTTCCGAATCCGGATCGACGTAGAGCAGGCCTGTGACGATCTGGCCCTTGGCCGCATGCTTCTGCAGGAAGGCCAGCGCGCCCACCCGGTCATGGGCATCGTAATCGGCGTCGATCTTGCGCAGCGCCAGCCGCGAGCCGTCATGCTGCTCGACGATCTGCA
>Ga0207707_10001946_pt1 | contig 18790 bp, 18 predicted proteins | sample KBSC83BmetaG_FD_184336 | JGI IMG/M metagenome (GOLD analysis project Ga0207707, IMG submission 184336) | Corn rhizosphere microbial communities from Kellogg Biological Station, Michigan, USA - KBS C8-3B metaG (SPAdes) (version 2) | ecosystem: Host-associated > Plants > Roots > Rhizosphere ...
GGACATCGCGATGGTGTTCCAGAACTACGCGCTTTACCCGCACATGACCGTGGCGGACAACCTGGCCTTCGGGCTGAAGCTGCGGCACACGCCCAAGGCGGAGATCAAGCGCCGGGTCGGCGAGGCGGCGGAGTTGCTCGGCCTCGAGCCGTACCTCGGGCGCAAGCCCGCCGCGCTGTCCGGCGGCCAGCGGCAGCGCGTGGCCATGGGCCGGGCGATCGTCCGCGAGCCCGCCGCGTTCCTGATGGACGAGCCCCTGTCCAACCTGGACGCCAAGCTGCGGGTGTCCATGCGCGCCGCGCTGAACCAGCTGCACGAGCGGCTCGGCACCACCACCGTGTACGTCACCCACGACCAGGTCGAGGCCATGACGCTCGGGGACCGGGTCTGCGTGCTCAGGGACGGGCGGCTGCAGCAGGTCGACACGCCGCAGGCGCTGTTCGACTCCCCGGTCAACCTGTTCGTCGCCGGCTTCATCGGGTCGCCCGCGATGAACTTCGTGCAGGCCGACCTGGTGCGGGACGAGGGCGCCGCGGTGACGTTCGCCGGGTTCCGGCTGCCCGTGCCCGCGTCGGTCGTCTCCGGCAAGCCGGGGCTCGAGGACTACCTCGGGCGCACGGTCATCCTCGGCATCCGCCCGTCGGACTTCGAGGACAGCGCGTTCGCCGACGCCGCCTGGCCGCGGATCGACGTCACCGCCGGCGTCACCGAGGGCCTCGGCACCGAGATCCACGCGATCTTCACGATCGACGCGCCGCCGGTCGAGCACGCCTCGATCACCAGCGCCGCCGACCGCGGCGACGACGAGGACGAGGGCTTCGCCCTGGCCGGCGGCAAGTCGCTGTGGACGGCGCGGGTGTCCTCGCGGTCCGCCGTCCGGTCGGGCGCGCCGCTGCAGCTGGCCGTAGACACCAACCGGCTGCACTTCTTCGACCCGGCCACCGGCGAGTCGATCGGGCACCCGCTGTCGTCCGGCGTCGCCGCGGCGGCCGCCACCGCCTGAGCTGGGTAGTTGTTCTGAGCGCATAGCGGACCGCTGGCCACACTGGGGTGTGGCCAGCGGTCCGCTTTCTTTGTCCGCGGCCCCATTGCGTGCGGCCTGGTGATCATGGAGTCTCTGGGCGTAGGGACGAATCGGTCACTGGGTGCGAAGGAGCAGCCATGCCGCAAGGGGCAGGTGGGCAGGCAGGCAGCGGGGCGGGCGGAACCTCGGGGGCCAGGCGGTGAGCGGGCTGCCGGACCTGGCCGGCAAGGTCGCCGTCGTGACCGGCGGTGCCTCCGGGATCGGGAAAGGCATCGCCGCCCAGCTCGTCGCCGAGGGCGCGCGGGTGGTCATCGCCGACATCCAGCGGGACGCGATGGAGACGGCCGCCGCGGAGATCGGCGCGGCCGGCGTGCTGACCGATGTCAGCGACCCGGCGAGCGTCGACGCCCTGGCCGCCGCGGTCCTCGACCGTTACGGGGCCGTGCACGTGATCTGCAACAACGCCGGCATCGGGCCGCTCGCGCCGGTCGCCGACCTGACGCTCGACGACTGGCGCTGGATGATCGGCGTGAACCTGTGGGGCGTCATCCACGGCGTGCACACGTTCCTGCCCATCCTCAAGCGGAACCGCGACGGCGGGCACATCGTGAACACCGCCTCGATGGCAGGCCTGGTCGCCGGGCCCCGGCTCGGCGCGTACGCGGCGGCCAAGTACGGCGTCGTCGGGCTGTCGGAGGTGCTGGCCGCCGAGTTGGCGGCGGACAACTCGCGGGTCGGCGTGTCCGTGCTCTGCCCCGGGACCGTGCACACCAACATCGGCACGTCGTCGCGCAACCGGCCCGCCGACCTGCCCGACGCCGGCTTCAAGGACATCGACATCGAGCTTGAGGACAATCCCAGGTACCGGTGGATCTACCCGGCGGACGCCGGCGCCGTGGTGGTCCGGGCGATCAAGCGCGGCGACCTGTACGCCCTCACCCACCCCGACTGGTACCCGATGGTCGCCGCGCGGCACGAGGCGATCGCCGAGGCCTTCCGTGAGCAGGAGGCCCTGAGGAAGGCCGGGCGTTAGCATGATGCGCGCCACGATCGCCTACTACGACCCGCCGCGGCGTCCCGCGGCCGGGGAACGGCCCGACTTCACCTGCCTCCCGCTCACCGGCAAGCCGGTGACGGTCTCGAACATGCGCGCGGCGGGCGGCGGGTTCTCGCTCGACCGCGAGGGCTTCACGCTGGCGAGCGCGCCGACCGGGGTCCGCGACTTCTACGACCGCGACGAGGTGTGCCGCGGCTATGTCGCCGAAGCCCGCGAACTGGTCCGCTCGCTCACCGGCTGCGCGGCGACCGCGCTGCTCAACAGCCCCGTGGTGCGGGTCAGCGGCCGGGCCGGCCCGCGGCCCGCCGGGACCACGTTCACCGGGGACTTCGCGCACGCGGACTTCAGCGCCGCGGCCGCCGCGGCCATGCTGCGCCGCAACCTGCCGCCCGCCGCGGCCGAGGCAAGACTGCGCGGCCCGCGGTTCGCGGTCTTCAACGTGTGGCGGACCTTCTCCGGCCCGCCGCAGGACGTGCCGCTCGCCCTGTGCGACACGCGGTCCGTCGCCCCGCAGGACAAGCAGTTCTGCGAGATCACCATGAAGTCAGCGGCCGGAGACCTGCTGACCTGGGAAAACATCACCTATTACCACAATCAGGCGCACCGCTGGTGGTACTGCCCGGACATGACGAGGGACGAGGCGTACGTCTTCAGGTCGTTCGACTCCGCCCCGGATCACGCCGAGCAGGTGCCGCACAGCGCGTTCGTCAACGAATCCTGCCCGGCGTCCGCGCCGCCCCGCGCGTCGGTCGAGGTGCGCGTATTCGCCTTTTACGAGGAGTAATGAAAGATCTTCTTATCGCGTCCGTCGAAGCTCTCCCCTGCTCGGTGCCGCTCAAGCAGGCCGTGACCCAGGGCCTCGGCTCGGTGACCAAACGGGACACCGTGGTCGTCAAGGTCACCACGGCCGACGGCCTCACCGGGTACGGCGAGTCCTACAACGGCCGCGCGCCCCTGGCGATCGCGGCCACGGTCAACACGACGCTGCGCGACCTGTTCGTCGGCCTGGACGCCGGTTCGACCACGGCCGTCTGGGACGTCTTCGAGCGCCGGGTGCTGGCCAACCACGGCACCTGCGCCGCCTGCGTCTGCGCGATGAGCGGCGTCGACCTGGCCCTGTGGGACCTGGCGGGCAAGGCGCTCGGCGTCCCGGTGTACCGGCTGCTCGGCGGGTCGTCGCGGGAGGTGCCCGCCTACGCGGGCGGCTTCGCGCTCGGCTACGCCGCGCCGAGCGCGGTCATCGACGAGGCACTCAGTCAGGTCGCCGCCGGTTACGGCGCGGTCAAGCTGCGGCTCGGCGACGCCGTCGACCGGGATATCGAACGAGCTCGTGCGCTGCGGGCCGCGCTCGGCTCCGACGTGGCGCTGCTGGCGGACGCTAACTGCCGTTACTCCGTCTCGGACGTACGCACGATGCTGCCAGTGCTCGCCGAAGTCGGGGCCGGCTGGCTCGAAGAGCCCTTCCCGCCGTACCAGGACCGGGCGTGGCGTTCCGCCGGGTCGATCGCGGCCGGCGTGCTGCCGCTCGCCGCCGGGGAGAACTGCTACACCAGGTACGAGTTCCAGCGGCTCCTCGACGCCGGGGCGGTGTCGGTCGTGCAGCCCGACCTGTCCCGCTGCGGCGGGCTCACCGAGGCGCTGCGGATCGCGTCGCTCGCGTCGGCCGCCGGGCTGCCGGTCTGCACGCACGGCTGCCACACCGGGCTGAACTTCGCCGCCAGCGTGCACTACCTGGCCTCGGTGGAGAATGCCTGGTATTTCGAGGCCGACGGGTCGACGGACAACCCGCTGCGCACGGTCGCCTGCTCCCCGTCTTACTCGTTGAGCGCGTCCGGCACGGTGGCGCCTTTGGAGGGCCCCGGCCTCGGGGTCGAGGTGGACGAGGACTACCTCCGCGCCCACCCCCTCACCGAAGGCCCCGCCTGGCACTGAGGCCCCGTGCGACACCGAGGCCAAGATGGCCCGCGGCACCGACCGCATCCCGCACGCCGCCCGGCAGGCCGAGCTCCTCGGCGAGCGTCCGCGCCAGCCGGGCCCGAGGGTGGTGCCGGCCTTCCATTGGCCAAGCGTAACGCCGCGCGACGGCGGGGAAGATGAGGAGATTACCCATGTGCCTGCGCAACCACCGAGCTTACGGTCGACCCATGAACGCTTTCCCGTGCAGCGGGGAGCCCTGAACGAAAAGAGGCCGCCATGTCATTCCGGGCACGCCTTTTCGCCATGACCTACGACAGACAGATAGCCAAGGCCGAGGAAGCCGGGCTGCGCGCCATGCGCCAGCGGCTGCTGGCCGACGCCACCGGCCAGGTGCTAGAGATCGGCGCCGGGACCGGGGCCAACCTCCCCTGCTACGGGCCTGAGGTTGAGTCACTGACCGTCACGGAGCCGCAGGTGCCGATGGCGCGTCGGCTGGAACGCAAGGTCAGTGACCGGGACGCCGCGGTCAAGGTCCTGCGCGCGCCGGCCGAAGACCTTCCGTTCGACGACGACACCTTCGACGCGGCCGTCTCCACGCTGGTCCTCTGCGGCGTGGACGACCAACCGCGGGCGGTGCGCGAACTGCGCCGGGTGCTGCGGCCCGGCGGCAGGCTCCTGTTCCTTGAGCACGTCCGTTCCGACGACCCGGCGCGGGCGCGCCTGCAGGACCGGATGAACTGGTTCAACCGGTTGGTTGTGATGTGCGACTGCAACCGGCCCACACTCGGCACGATCGAGCAGGCGGGCTTCACCGTCACCTCGCTTGAGCACACCGCCCTGCCAAAGGCGCCGAAGTTCGTGAGCCCGGCCATCATGGGCGTCGCGACCAAGCCGGCCTGACCGCGAATCCCTTGCCGTCGTCACCCGGTCAGGCCTCGCGGAGCGGGGCCGGGCCGGTGGAGCCGCGGACGACCAGTTCCGGCTCGAAGAGGAGTTCCTCCGGGTGGGCGATCACCGTTTCCATCTGGTTGACCAGCAGGGCGACGGCCGACCGGCCCATCGACTGGATGGGCTGGCGGACCGTGGTGAGCGGCGGGTCGGTGCAGTTCAGCCAGGTCGAGTCGTCGTAGCCGACCACGGAGACGTCGCCCGGTACGGTCAGGCCCGCCCGGCGGACCGCGCGGATGGCGCCGAGCGCGAGGACGTCGCTGGCGCAGATGACGCCGGTCACGCCCTCGCGCAGCATTCTGGTGGTGGCCGCCTGGCCGCCCTCTAGGGAGAACAGGGCGTGCTCGACCGGGGCCGCGCTGATCCCCGCGCGCTCCGCGGCTTCGGTGAAGGCGGCGAGTTTGCGGCGCGACGGCATGTGATCCTCCGGGCCGAGAACCAGGCCGATGCGCTCGTGGCCGAGCGCGGAAAGATGGGTGAACGCCTGGACGGCGGCCGACGCGTCGTCGGTGGACACGCACGGGAAGCCGAGGTTGTCGACCGCCGCGTTTATCAGCACGACCGGGACACCCCTGGCGCGCAGTAGCCGGTAGTGCTCGTGCGGTGCGGCGGCCTCGTGGTAGTTGCCGCCTGCGAACACCACCCCGGACGCGTGCTGCTCGAGCAGCATGTCCACGTAGTTGGCCTCGGACATGCCGCCTGCGGCGCGCGTGCACAGCACGGGGGTGAAGCCGCGCTGCGCGAGATTGGCCCCGATGACCTCGGCCAGCGCGGGGAAGATCGGATTCTGCACCTCGGGCACGACGAGGCCGATCAGCCGGGCCCGCTGGCCGCGGAGCTTGCTCGGGCGCTCGTAGCCGAGCACGTCCAGGGCGGTGAGCACCGCCTCCCTGGTGCTGTCGGATACGCCGGCCTTGCCGTTGAGCACGCGGCTCACGGTGGCCTCGCTGACCCCGACCTTCTTCGCGACCTCGGCAAGCCGCCGGGCAGGCGTACGTGTCATGTCGCAAGAGTACGTCATTTCAATGCAAGAAATTACGTTATCAGAGAGATATCTTCTGTATCTACCGGCTGCAATCGATCATCCTTGTAGATGAGTAACCGCAGGCCATGCCGCTAAACGCCTGATTTGATCCCCAAAACGGGCTTGCGTCGCAGACCTGCGCATGAATGTCATGTCTTTGCAAAGGATCATCAGGATCTTGCCGGTAGATGTCTTGCTATGTATGTTCACCCTAACGGCGACGGTGCCCGGCCTGGCCGCAGACTCCGCCAGGGTGCGCGGACAGGACGAGCAGGCCCATCGCCCGTGTTCAGCCCATGGAAGGGATGGAGCGATGAGCAGCATCTACGACCGACTGCGCCACCGCCCGGTGGTCGCGGTCGCCGCCGCGGCGGGCATCGTCCTCGCCGCCGCGGCCTGCTCAAGCAACTCGGCTTCAGGCGGCAATGCCGCCGCCGGGTCGGGCGGCAAGGTCACGATCAGCATCGACTGCGCGCCGCCGGCGGCACAGCAGCCCGTGCAGCACAAAGAGTGGCTGGAGGACGTGGCCATCTTCGAGAAGGCCAACCCCAACATCACGATCAACAGCGTCTACAACTACCCCTGCGAGCAGCCCGCGTCGTTCACGGCGATGCTGCGCGCCGGGAACGAGCCGGACATCTTCTACACCTACTTCACCGACCTGCCGCAAGTGCTCCTCGCGGGCCAGGCGGCGGACATCACCCCGTACGTGAACTCCAAGACCGTGCCGAACCTGAAGGACGTCGACCCGACCTCCATGAAGGCGGTGACGGCGGGCAAGACGCTCTACGGCCTGCCGACTTCCAACTACACCCAGGGCCTGATCTACAACAGGAAGCTGTTCACCGAGGCCGGGCTCAACCCTGACCAGCCGCCGACCACCTGGGCGCAGGTCGAGCAGGACGCCGCCGCGATCGCCAAGCTCGGCAACGGCATCGCGGGCTGGGGCGACTACAGCGCGGGCAACAACGGCGGCTGGCACTTCTCCTCGTACATCGACGCCGCGGGCGGCAGCATGGTCAACAACACGACCGCTCCCCCGACGGCGAGCTTCAATACCCCCGACGCCCAGCAGATCCTGCAGGCGCTGCACAACCTGCGGTTCACCGACAAGGCGATGAGCGCCACCCAGGGCCTGGCCTGGGGCAAGCTGCAGGAGCAGTTCGGCGCGGGCAAGCTCGGCATGTACATCGCCGCGCCCGACGACATCTACAACGTGATCGTGCCGACCGACAAGGGCAACCTCAACGACATCGGCATGGGCCCGCTGCCCAGCCTGACCGGCACCCCGGCCGCGTCGCTGTCCGGCGGCAACGACTACGTGTTCGCCAAGCACGACACCCCGGCGCAGATCGAGGCCGGGCTCAAGTGGATCGACTTCGAGGACCTGACCCCGGGCACCGGCCAGTTCAACTTCCAGCGGCAGAAGGCGGACGACTTCCCGGTCGGCTTCCCCGAGCCCGAGCTGTTCACCGGCGCCACCGGCGACAAGGTCAACCAGCTCAGGACCAAGTACGCGACGATTCCCGTCGCACAGTACACGCCGTTCGTCGACGCGCAGGAGAAGGGCGCCGGCGAGCCGACCGACGCCCAGGCGGTCTACAAGACGCTCGACCCGGTCATGCTCGCGGTGCTGACCGAGCCCAACGCCAACATCCCGGCGCTGCTCAAGACCGCGGCGAGCGACGTCAACACGATCCTGGCGAACGCGGGGTAGCGGAGTAAGCCTACGAACTCTTTTCTTCCTGCGATCCCGGCCGACAGGCTTTCAGGGTGAAAGGCAGAAAGAAAAGAGCTCGCTCGTTCGGACGCCAAATTCAGTAACCCCGGTCCGGGGCCGGGGCTGGCGGCGACCTCAGCCGCCCGCCCCGGGCCCGGGTTGGCCCCGGAAACCGCAACCGAGCTGACCGCAACCCGACAGGAGAAGCGAATGGCGAACGCAGTCACCAGCGTCGCGCGTCGCACCGCGGCGCCGACCGTCGCGGGGGGCCGGCGGCCGGGGGCGCTGCTGCCCAGGGCGCGGCGGAATGCGGGGGCCTGGGGGTTCCTGGTCGGCGCGGTGCTGTGCTTCTCCTTCTTCTCCTGGTATCCCATCGTCCGCGAAGTCATCATGAGCTTCCAGAAGCCGGTGTACGGGGGCGGGAACACCTGGGCCGGCTGGTCGAACTACGTCCGGATCTTCCACGACCCGACGTTCTGGCAGGCCTGGCGGAACACGCTCGAGTTCACCGTGCTCGCGCTGGTCATCGGGTTCGCGGTCCCGTTCGTCGTCGCGCTCGTGCTCAACGAGCTGCGGCACGCGCGCGGCTACCTGCGGGTGCTCGTCTACCTGCCGGTGATGCTGCCGCCCGCGTCGGCGCTCGTGCTCTTCGCCTACTTCTACAACCCGCAGTACGGGCTGTTCGACGACCTGCTGCGCCTCCTGCACCTGCCGACGTCGCAGTGGGTGCTCCAGCCGGGCACGGGCTTCGTCAGCACCGCGATGGTGTCGGTGGTCATCGCGTCGACCTGGATGAACATGGGCAGCGCGACGCTGATCTACCTGGCCGCGCTGCAGAACATCCCCGGCGAGCTGTACGAGGCCGCCGAGCTCGAAGGGGCGGGCATCCTGCGGCGGATCAGGCACGTGACGATCCCGCAGACCCGGCTGATCCTTCTCCTCCTGCTGATGCTGCAGGTCGTGGCCACCATGCAGATGTTCATCGAGTCGTTCGTGCTCACCAACGGCGGCGGCGGCGTGGGCAACAACACGCTGTCGGTGGTGATGCTCATCTACCAGTACGCGTTCGCGATGAGCGGCGCGAGCAACTACAACAGCGCCTCGGCCCTCGGTGTGGTCCTCATGCTGGTGCTCGCCGTCTTCTCCGGCGGGTTCCTGTGGGCCACCCGCGAGCGCGGCTAGGGGGTTTGCGCGTCCTATGGCCAGCGTCTTTACCGCTACCAGGTCCGTCCGGGCCGCCCGGGCGGCCCGGGCCGCCCGCCGCCCGACGAGTTCGACCAGAACGCTGATCTCCGACGTTTCGCTGAACCGGCGGAGAGGCAAGATCATCTACCGGGTCGTGCTGACCCTGGTGATCGTGGCGTTCACGCTCGCATTCATCGGGCCGCTGTACTTCCTGTTCAGCGACGGGCTCAAGTCCACGCAGGAAGCGATCGCGACCCCGCCGACGCTCTACCCGCATCACGTCTACCCCGGCAGTTACGTCCAGTCGTGGAACCGGCTCGACGTGGGGCTGATGCTGTGGAACTCGGTCTACTACGCGTTCGGCGCGCTGGCGTTCCAGCTCGTCTTCGACGTGGCCGCCGCGTACTCGCTGTCCAAGCTGCGGCCGGCGCTCGGCAACGTGGTGCTGTTCCTCATGCTGGCCACGCTGATGATCCCGACCACGGTGCTCGTGGTGCCGCAGTACGTGACGATCGCCAACCTGCCGTTCTTCCACTGGAACCTGATCGGCTCGCCGGAGGCGATCTGGCTGCCGTCGGTGGCCAACGCGTTCAACATCTTCCTGCTCAAGCGGTTCTTCGACTCGATACCCGCGGACTACATCGACGCCGCGTCGGTCGACGGCGCGTCCCGGCTGATGATCTTGTGGAAGATCGTGCTGCCCATCTCCCGGCCGATCATCGGCGTGGTCTCGATCTTCTCGCTCGTCGCGGTCTGGAAGGACTTCCTCTGGCCGCTGCTGGTCGAGTACGGCTACACCCCGACCAGGGAAACCCTGAACGTCGGCATCTGGCAGGCGTCGGTTGGCACCCCGCAGAACCTGCTCATCGCCGCCTCCGCGATGGCGGCGGTCCCGACGATCGTGTTCTTCCTCATCTTCCAGCGCAACATCATGGCCGGACTTACCGCGGGCGGCATCAGAGGCTGACCTTCCGCTTTAGCAACGAGACCGACGACTCGGCCGCTGCCGCATGCCGTTTTTCGCACCAGTAGAAAGCAGGTTCACTGTGCACATGCCGTCCGCACCGGCGCCATCCGGCTCCCCGCGGCCCGACTCCGGGTCGCCCGATTCCTGGTGGCCCCGTGCCTGGTGGGCCCGTGCTTGGTGGGCCCGTGCCTGGTGGGAACGGGCCGCGATCTACCAGCTCTACGTGCGCAGCTTCGCCGACGGCGACGGCGACGGCATCGGCGACCTGGCGGGCGTGCGGGCGCACCTGCCCTACCTGGCCGCGCTCGGCATCGACGCGATCTGGTTCAACCCGTGGTACCCGTCGCCGATGGCCGACGCGGGATACGACATCGCCGACTACCGGTCGATCGACCCGGTCTTCGGCACGCTCGCCGACGCCGACGCGCTGATCGCCGAGGCGCACGCGCACGGGATCAGGATCATCATCGACGTGGTGCCCAACCACGGCTCCGACCGGCACCCCTGGTTCGCCGCCGCGCTGGCCGCGGGGCCCGGCTCGGCAGAGCGGTCCCGGTTCTGGTTTCGGCCCGGCCGCGGCGCCGACGGGTCGCAGCCGCCGAACAACTGGCAGTCGATCTTCGGCGGGCCCGCCTGGACGCGGGTGACCGAGGCGGACGGGTCGCCGGGCGAGTGGTACCTGCACCTGTTCACGCCCGAGCAGCCGGACTTCAACTGGGGCAGCCCGGACGTCAGGCACGAGTTTGAGGACGTGCTGCGGTTCTGGTTCGGCCGGGGCGTCGACGGCATCAGGATCGACTCGGCCGCGCTGCTGTGCAAGGACGCCGCGCTGCCGGACGTGGCGAGCACCGAGCCGCCCGGCCCGGCGCACCCGTACTCCGACCGCGACGAGGTGCACGAGGTCTACCAGTCGTGGCGGGCCATCGCGGACGAGTACAGCACCGGCAAGCACGGGACCGGCGGGCTCGGGGACCGGATGCTGATCGGCGAGGTCTGGCTGCCCGATGCGGCCAGGCTCGCGCGCTACGTGGGGCCGGGCGAACTGCACACCGTGTTCAACTTCCCGTACCTGGACTGCCCGTGGGACGCCGCCGGCCTGCGCCGGGTCATCGACGAGACGCTCGCGCTCAACGCGCCGCTCGGCGTGCCGGCCACCTGGGTGCTGTCCAACCATGACGTGGACCGGGTCGTGTCCAGGTACGGCCGGGCCGACACCGCGTTCAGCCTGGAGCGGCGGCCGTACTTCCACAGCCTCCCCGTCGACCTGGCGCTCGGCACCCGCCGGGCCCGGGCGGCGGCGCTGCTGACGATGGCGCTGCCCGGCTCGGTCTACATCTACCAGGGCGAGGAACTGGGCCTGTGGGAGGTGCAGGACATCCCGGACGAGCTGCGGCAGGATCCGATCTGGACGCGCACGGGCGGCGCCGACCCCGGCCGGGACGGCAGCCGGGTGCCGTTGCCGTGGTCGGGGACCGAGCCGCCGTTCGGCTTCTCCCCCGCGAGCGCTTCCGCGGAACCGTGGCTGCCGCAGCCGAAGGACTGGCGTGACCTGACGGTGGCGGCCGAGGCCGCGACCCCCGACTCGATGCTCCGGCTGTATCGCGAGGCGCTGCGGGTTAGGCGGGCCGAGCCGGCGTTCGCTGGCACGCCGCTGACCTGGTGCGAGGCTCCGGAAGGGGTGCTCGCCTTCGACCGCCTCGCTGAGGGCGGAGAGGGTCCGGGGGCGGACGGGCCGGAAGAGAGCGGGCATGACGCGGACGGGATAGACGTGAACGAGGCGGCCGCGACCGTGCGGTGCGTAGCCAACTTGTCGGCGGTCTCCGTTCCGCTGCCGCCGCACGCGGGCATCCTGCTCGCCAGCGGGCCCCTTGACGACGGCCTGCTGCCGCCCGACACGACCGCCTGGCTGTATGCGACCAGGTAGCGTAAACGATTTGTACTACAAGATAGATGTGGTACAAAGTGTTTGTAGTATGTGCTCATGGTGGAACTCATTGGACGCAGCGAGGAGCTGGCAGACCTTGAGCACGCCTGGCGGCAGGCTAGCTCGGGGCGGCCACAACTCGCGGTCATCTGGGGACGGCGGCGGGTCGGCAAGACCTTCCTGCTGACCCATTTCGCCGAAGCCAAGCGGGCCGTGTACTTTACGGCGACTCGGCAGGACAGCACAGAACGCCAACTCGTGCGGCTAACTAGCCGAGTCCGAGAGCAACTCGGCGGCGCAACGGATGATCTCCTCGGAGGGCCGTTCCGTGACTGGGAGTCAGCTTTTCGCTTCCTCATCCGCATGGCCGAGTCAGAACCCCTGCTCGTGGTGATCGACGAGGCACCGCGGCTACTCAGTTCCCAGCCGGACTTCGCCGATCTCATCTCCGCCGTGTGGGAGAACCGGGTAAGAGAACAGCGGTTGATGGTGGTCTTGACCGGGTCCGCTGTAAGCGTCATGGAGGAGATGCTCGGAGCACAAGGCGGTCTACACAGGCGAGCAGGGCTCGAAGTACGCCTCGACCCCTTCACTCTTCGCGGCGCGCGGGCCTTCCTGCCGAATGTGCCGGCCGCAGACTTTATCGCGGCGTACGCAGTGTGCGGCGGATATCCGCTCCACCTTGAGCAATGGGATGAGTCTGCTGGTCTGGAGGATAATCTCCTCAACCTCGCCTACCGGCCAACGGGGATTCTGGTCCGGGACGCCCTTGACATCATCGGCGAAGATCTGGACTGGCGCGGCGGATACGAGCGGGTACTCGCTGCGATCGGCTACGGGGCACGACGGCGATCGCGTATCGCTGGGCGTGCTCAGCAGCGGATCGACTACACGCTTGAGCGGCTGCGCAGGGCCGGTTACGTCCAGCGACTCGTGCCGCTGGGCAGCACGAGCGCCGATCCGCTCTACGAGATCGCCGACACATACCTCGCGTTCTGGTTCGGCGTCCTCCGCGATGATGCCGACCTCATCGAGGGAGGGCAGGGGGACGCGGTGCGGCATCGGACGAAGGCTCGGCTGGAGCGGCATACGGCGCGCGTGTTTGAGCAGACTTGCCGGGAGCACGCCGCGCTGCTCGTCCGCCAGCACGTCCTGCCCGCCGAGATGGTCGTCGGCCGATGGTGGCGAGACGAGACCGCTGAAATCGACGTCCTCGGCCTCCTGGGCGACCGGACCGGGCTGCTCGGCGAATGCCGCTGGCAGACCACTCCGGTGACCAGCCGCGACCTCGTTGAATTGCAGCGCAAGCTGGCATTCGTCCCGGAACCAGCCGATCAGGTCTTGTTCAGGTTCTGGACCCGGACCGGCGCGGCGTCTCCCGGGCTGGGCCTAACCGTTCACTCGGCAGACGACGTCGTTGGCGCAGAGTGAACCAGGCGAGGTCAGCCGGCGGCGGGGGCGGACAGGCCCGCCAGGACGATCTCGGCGGCGCGGCGCAAGGTGTCCGGGGAGGCGGGCATGGCCGCTGACGCGTGGGCGAGGCCGCGGATCAGCAGGTAGACCTCGTCGATAGTGGCTTCGCGGCGGACCTGGCCGGCGTCTTGCGCGCGGCGCAGCACCTCCTCAACGGCGGCGCGCAGTTTGTGCGAGGCCGCCAGCACGCGAGGGGGGATCTGGTCACGACCACCCGCGAGCGAGCCGAGGGTGATCTTTGCGGGGCCGGTCTCGACCATCTCGCTTACTAGGGCGCGCAGCGCCTCGATGGGTGAGTCGGTGTCCGCCAGTCCACGGGCGCGCTCGGTCACGCGGCCGAAGTGGTGAATGAGCGCCGCTTCGATGAGGTCGCTCTTCGTCGGGAAGTGCCGGAAGACGGTGCCGATGCCCACTCCCGCGCGCCGGGCGACCTCCTCGGTAGAGCCGGCCGCCCCCTGCTCGCCGAACACTGCCTCCGCGGCGGCAAGGATGCGCTCGCGGTTGCGCAGCGCGTCGTTGCGCATCGATCCTCCCGGCGCACTCAAGACTCAGCGGATGCCCTGCACCGACTATATCCGGAGTCTTGACTCCGTTATGCTTACCGGAGTCGTCACTCCGTTAATGAGAGGGAAGCATGACCGCATCCACGGATCCCGCCGAGGTCATCCGCGCTGTCTGCGCGGGGGTGAGCCGGCTCGTCTCCGGCGACCTCCAGCCGGCGCAGCGCGAAGCGCAGCTCGACCAGCTGGCTGCCCTGTACGCCGAGAGCACCGACGTCAGCCACCCGCTCGCACCCGACGGCACTCCCGCGCTTCGCACCCGGGCCGAGTTGCGCCGCCACTTCGCCCACGCCCCGGGCCGGGCCGACGGGATCGAGCGCTTCGAGCCTGTCGGCCTGCAGGTCTACCGGACAGAAGACCCCGAGGTCGTCATCGCCGAGTTCCGCTACGAGGGATCGGCCGGCGGGCGGGCGCTCTCGATCCCGAACATTTTCGTCACCCGGGTCAGGGACGGCCTGATCATCGAGTCGCGCGACTACGCCGACCACATCGGCGCCGCCCGCGCGTTTGGTCAGCTGCCGGCCCTGTCCGCGGCCCTCGCGGCCGACGGGCCCGCATAACGACGCCGGGCCGGTCCCCAAACCGCGAAACCAGCACCATCCGTGGTGCCGAATCGACCAGCAGCACCGGCTGAGTAAGACAGCCCGGTGCTGCTGCCGGATCAGCCGGGCCGTCCTGCTCACTTTCGCCGTGTACCCGGGCGACGCCCCGGGCAAGGTCGTAGACGCGGCTGGCCTGGGGTTACTTGAGGGAGGCGGTGAAGCGCTCCCACGCCTCGGCGGGGATGTCTAGCGAGGCGCCGTCGCGGTTGCCGGTGTCACGGACCAGGACGCGGCCGCGGTCGGCGACGCCGACCTCCACGCAGTTGGTGCCATTGTTCGCGCTGTAGCTGGCCTTACGCCAGGTAGCGACCTCGACGCAGTTGTCGCCCTCGTTGGTGCTGTAGCTGCTCTTGCGCCAGGGGGTGCTGGTCAAGCTGTCCATCGTTCCTTGGCCACCTTCGCTATCAAGTCTCGTGAGGCTGGCTTCGGCAGCGCCTCGCTCCTGAGCGCCTCGAAGCACAGCTCAGCCTCGGATCGGGCTGGGCCATCCTCGGCAACCCGGCCACCAGAGACGTCGTCTATGAACACGATACTTTGCGCAGAGGGCAAGTCCGCGATAATAAAAGCGCCAGCCAGGCCGCTGTGGCCACCTGCCGCATAGGGCACGATCTGAATGGTGATGTGCGGCCACTGCGACATCTCGACCAGGCGGGCGAACTGGTCGTGCATGACCGAGGACGACGCGACCGGCCGGTACAGGATGCCCTCGTCGAGCAGCGCGTACAGGCGCGGTGGCGGAGGCTCCTCGCGAGTGAGAATCCGCTGCCGTCCGAGCCGCTTCGATAGATCGTCCTCAACTTCCGCCTCAGTCACGCCGGGCTTGGTACGAAGTACGGCGCGCGCGTAATCCTCGGTCTGAAGCAAGCCAGGCACTAGCGAATGTTCGAAGTCGCGCAGCGCAACTGCCTTGGCCTCAAGCTCCGCGTACGGGCGGAACGACTCGGGAAACGACATGGCACGCAGCTTGAGCCACAGTCGGCCGAATGTGCCCGGGTTGCTCATCTGTCCGGGGATGTCCTCCTTGAACCCCGCAGTGCCGAACGACCGGTCCAAGGCCTTGGCCAGGCTCTGGGTCGGGCCGCGCTGGTAGGTCTCCACCATCGCGATCAATGATTCCGAGTACTGGGCCTGGGCCGCCAACTCCGCGCGGGACCAGCCGCGCTCCGTGCGCATGGCGCGCATCTCGTCGACGAACAGGCTCAGCCTTTCCCGGTCACGCTCACTCAATGCCAATGTCATCACAACCTTTACACAAATCACGCCCGCCGTCGCACACTCCACGCGCGGCGCCGCCACAACGGCGTGTTTCCTATTACATACGCTACGCCGCCTGCCGCATTGTTTATGCACATTCCCGGCTCGTGTCGCCGCCTCTTCGCGGGCCGGGGATGCCCCGGAGATATTCACGATGGGACAGATGCCATGCCGCAACCGCAGAACACCGAACAGACCGATTTCCGCCAGCTCGCCGATCCCGATTTCCTGGCCGAACGGCGGCGCGTGCGCGAAGCGCTCGAACACGCGCCCGAGCAGTCGACCGGCCGGGCGCGGCTCGCCGCCCGTTACGACGCCTTGAGCGCCGAGTTCGACCGGCGGGCGTCGCGGGCGTGGGCGGCCACGTCATGAGCACCACGACGGAGCAGCGACTCGAGGCCGTCGACACGCTGCTCGCGGACCCCGAAGCCATCCCGGACCCGCTTGAGGTGGAGCTCTACGCCTACCGGGAGCAGATCACCGAGGGTGCCGGCGGATCATGACCGGCCGTGAAGACGGCTAGCGAACCCGAAGGCAGACCCCGTCAGGCGGTCCTGGCGGGGTCTGCCTATGTCCGTTTGTCCTCCGCATCCTGACCCCGGCGCTTGGGTCCCGCATCGCGCATCGTCCGCACCCGGTGGCGTCGACACCCTCGCCCACGGTCGCGCCACCAGGCCAGCTTGTCCGGCGAGTCCTGCGGAAACACGATTCGCAGGCACACGGTCAGCAGCACGAGCGCGGCGAGCGCGAACTCCGCCCACCACGGAGCCCCCGCTAGGGAACCCGCCCGGGCGCCAAGGACCGCCGCGCCCAGCGCGCAAACCCGTGTCACCATGCGGTCATCTCCCGTCCTCGCCTTGCCTCCGCACCCATGCGGCCGCGCCCAGCGCGCAAACCCGCGTTGCTATGCGGTGGCCTCCCGCCTTCGCAATGACACCGCATCAGTTCAGTCAGACCGGCACGAGCTTAGTCGACTATGCTCGATAATCTCAGTGAGTATTAAGTGAGAATCAAGATTGATGAAATCTCATCATTATTGATGAGTAAATGAGCACTCTTCTCCGTAACGCGGCCAGAAAGCTGCGCGACCTGTCACGGGAAGCAGGCGATCCGCTAGCCTGTGCGCCGAGGCGGAACACGCGGAGGAATTGCGTTGGCAGAAGATGCGCTCGAGGGCGGGGATTGGACGGCAGTGGACCGTGCCGTCACCGAACGCCTGAGCGAACTTCACATGTCACTCAGCTACCTTGCCCGCGAAACCGGCCTGTCGCAAACGACCATCCGCTACCTGGGCACGCCGACAAGGAAGCACAACAAATCCACGCTGGTAGCGATATCCGTGGTCCTTGGCTGGCGCTACGATCATCTGATAAATATTCTTCTCGGGCAACCGGAAAAGAATATCAGAGCCCCAGGCAATTCCCCGCTTGAGGCCTATTTCGAGAACCTGCTGCGCGCCGAGGTCGGCCCAATGCGAGAAGAAGTGGCCGAACTCGCAAAGGCCGTCAATGGCATGGGCAAGCAAATCGACGTGCTATTCCAACGCCAAACCGGCGCCGGCCCTCAGTCCGGCAAGATCGAACCGGCCTGACCGCGACATGATCGTGGAAACTTTGCATCCGGTGGAAATTAAGCACGCATATAGGCTGCTTTCTTTCCGCCCGACGAAGAGTTTCCACGATCTTTCCTGACCTGCGGGGCGGGCGGGGCGGGCGGGGCAGATGGGGCGGGCAGGCGCGCCGGAGTCGTCGGGCGCCCTACGGTCAGCCGCTGTCCGGGCCACGGTGCCCAGCCGACTCGGCGAACCGCCCCGGCCGCGAAGAAAGCACGGGCGGGGCAGGCGCACCCCCGGGTCATGGTCATGACCAGGATCCGCAACCCCCGGGTCATGGGCGCGGCCGGGATCCGCACCGCCTGGGTCACGGGCGCGGCCAGTCCCAGCCACACGCGCTGGGGCAGCTGCGCGGCCAAGGGCAGCCGCGCCCCGCTGGGGCATCGGTCCGGCCAACGTCAGCCGCGCCCGCTGGGTCATCGGCACGGCCAAGGGCAGCCGCGCCCGCTGGGTCATCGGCACGGGCAAGGTCAGCCGCGCCCCGCTGAGCTCTGGGCGCGGCCGGGGTCAGCCGCAGTCGTTCTGCATGCTCGGGACGGTTTTGATCGTTGGCGTTAGCCCTGGCGGGAGGATGCTTCGTGGCCGGACTCCTGGGCCTGGGCGGGGACCTGGGCCGGGTCGCGGTCGGCGACCTGGAACGTGAGCGCGTCGTCCTCGCGGGCGACCGTCACGTGCTGGCCGGGTAGCAGGCGGCCGTCGAGCAGCATCGACGAGAGCCGGTTGTCGACCTCCCGCTGGATCGTCCGGCGCAGCGGGCGGGCGCCGAACTCGGGCTGGAAGCCGCGCTGGGCCAGCCAGTCGACCGCCTCGGTCGTGAAGTCCACCGAGATGTCCTGCGCGTGCAGGCGGCGGGTGGTCTCCTCGAGCAGCAGGCTGGTGATCTGGCGCAGCTGCGTCTCGTCCAGGTGCCGGAAGACGATGATCTCGTCGATGCGGTTGAGAAACTCCGGCCGGAACGACTCGCGCAGCCGGGACATGACCCGGTTGCGCAGATCCGCGTCGCCCGTGGCCGACGTCTCCGTGCCGCCGTCGGTGAAGCCGAGCCGGCGCCGGCCGATCACGTCCGAGCCGAGGTTGCTCGTCATGATCACGACGGTGTTCTTGAAGTCGACCGTGCGGCCCTGACCGTCGGTGAGCCGGCCGTCGTCGAGGACCTGCAGCAGGATGTTGAAGACGTCCGGGTGCGCCTTCTCGATCTCATCCAGCAGCAGGACGGCGTACGGGGTGCGACGCACCGCCTCGGTGAGCTGGCCCGCTTCCTCATAGCCGACGTAGCCGGGCGGGGCGCCGACCAGGCGGCTGACCGTGTGCCGCTCCTGGAATTCGCTCATGTCGATGCGGACCATCCGGCCCTCGCTGCCGAACAAGGCCTCCGCCAGCGCCCGGGCCAGTTCGGTCTTGCCGACGCCGGTGGGGCCGAGGAACAGGAAGCTGCCGATCGGCCGGTTGGGGTCGGCCAGGCCCGCGCGAGACCGGCGCACCGCCTCCGCGACCGCCGCCACCGAGTCGTCCTGACCGATGAC
>Ga0207707_10001947_pt1 | contig 18789 bp, 24 predicted proteins | sample KBSC83BmetaG_FD_184336 | JGI IMG/M metagenome (GOLD analysis project Ga0207707, IMG submission 184336) | Corn rhizosphere microbial communities from Kellogg Biological Station, Michigan, USA - KBS C8-3B metaG (SPAdes) (version 2) | ecosystem: Host-associated > Plants > Roots > Rhizosphere ...
GTACGGCATGCTCGTCGCCACAGCGCGCGCGTCCGCAGCCGTCACCTTGCCCGCGGCGTCGCGCAGATCGACCACGACGATCTCGTTGCCGATGCCGTTCATCTTGGCGAAGGCGTGATTGGCGAGCGCGCTCATGAATCGCCCTAAATTCCGCCTGCCTTATATGGCGAATCTTGACCCGATGACCAGCCCGCAGGGCAGATGACCGATCTGTTAGGGGACGGCCACGCGCCTGGCGTGTTACGGTCAGTTGGACCGGAATGCCCCTTTGAGGCCTTGGAGAAAACTGGATGAATCTCCCCTTCCCACCCCGTTTTGTCTTGGTCGCGTTGATCCCGGCCGCCGCGATCTGGCTGGGGATCGGTGGGGCATTGGCGCAAGCGCCGGCCGCTTCGCCCGCACCGGCGGCTTCCGCAAGCCCCGCGCCTTCGGCAAGCCCCGCCCCGGCGGCAAGTCCATCGAGCCCGCCGGCTGGCGGCGCGCCGGCGGCGGAATCGAGCCCCGGCCCTGCTCCTGCAGTTCAGACCGCCGATCCCTTCGGCGAGCCGATCACGCTGCCGGCCAAGAAGGTTGTGGTTGCCAAGGGCACCGCCAATTGGGATTCGGCGTTCGACACCCTGATCGAATCGTTCAAGTCCCTGACCGCCCTGCTCGACAAGCAGGGCATCAAGCCGTCGGGCAATCTGATGATCGTCTACACCTCGACCGACGACACCGGCTTTACCTTCATGGCGGAAGTCCCGGTCGACCAGGAACCGAAGAACCTGGCCAAGAACATGAGCATGGGCCAGTCGCCGGATGGCAAGGCGCTGAAATTCGTGCACCGCGGCTCTTACGACAACATGGACAACACCTATGAGGCGATCACCAATCACCTCGACGACAAGAAACTTGAAGCGAAAGACACCTTCATCGAGGAGTATATGACCGATCCGCTGAAGACCTCGGAGGACAAGCTCGTCATCAACGTCTATGTGCCGCTGAAATGAGACTGGCACCGCTCGGCACCGCTTTCGTTCTCGCTTTCGCTTTATTCGCCGCGCCCGCGCTGGCGCAGGCGCCGGCCGCCTTTCCGCCGGCGATCTCGGTCACCGGCGAGGCCCGCATCTCGGTGCCGCCCGATCTCGCTGCCGTCGATGCCGGCGTGGCTACCGACGCCAGGAGCGCGCGCGAGGCGTCCGAAGCCAACAACACTGCGATGGCCAAGGTGCTCGCGGCACTGAAGACCGCCGGTATCGACGCCAGGGACATCCAGACCTCGCGGCTGTCGCTGCAGCCGCAATATGCGCCGAACCGGTCGGGGCCGTCGCCGATCACAGGCTACCGCGCCAGCAATCGCGTCACCGTGCGCATTCGCGACGTCGGCAAGGTCGCCGGCGTCATCGACACGCTGGTCGGCTCCGGCGCCAATGACATCGGCAACGTCTCTTTCGAGGTATCGCAGGAGTCAAAGTTGCTCGACGAGGCCCGCGAGAAGGCGGTCGCCGATGCGCGCCGCAAGGCCGAGATCTATGCCAGGGCCGCCGGCGTCACGCTCGGCACGCCCCTGAGCATTTCCGAGGAAGGCGCGCCGCATCCGATATACCGCGCCAAGATGATGCAGGGCGCGCCGATGGCCGCTGCGCCCACGCCGATCGCGCAGGGCGAAGAGACGCTGTCGGTGTCGGTCAGCGTGACCTGGGGGATCAAGTCCTCGCAATGAGGTCGTTCCCGCGAAGGCGGGAACCCATAGCCACAGGCCTCGATTTGGCGAAGATCAGCCTGCCCATTCCATAGGTCACGCGGTATGGGTCCCGGCTCGCGCTTCGCTTGGCCGGGACGACAGTTAAATCTCGAACACCTGACCGGGCTTCAGCACCGCAAATTTTTCCCGCGGCACTTTCGCTTCGTCCAGCGCCTCGCCGAGCGCGATCGCGGGCGCGTCGATGGCTTCATCCGTCAACTGGAACGTGCCGTGATGGTGCGCCAGCGCCTGCGCGGCACCGCAATCGGCAAGCGCCTTCACCGCATCCGACGGGTTCATGTGCTGATCGCGCATGAACCAGCGCGGCTCATAGGCGCCGATCGGCAGGATCGCGAGCCTCATGGGCCCGTGCGCTTCCGCCACGCGGCGGAAATGCTTGCCCTCGCCGTAACCGGAGTCGCAGACGATGTAGAGCTTGCCGACCGGAGTTTCCAAAACAAAACTCGCCCACAGCGCCTTGTTGCGATCGAACAGCCCGCGCGCGGTCCAGTGCCGTGTCGGAACCAGTGTCACCGCAAGCCCCTTGCCGAGCTCGATGCGGTCCTTCCAGTCATAGGCTTCCGCCTTGATCGCAGCGTCCGCCTCTTTCATGGTGACGTCATTGCCGAGCGGCGTAATGATGCGCGGCGAGAATTTTGCGGCGAGTTTTGAGAGCGTCGCGGTGTCGAGATGGTCGTAGTGCCCATGCGACACCAGCACGATATCGATGTCAGGCAACGCGTCGAAGGCGATGCCGGGATCGTTGTGGCGCTTTGGTCCGGCGAAGGAAAACGGCGAGACCCGCTCCGACCACACCGGATCGACCAGGATGTTGAGGCCTGCGGTCTGGATCAGCCAGCTCGCATGACCCACGAAGGAGAACCGCACTTTGGCGCCCTCGACGCGCACGGGCGGCGTATCGGAAAAAGGGCTCGGCGCCCAATCCGGCCAGGCCGCGCGCTGCCGGCTCCGGCTGAACTGCCAGCGCAGCACCTGGCCTAAGGATTTCGGCGGCGAGCCGTCGGGATCATAGAACTGCAATCCGTCGAAATGATCGGAGACGGGACCGGAATAGGTTTTCATGCGGGAGTACCAGGCGGAAGGCAGGCCGATCGCGGCAGCGCTCCCGGCGAACACTCCCAGAACACGACGGCGGGTGAGTTTCACGGTGGATTTGGCCTCAAAACAGCGGACTTAGGCAAGGTGGGGTGGCCGCCCGAGGCTGAAAAGACGGGCCTTTTCAGCAAGTTTCCTTGACTTTGGGGCTTGTCGGGTATTTAACCGCGCCCGTTCATCGGAAAGGTTTTCTTTTCGACCCGCCGACCGGTCCAGGAGGCCGGAGGTTAACGCCCGACAGCGCGATGCGCCCTCGGGCGCAAACGTGTTTGGAATGACGTCATAACCGCGCATGGCGGAGTCGCGCGGTGAGACACAAGTAAAGGTGTCATCACCCGCGAAAGCGGGTGATCCAGTATTCCAGAGGGCGGGTCGGCTTGAACCGAGACGCTGCGGCGTACTGGATGCCCCGCTTTCGCGGAGTATGACAGCGGTGAATGAGGCAACCCCGCACAAGCGGGACAAAGGACAACGGCATTGTTCGACAATCTGTCGGAAAGGCTTGGTGGCATCCTCGATCGGCTGACGGGCCGCGGCTCGCTCAGCGAGGCCGATGTCGACGCCGCGATGCGCGAGGTGCGCCGCGCGCTGCTCGAGGCCGATGTCTCCCTGGACGTCGTCAGGAGCTTCATCGATCGCGTGCGCGAGCAGGCGATCGGCGCGACCGTGGTCAAGTCGGTCACGCCCGGCCAGATGGTGGTCAAGATCGTCCACGACGAGCTGATCGCAACGCTCGGTTCCGACGGCCAGACCATCGACCTCAATGCCGTGCCCCCGGTCGCGATCATGATGGTCGGCCTGCAGGGCTCCGGCAAGACCACCACGACGGCCAAGCTCGCGCGGCGCATGGTCCAGCGCGACAAGAAAAAAGTGCTGATGGCTTCGCTCGACATCTACCGCCCGGCGGCGATGGAGCAGCTTGCCGTTCTCGGCCGCGACCTCGACATTCCGACCTTGCCGATCATGGCCGGCCAGCAGCCGCCGCAGATCGCCAAGCGCGCACTCGAAGCCGGCAAGCTCGGCGGCTACGACGTCGTGCTGCTCGACACCGCCGGCCGCACCACGCTCGACGAAGAGATGATGGCGGAGGCGGCCTCGATCAAATCGACCGCCGATCCGCATGAGGTGCTGCTGGTTGCCGATGCATTGACCGGCCAGGACGCCGTCAACTTGGCGCGCTCGTTCGACGAACGCGTGGGCCTGACCGGCATCGTGCTGACGCGCGTGGACGGCGACGGCCGCGGCGGCGCTGCGCTCTCCATGCGCGCGGTCACCGGCAAGCCGATCAAGCTGATCGGCACCGGCGAAAAGACCGACGCGCTGGAGGATTTTTATCCGAGCCGGATCGCCGGACGCATCCTCGGCATGGGCGACATCGTCTCGCTGGTGGAGAAGGCCGCCTCCAATATCGACGCGGAAAAGGCCGCGCGCGCCGCCGAGAAGATGCGCAAGGGCCAGTTCGATCTGGCCGACATGCGCGAGCAGCTTTTGCAGATGGCGAATATGGGCGGCATCAGCGGCCTGATGGGCATGATGCCCGGCATCGCCAAGATGAAGAACCAGATTGCGGCCGCTGGCCTCGACGACAGGATCATCAAGCGCCAGGTCGCGATCATCGACTCGATGACGCGGCAGGAGCGCAAGAGCCCGGACATTCTCAAAGCCAGCCGCAAGAAGCGCATCGCCGCCGGCGCCGGCCAGAACGTCGAGCAGGTCAACAAGCTGCTCAAGATGCACCGGAACATGGCCGACATGATGAAGGCCATGGGGTCCGGCAAACGCGGCCCGCTCGCCGGCATCGCGCAGGCGATGGGCTTTGGCGGTGGCGGGCCTGCGCCGAGCCCCGAGCAATTGAAGGCGATGCAGGAAAAATTGCAGAGCGGCGGGCTGCCGGGCGGCATGCCGAATTTGCCGAAGGATCTTCCGGCGGGACTGCGTCAGGGTTTGCCGAATCTGCCGGGACTCACTGGTCTTTCCGGCAAGCCGAACCTGCCGGGCCTCGGCGGTTTCCCGGGGAAGAAGAAATGAGCCGTTTCTCGTCATTGCGAGGAGCGAAGCGACGAAGCAATCCATGCCTCCATATGCGGCGCTATGGATTGCTTCGCTTCGCTCGCAATGACGAACCGACACGTTCAACTATCTAATTCGAAGTCAACAGGAGAACCAAATGCCAGTCGTCATCCGCCTCGCTCGCGCGGGCACCAAGAAGCGTCCGGTCTACCACGTCGTCGCCGCCGACTCGCGCTTTCCGCGCGACGGCCGCTTCATCGAGCGGCTCGGCCATTTCAATCCGCTGCTGCCGAAGGATAACGAGGCGCGGCTAAAGCTCGATATGGACAAGGTCAAGGCCTGGATGGCCAGGGGCGCGCAGCCGTCCGACCGTGTGATGCGTTTCCTCGACGCCGCCGGCGTCAAGAAGCGCACCGCACGCAGCAATCCGGAAAAGGCCGTGCCGCGCAAGGAGCGCAAGGCCAACGCCGAAGCCGCCGCCACTGCTGCTGCCGCCGCCGCCAAGAAGTAAGCGCGACGGCGCGTGGCGATCGCGGCACAAATCTGCGTCGCCCGGATCGGCGCCGCGCATGGCGTGCGCGGCGCGGTGAAACTGTGGACCTTCACCGAAGACCCGTTCGCCGTGACGCGCTACGGGCCGCTTTCGACCAAGGACGGCGCGCGCAGCTTCGAGGTCGCGCACGCCCGCGAGGCCAGAGACCATCTGGTCGCGACGCTGAAAGGCGTCACGACGCGCAATGAGGCCGAGCGGCTCAACGGCCTCGAGCTCTACATCGCGCGTGAAAAACTGCCGGCGACCGCGGACGACGAATATTACCACGCCGACCTGATCGGACTGGCCGCCATCACCCCGGGCGGCGAGCCGCTCGGCAAGGTCATCGCGGTCCACAATTTCGGCGCCGGCGACATCATCGAGATCGCGCCGCCCGCCGGCCCGACCATGCTGCTGCCGTTCACCAACGCGGTGGTGCCGACTGTCGATCTTGCCGGCGGACGTGTGCTGATCGAACTGCCTGATGAAATCGAAGGCGACGACCCGACCGCCGCAAGCGAAGACCTCTCCGCGAGTCGTCCCCGCGAAAGCGGGGACCCATAACCACACGCCTTTGTTGTCAAGCTGGATGTTGCTCCAGCCTCGCACCACATTAGCATCAGGGTTATGGATCCCGGCTCGCGCTTCGCTTGGCCGGGACGACAGTGGAATGATTGCGATGACAAATACCCATAAAGCCTGGCGGCTGCACGCGCACAATGATTTGCGCTTTGACGACGTCGAGACGCCAGAATCCGCGCCCGATGGCGTATTGATACACATCGAGGCCGGCATGGTGCTGTCCTATATGGGCCGCGTGCTTTCGGGCCAGGTGCCCTACAGCCTGCCGCCGATGCCGTTCGTGCCCGGCACCAATGCGATCGGCCGCGTGATCGCGACCGGCGAGAACGTCAGCCATGTGCGGGCGGGCGACCGGGTCTTTCTGAGTCCGCATCTGCGCGGCGACGTGCCCGATTCCGATCCGCCGCAGATCTTGATCGGCCTGACCACGACCCTCACCACGCCTGCCGCGCTCGCAATGCAGATGCGCTGGCGCGACGGCGTGTTCGCCGAGATCGCGCACTGGCCCGCGGCCTGCGTGACCCCGCTGTTTGACATGGACGACAAGCCCGCAGCTGAATTGATCGGGCTCGCGAAGCTGATCGTGCCGTTCGGCGGATTGCAGCGCACGGGTATTCGCGGCGGCGAAACCGTTCTGATCAATGGCGCGACGGGCTATTTCGGCTCGGGCGCGGTGATGCTCGCAGCCGCGATGGGCGCCGGCCGCGTGGTCGCGGTGGGGCGCAAGCGCGAAGCGCTGGAAAACCTGCGCGACGTCTTTGGCCCGCGCGTGATTCCTGCCGCCGTCACCGGCGATGCCGGGACGGATCTCGCGACCATCCGCAAGGCTGCGGGCGGCCGCGCCGACGTCGCGCTGGATCTGCTCGGTGCAGCGAAAAGCACCTCCACGACGCTGTCCTGCCTGCGCGCGCTCAAGCGCGGCGGGCGCCTGGTGTTGATGGGCAGCGCCGAGGTGCCGCTGGAATTGTCGCTCATCGAGATGCTGGCGAACGATTGGGAAGTGGTCGGCCAGTTCATGTATGCGCGGCAGGCGCCGGGCCAACTGGCCCAGCTCGCCGCCGAAGGCCTGCTCGACCTCGGGAAAATCGCCGTGACGACCTTCCATCTCGCCGACTTCAGGCGCGCCGTCGAGGCCGCCGCGTTGATGCAGGGCCTCGATCTGACGGCCGTGGTGCCGTAACAGGAGCGGCATGACCATCTGGCGCGCCACCGTCCTCACGCTCTTCCCGGAGATGTTTCCGGGCCCGCTCGGTATCAGCCTTGCGGGCAAAGCGCTGGCGTCCGGCCTGTGGGCGCTGGAGGCGCGCGACATCCGGGCCTCGGCCACCGATAAGCACCGCAGCGTCGATGACACCCCGGCAGGCGGCGGGCCGGGCATGGTGCTGCGGGCGGACGTGCTGGCTACCGCGATCGATGCGACCTACGCCGCTCCCTCCGCACCTCGCCTGCTGATGAGCCCGCGGGGTCGGCCATTGACCCAGTCCCGGGTGAGGGAACTCGCTACCGGCCCGGGCGCGCTGATCGTCTGCGGCAGGTTTGAGGGGGTCGACCAGCGGGTGATCGAGGCCCGGCAGCTCGAGGAGGTCTCGATCGGCGACTACGTGCTGTCCGGCGGCGAGATCGCCGCCATGGCGCTGATCGACGCCTGTGTCCGGCTATTGCCGGGGGTGATGGGCAAGGCCGAGTCCGGCGCCGAGGAAAGCTTCTCCGATTCCCTACTGGAATACCCTCACTATACCCGCCCTCAGATCTTCGAGAGCCTCCCGATCCCGGAAATCCTCACCTCCGGCGATCATGCCAAGGTTGCCGCCTGGCGCAGGGCCGAGGCCGAGCGGCTGACCCGCGCCCGCCGGCCGGATTTATGGGTCGCCGGCCAAGAGGGGCGAAAAAACACGACGGAAGGGTGACAAGGCGGCTTTCATGCCGTATAGAGCGCCCAATTCCGCAAGTGACGGCAGGATCAAGCGCGAGCCCCCTATCGGCTGGGCGCGCCGCCGATGGAGATTTCCAATGAACCTCATCCAGCAGCTCGAAAAAGAGCAATTCGACAAATTGTCGGCAGCCAAGGAAATACCGGAGTTCGCGCCCGGCGATACCGTGATCGTCAACGTGAAGGTGGTCGAAGGCGACCGCACCCGCGTGCAGGCCTATGAAGGCGTCTGCATCGGCCGCTCCGGAAGCGGCCTGAACGAGAGCTTCACCGTGCGCAAGATCTCCTACGGCGAGGGCGTGGAGCGTGTGTTCCCGGTGATGTCGCCGATGATCGACTCGATCAAGGTCGTGCGCCGCGGCAAGGTCCGCCGCGCCAAGCTCTATTATCTCCGCAACCTGCGCGGCAAGTCGGCCCGCATCGTCGAGAAGACCGAGCACGCCAAGGCCGTCGGCGAGTAGTCCATCGTTTTCACCGGATGCGGCGTGAAGCGCGGGGTCTTGCCCGCGCTTTTTTTGTTGCGCAGCACTATGTACGTTGCCCTGCGCAATCGATCGATTGTCGCGGCAACAAGCCCTGTGTTAGAAATTTGGAATGGTTCTGGATTCAACCAGCAAGGTCTGCCAGCGCGTCGTGATCGACGATCGCTCGCGCCTGCCCGGCCGCTTCTTCGGACGGTTCGCGACCTCGGCGACCTCAGAGCTTACGCGCGCAGGCTGACCCTGCGCCGACGTATTCGGCCTGGCGCATTTGCGCCGAACCGCCCATCAATTTCTTTCGGAGCTGAAGCTCATGTCCAAACCGACCACGCTGTACGACAAGATCTGGAACGACCATCTGGTGCACGAAGCCAGTGACGGGACCTGCCTGCTCTATATCGACCGCCATCTCGTGCACGAGGTCACTTCGCCGCAGGCGTTTGAAGGCCTGCGCGCCACCGGGCGCAAGGTGCACGCGCCGGAGAAGACGCTTGCCGTCGTCGACCACAACATCCCGACCACCGACCGCTCCAAGCCGAACCCCGATCCGGAGAGCATCGAACAGATGCGGGTGATGGCGGAGAACGCCAGGGAGTTCGGCATCGAATATTACGACGAGTTCGACCGCCGCCAGGGCATCGTGCACGTGATCGGCCCCGAGCAGGGCTTTACGCTGCCCGGCACCACGATCGTCTGCGGTGACAGCCACACCTCGACGCACGGCGCGTTCGGCGCGCTCGCGCACGGCATCGGCACCTCCGAGGTCGAGCATGTGCTGGCGACGCAGACGCTGATCCAGAAGAAGGCGAAAAACATGCGCGCGGTCGTCGACGGCAAATTGCCGGAAGGCGTGACCGGCAAGGACATCATCCTCGCCATTATCGGCGAGATCGGCACCGCCGGCGGCACCGGCTATGTGCTGGAATATGCCGGCGAGGCGATCCGTTCGCTGTCGATGGAAGGCCGCATGACCGTCTGCAACATGTCGATCGAGGGCGGCGCGCGCGCCGGTCTCGTCGCGCCCGACCAGAAAGCGTTCGACTTCCTGCGCGGCCGGCCGAAATCGCCGCAAGGTGCTGCCTGGGACGCGGCGGTGCGCTACTGGGAGACGCTGCGCTCCGACGAGGGCGCGCATTTCGACCACGAGATCCGGCTCGATGCCGCCAAACTGCCGCCGATCGTGACCTGGGGCACCTCGCCCGAGGACGTGATCTCCGTCACCGGCGCGGTACCCGATCCCGACAAGATCGAGGACGAGGCGAAGCGGCTCTCGAAGCATCGCGCGCTGAAATATATGGGGCTATCGGCGGGCACCAGGATTACCGACATCAAGCTCGACCGCGTCTTCATCGGCTCCTGCACCAACGGCCGCATCGAGGATCTGCGCGCGGCGGCGAAGATCGCCGAGGGCAAGACCGTCAATGCCAATGTCAACGCCATGATCGTGCCGGGCTCGGGCATCGTGAAGGAGCAGGCGGAAGCCGAAGGCCTCCACAAGATCTTCATCAAGGCGGGGTTCGAATGGCGCGAGCCGGGCTGCTCGATGTGCCTTGCCATGAATCCCGACAAGCTGAAGCCGGAAGAACGCTGCGCCTCGACATCGAACCGCAATTTCGAGGGCCGGCAAGGCTTCAAGGGCCGCACCCACCTGGTGTCCCCCGCCATGGCGGCGGCGGCAGCGATTGCCGGGCACTTCGTCGACGTGAGGGAGTGGCGGTAGCGCATGATCCGGAAAAGTGTGCAGCGGTTTTCCGAATAGATCATGCGCAAACAATAAAACGCCACATGCGTCAATCTCGACGCGGTTTGGCAACGGGTCGTTAAGTCTCCAGGCGCACACTCCTCGCTCGCCCGCGCGTGTGGCGAGGAGCGTGCCATGGCCAATAAGCCGGAATTCGTCGACCTTATTTCGGACAGGACGCAGCAGAATTGGCGGCGCCAGATCAAACGTGTCGTCGAACCCGAGGCCAAGGAAGAGAGGCGTCTCTCGAACTGGCCGCCGGATCGCATGGAGCAGTGGCGGCTGGTCAATCTGACGCCGTGGAAGATCAAGCTCCGGGCCTGGAAGTTCAAGGACTGGGTGTGAGCCCGGCGGCGTTGACGGCATGAAAAAGGGCGCCCGAGGGGCGCCCGATTCATGTCAGCCGCGACGATGCGTCTCACCAATAATAGCGGTGATGATGCCAGCGGCGATGATGGTGCCACCGGTGCCCGCAGACCCGGCGCGGACCGTAATAGGTGTAGATGATCCGGCAGCGCGGATAGTAGCCGTAGTAGGACGGGTAGTAGCCGCCATGGAAGAAGCGGCGGTGATGATGGAAATGCGCGACGCGATAGCCGCCGTAGTGGCGAAATCCGCCGTAGCGCATGCCGCCGCCGTGCCAGCCTCCGCCGCCACGGAAGGCATGCATGCCTCCGCCGTGAAAGCCTCCGCCATGGAATCCACCACCGTGGAAACCGCCGTGACCGCCACCGTGGCCGCCGCCACCGTGACCGCCGCCGCCATGACCGCCGCGGACCTGAATCAGGCCGTCGCCCGCAGCTTTCGCAGGTGAAGCGCCCGGCGTCATCAGCGACATCGCTTCCGCGCGCTGGCCTGCTGCGAGTGAAAGCGTCAGCATCGCCGCCGCAGCCAGCGCGAGGCTGCGGACAAATTTCGGCATCGAGGTGGTCGTCATCTGTTGTCCTCCCTTGAGGTGCAGGCGACGGCGAACGCACAAGCGTTCACGCTTGTGGCGCATCCGACGTGTCCCGGCTGCATTCGTCCCCAACATCAAGCTAGAGATAACGAAGTGAATGCGGCATGAATGAAGCGCGTTCCAACGTCACCTTGTCGCATTCAACGAAAGATGCAAAATCGATCTGCGCGGAATAATAAAAAGCAATTGGTGTTCATGCGGTCGAATTTTTTCTCCCGAGATCGCGCGCTTCGACCGCACGAGAGCCGCGACAAGGAGCATTCGTCATGACCGTCTACGTGATCGTGCAGTTGAAGATGACGGATCGCGCCGCCTATGATCGCTACCAGGCGCGCTTCTTCGACGTGTTCAGAAAATTCAGCGGTCGATTGCTGTCGGCCGACGAACATCCGGCCGTGCTCGAAGGAGCATGGAATCGCGACAAGCTCGTTCTGATGTCGTTTCCCGACGCGGCCGCGTTCCGCGCCTGGGCGGACTCGCCGGAGTATCTCGAAATCTCGAAGGACCGCAAAGCCGGCGCCGACGGAATCGTGCTGCTGGCAAAGGGGTTTTCGCCGCAAAGCGCTTAAGCGCCGGCCAGGAACCGGATCCAACGGGTTAAAAAAAAGCAGACCCGCTGCGAAGCGAGCCTGTTTTATTTTTCAAACGAGATTGTGGCCGAAGCCTTCTCACCAATGACGGTGGTGATGGTGGTGCCCGCGCCGCCAGTGCCAGCGATGGTGGTGATGATGATGGCGCCAGTGCCAGCGCACTTCCGTGGTCATCTGCTGCCTGGCATCCTGCTGCACCGTCGCTGCCGCGCCCGGATTGATCAGCGACGCCGCCTGCGCACGCTCGACCGGAGCCGCGATCACAAGCATTGCGCCGACAGCCGCAAGACCCAGAACTTCAAGACCCAGAACTTTCGTTCCGTTCATCCCAATTCTCCTTCACATGCGATTTCACGTCAGCGCCGTGCAACTGTCCCCTGACGGCAACAGCCTCGCCGCAACGCAGATCGAATCCTAGAGAGGGTGACGTGAATGATGACTGAATGCCTGCGCCGGAAAGATGAATGCAACGCGCGCGCATCGGTTCCTGCGCCGCGATGATTTTCTTCTCAGACTAAGACAGAATCAGTTTGCACTTCTCAGCCGCGCGTCCAGTGGCAGCTCATCCGCGGCACGATCACCGTGCCGCTCGGCCGAAATTCCTGCACATAATGCGCGTTGCACACGCGCACCGCGTCCGGTCCCGGATAGTAGTGGGGATAGACGCCCTGCTCCTGATAATAGGGCGTGACGCGAAGCCGGGTCGGCGGACGGTAAGCCCGCCGCGGCACGCGCGTATCCTCAGGTGCGGCCTGCGCCAGTCTGGTTCCGGATGACGATTGCGCGACGGCGGACTCTGACGGCCATGCGACAGCGCCTGCGAGAGCCACGAGAATTGCCGCCATGCCGATCCGCTTCATCGCGCCCACCCGGACTTGTTTTGCATTGGTTTTGTAACATCCACGCTTCGGCGCAGCTAGCCCCGTCGTAAAAGCGGGATGCAGCGAGGCGGAACTCGCGCTAAAAGCCTTGCCGATGTGGACCGAGCTGAAAGCCCCCTCGCTGGCCGAGATGGAAGTCATGGCGCACGAGATCTTCGAGCGCCTGCCGGCGCGCTTTCGCAGGCTTTGCGAGGGCGTCGTGATCCGCGTCGACGATTTTCCGACCGACGAGGTGCTGGACGAGATGGCGGCGGCAAGCGAATTCGACCTGCTCGGCCTGTTTCAGGGCACGGGCCTGCCCTTTCAAAGCCATGGCGACGTCGCGCGCCTGCCCAACATGGTCTGGCTCTACCGCCGCCCGATCCTGGACTACTGGGCCGAGCACGAAGAGGCGCTGGGCGACGTCGTCCGCCACGTGCTGATCCACGAGATCGGCCACCATTTCGGGCTCTCGGACGACGATATGGCCGGTATCGAGGCGGGCCCGGATTAGGCCAGGCCCGCCGTAACCTTTTGGCAAGGCCGCTACCTGCTTTTTGGTATTGGAGCGGAACCCCGTTCGCGATAAACCAGCGGTGCCCAAAGGCCTCAAGACAGGGCCCTAACGAGAACCGTAACCGGAAGCTTGACCGATGGAAAAGTTCACTACGCTGGAAGGCGTCGCAGCGCCGCTGAAGATCATCAATGTCGACACCGACATGGTCATTCCCAAGCAGTACCTCAAGACCATCAAGCGCACCGGCCTTGGCAAGGGACTTTTCTCCGAGCAGCGCTACAAGGATGACGGCAGCGAAAATCCGGACTTCATCCTCAACAAGCCGGCCTATCGCAAGTCGAAGGTGCTGGTCGCGGGCGACAATTTCGGCTGCGGCTCCAGCCGCGAGCACGCGCCATGGGCGCTGCTGGATTTCGGCATCCGCTGCGTGATCTCGACCTCGTTCGGAGACATCTTCTACAACAACTGCTTCAAGAACGGCATTTTGCCGATCCGCGTCAGCCAGGAAGACCTCGACAAGCTGTTCGACGATGCCGATCGCGGCTCGAACGCGACGCTGACCATCGACCTCCCGAACCAGGAGATTCGCGGCCCCGACGGCGGCACGGTGAAATTCGAGATCGATCCGTTCCGCAAGCATTGCCTGTTGAACGGCCTCGATGACATCGGGCTGACCATGGAGAAGAAGTCGTCGATCGACAGCTACGAGGCGAAGCTCAAGGAGCGTGCCTGGGCTTGATGCCCTCCGGATTTGATTGTGTTACGAGGGCCCCGATGAAAATCGGGGCTCTTTCATATCGAGGTGACGCCGATGCTTCCTGACGTCGCCACCTTCTGGCACGGTCCGCTGGACAGGCTGCGGCAGACCTGCCTTCGCTCGCAGGTCGCGGCCGGCCACAAGGTTACCGTCTACAGTTTCGACCCCATCCCCGGACTGCCCGACGGCGTCGCCAACGCCGGGGCCGAGGCGATCCTGCCGCATGCGTTTTCCGAAAGGCTGCGGCCGCCGCAGCCGGACGGAAGCTGGCGCGACTGGACCACGTTGCAGTTTTCCGATTTCTTCCGCATGCGGCTGATGGCCGAGCGCGCCGGACTGTGGCTCGATGCCGACGTGCTCCTGCTCAAGCCGGTCGAGATCGACCCCATAAAACCGCTCTTCGCCTGGGAACGGCCGCGGCAGCTCGGCAACTCCGTGCTCTATCTGCCGCCGGGCGATCCCATCGTGACCGCATTCGAGGGCCTGATGGAGCAGAAAGAGCTGACGCCGGACTGGCTGTCGCTGCGCCATCGGCTGACCTTTGCGCTGCGGCGCCTGCGCGGCGGCTCGAACCGGCTCGCCGACATCCGCGTCGCGATCTTCGGGCCGGCGGCGCTGACGGCGCTGGCGCGCCGCGAGGGCGAATTGCAGCACGCGCTGCCAAAACAGTCGTTCTATGCGGTGCACGCCGACCCGAAATTGTTCTTCGAGCCGGCCGACTTCTCGAAATATCTTGATGACCCCCGGATCATCGGCCTGCACATCTCGCCAAAGGGCCGCGGCAGCACGACACCCGCCCCGGGCAGCCTCTATGCCTGGGCCGTGGAGCGGTTTGGCGGACACTGAGCCGCCCCCGGAAGCCCGTATATCTTCTGCCGGGTTGATCCAGCGCAACTTATCGCCCCGCCAATTCTGCTTGAATCGACCATATTCCGGCGAAGCGGAGTTGTGCCATGACCACGCAAAGCAGCCCCTATCCCCGCGTCGAATTCCTGATCAATAGCTTCACCGATTGGCTCAAGCACCGGCGGGAGCTCAACGAGATGCGCCTGATGGATCGCGGCGATTTCGATCGCATCGCCGCCGATCTCGAGATTTCCCCGGGCGACCTCGACGAGCTGGTCCGCCGCGGACCGCACGCATCCGACGAATTGCCACAGCTCCTGAAGGCCCTCCAGATCGACGAGGCGTCGCTCGAGCGCACCCATCCGCTGGTGCTGCGCGACATGGAGCGGGTCTGTGCGCTCTGCGGCCACAAGGCAAGATGCGACCGCGATCTCGCCGCCGGCACCGCTCCGGAATATTTCTCGAGCTATTGCGCCAACGAGCCGACGATCAGGCAGCTTGAGAAAACCTCCAAATAAGCCGCCGGATCGTGGCCCGCCGCATCCTGATCCACGGCCTGGCCGTGGCCCTGCTCGCATTGGCGGCGGCGCTGCTCATCCGCCTGAACAACGCTCAGGGCGCGTCACCTGAAACTTCCAATGTCTCGGAGGGGCATCGTCTCGCCGAAGCCTGGTGCAAAGCCTGTCACGTCATTGACATGAGGACGGCGGGGACGGCGAATACCGCCCCCGACTTTGTGGCAATCGCCAATCAACCGTCGACCACCGAGCTTTCGCTCAAGGTCTTCCTCGGGAGCAATCATCGAAATATGCCGAACCTGATCCTCAGGCCCGAGCAGGCCGATAATCTGGTCAGCTACATCCTGAGCCTGAAGCGGAAATAATCTCACCCCATCGCGGCGATCGCATCCGCGATCGCGATCGTGCGCTTCGCCATTTCGGCGTGCAGCCGCTCGACCATCCGCCCGTCGAGCTGGATCGCGCCGCGCGAAACATTCTCCGGCAATTCGAAGGCTGCAATGATCTTACGCGCCTCGGCGACCTCCTCCGCCGGCGGCGTGAAGACCGCATTGCAGGCATCGATATGGCTCGGATGGATCAGCGTCTTGCCGTCAAAGCCGAGATCGCGGCCCTGCGCGCATTCGGCGGCGAAGCCTTCGAGATTGCCGATGTCGCTGTAGGGGCCGTCGAGCATTTCGAGACCATGCGCATGTGCCGCCAGCACGCAATGCGTGATCATCGGGATCATCGCCGTGCGGCCCGGCAACATCCTGATGCGCGTTTCGCGCGCGATATCGTTCGGCCCGAACACGAAGCCGGCAAGCCGTGTCTTCGGATCGCGCGAAGCCGCGGCCAGTCTATCGGCATCGAGTACCGCACGCGCGGTCTCGATCATGGCCCAGACCTTGACCGAGGCGGGCGCGCCGACCTCGCTCAGGCGCGCGCCGATCTTGCCCAGCTCCTCGACGGTCGAAATCTTCGGCACCAGAATGCCGTCCGGCGCGACCGCGCCCGCCATGGCGACGTCATCGCTCCACCAGGATGTATCGAGACTGTTGGTACGGATCAGAACCTCGCGCCTGCCAAAGCCCTTCGCCTCGACGGCTTTTGCGATCTGCTCGCGGGCTTTGGACTTGGCGTCGGGAACGACGGAGTCCTCCAGATCAAGGATTAGGCAATCAGCCGCAAGATTACGCGCCTTCTCCAGCGCGCGGGCGTTCGATCCGGGCATGAACAACAGGCTGCGGCGCGGACGGATCATGGACGGTTCCCCGGCGGTTCCTGGACGCGATTGGACCGACGCGATAACATTTCAGCCGTACCGTCGGAAGTCTTGTTCCCGGCATCGGCATGTGGTTAGGCAAGAGCCATGATCACATTCCCGCAACACCTGCTCGACGGCTACCGGACCTTCACCAGCCAGCGGCTGCCGACCGAGCAGAGCCGCTATCGCGACCTGTCGGTGCGCGGACAATCGCCGGAAGTGATGGTGATCGGCTGCTGCGACTCCCGGGTGTCGCCCGAAGTGATCTTCGATGCCGGCCCCGGCGAACTGTTCGTGATGCGCAACATCGCCAATCTGGTGCCGACCTATCAGCCCGACAGCGCCGCCCATGGCGTCTCGGCGGCGCTCGAATATGCAGTCTCGGTCCTGAAGGTGAAGCACATCGTGATCCTCGGCCACGCCCAGTGCGGCGGCATCCGCGCCTTCATCGACAAGATCGAGCCACTGTCGCCGGGCGACTTCATCGGCAAATGGATGGCGATGTTCATCAAGCCGGGCGAGGTGGTCGAGCAGCGCGCCCAGGAAACGATGCTGGATTTCACGGTTCGAATCGAGAAGGCCGCGGTGTTCCGCAGCCTCGAGAACCTGATGACGTTTCCCTTCGTGCGCACCCGGGTCGAGCGCGGCGAGTTGCAGTTGCACGGCGCCTATTTCGGCGTGGCCGAAGGCACGTTGTTCGTGCTGGACAAGGCGACAAAGGAATTCAAGAGCGCGCGGCAAGTCGCGGCAGAGTAGGCTACTCGCCCTCGTCCGCCATCCAGCGGTCTGACAGCGCGAGCAGCAGCGCCGAAATCACGAACACCAGATGCACCGCGACCAGCCAGGTCATCTTGGTGGCGTCAAACGATGCATCGATATTCAGGAATGCTTCCAGCACGTGGATCGCCGAAATCGCGACGATGGAAGCGAGCAGCTTTCGCTTCAGGCCGGAGAAATCGATCCTGGTGATCCAGATCGGCCAGTTCGGATTGCCCGTCGTGTCGATGCGCGAGACGAAATTCTCGTAACCCGAGAACACCACGATCAGGATCAGATTGGCGACCAGCGTGACGTCGATCAGCGACAGTGCGTCAAGGATGGTCTCGGTCGACTTGTAGCCGGGCGCATGCAGGATGAACTCCCAGAGCATGCGAAGGAATTTCAGGAACAGCACGGCGAGCGCGACGACGAGCCCGACATAGAATGGCGCCATCAGCCAACGGCTGTTGAACAGCACATATTCAAAGCCGCGCCTGACACGTTCCGGCGTGGTCCTCGGCGGCGAGGGAGCGGCTTGCTCGGACATGGTTCCGGCCCTCGCCTGTTTCCGGTTATGCCGCCTTTTTCTTGGCGCTGAGCAGCTTGCGGTTGATCAGGACTTCCGCGATCTGGATCGCGTTCAGCGCCGCGCCTTTGCGCAGATTGTCGGAAACGCACCAGAACGCGAGACCGTTCTCCACCGTCGCGTCCTCGCGGATGCGGCTGATATAGGTCGCGTCCTCGCCGGCGGCTTCATACGGCGTGGCGTAGTCGCCCGGCTCGTGCTTGTCGATGACGAGGCAGCCCGGCGCCTTGCGCAAGATGTCGCGCGCCTGGTCCGCCGTGATCGCCTTCTCAAACTCGACATTGACGGCTTCCGAATGGCCGACGAACACCGGCACGCGCACGCAGGTGGCGGAAAGCTTGATCTTGGGATCAAGAATCTTCTTGGTCTCCGCCATCATCTTCCACTCTTCCTTGGTGTAGCCGTCCTCCATGAACACATCGATGTGGGGGATGACGTTGAAGGCGATGCGCTTGGGGAATTTCCTGGTGACCAGCTCGTCGTTGGTGTAGACGGCCTTGGTCTGCGAGAACAGCTCGTCCATCGCGTCCTTGCCGGCGCCCGACACCGACTGATAGGTCGAAACCACGACGCGCTTGATCGTCGCCGCTTCATGCAGCGGCTTCAGCGCGACCACGAGCTGCGCGGTCGAGCAGTTCGGGTTGGCGATGATGTTCTTTTTGGTGAAGGCCGCGGCCGCATCCGCGTTCACTTCCGGCACGATCAGCGGCACGTCCGGATCCATGCGCCAGGCCGACGAATTGTCGATCACGACGGCGCCGGCGGCGCCGATCTTCGGCGACCATTCCTTCGACACCGCGCCGCCCGCCGACATCAGGCAGATGTCGACGTCTGAGAAGTCGTAATGCTCGAGCGCTTTGACCTTCAGGGTCCGGTCGCCATAGGAAACTTCGACGCCGACGCTGCGGCGTGATGCCAGCGCCACGACCTCGTCGGCAGGGAATTTGCGCTCGTCCAGGATGTTGAGCATTTCCCGCCCGACATTGCCGGTCGCGCCGACCACTGCGACTTTGTAACCCATCGTTCACTCTCCGAAGAA
>Ga0207707_10001949_pt1 | contig 18783 bp, 17 predicted proteins | sample KBSC83BmetaG_FD_184336 | JGI IMG/M metagenome (GOLD analysis project Ga0207707, IMG submission 184336) | Corn rhizosphere microbial communities from Kellogg Biological Station, Michigan, USA - KBS C8-3B metaG (SPAdes) (version 2) | ecosystem: Host-associated > Plants > Roots > Rhizosphere ...
TTTGCAAGTGCCATTCACATCAAGGTTTCTTCTGAAGTATCTTCGAATTTACTCGATGCCGGTTGTTAGCCCAAATCAATGGGGTCGAGTCCATTGTTAGGTTCTTTGACAATCTTGCAGTGAAGCACTACACTGGCCCGATGCTGGAGGAGACGCATTATTATCCATTCGGACTCCAAATCGCTGGCCTCTCGACCAAAGCACTCAAGCCTCACTACGCTGAGAATAAATATCTCTATAACGGAAAAGAATTGCAGAATAAAGAGTTCAGCGATGGATCGGGTTTAGAAGATTACGACTACGGAGCAAGAATGTATGATCCGCAGATTGGCAGATGGCCTTCAATAGATGCTAAAGCTACCAAATATGAAGGTATATCTCCATACAATTATGCCTTCAATAATCCGATCAGGTTTATCGATGTTAAGGGTCTTGACCCTGGAGACATAATAGTCATATTTACCGGTGCAACTTTTCCTCCTATAAAAAATGGGCCACCCACTTCTACAGATAAGGTTTTTGAAGGATTGGTTGCAACAAATAAAGGCGGGACAACTGAACAATTTAATACAAACTATTTTCAGAACCTTGACGCAATTACGCAAGAAGCATATGATAATATTGTAAGCAATAATAAAATGGATCCCTCTGGGAAAGTAATTATTTATGGCTATAGCTATGGCGGTGTTGCGGCTAATTACCTTGCGAAAAGGCTCGAGAAGTTTGGATTAGAGGTGGATGTGTTATTTACAGTTGATGCCGCTAACGGGCGAGCATCTAACAAGGTCGATCGAACTATAGGTAAGAATGTAAAAAAGAATAAGAATTATTTTGAGAAAAATCACCCACATAGCTTTTTGCAAGGCCTTGTTGGTTCAAATGGGGCGGCAAATTCTCAATCAAATGAGGGACAAGTTGACAACGTAGATGAGTCAGATAAGAAAGTTGACGGGCAATCCGTTGATCACTATTCAATCGATGAATTGACTATAAAAGATGTCATTGACTATGCAAATGAGGTTCTAAATGGCATGAAAGCGGGAGACACAAAACAAATCGATGCAACGGATGTCATAAAAAACAAAAAAAGAAGATAATGGATAAACTAAAGAATATGCCAAAAATCGTATTGTATATAATTTCTGCCTATCTTTTTAGCCTCTACGTTTTAGAATACCTTTCAACAAGTAAGGTAATTAATCTTCCATACAATAATTTTTTAAATTGGATCAATGGAATTTTTCTTTTAGCTGGAGGCTTTGTGATTGGTATTATTTACCTGAGAATGAAAGGTGCCTGGAATAAAATATTTGGATGGTTCTTTATTTTAAACAATATTGTCATGTTCAGGTTTTTGCTTAATGCTTTAGTTTAATCATTTGGCCCGCTGCTGGAGGAGACGCATTATTATCCCTTCGGACTTACCATCGCGGGTCTTTCGTCCAAGGCACTAAAATCGTATTATAAAGAGAATAAATATCTGTACAACGGCAACGAATTACAGAATAAAGAGTTCAACGATGGCAGCGGTTTGGAAACAATGGATTTTAAATTTAGAATGTATGATCATCAGTTAGGGCGGTTCTGGCAACAAGACCCGTTTGCGACGGCATTAGCGCCATTATCATCTTATCAATTTGCAACCAATAATCCAATTCTTTTCAGCGATCCCTTGGGACTTGATACAGTCAGGGTAAATGGAGCAGGCAGTCATAAAATTCAAGTTCGGGAAGGTGATGTTTTAGCTTGGACAACTGGCGACAAAACATCTTATTATACTTACGACCCCCAATAATAAAGCCGCCGTCGGTGGTTTTGTTGGCGGTGGTATAGAGGATAACTCTCCATTACCGGAAGCTACTGTAACAGCAAAATCTCGAGATAATGGCAATGGTTCTTCTGGGTCATTATCTTTAACATTTTTTGCAGGGCTTGCTGATTTTGGATATAATGGATGGGAACGTGGTTACGACCATGAAAATTATACAACCACCAAAGGTATTATTAGGCCCTTCCCGTCAACCCCTTTTAATCGTTGGTCGGAGCAAGCGCGCACGTATAAAAGAAACTCCGATTTTGTAAGGGGAACTGGTTTTACTTTGTCTCTACTTTCAACCATATTAACATATATAGCAGTGCAGAAACAATACAACAATGGGGGCGTAAGCAATGTAAACGCTGTTGATTTTACAGGCTTAGTTTTAGGGACGAGTGGATTAACTACAGCGGGGCTAAAACAATCAGGTTTATCAAATTTTCCATCATGTTAGGTTTGTATTATCGGATATGGGTGGATTTTATAACAAGAGCAAAAAGAAATCCCGCTAATAATGGTAATTGGCAAAAAGGGAGTATGATATTTATGACATTAGCAATGTCATCCAATTTGATTTTGATTATGACTATTTTAGAAAGACATGTTTTAAAAAGGACTATTTATTCTATTGAATTTTCTTTTTTGCCCGAACGTGCCAATAGTGTATTGAGTTATATATTTTTATTCATTTTACCTTGTTTGGTAATAAATTATCAGCTCACATTCCGAAATAAAAGATACCTGAAGCTCTTAGAGCGTTATCCTTATTATAACGGAAAACTTGCTATTTCTTATTTTGTAATTTCCATGGTGCTACCCATCGCATTGTTATTGTTTGGCTCTATATTTTTTAGATGAATGCTGTAAATTAATGTTGGTTCGGAATCTACATCCGAAGACCAAGGACCTTCAAGTATAGCACCAATATAATCGTCGGCCCATTGGGAACATTAAATGGTAACGTCACATCAAATACAGGCGGGTCATATAATATCCCCTATAGAGCTAATGGTATTGGCATTTTTGATCAAAATTAAAAACCAGGCCTTGAACAATTGAATTAGGGACCATAACGGATAAAGAACGGGAAATGGTTTTATGATTTTTGCAAAAACTAACTGCAGACCAAATAAGTTATAACAAAAAGACGCATGGGTGCATTTAGATGCGAGGTACAACCGGCTGGCGAAGGAGCTGAATATAGAATTTGATGTTGATCTATATTGCCTTCCGAATAGTGAAGGTTAGCTCAAGGTATACATGCAGTCAATAATCTGAATAATAGAATATGGAAAGCTGGCGGGGGTTGGAGGTATCAGGACGTTCTTACCTGTTCCCGTAATAAAGCAAAGGAATCGGGCATGTTTACGGCCGCCCGGCGAAAGCTTATGGCCGAAAGATTGCCAGCGATTAAGAAATCATCGGCTTGCAGAATCATCAAAGGAAAATGGGCGGCGGGAGCTTTGGGCCGGGAGGAGTCCTCTTCCATGGGCGGATTTGGTGCGCAAGTCCATCCGATACCGGGATCCGCCCGCGACGGAACACATGCTACCGGAAAATCCTTCGGGAATGTGGAAAATATCCGCTTCAGCAATTCGTCGGCGAAGGAAGCAACGAAAATATTATCGGGGAATGAATCGCCGGTACCGGATTTCTTTTTGAGAACGCTTACGACAGGCGCGGGAGGCGGTATAAACTGATCGTAAAGCTGTTGAAAGGCTTCTTCCATCGTTCTGCCCTGTTTGAGCAGCTGCATCGCCATACCCGTGAGTTTCCGGTAAAAACCGTGTTCCTTCCCGGGTAAGTCGCGATAAACCGCCGATGCGATCTTAGCAGCCCGGGCGAGCAGCCCGGCGTACTGCATGGTAAGGCTGAAAGCGGGATCCTGCTTTACCCGGCTGGCGCTGAGGCTGCTTACAACGCGCACATAATGGCCAGCTCCCATCTGATAGTACTGGAGATCGCCGTGCCGGCCGGTAAAGAAATTGGGTCCCGTTTGTCTGGCCATAGTTTAAAAATGACCCTTGTTTTGCGCAAATACAATGCCGGTTTAAGATTTAGGGGAACAAAAGGCAGGTAGCCACAAGGCTTTGATCCCGCTCAGATCCCGCTTATATCCCTAAGTAAAGGCGCACTTTGGGAGTTCAGGAAAATGCGGTAATCCGCATCCCCGGAAGTCGTACCCGGGCCTTCCACGTCAATTTTGCGTATTCGATCAGAGAATGCTATTCGGGAAGCATGATAGTCTTTTCCAGGATCTCATTTGCTTTTTTGAACTTTTCCGGAGCAGGAAACGTGCCGGCGGGAACGACTGTTTTGGTAACGATGGTCACTTGTCCATCCGGTCCGACAACTTTAAAAGTTTCGCTTCCTGACTTTCTTTTTTTTGTGCTTTGCGCATATATAAAATTAATCCTCATAGCGGCCGTCCTTACGAATAGCCGCAGTAATCCGGAATTCTTTAGAATACAATCCGTAGTAGATTTTTAGTATCCTTTTGTACAAGGAATTTCTAACCGGATCGCTTCCCAGAAACATGATCTTGATATGTGGGTGCTCAGTCGCAAATTTTCGGATAATCCCGCGGTCTGCCTGCTTCCCGGCATTTCCAGATGCCGTTGGGATCCGTTTTGGATAGCCTGACGTACCCCGGTCCATTTTTTTCAACCGGTAAACCACGGGGCACAAAATTTTGTTGTATCCTGTTCAATGATCTTCCAGGAATTTCCCGATATTACCTGGCTGAAAAGCCAGGTTGCCCACGAATTTAGCAATCGCCTGGGATGGGGTAACCTGCCGTTGGATACGGCAGGTTTCCCCAGTGTTATTATTCATACAAAGGTCAGGGAATGTTTCCGTCCCGATATCAAGGGCCCGGTCTCCTTTTTTTTGAATATACGGGGACATAGTTTTTGCAGCGTAGACCGGCAAACGACCCGCATTGATGCGGACAGCTATTTTGTCAGCAATCGTTCCCAGTTGTATACCCTGCAGGTAGCGGAAGATTCCGGCGGTACCGAAACTTTTAATATCCATTTCGGGGATCTCTTCAGCGAATCGGTCCTCAATTCCCTGATAACTCCGGCAGACAGGATTCTGGATGCGGGCACGGAAAAACAACTGTCCCCCTTGCTTTTCTTTAACCAGTTGCATCGCCGGGATCCGGTCTTCAACGCCCTGATCCGGGCGATCCTGGATTCGTATAAGGCAACAGGATTTAACAAGCTCCGGTTTGAAGAGCAGCTGACGGCCCTGCTCTCGCATCATCTGCAGCAGCACCGCCACATCGCCAAAATGGTAAGCGATCTGCCGCCTGTCCGGATGGCCACCCGCGTCGAACTTTACAAACGTCTTTCCCGCGCCATGAATGTTCTCCGTTCGGGCTTCTGCGGAGAGATAAGCCTGGACCAGCTGGCAGCGGAATCCTGTCTTTCCAAATATCATTTTTTACGGTTGTTTCGCATGGCCTACGGCCTGACACCTTATCAATACATCCAGCATCTGCGGATCGAAAAAGCGAGGGACTTACTCGCCGGTTCCTTCCTGCCCATAGCGGATCTTGCCGCGCAGTTGGGGTTCGACAACAGCCAGTCCTTCAGCCGCCTGTTTTACCAGCGGATGGGCCTTTATCCTACCCAGTACCGGCTCCGGTCAAAATAGCAATTTTGGTTATCCGGCCAGGCGCCGGTCGTAGGAACTTTGTATTCTAATACGGTTCAGTTATGTACAGATCCATTTATCGCAGGACCGCAGTTCTGCTCATCGCCTGGCTTTTACTGCTCGGCATATTATCCGTTCGCGGGTTTTTCGCTGATTTTTCCCGGCTGCCTCCCCGGCTCAGTTTTGCCCTGCTGGCTCCTTTGCCCCTGGTGCTCCTGTTTAGCCGCTCGCGGGCGGGCAAACAATTCCTGCAACATATCCAGCCCCAATGGCTGATCTATCTCCAGTCATTTCGCATCCTGGTGGAAATAGCGCTATGGTTACTCGTGCGCAACGGATCACTGCCCGTGCAGATGAGTTTTGAAGGACGCAATTTCGACATGCTCACCGGCCTCCTGGCCTTCCCGGTCGGCTATTATTGTTTTGTAAAGAAGAGCTGGCCTCCCGCTGTAGCGCTTTTATACAATATTGCCGGTCTTGTTTTGCTGTTGAATATTGTCGCAATTTCCGCCTTATCCATGCCGACCCCTCTGCGGATTTTTCCCAACCCACCCGACAGTTCCCTGCTGACGCAATTTCCTTTTATTTACCTGCCCGGCCTGCTGGTTCCCCTGGCTTATACACTCCATATCCTTTCCCTCAGGAAACTGGGAATGGATCGCCGTTCCGCGCACCTTAATGAGACCGGGATGCGTTCCACCAGTAATGCCGGCTCCGTTCCAGGCATCATTTCAGCAAAGGAATGGTTCAGTTCGGGAAGCCGGTTGCCCTACGATACGATAACGAAAAGAATAGTAGATGCCGACAATGCGCCGCAGTTAAAGAGCCTGTTTGCTTTCAATAAATATATCGTCTGCTCAAAGCAAAGCTCTGATCAGGTAATCTCTTTTTTGCCTGGCTTTCCATCCGGTTCCTATGACTGGGCTAAAGTTGATGCCTTGATAGAAAAACAAAACCCGCTGAATCGGCTATATATTGATTATATCGGGCAGGGTGAGTCGGATAAACCTGAAAAATATCCTTACTCTGTTTTTGAAAGGGCAGACCTGGTAGAAGCAATATGGAAGTATCACCAGATTACTTCCACATTTGTGGTAACGTTTGACTATTCCTCTTTGGTGGTCATGGAACTGTTGCGCAGACAGCAGGAAAAAACAGAAAAGGGAATAACAGCTTCAACCGTTATTACAAAAGTATTACTGATCAATGGCGGATATTTTACAGACGGACATTCTCATCCTGTATTTACCACTCCATTGCTTAAGACCGCATTTGGGAAAAAAAGTACCGTGCGAGCGCAAAAGTCAAACGCCGCATTCAATGGAATGATCAAAGGCATGTGGTCTAAACAGTACCGGGTGACCGAAGCCGAATTGTCCGAAGTACGGGATGCTATCAGGAGAAGAAACGGGACGCTGTTTCTTCACTATGCTGCCGGTTTTGTGGACGAACATAAGGCAAATGGAGAACGGCTGAATTTGCTCCCTATTGTTGAAAAGATGCGCAGCGAAGTTTGCTTTTATATTGTAGGCAGTGACAAAGATCAGTTTGAGCCCAAACAGGTAATACTCGCAAAAGAAAGAGTAAGTAAATACGGAGTGGACGTACAGGTGCTACCCGGCGGGCACATGATAACCATGGAGCAACCGCAGTTATTAACGGAAAAAATTTTAGCAATAGCGAAATAATCGTTTGCCGCCACGACAAGAATGATTTTTCCATCACTAATCCGTTCTCAACGCCTTGATCGGATTAGCGATCGCCGCTTTAATGGCCTGAAAACTGACCGTGATCAGGGCAATCAGGATCGCCAGGAAACCAGCAGAGAAAAATATCCACCAGCTGATAGCAATATGATAGGCGTAATTCTGCAACCAGTTATGCATGGCCCACCAGGCCAGGGGGAAAGAAATCAGACAGGAGAGGAGCACCAGCTGCAGAAACTCACGGGATAGAGTACCGGAAATCCGGAACACACTTGCTCCGAGTACTTTCCGGATACCGATCTCCTTGATCCGCCGCTCGGCAGTAAAAGCCGCGAGGCCAAAGAGCCCGAGACAGGAAATGGCGATGGCGAGCGCAGTAAACACAGCCGCGAGCCTGCCGATCAGCGTTTCACCGGAAACCATATCGTTAAACCGGTCATCCACAAATTGATATTCGAAAGGATAACCCGGATTTTCTTTTTTCAATATGGCTTCCATACCGGCCAGCGCTTTCCCGGGAGGGGTGTTCGGCCTGATCCGCGCATACAGGAGACTGGTAGCTTCCGGAATGCAGTAGAATATGACCGGCTCACCGGTGGAGCTATACATGTTTCCGAATACGTAATCCTGCATGACGCCTTCTACCAACATGTGCATGTCGACAAAACTGTTCTTGTTTTCCATGGTCTTTCCGATCGCGCTTCCTTTGCCGAGCAGTTTCGCCATCGAGGCAGTGATGATAACATGGAAGACCTGGTTGGAATCTGCGAACCTTCCCTGATCATTCATCCTGACCTCATCGGTCACTTCAAAATTCCTTCCTTCTGTCAGCTTCATGCCCATCGTTGCAATATACTCCGGGCTGACTAAGCGCTGGGAGATCACGATCTGGCTGTTGGGATTCTTTCCCGGCCAGTTGATATTACTTGTATTGTTACCCGCAGTCAGGGTTTCATGATCGGCGAGCGCCGCATTCTCCACAAGGCCGCTTTGAATAAAGTCCTGCCGGATCGCAGCAAAGTTCTTCCGCATGCTGCCATTGAGTTGCATCTGCACCAGGTGGTCCTTATTAAAACCCAGGTTACGATCCCTCACATGTTTGATTTGCTGATAAATGACGATGGTTGCGATGATCAGTGTGATCGAAACGGTAAACTGCAAAACGACCAGGCTCTTTCTGATCAGTGCCGCGCTGCCTGTCTTCCCTTTCATTCCTTTCAGCACGCATACCGGGTTGAAAGAAGAAAGATAAAACGAAGGGTAGCTGCCGGCAATAAGGCCGCAGGCAAGGGTCAGCAGTATGAGCGCAGTCCAGTGCACGGGATTATCCAGGCCGAGGGAAAGATTTTTTTGCACCAGCAGATTGAAAGCCGGCAGAGTGAGGGCCATCATCACAATTGCAGCAAGCATCGCAAGCACGGACATGAAGAGGGCTTCAGCAAGAAACTGCCCCACCAGGCTTGTCTTTCCTGCACCCAAAACCTTGCGTACGCCCACTTCCCGGGAACGCTTCTCACTTCGCGCGGTAGCAAGGTTCATAAAGTTGATGCAGGCGATGAACAGGATTATCCAGGCGATAACGGAAAAGAGCTTCACATAAGCGATCCTGCCGCTGCCTGTTTCCCGGCCATTATCGAACTGATCGTAGAGACGCCAGTGGTTCATGCCGAACAGGAAGACGTGATTCGTTGAAGTCTCCTGTTCCTTTTTCTGTGTTGTAAAATCATAGTGCGGATCCACAAGTTGCTTATTGATGGCAGCCGGATCGACTCCCGGCCTGAGTTCAATATAGGTTGTGATGCCAAAATTCCCCCAACCCTGAAGCCAGCCATTTTTCTGCAGATAGATCCGGAAGGGGGCAAGCCATTCAAACTGAAGGGTTGAATTGGAAGGAAGGTCTTTTAATATACCCGAAATCAAATAATCCTGCTGATCGTCAACGCGGACCGTTTTCCCAATGGCATTTTTTTCATCCCCAAAGAATTTCCTGGCGGCGGCTTCCGTGATGACCATGGAATTAACCTGGGAGAATGCAGATTTCGCATTTCCCGCCACGAAGGGCAGGGTGAACATATCGAAAAGCGCCGGCTCGACCCATTTGCCGGATGCATACATTGCCTTGTCCCCAATATTAAATTTCCTGGATTCCAGTCCTTCTGATGTACGGCAGGTCGAGGCGATCCCGGGCATGGCCGACTGCAGCGCCGGGGCCAGTGGCCCGGGTGTGGACGAATGTGTGAACACTCCCGCATCCATTTTGGCGTTCATCTTAACCAGGAATATCCGGTCTTTTTTTAGATTATTCCCATCAAAGTGGAGTTCGTCTTCCACCCATAAAAAGATCAGACTCGCGCAGGCAATCCCGATTCCGAATCCCAGGATGTTCAGAAAACTGCTCGTTTTATTTTTCCAGAAATGGCGGAGATGGTTTTTGAGCATGAGCAGCTGTTTATACCGGTCACCACTCTAAACACATGCCAGAATAATAGAATATTGACAATCAAACATTTAAATCCGCATCATTCCAGAAAATAGTCCGTTTATGATACACATGCCGTACGCAATCTTTTTCCGGGAACCAAAAAATTATCTTTCATTCTTTTAGTCCTTGCAGATAGGCTTGTATGTCTATCTTCATAAGTACTTCATTGGCTTTCCGCTTTTCTATAATTACTTTCCGCATTTCTGACCACTCTGGCTTCATTGCATCCACTCTCTTTCTGAGTTCGTCAATAGTAAGATCTCTACAGTAAATGGAAGATCCGGACTGCTGCTTCCATGATTGAGCAATTGTACCTAAATCAAAAGGATCAAAACCTAAATCATCTACCAGTTTAAAAACAACTTCCTTTGCTTTGGCATTGTCGCCTGAAACAGCTAAAGCGATTCGACCTTTTTCTCCTTTAGGCCTGCCCAAATCTTTCAGGCTTCCCGCAAGAATGGAACTAAATACTTTGACAACGGGAAAGCTTAATTGCTCCTGAACCCATTGGCTATCTATACCCATTTTATCCAGTGCAGGTATGGCTCCATCCCGGAAGTCTGGGAAATAATTACCCGTGTCAATAACTACCACATCCGCCGGCAATTGCTCAAAAAGATGTTTAGGCAGATTCGGCACATTCTTTTCAGGGATCGCTATGATTATTACATTTTTATTTTTGGTTGATTCTTCAACAGAGACAGCCTCAGCTCCGGTATCCTCTGCAAATTGTTTCAGGGACGCCGGCCCCCGGGAGTTAGCGACCGAAACGGTATGTCCCAGCTTAACTAATTTTGATGCCAGGCATGTTCCCACAGGGCCTGAACCGATAATTCCTATATTCATAACTTTATGTTTTTGTTTAATAATAAATCCCGCCGTTCCGGATTCATTGCTGAATAATCTTCATGCTCATCTTTCCTTTTCCTACCGACCAGTCAGAAAAATCATTTTCTGTCAAATAAATAAAAATATCTTCCGGTCTTATTTTTTCTTCCCTGCTTAAATTGTTTGCGATCTTTGCATATAGTTCTTCTTTCATGGCGTCACTTCTTCCCCTTCGCATTGTTATTTGAATCACAATCAAATTGTCCGAACGCGATATTCCTAAAAAGCTTTTATCAAAAAAGAAATCTTCCGGCCTGTATTCTGTGATTAACTGGAAGAAATCGTCCCGGGGGATTTTCAGGCTTTCCACCATAGCATTGTGAACGCCCATCGCTATATGTTCTTTTTGCATCCTGGTCATTTGCTTTTGGACCATAATTCTGGTAAATGGCATATTTTATTATTTTAGCATTGAAATGCTGATACTGATCGAATTAAACAGACTGGTCTGTTTTAATACATTCAAATTTTTTAATTCAGGAGTTTTTTGGCTATTTTTTTTGCTCCGATAATCGGCTCAACAGAACGCAGAAGCGTAGATTGTATGCCACAGCCCTCATACAGGTTAAGAATGAGCTCTGTAAGTTCTTCTGCGTCTTTTGGAGCGTGGTTGTCTAAAATCCTAATATTAGACCTGATAAAGTTTTTCAATTTTGATTTATGGCTTTGAATAATTTTAAGCGCGTCATGAGTTAATAAGGGCAGCTCATAGGCAACCCGTATAAAAGCACATCCTTTTGAATCACCGGCCAGGGCTATTTTTTTTCTATAGTCAAATAAGCCCAAAATGGCCGCCCGCCCATCCGCTTTTGCCGGAAGAAACGCTTTCAGATGTTCAAACCATTTCGAATCGCTTATGGTCAAATACTCAAGCAGCAAATCGTCCTTAGATTTAAAATGCTGGTAAAGGCTTGCTTTTGCAATTCCTGCTTCTTCAATAATCTGGTTTATTCCGGTAGCCTGAAAACCCTGTTCATAAAATAGCCGGCTCGCCGTGGATAGAATTCTTTCCTTTGCTTTCGGAAACTGTTTCATACGGCAAATATAAGCTGAAATTTATTAAAACAGACAAGTCTGTTCATTAATTTCAACAGATGACCAGAACCGGGAAAACCTTTCGATTGTGATCAATGTCCCACTTTGATATAGCCCCATCCTTCCCGCTGCTTCGAAATGATTTCATAGATCCCGTCCGGTACAACCTCCACGCCGGCCACCAACTGGTCCTTATCAATATGATTCCGCGCCAGGGTCATCGCACAAACTTTAAAAGATGCTTTGTGCTCCGCGATGAGTTTTTGAACCGTTGGCTCTTGCGCCGAGCGGTCTTTGACGGCCAGGTCCAGGCCCTGTCCGTAAATCACCACTTCGAGTTTTGCATCCGGATTAGCGCCGGTGATAAGTCCGATTTCGCGGACAATGGCCTGTTGATTTACGGTATCCCTGCTGGACATGTCAAAAACGACCCTGTAATCTTTTGTCTGCGCCTGAATAAAACCGGTCATCAGCAGCAGCATGCTGATGCAAAAGAGGTGCTTTTTCATAACATAAGTTTGAAGGTTAACAATGAATGGTGTCGGGAACTTCTTTCTGGATCAAAGGTAAAGGAGATTAGCAGGCCTGCGACTCCTTTTATTCTCTTCAGCAGATCCGGCCTGACAGAACGGTGTTCATTTCCGGACGATTATCTGTATCACACCCGAACATTTCTCAGGAATTGACCCTGCTCAAATAACTGACAATCAATTTCTTAATTAAGTGGCATATTTCTTAGTGCGTAGTTAGGGAAAATCACAAAAGAGAATGTTTAGAAATTATCTCAAAACTGCCTGGCGGAATCTGTTAAAGAATAAAACTTTTTCCGCTATAAATATACTGGGGCTTTCTATTGGCATAGCTGCGTTTTTGCTTATAATAAATTATATCCGTTTCGAATACAGCTTCGACGATTTCAATATAAACAAAGGCCGGATTTATCGCGTGCCGATGATTATTAGTGAAAAAGGAGGCAAGCCGCAAACTTTTGCATTCACTTATCCGGCCCTGGCGCCGGCTATGAAAAAAGACTTCCCGGAAGTGGAAGAAGTTGTGCGCCTAAGAAGAAGATCGGGTGTCGTACGGCACGATGATAAAAAAGTGGTTGAAAACGACATGATCTACTATGCTGACGCGGCTTTTTTCAGGGTTTTTTCGTTTCCTTTCGAAAAAGGCTCTGCCGCAACTGCCTTCACACAACTAAATGATGCGGTTATTACGCGCTCAACAGCAGAAAAATATTTTGGCAAGGAAAACCCGCTGGGTAAAACATTGCTTTATGACAATGAAGATTACGTTGTGACCGCCGTGCTGAAAGACATTCCCGCAAATTCGCATTTACAATTTAATATTCTGCTCAATTACAATAAATACATTCAGATCACAAACGGCGCCGCAAATACGAGCTGGGGCTGGAGCGATTTTTACACCTATCTTTTATTAAAACCCGGCGCAACCGCAAAAAACCTGCAGTCAAAGATGCCTGACTTTGCCCGGCGTTATATGGGCGATGAAATGAAAAAGAATGGCTATACCGTTTCTTTCCAACTACAGCCTTTAAAAGATATTCATGCGCGGTCTGATTATGATTATGAAATGAGCGGCAACGGTAATCTCTACTATCTAAAATACCTTGGCATTGCCGCATTGTTCATTTTGCTGATAGCGCTTATCAATTATATAAATCTTTCCACTGCACATTCATTAGAACGCTCGAAAGAAGTGGGCGTGCGTAAGGTTATCGGTGCTACCAGGTCCCGGCTGGTAAGGCAGTTTCTTGCTGAAACCATGTTAATGAATTTGATTGGCGTTATCACAGGTTTCCTGCTTTTCGAGTTAGCGCTTCCACAATTTTCGCGACTTATCAATCAGAATGTAAACGATCTTCAAACCAACAACTGGCAATTTTGGGTAACCATTTTTTCAATTTTTGGTACTGCCTCTTTGCTGGCAGGCTTTTATCCTGCCTTCGTCCTGTCATCATTCCAGCCGATGCAAACATTGAAATCCATCGGAGGTTTCACCGGGATAAGAAAGGGCAGGGGGCTTTTCAGGCAATCACTCGTGGTATTGCAATTTGCAGCCGCTATCATATTAATTGGCGGCGCCATGGGCTTTTACCGCCAGTTGCAGTTTATGAGTAACGGAAACCTCGGTATCAATATCAACCAGATCCTCGTATTACAACAAACAGTAAACCTCGACAGCAGCAGGATAAGCGCCGTGGAAGCCGCTATAAATGACCTGCAAAAAATACCCGGTGTTGAAGCTGTAACGGCTTCAACTGATGTACCCGGAAATGAAGTCGGAAGTACATCCGGCTTCAGGCGGATCAATTCAAACGACGATAAGCGGTGCCGTACCTTTGGCATTGATGAAAACTTTATTCCGCATTTTGGATTAGCCATTTTGGCAGGAAGGAATTTTGATAAAGATATACCTGCCGGCGTTGACACAACACAGCCCGTAAATATCATTGTTAATGAAACCGCCGCCAAAACACTCGGTTTTAATAAGCCGGCAGAAGCAATCAATCAACTGGTAAAAGGCGCAGGACTTACATGCAAAATAGTGGGGGTGATGAATGACTATCACCAGCAATCGTTACAATATAATTTCGACCCGATCATATACTATCCTGAGCAGCATATTAATATGACTAATTTTTCTTTAAAGCTGCATACAAACAATCTTAAACAGGTCCTGGACCAGGCGAAAAATGCATGGAATGCCGTATTTCCGCAAAGCCCGCTGCAGTTTTTCTTCCTGGACGAATATTTTAACCGGCAGTATAAGGCTGATAAATTATTCTCAACTGTACTTTGGTGGTTCACCCTGCTTGCCGTTATTATAGCAAGCCTCGGACTATTCGGTCTTTCTCTTTATACGGTTACAAAAAGAACAAGGGAAATAAGCACGAGAAAAGTGTTGGGAGCAACTGTTTTTCAGATTATCGAGCTCGTCACAAAAGATTACGTCAAACTTATCCTGTATGCGGGTGTGGCAGCAATTCCCGTTGCCTACCTTTTATTGCAGAACTGGCTAAATGATTATGCGTTTCACATCGATATCGGTTTGGGGTTTTTCCTTTTCCCGTTGTTGCTGATCATTGTAATCGCATTGGCGACAGTAAGCTTCCAGGCAATAAAAGCAGCAACCGCCAATCCGGTGAAGAGCCTGCGGTCGGAATAATTGTCTGAATGGGGATTTTGTGTACCGTACATCCATAAGCTGGACTACATTTTTAATGGCAGCGCTGGCAATTGTAGTAATAGCCATACTCACTATGAGCTTCCAGGCAATGAAAGCAGCCGTCGCAAACCCCGTAAAGAGCCTGCGGACGGATGGATGAGCAGGGGCCGGCATATATTTTTGCTGCTAAATCCGAATACCAAAATATTAAACAGGTATATAACCGGTACATAACACGGGGTTGCTATAGAAAAGAAATATTGTTTTGTTAAGCAATAGTTAAGAAAATTATTGCTTAAACGGATTTGCGTTTCCAAAAAAATATACAGAATCCATTTATCCCGGCCGCCGAAAATGCCCGCCGGCACTGACTTCCATAAAAAACAGAAAAATCACTTTTCCCGGACTATATACAAAACCGGGTAGAAAAAAAAAATTTCCGCAGTTTTTATTTTTTTTCTCATTCTCTATATTTGCGCCTGCACCGCTAACCTTCATGTGTTTTCTTCAAAATATTTTTTATGTCAGCACGTGCAATCAAACTAACTCCGGTTCTGCTTTCGTTCCTGTTCTCCGGAATCGTTTCAACCGCCTTCTGCAGAAACGGCGGACAGCCACTCATCCTTTACACGCCCTACACTAAAATTTTTGTTCCTCCCGGCGGCTCCGTCAATTTTCCGGTAGATGTGATCAACAAAACCGCGTCGGAGAAAACAGCCGGCATCCTGGTAAGGGGATTACCCCGGGGTTGGGCAGGTGAATTGAAATCCGGCAGTCTGACTATCGGCCAGATTGCTGTACTGCCCGGGGAAAAGAAAAGTTTTTCTCTGCAGGTTCAGGTTCCGCTGCGGGTCAACAAAGGCAGCTATCACTTCAGGATATCGGCCGGAGAACTGGCTGTACTGCCGCTGACCGTCACGGTATCCGAGCAGGGCACTTTCAAAACGGAATTCAGCACGGGTCAGGCCAATATGGAAGGAGCCGCGAATACAACATTCACTTTCGCCGCGAAACTGAAAAACAGTACGGAAGGAAAACAGTTATACGGTTTGCGCGCCATCGCCCCTCCCGGATGGGATGTATCGTTCAAAGCCAATTATAAACAGGTGGCTTCGGTTGACGTGGATGCAAATCATGTTCAGGATATCAGTATCAGCATGGATCCGCCCGACGAGACCGCTGCCGGAACCTACCGGATACCGGTCATTGCGTCTACGGATGCCAGCTCATCCACGCTGAATCTGGAAGTGCATATCACCGGTTCATACGGCATGGAGCTGACCACACCCAAGGGACTGGTCAGCACTTCCATCACAGCGGGAGACAGCAAAAAACTGCCATTCCTCGTAAAGAATACCGGCTCGGCGGAACTCAACAACATCAGTCTCCGCTCTGCAGCGCCTATCAACTGGACCGTCAGCTTTGATCCCGAAAAAATTGAAAAACTTGCACCCGGAGAAACGGCACAGGTGATGGCCGAAATCAAGGCCGACAAAAATGCCATTGCCGGCGACTACATAACGAACCTCGAAGCGTACGCACCCGCGGTTACCTCCAAATCAGCTTTCCGGGTTTCGGTAAAAACCCCTTTGCTCTGGAGCTGGTCGGGCCTGCTCATCATATTTGGCTCCTTCGGCAGTGTATACTATTTGTTTAAGAAGTACGGAAGGAGGTAAAGAATGAACGGGAACATCATAGAACTTTCCGGCCTGACAAAAACCTACGGAACCCTGACCGCTGTCGATCATCTGAATCTCCGCATCAAAAAAGGTGAGGTATTCGGGTTGCTCGGTCCCAACGGAGCAGGCAAATCAACCACCATCATGATGATGCTGGGCCTCACGGAGCCGGACTCGGGGTCCGTGGAAGTCTGCGGCTTCGATGCCGTTACGAATCAGATCGAAGTGAAGCGGAAAGTCGGCTACCTGCCGGACGAAGTGGGTTTTTACGAAAATCGCAGCGGATTTGAGAACCTCCTGTACACGGCGCAGCTGAACCGGATCCCTCTGATAACGGCAAGGGAACGTGCAAGGCAGTTGCTGAAACAGGTCGGACTCGAAAAGGAGGGCCATAAAAACGCCGGCACTTATTCCCGCGGCATGCGGCAGCGGCTGGGTCTGGCAGACGTCCTGATAAAAAATCCGGAAGTCATCATCCTGGATGAACCCACGCTTGGTATTGATCCGAGAGGTGTGCGCGAATTCCTGCTGCTGATCGTGCAGCTGAGCAGGAGAGAAGGGATCACCGTTTTACTTTCCTCCCATCATCTGCATCAGGTACAGCAGATTTGTGACCGGGTGGGCATTTTCGTTGCCGGTAAATTACTTGCAGAAGGAGATATGGCCACATTATCAGAAAAACTTTTCACCGGCGAACCCTTTGTGATCGAAGCCGGAGTGAATATGGTGCAAATACAGGCGGGAGAATCCGGAAACGGGATTATATCCGGCAGCAGGTTGCAGGAAGCATTACAACAGGTCGCCGGCGTCAGCTCCATTCAGTTTACCAACGGAATTTTCCGGTTAGGAAGTTCTGTCGACGCAACCGCTGCCATTGCCAGGACGGTGGTGGAATCCGGATTTGATCTTATCTATCTTCAAAAAAAAGAATACGGGCTCGACGATATTTATAACCGTTATTTTGAAAGAAGCGAAGAACATGAACAAATTGCTCAACAGCATCCGGTTGCTGAAAGACCGTAGGGTTTTGATAAACTCCGCCGCATTTTCCGGCTACCTGCGCGGGTTGTCAGCAAAGGAAGAAGCGGCTCCGCATCCCTTTCGCGTAATGGTGAGCAAGGAAATGTCGGATCATGTGCGCAGCTGGCGCTTCATCATATTGCTGGCGCTGATCCTGCTCACCTGTTTCAGTTCCCTGTATACATCCCTCAGCAGCATTGGAACGGCCGTGAAAGCCAATGATCCAAACGGCTCCTTTTTCTTTCTGAAATTGTTTACGCTGTCCGACGGCACACTGCCTTCCTTTACTGTTTTCATCGGATTCCTGGGGCCCCTGCTCGGAATCAGCATGGGTTTTGATGCCGTGAATGCTGAGTTAAACGGGGGAACCCTTACCCGCATTCTGGCACAACCCATTCACCGCGATTATCTGCTGAATGCAAAATTTACGGCGGCATTGATGTTAATCGGTACCCTCTTCTTTTGCCTCAGCTTCCTGGTGACAGGACTGGGGCTCATCATCATTGGCGTCCCGCCGACCGCCGATGAGTTTCTCCGGATTATTTTCTTTACGATACTCAACATTCTGTATGTGGCATTCTGGCTGAACCTGTCCATTCTTTTTTCCGTGCGCTTTCGCCAGGCGGCAACATCTGCACTTACTTCTATTGCAGTCTGGTTATTCTTCACCGTTTTTTATCAGATTATCATCAATTTAATTGGGAGCATGCTGATCTCTCCGGACGCTTCGCCCTATGAGAAATTCAATTACCAGGAACTGATCCGGAACCTGCTGACCTTTTCACCCAGCCGTCTGTACAGCGATGCCAGCACCACACTGCTCCTGCCATCGGTGCGCAGCCTGGGGCCTCTCACGCTGGAGAAGGTGGTGGGAACTATTCCGGGGCCGCTACCTGCGGGGCAAAGCCTTTTGCTTGTATGGCCGCAACTGACGGGGCTTATCGCCGCTACGGTTTTGTGTTTTGCCCTGTCTTATTATTCCTTTATGAAAAAAGAGATCCGGTCCCACTGAGTATTCAATCTGCATTTCCGGACGAGTCAGGATGTACCAAAACCGGACAGCTCCTGTATCGGAAATGATCTTTTTTGATGGCTCGCCTATAATTATCCCCTTGTAACTCAGCCTGATGCATCTTTGGCATTTTATTGGCCGCCTTCCAGGTACCGCCCTGTCTTTCGCGAAATTGACCCCGCAATAAATAACAATAAAGCAAGATCAGGCACCGGTAAATTACATGTCATTAATCATCTTCTATGCTTAAAAATTATCTCAAAACCGCCTGGCGAAATATCAGAAAGAACAAA
>Ga0207707_10001950_pt1 | contig 18782 bp, 17 predicted proteins | sample KBSC83BmetaG_FD_184336 | JGI IMG/M metagenome (GOLD analysis project Ga0207707, IMG submission 184336) | Corn rhizosphere microbial communities from Kellogg Biological Station, Michigan, USA - KBS C8-3B metaG (SPAdes) (version 2) | ecosystem: Host-associated > Plants > Roots > Rhizosphere ...
TCTGCTCTAACGCGTCCTTAGAGGCGCGCCGCGATGAAGCGCTGCAGGCGGTCGAGACCGCGTTCCAGTTCCTTCATCGAAGTCGCATAGGAGATGCGGATGTGCTCATTGGTGCCGAAAGCTTCGCCTGGAACCACCGCGACGAATTCTTCGGCCAGCAGCTTCTCCGAAAACTGCAACGAATTGGTGATGCCGTTCGTGTAAGCGGCACTGACATTGGGATACGCGTAAAACGCCCCCTTCGGCATTTGCGCAGTGACACCCGGCATGGCGCGCAGGCGGCCGATCACGTAATCGCGCCGCTTCTTATATTCGGCGAGCATGATGCCCACCGATTCCTGCGGGCCGCGCAACGCTTCGATTGCACCCTTCTGTGCGAACGACGTCGGGTTCGAAGTCGCATGGCTTTGCAGCTTCGCGATCCCGCCTACCACCGGCGCCGGCCCCAGTACGAAGCCAATGCGCCAGCCGGTCATCGCGTAAGTTTTCGATAGCGATCCGGCCACCAGCACCGTGTCCTTCACGCCCGGAATCGCCGCCAGCGAATGCGGCTCGCCATCATATAGGAAGCGGTGATAGCACTCGTCCGTCATCACCCAGATCCCGCGAGCCTTCGCCGCCGCAATGATGCGCTCCATCTCGCCGCGATCGAAAATCGCGCCGCTGGGATTCGACGGCGAGTTGAGGATGATCATCTTGGTCTTGGGCGTGATGGCGCGCTCCACCATGGCGGCGGTCAGCGAGAAGCCTTCCTGCTCATTAGTGTCGACGAACACGCACTTGCCGCCCGCGTAGTTCACCACGTCTTTATAGGTAACCCAATACGGCACCGGGATGATCACTTCATCGCCCGGATCGACCAGCGCCTGCGTCAAATTGAAAATCGCGTGCTTGCCGCCGACGGTGACGATGCACTCCTTCGAGTTGTAGGAAGTGCCGTAATCGGACTTGTGGCTATCGCAAATCGTCTGCTTCAACTCTTCAGTACCGCCGGTATTGGTGTACTTGGTGAAGTTCTTCTCGATGGCCTCGATGGCGGCGCGCTTGATGTTTTCCGGCGTCGGAAAGTCCGGCTCACCGGCTCCGAAGTCGACGACATCGTTGCCTTCGCGGCGCAAGCGGTCCGCGTCGGCGGCCACTTTCATGGTGGACGACGCGCTGATAAGCGAAATTCTGTCGGCTAGTGCTTGGGTTGTTGGCATGGGTTGTCCTGCTCCTTCTAATATCTCATTTGGCGACGCGGCTCTTCAGGCGCTCTTCGATCAGCGGAGGCACCAAGCCGGAAACGTTGCCGCCCAGCGACGCCACCTCTTTCACCAGTTGCGAACTGACAAAAGAGTAGGCCTCTGCCGCCATCAGAAAGACCGTCTCGACGCCCGGACTCAGCAGCCGGTTCATGTGCGCGATCTGCAATTCGTATTCGTAATCCGAAATCGCGCGAATGCCGCGCAAAATAAAATTCGCACCGCGCGCCGCCACGTAGTCCACCAGCAGCCCGTGAAAGCTGCCGACCTCGACGTTGGCATACGGCTTCACCACTTCCGTAAGCATCTCGACGCGCTCGGCGACGGTGAACAGGCTCTGCTTGCGCTGGTTCTGCAGCACCGCGACGATCAAGCGGTCAGCCAACTTGCTACCACGCGAAATCAAGTCCAGGTGCCCGTTAGTGATTGGATCGAACGAGCCCGGATAGATGGCGACGATTCTTGATGGCGGCAGCGCGGCCACACGCTCTCCTTCTGATAGTGGGATTTAACTTTGATTCTAGCAAAGCGCCGCCGCCCAGGGACTTGCGCGCAGCCCTTCGCGGGAGGAAAATAATCGCCAGCTTTGGTGTCTATTTAATGACACAGCTTTGTGGGGGTAAATATGAAACATTTGTGGCCGAACTTCGTCGTATTTTCACTTTTGTGGCCGGTATGCGCACAGAGTCAGGAAAGGCCGAATACGATTGTTGTGGGACAGCCCGCGCCTCCCGCAGTGGACAATCTGCCCATAAAAAGGGTGGTGCTTTACAAGAACGGTGTGGGTTATTTCGAGCATACGGGTCCCGTTCGCGACCAGCAGGACGTGACGATATCTTTCACTTCCGGTCAGTTAAACGACGTGCTGAAATCTCTCACGGTTTTGGACTTGAACGGCGGACGCATCACCGGCGTGGGTTACGGTTCGGCCTCGCCCGTCGACCGGCAACTCGGCGATCTGCGCCTCCCAGTAGGCGAAAGGACTTCTCTCAGTGAGTTCCTGGGCGCGTTGCGCGGCGCACGTATCGAAGTGCGCAGCGGGCCGACTGTCATCACCGGCAGACTGCTCAGCATCGAACGAAAAACCCGGACCGGAGGTGGCACCACTCTCGAGGTCGACTATCTCGCGCTCATCACCGACAGCGGAGAAGTGAAGACCACGGAATTGACGCCCGCATTCTCCGTTCGCCTCCTCGAACGTGGGCTGCCGGGGAAAGTGGACCGCTACTTAAATGTAATCGCCTCCGGCCGCGAAGCCGACGTGCGGCGCATGGTGATTTCCACCGACGGAACCGGGGCCCGTTCGCTGTTTGTCAGCTACATCAGCGAGGTGCCCGTGTGGAAAGCGACCTATCGAATCGTACTCAACCCCAAGACCGGCAAGCTGCCACTGCTGCAAGGCTGGGCGATTGTCGATAACACGGTTGGGCAGGATTGGGACAACGTTCAACTCTCGCTAGTAGCCGGCGCGCCTCAATCTTTCATTCAAAATCTCTCACAGCCGTATTATTCGCGGCGACCGATTGTGCCGTTGCCGCAAAGCGTGACCATGAGTCCGCAGACGTTCGAAGCTACGCTGTTACCCGGCGGAGCCGTCCTCAGCGGAACGGTCACTGATGCTTCAGGGGCAGTTATCGCGAACGCCAGCGTAAAAGTCTACGACATTGGCGGAGCGTTGGCGGCCGAAACCACCTCGGATGCGCGGGGCTATTACGAGTTCGCCTCAGTGCCCCCGGGGCCAGTCCGCCTTCAGATCGCGTTTCTGGGATTCAACACAACCGTTGTGAATGGCATCCTTGCTTCGAGCGAAAGACCCACTAAACACGACGCAACCCTACAGGTAGGAAGCCAAGCTCAGCAGGTAACCGTCAATGCCCAAGCGTCACAACTTCAAACCAGCAGCAGTTCAGTGGGGTTCTCCGCACGCAATGCCGGCAGCGGGCGGAATTTAGGGAACACCAGTGAGTTGCCATTGAGCACGCGAAACTTCAGCAATATTCAACGGCGTCCAGGAGTGGCACCACCACTTGATCCCGCGGACATCGACGCCGCCCGCGCTAATACCGAGTCATCCGCACAGGCCCAGGAATTAGGAGACCTCTTCGAATACAAGCTAAAGCAACCGATCACCATTGCCAAAAACCGGTCCGCCCTAGTCCCCATCGTTCAATCGTCGATTAACGCTGAAAAAGTTTCCGTCTGGAACGAGCGCGCCGGATTGCCGCGTCCGCAGCGGGCTCTGTGGCTCACCAACTCCAGCGGACTCACCCTCGACGGCGGCAGCTTCAGCGTCCTCGAAGAGAATACCTTTGCCGGCGAGGGCATTTTCGATCCCATTCGGCCCGATGAGAAGCGTTTAGTTTCCTACGCCACGGATCTGGCTCTCAATGTCAGTTCCCGCAATACCAATGAAGCGCAGCGCATCTCTAAGGTCCTAATCCAAGGCGGCGTGATGACCCACGAAAGCGAAATGCGGGAGAAGAAGACCTACACCTTCCGCAATGAAGACAGCACGCCGAGAACCGTGATCGTGGAGCACCCAGTCCGTCCCGGCTACCAACTTCGCAGCGAGAACCGCCCCGCCGAAACATCCGCGGGCTGGATGCGGTTCCGCTTGCAAGTGGAACCTAAGCAAACCGCGGCCCTGGTGGTGGAAGAAGCGCGTCCCCTGCGGACCACCTACACACTCACGGATCTCACCGCCAACCAAATCGCTCTGTTTGTCAGCCAAAAGTCGATCAACACAACCATCGAAGCTGCGCTCGGCAAGATCCTGGCGCAACAGAAGGTCATCAGCGATCTGGATGAGCAGAAGGAAGCCCACGAAGCTCAAACCATGAAGATCTTCGACGATCAGCAGCGCCTGCGCGAGAACATGAAGGCGCTTAAGGGAAGCGCCGACGAAAAAGCCCTATTGCAGCGCTACACCAAACAACTCAACGACCAGGAAGATCGCTTGGAGGTACTGCAAAAGGAGAGCGAAAAAATCGAGTCCCAGCACGAACAAGCTGAAGCTGCGCTCGACAAAATGATTAAGGACCTCTCCTTCGACGTCACGCTATGATATGCTGCCGCAAGATGAAAGCGATCATAGCGATCTCCATTTTCAGCGCCGCCGCCGCGATATCGTTCGGACAAACCAGCTCTCCCCTGCCTGCCGATATCAACGCCACCACGCTGACGCGCCTGCCTCCAGTCCAGCGCCAGGATCTGGACGCCGACGGCCAGAAGATTTTCGACTCGCTCGCGGGGCCCAACAACAAGGGCCCCCTGCGCGGGATTCTCGGTTTAGGAATTTACGATCCCAAACTAGCCGAAGCGCTCCACCTCCTACACGACTCCGTCACCAAGTACGGCACCCTCGGCAACCGCGTCGACGAACTGGCCATCCTGGTAGCCACGCGTGAAGAGCAAATGTCGCTAAACGAATGGTACGGCCACGAAGCCGCCGCGCTGAAAGCAGGATTAGATCAGTCCATCATCGACGTAGTGAAGTTCGGCAAAGAGCCCACCGGTCTTGACGCGAAAGACGCGCTTGTAATCCGCTTCGGACGCGAATGGTTTCGTGATCACCGCGTGAGCCCTGATACCTTCGCGAAAACGGTGGAAGCATTCGGACAGCGCGGGACCGTCGAGCTGATCGGCGTAATGGGCGATTACGCCATGGTCGGAATGATGTTACAAGCAGTCGACCAACAACTCCCCGGCCGCCCAGCGCTGCCGCCTCTCAAAACGGCGAAATAGGCTTACGCCACCCGATCCATCGCCAAAAACTCCTGGATATGCGGGTGCTCCGATTTCTCCAGATCCACCACCGGCCCAAAATAAATCGCCTTGCCCTCGTGCAGCACCACCACCGTATCCGCCACCTTGCGCATCAATTCCAAGTCGTGCGTAACCACCACCCCCGTCAACTTCAATTGCCGCTTCAGCCGCAGCATTAAGTTGCCGACGTGATCGCTCATAATCGGGTCCACCATCGTAGTCGGCTCGTCGTAGAGAATACACTCCGGCTGCGCCGCCAGCGCTCGCGCGATCGCCACCGCCCGCCGGTGCCCCGTCGACAGTTCCCCCGGGTAAATGTCGCGGACCTCCAGCAAGTCCACCATGCTGAGTAACCCATTCACCACATCCTCTTTATTGTGCGGCGTGTAATCATCGCGCAACTCCAGCGAAAACAGAATGTTCTCACCCACCGTCAGCGAATCGAACAGCGCCCCGGATTGAAACACCATGGTCACTTTCTTGCGAATCGCCCGCAGCTCAGCCTCGGTGAAATCGGTAATGTCCTGGTAGGAAACAATCACTCGCCCGGAATCCGGCTTCAAGAAGCCCATGATGTGCCCTAGGCTCACGGACTTACCCACACCACTCCTTCCAATGATCGCCAGGGTCTGCCCGGCGTCCACATGAAAATTGACATCGACTAAAACCGGGTAATCGAACGTCTTATATACGTTGCGGAATTCAATATAGTGCTCGCTCATCGGAGGCCCCACTCGACTGGTGTGTTCACGTTTTGGAGCTGCGTGGTCTCCGCAACCGGGAGCGATTCAGCCTCAAGGACTTTGATTAAATCATGCATTTTAAAGCGTTTATGCTCGATAGCAGATGCGACGGCGCCCTCGGCGCGGCGGTGATAAACAGCGCACAACGGGTGCAACCCGGAGTCGGTCTGCGGCACCAGGCAGGCGCTTCCCGACTGCCGTGCGGCGTCGAGCAGCTCGCGCAGGAACTCGGCGGTGAGCCCCGGCATATCGCAGGCGACGAGAAGATTCCAGTCCGCACGGCCGATCTTCAAGGCAGTGTACAGACCTCCTATGGGTCCACAGTCTTCAATCAGATCCGCTGCCACCGGCAGCCCCAGATGCGCGTAGCGCTCAGGAGCGCCAATCAATGTGACGCAGCCAGCCGCGGCGCGAACCCGTTGGGCAGTCCGCTCGACCAGCACCGACCCCTCGATGGGCAGCAGCGCCTTGTCGCGTCCCATGCGCGAGCTGCGGCCGCCGGTGAGGACGAATCCCGCGCTGGTCTCCATGAGAAGATAGTACCAATGCGCCGCCGCGAAAACAGAGGCCCTTTTTCATCAAACAAAAAGGTGTATATTTGTTGTTTAGCGATAGCTATGCTGGCCGCCTCCCCCATGCGCGCAGCGGACGCCTCTGCACCGTCGTCTCTATTGACGCCGCGAGCGGACACAGGAAAGGTGTCTGTGGTGCGCGTCGACCGCCGCACCGGCAAACTTGTCCGCACCATCTCCGGCGGTGAATTCACTCACAAATTGACTCCCGTAGCGCCTCCGCCCGCCGAGATTCAGGAACTGGTGGAAAAGAGCGCCCGCGCGCATAACATTGATCCGCTGCTGGTGCAGTCCGTGATCCAGGTGGAAAGCAATTACAATCACTTCGCGGTCTCGCCGAAAGGCGCCGAGGGTCTGATGCAGTTGATGCCAGGCACCGCGCGCATGCTGGGCGTGAGTAATAGTTTCGACCCCGCGGAGAACATTGAAGCGGGTGTAAAATACCTGCGGTATCTGCAAAACGTTTATCAGGACGATCGCTTGGCGCTGGCGGCCTATAACGCCGGTCCGAAAGCCGTGGATAAGTACAAAGGAACGCCGCCTTTTCCGGAGACTCAGGATTACGTGAACCAAGTGGGCCAGCGCTACCAGAGGGCCAAGCAAGACGAGGCCATGAAAAACGCGGCCCAGCCGTCCGCACCCGCACCAGTGGAAGAAATACAAGCACCGGCGGAAGAACCCCACCTCAGTGTGGAGCGAATCATCGATTTAAGTAATGCCAGACCGGTTCCCAAAACCGCGCAAGAATAGTTCAGGAATTCGCAGGGCGGCCTTCGCCTCCAGCGTTTTCCTGCTAGTAGGCGTGTGTTCTGCGGCCGCCGCGCCCGATTCCGCCAAAGTAACCGCGGTTCGTTTTTGGTCGCTAGGCGATGTAACTCGTATCGCCATCGAAGTTTCCTCGGACTTCACCTTTAAATACAGCCAGCTCTCCAACCCGGAACGCATGTTCTTCGACATCCATGGGGCGCGCCCGCAGATGATCAGCAAGGGCATCCACACCATCGCGGTGGGCGACCCGCTGGTCCAACAGATTCGTGTGGCCGAAACCCAACCGGAAGTCACGCGCATCGTGATCGATCTGCTCCAGGCGGCGTCTGTTACTACCTCGCAGCTTTCGAATCCCAACCGGCTAGTGCTGGAACTGCGATCTAAAGACCGGCCGCTGCCGCCGGCGCAAACCAGCGTTACCGGCGGCAAGGACCTGACGGCGCCGGCGGATCGCGAAGAATCCACTGCTTCTTCCGTCGCCTCCAAGCCCGAGCCCCGTAAGTTCGAGCCTCCACCCGTGCAAGCGAAGCCGGCAGCGAAAGTAGCCCCGTTGGTACCTGAAGTCGAAGCTCCCACGAAAATCGCCGCGCTATCGAAGCCAGCACGTTTGCCTGCACTGCCCTCTTCGATGCCACATGAACTGCCTCCGCCGCCCGAGGCCCTTCTCAGTAGCCGGCCGGTGCCAGTCGTCACGACTGTTGCACTCAAGGAATCGTCTCCTCTCAAAGTGCCCGCGCCCGCGAAACGGGGCGACCGCTCGCTGACGCGTGCCCTGGGTTTGAAGCTGGATCGCGTGGTGCTCGACGCCGGACACGGCGGAAATGACGTCGGCACGCATGGGCCTTCCGGATATCTCGAGAAAGATCTGACGCTCGACGTGGCGCAGCGCCTGGGAGCGTTGATCGAAGAACGCATGGGGAGCGAAGTAGTTTATACCCGCTCCGACGATACCTACGTGGGGCTGGAAGAACGCACCCACATCGCCAACCAGCACGAAGCAGATCTGTTCTTGTCGATCCACGCCAACTCCTCGCCCTATCGAGCGGCCGCCGGCGTCGAAACCTACGTACTAAACTTCACCACCTCAAAGACGGCTCTCGAACTAGCCGCGAGGGAAAACGCGACGTCCGAACGATCCATCCATGAACTGCACGAGCTACTCGAAAAAATCGCGCTGAAAGATAAGATCGACGAGTCCCGCGAGTTCGCCGCCAAGCTGCAGACCTCGCTATCCGTGGTTTCGAGGAACAGCACCCAGACAGCCAAAAATCGCGGCGTGAAAACGGCGCCGTTCGTAGTTTTGATCGGCGCAGCCATGCCCAGCGTCCTGGCCGAGATCGGCTTCCTAACCAACTCCTCCGAGGAAGCCCTACTGCGCAAACCCGAACACCGCCAGAAAATCGCCGAAGCTCTTTATAAAGGAATCGCCGCCTACGCCGACACCCTAAGCCGCGTAGACGTAGCCAAAAAATAGGGACGGAGCCTGATTTCGCCCATGCCCCGTCAACAAATCAGGCTCCGTCCCTATTTTTTCCCACGCACCAGCTTAGCCACCTTCGCGAACTTTGCAGCTAAGCGGAACGTAGGCGAGTGAATGATCTTCTCCAACGTCTGGTTGAACTTCATCTCCCGCTGATACAAGAACCGAATATAGTGATCGCGCCGAGCGAACAGCCCTTCCAGTTCGCGAACATCCCCGTCCGTCAGCGTGCGTCCCGCCTGCAGATGCGCCGGCATCGGCCGCTGATAGTAAAACGTAGCGTGCGAAGGCGCCGCCCCCGCCGTCGGCGGCTCTTTAGTGTAGAAATACACCGCGATAGACCGGCGCGAAGTGTCTTTCTCCACCGGCATCTGAATCTTGCGGAAGCCATGCCAGGAAGCCTCGGTGGTCTCGAAAATCACCGCGCGATTCGCTAGGGGAACCACCGTCTCGCACTCGGCTTCGAAAGGATCGCGCAACAATTCCAGGCATCCGCCCCAGCCTTGTTCCCACTCCGGATTCAGAAACACGATCAGATTCAGCCGCCGGTGCGTATGCGTGGTCGGATGAAAATTGAAATCGACATGCGTGTCGAGCTCCTGCCCCTGCAAATTCTCATGCGTTCCACCGCCCACGTATTCGGGATCGTACAGCAGATTGGGAATGCTGGTGATGCGTCCGGTAAGCGCCAGAAACTCCGGATCTTGCATGAGCTGGTCAAAGCGCGCGTACGCCGAACCAAGATCAGCGAGATTCGAAAACACCGCTTTGCCCGCCACCTCACCTGATTCGTTAAGCGCCTTCTCCCGGTTGAACTGCGGAAACCGCGCCATCAACTCCGCGCAGAAGTTCGCGTCCAAGAATGGCTCGATCACCACGTGACGGAACGGCTTGGCCTCGGCAAAATCCCGGCTGAGTTGGTCAGCGCGAGCGAGCACCCCGGGATCGAGCACAGAAGTCATTTCTGCATCCACCGCTAAGCCGGCACCGGACACTCTTCGCCCAAGTAGCCCGCGCCCCCGCAATAACTCACGTCTTGGAGTTGCATCAGGATCCCATCCGGATCCGTGAAATACAACTCGGGAGTTCCGCCGCGGGCCCCGCCGCGATCTTCCATGCGCATGGTTACGTATGACTTCAACGGCCCCACCGCCCCGCGATTGTCACCTCTGGGCTTCACGCCGAAATCGGATAGCGTCCGCAAAACTTTGTCGGGATCGAATCCCTCCATGTTCAGACACGCATGACCGATGTTGGGCGCCGAGGAGCCCGCCGCGAGCGCCAAGAACTGACCGCGCGCACCGACACCGAGCACTGGAGCCGCGCCCTGATACGCCTGGATCCGAAGCCCAAACACAGCCTGGTAGAAGTCGCGCGACCGCTGAGCATCCGCGACCATCAATGTGAAATGACTAAAGTCCCGAACGGCGATCAATCCTTTGCGGGGCGCCGACTCCGGCTTTGCCAGGCAGACGTCTCCCAGCACGCCCGCTCCACCGCAGTAGCTCGTGCCCTGGAGTTGCACCGTAATACCATCCGCATCCGTGAAGTACAGTTCCGCAGTGCCCTGGTCGCGCTTTCGCACCCACGCCTTCATCGGCGCCGTCGCGGCGGAATCCGTCCGTGTCACGCCATACTCGGCGAACGTTTTCAGAATCTGCTCGACGTTGAAGTTCTCTACCGTCATGCAGAAGTGACCAATTCCCGGTTTGGCGCCCTTGCTGAAAGCCACGAATTGCGGCCCCTGCCCGATCCGCAGAATCGTCGTCTCGCCCTGGCGCGCTTGCACCGGCAGCCCGAACAAACCCTGATAGAACTCCAGCGACCTGTGCGGATCGGCCACCGTGAGAGTCATATGGTTCAATGCCCTCACGCGGATAGACGATTTCTTCGCCTGCCCCGTCAACATCGGCGACGCCGCTAAAATACCAAACGAACCCAAGAGACCGCGTCGCGTGACGTCCATGCTAATCGTCGTTGCGCCGGAAATCGCACTGGCAGCAATCGCTGCAGCGCTTGCATTTTTCGCAAAGGTGATTGGCACAAGTGTCTTTGGTGCAGTAGACACAAATGTCGGTGGAGGGTTCGCTACAAATGTTGCACTGGAAAGTGAGGATCTCAGCCATGGTTCAGGTTCTCATTTCGCGGGTTGCGCGGCGGCGGGAGGTTTGGGCGCGGCCGGTGCCGGCCGGGCGGCAGGCTGGCGCGTCAGCGTACCGCGGCAGCGCTGCGCTTCGGCGTCCACAATCTGAAATTCTTGTTCTTTGATCTTCGCCAGATCGGTTACGTATTGCCGGAGCTGATCGCGATTGGCGGAGTTGGCCGACACCACGCTCACCAACAGATCGCCCACGGCGGGATTCTGGTAGCGGCGAACGCCATCCACCAGCGAATTGACTTGGGATTCGACAGCCTGCATGCGGAACAGTGTTTCGAGAGCCAGCGTCAACTTTTCCGGCTGTTTTCGCAGGGACTGCGCGGCTCCCAGCAGGTACCCGACTTCGTTGCGCGCATTGCGCCACTGCGCGGTGTAGGCGGCGGGCGCGCCCTTGGCTTCCCATTGCTGGGGCGTTAGTTGGTCGAGAATCGGCGTCAAGCGCTGGGTCTGTTCGGCCAGTGAACCGAGCGTCTGCGAAATATCCCAAGGGGCGGAAACGCCCTGGGCTTGCGCCGGCAAAGTGAACGCGATGGGAAGAAGAAGCGGCAGGATGTACTTCATACCTAACGCTAGTTTCGCACGGACCCGGCAGACCGGCTTAAATCGTTGGAGCTGGGGGTGGCGGAGGAGGAGTGGGCGGAGGGGGTGGAGGCGGAACTTTCGTCGTATCGCCGACACCGCCGGTGGTTCCGCCAGTGCCTCCAACGCCGCCGACTCCACCGGAGCCCGGCATGCGCGTCGCCATCGTCAGGGCTGCGTCCGCCATCGAGTGCAGGACGCGCCGCGCCAGATTGCCTCTGTCGAAGTTACGCGCGATGGGTTCGTTGCGATACACCCGCAGCGATTCCCCTGGATTCAGAATCTTCGAATTCCCGCGCGGCAACAAGGCGTGCTGCACTTCCACTTGCCCGTCTTCTACTTCGACTAGCGTGGTTTCGTCGTCGTCATCGACAGATATGTCGAAGGTAGTCCCGCGCACGGAGATAACCGCCGTCGGGGTCAGAACGCGATTCGGGTTAGGCACGTTGCCCAGATGTTCGATGTGAACGCGCACCCGGCCCACCAGCACGTCCAGGAAGTCCCTCCAGTTCGGGGGGTTCTTGCGGAATACCACGCGCGAGTTGGGAAATACCTCAAAAGTGCTTCCGTCTGAAACTTGTAGTAGGGCGTGGCCATCTACTCCAGTTATGATCAAATCCCGAACCTGTACCGAATCGCCCACTGACAGAGCCCACGGTTGGGTGTCCTTGACGATAGAAACCTGGCCGGTTTGGGTGATGACCTTTGCGGCGTAATTTGTTGTGCTGAAAGGAACTAACTGCGCCGAACATACTCCCGCGGCAGCCGCTACCAGGAGCGACAGTACCATCAAGCGATTTGGATGCACCACGCGCAGCATAAATACTATTCGGTCAGTGTAGCATTAAACTCCATATGCAAGTGGGGGTCCGCGCAAAGTTTCACCGAGAATTACCTCTGTAATCAGGAGTTTCGGGGCTCAACTGCCGATAGATAAAGCTACAATGGACAGGTCTGATGTATAAGATGTCCACAGCGCAGTGGCGCTTGGCCACAGTACTGCTAAGTACTTTTGTTGCTAGCCGTGCGCTGGGCCAAGCTGCGCCCTCGCCTGTTCCGCTGGCCGACTGGCGGCATATCGGCAACTTTACGGTGGAGCTCGGGTTGGCCGGGCCGTCGTCGGGTGGGGTACTACGTGTATGGTATGGGACGGGCGGAACGCTGTTCGGGCAGACGGAACCGGGCCGGATCTATCAGACGTCTGATTTGGAAAACTGGCAAAGAAGCACGGCTGGATCGCCTCCCCCTGTCACGAATGCCAAGACGCAAAGTCTTCCCGAGGTGGGGGCGCGGACGCGCGCGTTGGCTGGCGACAACACCCGGGTGTACGCGTTCGGAAACTTCGTGTATCGCTCCGACGATGGCGGCGCGCATTGGGAAAACATGACAGTCTACCGGGGTGCGTCTCTAGTGGGCGGCGGGCTGGTGGATCTGGCGATCGCACCGGGCAACAGCGATGAGATCGTGACGGCCAGCGCGGCGGGCGTGTTTCGCTCTGTCGATGGCGGCCGGTCGTGGAGCGGGCTCAACCAAGGCCTGCCGAATCTTCGCGCGACGCGGCTACTGGGTCTTCCCGCAGGCGATCAAGGTGTGCGCATCGCTTTGCTGAACGATGTGGCGGCGGATTGGCCCCCCGGCAACAAAGAGGCGTGGCTGCTGGCAAGCAATTCGGATCTGGTCAATGAAACGCAACTGCGCGCGGCGCTTTCCTCACTGCGCGGCGTCAACGTGACGGCCCTGGCCATCGCTGGCGATTTCATTTACACCGGAATGCAGAACGGCGACGTCAGTGTTTCCGCCAATCGCGGATTGAGCTGGCAGACATTTTCTTCGGCAGGCTCCGGCGCAGTAGAGCGTTTCTGGGTTGACGCGCAAGATCCGCGTGTGGCTTTGGCGGCATTGAGTTCAGCTCCCAACGACCCGTTTCGCACCAGCGCTCCGGCGCATGTGTTGCACACCATCAACGGTGGCGCGTTCTGGGATAACTTCACCGCCAACCTGCCGGATGCGGCTGCGCATGGCGTGGCGGCGGACCGCGCCAGTGGAGTGTTATATGCTGCGACGGACTCTGGCGTATTTATGGCATATGCGGACTTAAACTCGCTGGGAGCGGTGCAGAACTGGACTGCCGTGCCGGGACTTCCCGACGGTGCCGCGATGGACGTGAAGCTGGACGCACAAGCCAATCAATTATGGGCGGCGATCGACGGTTACGGCGTGTACTCGACGCTGGCTCCCCACCGTTTGCGCGATCCCAGCGTGGTGAGCGCGGCGGATATGATCGCGCGCGCCGTGGCGCCGGGTTCGCTGGTGAGTGTATTGGGCGCGCAGGTCGATGTCGTACACGCCGGAGCCGTACTGGTGCCGGTGCTGGCGGCAACCGCCAGTGAATCGCAAATCCAGATTCCGTTTGATGTGCGCGGCGATACGCTGTCGCTGGCGGCGAGCTTCGCGGGGAATGGCGTGAGACTGCCGTCGCTGCCGCTGGCCGCAACCGCGCCGGTGATCTTCGTGGCGCGCGACGGCTCACCCATGCTGCTCGACGCCGAAAAGGGCGTAATGCTGGATGCGGCGATGACGGCCCACTCCGGGACGCGCATTCAGATTCTGGCTACCGGGCTCGGGCGTGTGACACCCGCGTGGCCTACGGGAGTTCCCGCGCCGCTCGAAAATGCCCCGCGCGTGGCGGGCAATGTCGCGGTTTATCTGGACCGCGCACCGGTGGAAGTGACGCGCGCCGAACTCGCGCCGGGATATGTGGGCTTCTATCTGATCGAAATCACCGTGCCGAAGATCAGCAATTACGGACCCGCAGAGTTATACGTCGACGTGGACGGCAATTCGAGCAACCGTGTCCGCGTGTATATTGAACCGTAATGCGGCGACAAATCATCATCTTGTTGCTGCTGGCCGCAGGGAGCGCGGTGGCGCAAGACAAAAAGGAAGACGCCAAAGTCGCACCCTATTTCCCGACACCGCAGACCATTGTCGATAAGATGCTGCAGTTGGGTGAGCTGAAGGCCGGCGAAAAAATGTACGACCTGGGCTCGGGCGACGGCCGCATCGTCATCATGGCCGCGCGGAAATACAAGGCCGATGCCACCGGCGTGGAACTGGACGACGCCCTCTTTAAACAAAGCATGCAGCGCATCAAGACCCTGGGCCTGGGGTCGCTCGCGCGCATCGTCCATGGCGACTTGATGCAGCAGGATTACTCGTCCTATGATCTGTTGACGATTTATCTTTTGCCTGTGGCCATCGAAAAAGTGACTCCGCTTTTCGAAAAGCAGCTCAAGAAGGGCGCCCGCATTGTGGCGCACGACTTCGAGTTTCCGAAGTGGACTCCGGCCAAGATCCTGGACATCGACGACGATGGCGAAGGGCGCAGCCACCGTCTGTATCTCTACCGGCGGTAACTCATGGTTCCCTATCAGGGCCGTTCCGCGATCCGCGTCGCCCGTGTGGTGCTGGCGCTCACCTGTCTGGCCTGGTTCCCCTTCACCGGCGGCCGCATTTCTTCTTCGCTGGTGTTCCTGATCGCCTACGCCATTTTTGCCGTGGGCACGCTATTTGAGACGCGCTTCGATTCGACGCCGCGCGCCTTGGTCGCACTGGTGATCGACTTCGCGTTCTTCGCCTTCTCCAAGTGGCTGCTGCCTGCCGACTGGGCGTCCGCGCTGGCCTATGGATTCCTGCTGATATCGGTGGCCACGCTGCACGAGTTCGTCACCGTGCTGATCGTGGCCGCGGCGGCCATGGTCCTGATCGTGCTGCTGACCGCGCCGGGCGGCGGATTGATCTGGGCGGATTGGGCCGCGGCCGCCATGGCGGTGGCCTTCTCGCTGTACAAACGTTACCTCGAACGGCGCATGTCGAACACGCTGCGCTACAACATGATCATTCGCTCGCAGGCCGAAGGCGCGCGCGAGGCCGAGCGCGAGCGCATTGCGGCGGACTTCCACGACGGCCCGCTGCAGAGTTTCATCAGTTTCCAAATGCGTTTGGAAATCGTGCGCAAACTTTTCGGACGCGACATCGACGCCGCCGCCGACGAACTGCGCCAATTGCAGGAACTGTGCCGCAACCAGGTAACGGAATTGCGCAGCTTCGTACGCAGCATGCGGCCCGTCGAGGAAGGGGTCAGCCTCAGCGCATCGCTCAGCCGGATGTTGGAGCAATTCCAACGCGACACCGGCATTGCGGCCACCTTCGCCAGCGCCGAGACCATCGATCCCCCGCAGACAGAAGTATCGCTCGAGCTGCTGCAGATCGTGCGCGAGACCCTGAACAATATTCACAAACATTCCGGTGCGTCGCGCGTGGCCCTCACGCTGGGCAAGAACGGCCAGAAGCTGGAAGTGCGCGCGGAAGACAACGGCGGCGGCTTCCCCTTCAGCGGCGTGTTTTCGTTGGAGGAGTTGGAGCTGCTGCGGACGGGTCCGGTGAGCATCAAGCGGCGCGTGCGCATGCTAGGCGGAGAATTGGTGGTGGATTCGCGGCCCGGCCAGGGGTCGAGTCTGGAAATTCGCGTGCCGCTCTAATTGCGCGCTAAAATTGATCGAAATGCAATTTCTCGCCGAAAGCCTCGTTGAGCTCATCACTCAGACTTCCACCAACCTGCCTCCCGACGTCCGCGCGGCCATGAGTGGCGCTCTGGGCACGGAGTTGCCGAATACGCAATCCTCGCAAGCGCTGAACATCATCGCCTCGAATATCGATATGGCGGCCGAAGACGAAGGTCCCCTGTGCCAGGACACCGGCATGCCGACGTTCGTGGTGCACACGCCCGTCGGCGTCAACCAGATCAAGCTCAAGGGCGCCATCCAGGAAGCCGTCGCCGAAGCCACGCGGCGCGGCAAACTGCGGCCCAATTCCGTCGATTCGCTCACCGGCAAAAACAGCGGCAACAATCTGGGCGCGGAAACTCCGGTGATTCACTTCGAGCAGTGGGAAGAAGATGAGATCGAAGTGAAACTGATCCTCAAAGGCGGCGGCTGCGAGAACAAGAACATTCAGTATTCACTGCCCTGCGATCTCGAGCACATGGGCAAAGCCGGACGCACTCTTGAAGGCGTGCGCAAGTGCATCCTGCATGCCGTGTGGCAGGCGCAGGGACAAGGCTGCGCGCCCGGCGCCCTGGGAGTCTGCATCGGCAGCGATCGTGCGCACGGCTACGCGCTCGCGAAGGACCAGCTTTTCCGGACTTTGGACGACGTGAATCCGCATCCCGAGCTGGCGCAACTCGAAACCGAAATCATGGAGGAAGCCAATCGCCTGGGCATCGGCGCCATGGGTTTCGGCGGCAAGGTGTCTCTGATCGGCTGCAAGATCGTCGCTGCCAATCGCTTGCCTGCCAGCTTCTTCGTATCGGTGGCCTACGATTGCTGGGCCTACCGGCGCTTGGGTGTGAAGCTCGATGCCGAGAGCGGCGCCATCACCGAATGGCTGTATCGCGATCCCTCACGGCCCGTCGAAAAAATGGTGCAGGGCGAAGGCTTCCCGCTCACCGGACGCGAGATGATTCTGCGCCCACCCGTAAGCGAAGAGCAAATCCGCGCGTTGAAGGTCGGCGACGTGGTGCTGATCACCGGCGAGTGCTACACCGGACGCGATGCTGTGCACGCGCATCTGATGAAGAATCCGCTGCCCGAAGGCGTCGATCTGCGAGGTGCGCTGCTGTACCACTGCGGTCCTGTGATGCTCAAAACCGGCGAGCAATGGACGGTGAAGGCCGCGGGTCCCACCACCAGCAGCCGCGAGGAACCGTATCAGGCCGACATCATCAAGAACTTCGGCGTGCGCTTGGTGATGGGCAAGGGCGGCATGGGCAAGAAAACTCTAGCGGCCCTGAAGGAACACGGCGCGGTTTATCTCAACGGCATCGGCGGAGCGGCGCAATATTACGCGCGCGCCATCGACAAGGTGCTGGGCGTGAGCCTGCTCGATTTCGGCATTCCGGAGGCCATGTGGAAACTCCACGTGCACGACTTCATGGCCATCGTCACCATGGACGCGCACGGCAACAGTCTGCACGCGGATGTCGAGCGCGAAACCGGAGAGAATCTGGAAGCGCTGGAGTCTCCGGCCGCTACTTCGATGCGCTAGCGGGCTCGCTGCGCGTCAGATGCAGCACGAACGGCGTAACCTCAAAGGGCATCTTCTCGCGGGGCGCCAGCAGCGCGAGCGGACGCGTCTTCACCAGATCCAACTGGTTCGACCACGGATTCACTTTCACGCGCGAGCCCAGCGGCAGCGCGGCGATCTGCTCCAGCTTGTCTTCTTCTAAGGGCGGGGCGGAAGCAGCGAATCCGGCTAAGCGGGCGAGTGCCTCGGGGTCGGCGATCTGGTCGCCGAGCGTCGCCTGCAGCAAACGCGGCAGCGCGGCTTCGTGCGAACTCAAAGCCTTCAAGAACAGCCCGGCGTTCGCGGTGTTCTGATAGGGCGAAGCGCGCATGATTGCGATGGTCTTCTGTGAGGCCGCCAGCATTTCCGCAGCCGGACGCTCGAAGTGAAAACGCTGCAGGACGTCGAAATCGCTCAACATAGTTTGGTTGTTGAAGGCGAACTGCGTGGGCGTGCGCTGCCCCAATGCAATATGCGCCAGTTCGCTGGCGAGCGCCAGCGCCAGGCTCGCTTCGTCCGGCAGCACGTCGATCAATCCGCGGCTGATGACGATCGTGCGCCCAATCGCGAACGTTTCAAAGGGTGTAGTCAGCAGCACCCGGCAGTGCGCCTCGACATTCAGCTTCGCCGACACGATCAAGTTGTTGACCACGGTATTCAAGACTTCATCCACTGCACCCGGCGGCGCCAGGAAACCGCCCTTTTCGAGGCGCGCCAGCAGGTTTTCTTCGGCCTGCCGTTCCCAGGACCGCTGACTTTCCAGCGGCGAAACGTCCTTGGGCGCGTTCTGATCCTTCAATCCGGACTCGCTGTCTATCAGGATGCTGGTCAATTCGTCAATCTTGCGCGATGGGGCAGCCGCGTAATCCCACATGCGCGTCTGCGCTTTGAAGTGCGGAGTAGCCAGCGCTTTTCCCTGCCCCGGCGAAGCTTCTTCTTCGACGTAGATCTGCGCCGGGACCCACAACGTGCCGCCCGCGCTCACGCGCCAACTGTCGAAATGAAAATAGCGTTCGGCGCGAGCGCTCTTGAGCGGCGGCGGCTGTACGTAAGTTCCGTTGAAACGAACAATGGCGTCGTCGCGATCTTCCACCCACATCCGGCCCACGAATTTCCCGGTCTGCTGGCGATTGACCGGCGCGACATCGAACACCAGACAGCGGATCTCGCCCAGAAACTCGCGCCGGACATATTCAAAGCGATAGGTCTGGCGATTGAAATCGTGCAGGTCGATCACCGCCATTTGTGCAAACCCCCGCGGCAGAAACGTGAGCGGCCGGTTCTTTGAGGTGTCGGAACGAAACGGCAGCCAGGAATTGGATTTGGGCGCGGGGGCGTCAGTGCGCTGCA
>Ga0207707_10001951_pt1 | contig 18779 bp, 16 predicted proteins | sample KBSC83BmetaG_FD_184336 | JGI IMG/M metagenome (GOLD analysis project Ga0207707, IMG submission 184336) | Corn rhizosphere microbial communities from Kellogg Biological Station, Michigan, USA - KBS C8-3B metaG (SPAdes) (version 2) | ecosystem: Host-associated > Plants > Roots > Rhizosphere ...
CGTTGGCATCCAGTGCGAACGTCCACCACAGCTCGTTGGAGTATTCCACGTGGCGGTAGGCGACGAACCCGATCCACACAGCTCCCGCGATCACTCCGATGATGCTCACGACCCACACGGGCGTGAAGGGCTCGGACAGGATGGCGGTCGGCCGGTGGAAGGCGCGCCTGCCGAAGGTGAGGACCGACAGCACGAGCACGAGGATGAGCGCTTCCTCGAAGTCCAGTCCCTTCAGGATGGAGACGACAATGCCGCCGACCAGCAGCCAGAAGGTGATGTGGTAGGCCGCCGCGACGCGCCTGAACAGGGCGCGCGCGAGCACGAGCAGGCCGAGCCCGATCAAGCTGCCCGCCAGGTGCGAGACTTCCAACACCGCCAGCGGCAGGAAGCGGTCCAGGATCACCAGCCGCGTCTCGACCCCGGGAGTGGTGCCCGACAGGAGCAACACGGCGCCGGCCAGGAATGTGAGCGAACCCGCGATCTGCGGCACTACCGGAGCGATGTAGATCGCCGCCAGCTCGTGGGCCCGGGCGAATCTCAGCCATTGGGCTGACAGCTCCTGCACGCCGAACAGCACGGCGCCGAAGAGCAGGGGAACCAGGTAGTAGATGGCGCGATAGGCAAGCAGCGCTGCGGCGAGGGACTCGCGCGGCACGTCCGGTAAGGTTGCGAGCACGACGGCCTCGAAGATGCCGATGCCGCCTGGAACGTGACTCACGATGCCGGCGATCACCGCGGCCGCATAGGCACCGAGGAAGCTCACCAGCCCGATGTCGGCCTCGGGAGGCAGGAGGACCCAGAGCACCGAGGCCGACAATCCGAGGTCGATGACTGCTACGCAGATCTGCGTCAGTCCGATTGCTGGCCCCGGAGCTCGCAGCGACCAGCCGCGGATCTCCAGGTCGGTCTTTGCAAACGAGCACCACGCTGCATACGCGGCTATCGCCGCCAGCAACGTGATGCCGACACCCAGTGACAGCCCTCGATGCAAATGCAGCACGGCGATCGTATGCGTGGGACCGATGAGAAAGGCGACACCGGCGATCGCTGCGAGGCCGATCCCGATCGACAGGCTCGAGAAGGCGGAGATCGTCGCAACATCGATCGCCGTGATGCCGGCGGTCGCATACAGGCGAAAGCGGATCGCAGCTCCGGTGAAGGCTGCGAATCCGAGCGTGTGCCCGAAGGAGTACGCGATGAACGAGGTGAACAGGATACGGCTGTAGTCGATCGACTTGCGCAGGTAGCGCAGCGCCATCAGGTCATAGAAGCTCAGCAGGAAGTAGCTCGCGGCCGTGCACGCGAGCGCGATAAGGACGCTCCGCCGCGGAATGGCATGCAGCTGGGAGAACACGTTCTTCACGTGCAGCTGCGCCAGCTCCCGATGCAGGACGTAGACGACGGCGCAGAAGACCACCAGGGCCGCGAGCGGCCCGATCCAGCGGGCCACTCCCGTCACTTTGTCCTGCCCGCGCGTGCTCACTCGTGCCGCTGCTGACGGGGCGGATGCCTCATCGGGTGAGAGGCTTGTACCGGATGCGGTGGGGTTGGCTGGCCTCATCTCCCTTACGACGCTTGTAGTCCTCGACGTACTCCTGATGGTTGCCCTCGAACCACACCACCTGCGAGTCGCCCTCGAACGCGAGGATATGAGTGGCGATGCGATCGAGGAACCAACGATCGTGCGAGATGACGACCGCGCAGCCCGGGAAGCTCAGCAGCGCCTCCTCCAGTGCCCGCAGCGTCTCGATGTCCAGGTCGTTGGTGGGCTCATCCAGCAGCAGGACATTGCCGCCGGATTTCAGCACCTTCGCCAGGTGCACGCGGTTGCGCTCGCCGCCGGAGAGCTCGCCGATCAGCTGCTGTTGCTGCGTGCCCTTGAAGTTGAAGCGCCCGACGTAGCCGCGCGAGGAGGTCTCGTAGTTGCCGACCTTGATCATGTCCAGGCCGCCGGAGATCTCCTGCCAGACCGTTTTCTTGTCATCGAGGCTCTGGCGCGACTGATCGACGTAGGCGAGCCTGGTGGACGGACCGGTGCGGATGGTGCCCGCGTCCGCCTTCTCCGCCCCGGTGATCAGGCGGAACAGGGTGGTCTTGCCCGCGCCGTTGGGTCCGATGATCCCGACGATGCCGCCGCGGGGCAGATTGAATGAGAGGTTGTCGAAGAGCAGGCGGTCGCCGTAGGCCTTGCGCAGGCCTTGAGCTTCGATGACGAGGTCGCCTAAGCGCTCTCCCGGGGGGATGTAGATCTCGTTGGTCTCGTTGCGCTCCTGGAATTCCTTGGAGGCGAGCTCCTCGTAGCGCTGCAGGCGCGCCTTGCTCTTGGCCTGGCGGGCCTTGGGGTTCTGGCGCACCCATTCGAGCTCGTGCTCGAGGGTACGGCGCAGCGCTTCGCGCTCGCGCTCTTCCAGCTTCAGGCGCTCCTCCTTCTGCTCCAGCCACGAGGAGTAGTTGCCGTGCCACGGAATGCCGTGCCCGCGATCGAGTTCCAGGATCCACTCGGCCACGTTGTCGAGGAAGTACCGGTCGTGAGTCACGGCGATGACCGTGCTCGGGTACGCCTCGAGGTAGTGCTCCAGCCAGGTGATGGACTCGGCGTCGAGGTGGTTCGTGGGCTCATCCAGCAGCAGCATGTCCGGACTCGACAGCAGCAGGCGGCACAGGGCCACACGGCGCTTCTCGCCACCGGAGAGGGTGGCGATCTGCGTGTCCCAGGGAGGCAGACGCAGCGCATCGGCGGCGATCTCGAGCTTGCGCTCCAGCTCCCAGCCACCGGCGGCGTCGATGGCATCCTGCAGCTTGGCCTGCTCCTCCAGCAGCGCCGTCATCTCCTCCTCCGAAACCTCCTGGGTGAAGCGATCGCTGATCTGATTGAAGCGCTCGAGGTTGCGGAACGCCTCGCCCAGCCCCTCCATGACCGTGACGCGGACCGTCTTGGTCGGATCCACCTGGGGCTCCTGCTGCAGGTAGCCCACGCGGATACCGCTCTGCGGCCGCGCCTCACCGTCGATGTTCGTATCGAGGCCCGCCATGATCTTCAACAGAGTGGATTTGCCGGCACCGTTCAAACCCAGCACGCCGATCTTGGCGCCGGGAAAGAACGAGAGGCTGATGTCGCGCAAGATGACCCGCTTGGGCGGCACCACCTTGGACACCCGGTTCATGGTGTAGATGTATTGAGCCATGGCTGGAGGATTCTCGTGAGGTTCGATCGGGAGCGGCCCGGGACTGGGCGTCGGGGCGCACCATTATCCAGATCCGCTCCCCCATTATCGACGGTTTGGGGACAGGTTGGGATCCCAAGCTGGGCATGACGCCCTGGGCGCATCCCCGGCGCGCGATTACTCGGCCCTACCGGGCCTCGCCCGTCCGAGCCGGCCTCCGGCCCAAGGATTATCGCAAGCTGCCTGCTCACCCTGTGCTAGGCTTCGCCGCGAGTTTTCCACGGAGAAGCGCGCGCCTGACATGATTGCCGACGTGGCAGTGGTCGTGAGCGAGCGTCTGGCTCGGTACGGGTTCGGAGACGGCCATCCGTTCGGACCGGACCGCCATGCCGCCTTCGTGCGTGAGTTCGAAGCTCGCGGGCTGCATCAGAACCGCAAGGTCCGGGTGATCGAGCCGCGCACCGCCTCCTACGAAGAGCTCCTGGCATTTCACACCGCAGCGTACGTGGATTTCGTGCGCGAACGCTCGGCTTCCGGCCAGGGATTCCTGGATTCCGGGGACACCCCAGCCTTCCGGGGAGTGTATGAGGCCGCGGCCGTAGTCGTCGGCGCGACGCTCAATGCCGCCGAATCCATCATGGCCGAAGATGCCCGGCGCGGGTTCGTCCCCATCGCCGGCCTGCATCACGCCGCCCGCGACAAGGCCGCAGGATTCTGTGTATTCAACGACTGCGGCGTTGCCATCGAGCGGTTGCGTACGCGGTTCGGCCTCGAGCGCATTGCCTACGTGGACATCGATGCCCACCACGGCGACGGCGTCTTCTACGGGTTCGAGGACGATGCCGGAGTCATCTTTGCCGACGTGCACGAGGATGGGCACTACCTGTACCCCGGCACGGGAGGCTCCGATGAAAAGGGGCGGGGGGAGGCACGGGGGACCAAGCTCAACGTGCCGCTGCCGCCGGGAGCCGACGATGCGGTGTTCGAGCGGATCTGGCCCGCCGTGATCGAGCACGTCGAGCGGCACGACCCGCAGTTCATCATCCTGCAGTGCGGCGCCGACAGCCTCGAGGGCGACCCGATCACTCACCTGCGTCTGTCGGCCAAGGCTCACGGACGCGCCGCCCGCGACCTGGCGAGCCTCGCGGAGCGGCTCGGACACGGACGGGTGCTCGCGCTCGGCGGTGGCGGGTACAACCGCACCAACCTGGCACAGGCCTGGAATGCGGTCGTCGAGAACCTGCTGATTTAGCGGCCTGCCGCGCTCCGGGATTATCGTCCTGCACCTTTCCGTGCATCCGGTACACTAACCGGCCCGCTTCCAAGCCCCGGGAGGGCCGCAGGAAATGTTCCGGACGACGACGACCATCGAAGGCTTCGACCCTGAGCTGGCTAGAGCGATCCTGGGTGAGCAGCGCCGCCAGGAAGAGCACGTCGAGCTGATCGCGTCCGAGAACTACACGAGTCCGCGCGTGCTGGAGGCCCAGGGGTCGGTGCTGACCAACAAGTACGCGGAAGGCTATCCGGGCAAGCGCTACTACGGCGGCTGCGAGTTCGTCGACATCGCCGAGCAGCTCGCCATCGACCGGGCGAAACAGCTCTTCAACGCGGCGTACGCGAACGTCCAGCCGCACTCCGGGTCGCAGGCGAATGCGGCCGCCTACTTCGCGCTCGTTCAGCCCGGGGACGCCATTCTCGGCATGAGCCTGGATCACGGCGGCCACCTCACGCATGGCTCCAAGGTCAACTTCTCGGGCAAATTCTTCCGCGCGGCGCAGTACGGAATTCGTCCTGACACCGGCGAAATCGACTACGAGCAGGTGCAGCGGCTCGCAGAGGAGCATCGCCCGAAGATGATCGTCGCCGGCTTCTCGGCGTATTCGCGTGTCATCGACTGGGCGCGCTTCGCGGCAATCGCCCGCAGCGTCGGCGCCTACTTCGTCGTCGACATGGCGCACGTCGCCGGGTTGGTTGCGGCAGGTTTGTATCCCAGTCCGATCGAACACGCCGACGTCGTTACGACCACCACGCACAAGACGCTGCGCGGTCCGCGCGGTGGAATGATTCTCGCGCGCGCCAACCCGGAAATCGAAAAGAAGCTCAGCTCGCTGGTCTTCCCGGGGACGCAGGGCGGTCCGCTGATGCATGTGATCGCCGCGAAGGCCGTGGCGTTCCTGGAAGCGCTGCAGCCGGAGTTCAACCAGTACCAGCGCCAGATTCTGGACAACGCTCGCGCGATGAGCGCGCGTCTGATCAAGCGCGGTTATCAGATCGTCTCCGGAGGGACGGACAACCACCTGTTCCTGCTGAGCCTCGTGGGCCGCAACATCACCGGTAAGGATGCAGATGCGGCGCTGGGTCGTGCGAACATCACAGTCAACAAGAATGCCGTACCGAACGATCCGCGCCCGCCGACGGTCACCAGCGGGTTGCGGCTGGGGACGCCGGCCTCCACGACGCGCGGATTCAAGCAGGCGCAGATCGAGCAGGTGGCCGATTTCGTCGCCGACATCCTGGACGCGGACGGCTCGCAGTCCGCGATCGAGCGTGTGCGGCCGCAGGTCCTGGAGTTGTGCCGCCGGTTCCCCGTGTACGGTCCATAAAGGTTCTGGAGAGGGGCTTGCCGCATGCATTGCCCGTTTTGCGGCCACGTAGAGACCAAGGTCAACGATTCGCGCCTTGCCGGCGAAGGACGGCAGATTCGCCGTCGCCGCGAGTGTCTTTCATGCGGTGAGCGTTTCACGACCTTTGAGACCGCGGAGCTCGTCATGCCGGTCGTGGTCAAGGGAGATCGCTCGCGCGAGGCCTTCGATGAGTCGAAGCTGCGTGGCGGCATGGAGAAGGCGCTGGAGAAGCGCCCCGTGGCGCGCGAGGCCCTCGATGAGGCGGTGAGCAGGGTGACTCACCGGGTGCGGACATTGGGCGACCGCGAGATTCCCACGAGGGTGGTGGGCGAGTTCGTCATGGACGAGCTTCGCCAGCTGGATGAGGTTGCCTACGTGCGCTTCGCATCCGTGTACCGTCAGTTCCAGGACGTCGAAGCCTTTCACGAGGAGATCGAGAAGCTGCGGCGGCAGCGGACCGAGGCCACGGCGCTCGACCCGAAAGCAGGTCAGCCCGCAACCGGCCGCTCCAAACGAACCCACAAGCGCGAGGCGAATGTGAACACCGACCAGCTCTCATTGCTGCCGGGCGAGGAGAAGGAAAAGCCTGCCGTCCCGGACGACGGTCAATAGCGCATGTTCTCGGACTTCGACCGGTTTGCCATGACTCGTGCCCTGGAGTTGGCGGCGCGCGGTTTGGAGACCACGGATCCCAACCCGCGCGTCGGGTGTGTGATTGCGCGACGGGATCGGGTCATCGGCGAGGGATGGCATCGCAAGGCCGGTGCGGCCCATGCGGAGGTCGCTGCGCTCAACACGGTGAAGGAAGACCCCGAAGGCACCACGGTCTACGTTACGCTCGAGCCCTGCAGCCACTTCGGCCGCACACCGCCGTGCTCCGACGCGCTGATCGCGGCGCGGGTCGCGCGAGTCGTGTACGCCATTGCCGATCCCGATCCTCGCGTCAGCGGGAAAGGTGCCGAAGCCCTGCAGAGTGCCGGTATTCGGGTCGAGTCCGGCCTCATGGAGGCGGAAGCTCTCGAGCTGAATCTCGGTTTCCTGCAGCGCATGCAGTATGGTCGGCCGTGGGTGCGCCTGAAACTGGCGATGAGCCTCGACGGGCGCACTGCGCTCGCCAACGGCAAGAGTCAGTGGATCACGAGCGAGGCTTCGCGAATCGACGTGCAGCAGTGGCGGGCGCGCAGCTCGGCGATCCTGACAGGCGCCGGGACCATTCTGTCCGACGATCCTCGCCTGGATGTGCGCCTGCCGCCCATGGAGGGCGAGGATTCGAGGCGGCAACCCATCCGCGTCGTACTCGACAGCCAGCTGCGCACGCCACCTGGGGCTCGGATCTTCACCACCGGTGGCGAGGTCGTGATTCTGACATCCGGCACGCCGGACATGGCGCGAGTGGCCGCCTTGGAAGAGCGCGGGGCTCAGATCGAGGCCATGCCGCTGGATGAGGGCCGGGTCGATCTGGCTGCCGCCCTGCAGCGGCTCGCCGAACGGGAAGTCAACGAGGTGCTGGTCGAAGCGGGCCCCACGCTGGCCGGCCAGCTGCTGCACCGCCAGCTCATCGATGAGATGCTGTTGTACGTCGCGCCCAAGCTCCTGGGTCCGCAAGCTCGCGCGCTCATCGAGATGCAGCGACTCGACTATCTCGAGTACGCCCCGGAGTTCGCCCTGGAAGGCGTGAAAAAGCTCGGGGATGACATGTGTGTTCGTCTGCGGCCGCGAGATTGAGTCATGTTTACAGGAATCGTCGTCGATGTCGGGACAGTGAAGGCGCAGGAGCCGCGCGGCGGCGACGTGCGGATGGTGGTCGGGCTCGATCGCATCGATCCAGTCAGCCTGCATCTCGGGGACAGCCTCTGCGTGCAGGGGTGCTGCCTCACGGTCACTGAGCTGATTGGTCGCGCCTTCGCAGCCGATGTCTCTCGCGAGACCCTCTCACTGACGACCCTCGGCGATCTTGGTGTCGGCTCTCCGGTAAATCTTGAGCCGTCACTCAAGGCTGGCGATGCGCTTGGCGGGCACCTCGTGTCAGGTCACGTTGACGGCGTCGCTCGCGTGGAGTCTCTCTCGGGCGACGCGCGCTCGACACGTGTGAAGATAACCGTACCCCCTCAACTGGCGAAGTACATCGCTCGTAAAGGATCTGTAGCGATTGACGGTGTCAGCCTTACCGTCAACGAGGTCGAGGGCGCGACGTTCGGCGTAAACCTCATCCCGCATACGCAGCAGGTGACTACGCTCGGGCGGCTCGCCCCGGGGGTGCGTGTGAATCTGGAAATCGATCAGGTCGCGCGGTACGTGGAGCGGTTGCTGGGGGCCATCCAATAGTCCAACACGGGCCGCCACACGCCGCCCCCAGTGATCATTTTTTTGGGGATCGTGGCAGTGAAGCCGACGCCCCCCAGTATGAACGGCGGCTATTTCGCGTCTGCGTAGATCTTGATCAGGCGATAGAGAAAAGCGCGCGCTTCGAGCAGCGACTGCACGCCGACGTATTCGTTGAGACCGTGAATATTGCCCAGGTCCGGGCCGGCGAACAGCGGATCGATGCCGTACGTTGGAATGCCGCCGGCGTTGAGGAATGCGCCATCGGTCGCGCCGGCCTGCAGGATAGGCAACACCGGTACCCCCGGCCAGAACTGCTGTGCGAGCTTTTGTACGGGTCCAAGGATCTGCGGGGTGAGCGGCGGGGGCCCGACGGTCCCGCTGCGCGTTCCGAGAGTGGTGACCTTCACCTCAGGATCGGCGACGATCTCCTGCAGTTTCTGCCGCACACTTTCGGCGGACACGCCCGGGAAAATACGGCAATTGATGTTGGCTCGGGCCCGCTGGGGGAGCGCATTGGTCGCATGCCCGCCATCGAGCATCGTGGCGACGCAGGTCGTGCGCAGCGTTGCGTTCCAGCTCGGATCCTTTGCCGCGACCAGCGCGATCGCCTGCGCGTCGTCGGGGTTTTTGACGAACGCGTTCATCGCATCGGCCACGTCACGATTTCCCTTGCCGGCCTGGATCTGGGCCATGCCTGTAAAGTACGCACGGCTCGCATCGGTGAACTGCGTGGGAAACTCGTAGGCCGCAACTTTCTCCAGCGCGCCGGCGAGGTGATAGATCGCGTTGTTCTTCACCGGGCGCGAGCTGTGACCGCCGGGGTTGGTCACTTCCAGTCGATAGTCCTGCGGAAACTTCTCACCGGCTTGCACTTCCAGTACCAGCCGGTTGCCCTGCGCATCGAGCTCGCCGACCGCGCCCTCATTGATCGCGAACGCCGCATCGATCAGAGCGTGCTGGTTCGTCACGAGCCACTCGGCGCCGTTGAAAGCACCGGCAGTTTCCTCACCGCAGGTGAGTGCGAGCTTCAACGTCCGGCGCGGCTTGAACTTCTCCTGCCGGTAGCGAATGAGCGTGTCCACCCAGATGGCCGCCTCCGCTTTGTCATCGAGCGAGCCGCGCGCGTAGAACTTGCCACCTTCTTCCACCAGCTTGAACGGATCACGGGTCCAGTCCTCGCGTTTGGCTTCCACGACGTCGATGTGGGCGAGCAGCAGAACGGCCTTTGCTTTCTTGTCCTGGCCCGGGTAGATCGCCACCAGCCCGCCTTCCTTGGGATGCGCAGGATCGGTGAAAACGTGCAGATCGGCGTCGGCGAATCCCGCTTGGCGCAGCCGGTCGGCCATGCGGTGGGCGGCGAGCGTGCAGTCACCTGCAGAGAGCGTCGTGTTGGTCTCGACGAGCTCTTTGTACAGGGAGCGGAACTGCGGCTCGGTTTGGACCGAGCCGGGATCGAGTGAAGACCCCTGGGCTAAGGGGGCGATGGTCAGTAACAGCAGCGCGGGCAGATGAGTTTTCATGCGGCGCAATCTACGCTGGCTACCTCGCCTTTGCTACCGGTCTCCGCGATGTTGGATGCAGCGGCACTCGAGTGCATCCGGAAACAGCGCGCGCTTCTCGCCCACGACTCGTAACGGAGTCCGATCGCAACTGCTCGCGTGATTCACGCGAGCCAGGGCCCATCGCGCTCTTCCGTTCAATTCATTGCCTGGTGGTGGAACTGAGCTGTGCGATCCCGCCGATGATCTCTACCCCCGCCTGATCGCAGGCCGCCCGCGGCGGCGGCCGTTGGCACAGCCGCGCCGGCCCCCCTTCGGGGCAGCCGGCCGCAAGGGAACGGTCCCCAAGTCGCGGCGCAAGCCCAAAGCCGTATACTAGCGATAACGTCATTTCCGAAGACCCCTGGGGTATCCCATGGCCAATGTCATTCCGCTGGGCGGCAAGAGCGCTTCCAGCCCCGGCGCCGGGCTCAATTCGGTGGATGAGATCGTCGCGGATCTCAAAGCCGGGCGGATGGTGATCATCATCGACGACGAGGATCGCGAGAACGAAGGCGATCTGATCATGGCCGCGGAGCGGGCCACTTCAGAGGCAGTCGCGTTCATGATCCGACACACCAGCGGCATCATCTGTGTGCCGATGGAAGAGGAGCTGTTGGCGCGCCTGGATCTTCCGCAAATGGTGCAGGCGAACAGCGAGTCACACAGGACGGCGTTCACGGTGTCTGTGGACCTGCGCTTCGGCACGACGACGGGCGTCTCCTCGAGTGATCGCGCGGCGACGATTCGTGCCCTGGCGGACCCGACGGCTACCGCGCAGCAGTTCGCTCGTCCGGGTCACATTTTCCCGTTGCGCCCGCGTAAGGGCGGAGTTCTCGTCAGGGCAGGCCACACCGAGGCCGCCGTCGACCTGTGCCGCCTCGCCGGACTGAAGCCGGTCGGAGTGCTGTGCGAAGTGATGAATGATGACGGGACGATGGCGCGGCGCGCCGATCTGGAGGCGTTTGCGAAGCGACATAATCTCAAGATCGGGACCATTGCAGACCTGATCCGCTACCGCCTGCGTAATGAGCGCTCGATCGAGCGCATCTCGGAACAGACCGTGCAGACCGAGGTGGGCGAGTTCCGCCTGTATGCCTATGAGGACCGCGTCAACAACGATGTCCATCTCGCTTTGGCGCGCGGCCGACTGGACGGGTCTGTGGTGCCGCTCGTGCGCGTGCATGTAGGCGACACTCTTCGGGATCTTCTGGGCGTTCGAGGTCACGCGCGCGCGTGGACTCTACGCGCCGCCATGAGTCGTGTTGCACAGGCAGGCAACGGTGTTGTTGTCATTCTGCGCGATAACGAGTCGCCCCACGATCTCGCGGACGCCGTGAAGGCACTCGGAGCCTCGGACGTGTCTGCTTCTGCACGCGGGTCGACGAGCGTCGCGGCCACAGGCGCAGCCGCTGCGGCGGCCGGCGCAGCGGAGCCGCGGCAGGAGGTGCGCGAGGTTCTCCGGACCTATGGCGTGGGCGCGCAGATTCTGAAAGACCTCGGCGTTCGCAGGATGCGCGTGCTGTCGGCCCCTAAGCAGATCCACGGCATCTCCGCTTTTGACCTGGAAATCGAGGGCTACGTCGGCGAAGAAGGCTGAGGCGCCGCGCGTGGCTCGTCGCCGCCGTTGCGGCTCCGGCGGAGGGAGTCCGACGCGCTATACTTGCGTCCTCCGCCCCTCGTGACGAGAAACCATGGATTCCCCCCGCATCGTGGAAGGTGAAATCACCGCGCGCGACCGCAAGGTTGCGATCGTGGCGGCACGCTTCAACGACTTCATTGTCTCCAGCCTGTTGAAGGGCGCGATCGGCGCCTGGATGGAGCGAGGCGGCAACGAAAAAGATCTGCTCATCGCCCGGGTCCCGGGCGCCTTCGAGCTGCCAGTGGCCGCCCGCAAGCTTGCCGTCGGCGGTCGCTACGACGCCGTGGTTGCACTGGGCTGCGTGATTCGCGGCGATACGCCGCACTTCGACTACGTGGCGGGCGAGTGCGCCCGCGGCCTGCAGCTGGCAAGCCTGGAGACTGGAATCCCCATTGTGTTCGGGGTGCTGACAGTAGAGACGGTGGAGCAGGCGCTCGAGCGCGCCGCGATCGGTGCCGGCAACAAAGGCGGCGAGTCGATGGACACGGCGCTCGAGATGGCCTCGCTCATGGCGCATCTGTAGAGACGGCGCATGTCCCAGTCTCCCTATCATCTGTCCTCGACGCGCTCGGTCGCCCGCAAGCTCGCTCTGCAGGCGCTGTATCGATGGCAACTCAACGCGTGTCCCTGGCAGGACCTCATCCAGGAGTTCGGTGCTGCCGATGACATGCCGAAGGCCGATCCGGAGTATTTCCGCGAGCTGGTCGAGGGAGTGTGGCGAGCGCACGCGGATCTGGATGTCCGCCTCGCCGGGCTGATGGAGCGCAAGCCCGAGCATCTGGACCCGATCGAGCACGCGGCGCTGCTGATCGGCCTGTTCGAGCTGGGGTCGCGGCCGGATGTCCCATATCGGGTCGCCATCAATGAAGCGGTCAATCTCACGAAGCGATTCGGCGCTACTGACGGGCACAAGTTCGTCAACGCCATTCTCGATCGCGCCGCGCGCACGCTGCGGCCGAACGAGCACTGAGACGCGATGGCCGTTTCCGAGTTCACGCTGATCGAGCGGTACTTCCGCGACTGCGGCGCGAAGCGGAGCGACGTGCGATTGGGAATCGGAGATGACGCGGCGCTTCTGGAGTGTCCGCCGGACGCTGAGCTCGTCGCCACCGTCGATACGCTGGTGGCGGGAGTGCACTTTCCGGAGGGCTCGCCGGCTGCCTCCATCGGCCACCGTGCCCTTGCTGTGAATCTGAGCGACCTGGGGGCGATGGGTGCGCGGCCTGCGTGGGCGCTGCTTTCACTGACGTTGCCAGCGGCGGACGAGGCCTGGCTCGGAGAGTTTGCCTCGGGATTCACCGCGCTCGCGCTTGCTCATTCGGTTGCGCTCGTCGGCGGCAACACAACTGCGGGCCCATTGTGCATCTCGGTGCAGCTGCTCGGCCACGTTCCGCGAGGTGGGGCTCTGCTGCGCAGCGGGGGCAAGCCCGGGCACATCGTGTTCGTGTCCGGAACTCCCGGCGACTCGACGGCCGGACTGGCCTTGGAGCAGGGCCGACTGAGCGCAACGGGGGATGCCGCCAAATACCTGCGCGAGCGCTTCCTTTTCCCAACGCCGCGTGTGGCCCTCGGCGAGCGCTTGAGGGAGTTTGCCAGCGCCTGCATCGACGTTTCCGACGGCTTGCTCGGGGACGCAGGGAAGCTCGCGCAGGCCAGCGGCTGCGGAGTCGATATCGAGTTCGACAGCGTTCCGGTCTCCGACGCTCTCGTGGAAGCGGTCGGTGACACAACTGCTCATACCCTGGCGTTGACCGGCGGTGAGGACTACGAGTTGTGTTTCACTGCGCATCCGGACGCCATCGCACGCCTGCGTCGAGAGATGCCGCCGGAACAGTGGGGCTATCGCAGGATCGGCGTTCTGGTCGCGACCCCAGGTGCCCGCGTGCTGGCTGGCGATGCGAGTGTGATGGACTTCTCGCATTCGGGATTCCGTCACTTCGACCCCTAGGACTCCCCGGACCGATGGTCGCGGGTGGCCGCAGGCGCAAAGGACCCTGCGGCTTGCGTCACAGTAGGGCCGCTGCTCCCGACCGTATGCTGTGCCGCGTTTTTGGCGGTTCCGCGAGCCCATGTCAGCACTGTCGACTCCATCTCCCAGGCCGGTCCCACAGCGCCGCATCCCCGAGAAGATCGGCAAGTACGTGGTGATCAAGGAGGTCGGCCGCGGAAGCACCGGAATCGTGTACCTCTCGCACGATGCGTACTACGGGCGCGACGTCGCGATCAAGGTCTACAACATGGACTCCGGCGGCGATGAGGAGCGGGCGCGCATCGCGCGCAAGATGTTCCTGTCCGAAGCTCACCTGGTCGGGATGCTCCAGCACCCGCACATTCTGCCGATCTACGACGCCGGCGAGGAAAACGGCCACTGCTACATCGTGACCGAGCACGTGCACGGAGCGCGTACGCTGGCCGCCTACTGCCGGCCGGACAACCTGCTGCGGATCGATGATACCGTCGAGATCATTTTCAAATGCGCGAAGGCGCTGCACTACGCGCATTCGCGCGGTGTCATTCATCGTGACATCAAGCCCTCCAACATCATGCTCACGCAGGACAGCGACGTCCGCATCATCGATTTCGGCATCGCGCTGGTGTCGGACTCCGACATCTCGCGGATCGAGGGCATTGCCGGCAGCCCTTCCTACATGTCCCCCGAGCAGGTGCAGAGTCTCGACCTGACCAACCGCTCGGACCTGTATTCCCTCGGCGCCGTCATGTACGAGCTGCTGACGGGGTCGCGCCCGTTCCGGGCCGGCAACCTGCAGAAGTTGTTGCATCAGATCGTATACGCGACGCCGCCGCCGATTCACACCCTGCGCCGCGACATTCCGGAGGAGCTGGAGAATGTCGTCGCAGTGGCGCTGCAAAAAGATCCTGAGAAGCGCTACAAGAGCGGCCTGGACCTGGCCGCGGAGCTGACCCGGGTTCACCAGCGATTGCGCGAAGCGAACTCGCGCATCGACCAGCAGGAGCAGTTCGGAGTCCTGCGACGACTGAAGTTCTTCCACGAGTTCTCGCACGCGGAAATCTGGGAAGTGCTGCGCGCGAGCAGCTGGCAGAACTACATCGAGGGCGAGGAGATCGTCAAGGAAGGCGAGATGGACGATCGCTTCTACATCCTCGTCACCGGGGGCTGCGCAGTCGAGCGCCACGGCCAACCCATCGGTGGGCTGGAGACTGGCGATTGCTTCGGCGAGGCGAGCTATGTGCCCGGAGCCAAGCGAACGGCGACCATTCGTGCCACCAGCGGCGTGACGGTGCTGAAGGTGAGCTCGACGCTGCTGGAGCAGGTGTCCGCTTCCTGCCAGTTGCGCTTCAACCGCGTGTTCCTGCGCAATCTCATCGGCCGCTTGCAGAACGCCGAGCGCGGCGGCAACAACTAGCCCACGCGCAGCTGGGGCGCGAGGGATGCCCTTGCCGCGGCGAGGGTGTGTCAGGGGTGCTGCGCGGAGATGTGCATCGCGCAGGGTCCTCGGCGCGTCCGCTTCCGCACCCCGCGACGCAGCCGTTTTGCAAATGAGCCCGTGCTATCCTGATTCGCCGTGCACATCCTGCTCATCGAAGATGACGCCGAGGCAGCGGAGTTCCTCGTCAAAGGGCTGCGCGAGAGCGGCTACGAGGTCCATCACGCCCACGACGGGCACGACGGGCTGCAGCACGCCACGGAAGGCTCATTCGATCTCGTCGTGACGGATCGGATGCTGCCGCACGTGGATGGGCTGTCGATCATCCACCAGATGCGCCAGCAGGGCATCGCCACCCCCGTGCTGGTCTTGAGCGCGCTGGGGACGGTGGACGACCGGATTCGCGGCCTGAAAGCCGGCGGGGACGACTATCTCACCAAGCCCTTTGCTTTCGCGGAGCTGCTCGCGCGCATCGAGGCACTGCTGCGGCGCAGCTCGAGCGGGGCGGAGGCGACGAAGCTGAAGGTGGCCGATCTGGAGCTGGATCTGCTGGCACGCCGTGTAGTGCGCGGCGGTCGTGAGATCGAGCTCACGGCGCGCGAGTTGAAGCTGCTGGAATTTCTCATGCGGCGCGTAGGCCAGGTCGTGACCCGCACCATGTTGCTGGAGGGGGTATGGGACCTGCACTTCGACCCGCAGAGCAATCTCATCGACGTGCACATCAGCCGACTGCGCCAGGCGGTCGACAAAGGCTCGGTGAACCCCCTGATCCACACCATCCGCGGCTCAGGCTACGTACTGCGGGACAGTGATCCATGAGCGCACATCCTGAGGTGTCGGCTCCTCTGGCCCCCGCCAACCTCGCTCGCAGCACCAGGCCAGCCGGCGCGCGCGGCAAGCCCGATCCCTTCAACACCACGGCATTTCGGCTGTCGGTCGGCTACACGCTGTTGGTTACGTTGGCAGTGGCGGTGACGCTGGGCAGCGCGTATCTGCTGACCCAGAGCCTCATCACCGAGGACGTCGACCTGATCATCGACACCGAGATGAAGGGTCTCAACGACAAGTTCAATCGCAGCGGCCTGAGCGGTCTCACCGACGAGATCAATCTGCGTATCGACAGCTGGGGCCGCGTCGGCGCGGTGTACCTGCTGGTGGACAAGAAGTACGACCAGATCGCCGGCAACGTGGAGCAATGGCCGTTCAAGGGCATGCCCGCCGAGCGGCGCCCGGAATTCACCATCGAGACGATCGAGCCGGGACGGCGCTCCTCCCACCCGGTGCGCGCGGAGGTGCGCACGCTCCCCGACGGAAACCGCCTTCTGGTCGGCACCGACATCTCCCAGGGCCAGCGCTTCTCGGAGAAATTCCGGGTCGCCACCCTCTGGGGCATAGGCCTGTCGACGCTTGCGGCCGCTCTGGCGGGATTCTGGTTCAGTCGCAAGTTGGCACGCCGTGTCGAGGACGTGACAGAAACCTGCAGGCGGATCATGGAGGGTGAGCTCGGCCGACGCCTCCCGGTCGCGGGCGCCAACGATGAGTTCGACGCGCTGGCCATCCAGGTCAATCGGGTACTCGATCGACTGGAGGATCAAACGCGCACTGTGCGTGCGACCTTCGACAGCGCAGCACACGATCTGCGGGCACCCCTGCATCGCCTGCGGGCGCGGATGGACTCGCTGCTGCGGCGCTCCCCCTCGCTGGAGCCTGCCGTTCACGAATCGGTCGAGTCGGCGCTTCGTGAGGTCGATCGGCTGCAGCGTACGCTCGCGATCCTCCTGCAGATCGCGCTGGCGGAGTCCGGCGCGCCACTCGCGGCGCCGATGGCGATCGATGTCGGCGAGCTCGCCGATGAGCTGGTGGAGCTGTTCGAGCCGGTTGCGCGCGCGCAGGGCCTCACGCTGTCCAGCAGGCACAGTGGCAACACCATGGTGCATGGCAACCGCCAGTTGCTTGCGCAGCTGATGACGAATCTGATCGAGAACGCACTGAAGTACATTCCCTCCGGCGGCTGGATCGAGCTGAGCGCCTCACGCCTGGATCAAGGCGTGCGTCTGGTCGTTAGTGACAACGGCCCGGGCATTGCGCCCGAGGATCGGGAGCGGGCGGTTCAGCCGTTCGCACGGTTGGGGAACGACGCCGACACGCACACGAGCGGGCTGGGGCTGAGCCTGGTGGCCGCGATCGCACGGCTGCATCACGCGCGGCTCGCACTGGAGAGCAACGAACCCGGGTTGCGAGTGATCGTCGATCTGCCGTTGGAGCAGCCGAACTGATTTATTGGCGGTGCGCCGGGAGACCGGCAAGGAGTAGGCGGTGGGAGTCCGCCACGGTGAAGGAGTAGCGATCCACATCGGCCCCGAGCCGTGCGCTGGCACTCGTGAGGGTGGCGGCGAAGCGTCGGTAGGGGAGAGTACAGGCCAGCCATTGAGCCGCGAAAGTAATTGAGCCCGGGGTGCCGACGCAGTCGCCAATGCGGAAGGCAATACGCGCGGAAGCGATATCGCAGAGAAGAAGCAGCGGTTCACCGCTCTGCTGCATCACATAGATGTCGATTTACTCCGGTCAGCATTCACCTGCCTCAAGCGGGATGCAGCGGCAGGGGTGGATGGACGGACGTGGCAGCAGTACCAGCAGAACCTGGATGCCAACCTTGTGGAGTTGCACGCGCGCGTTCACCGCGGTGCCTACCGGGCACTGCCCTCCCGGCGCAAGTTCATCCCGAAAGAGGATGGGCGAGAGCGGCCTTTGGGGGTGGCTCGCTGGAGGACAAGATCCTCCAGCGGGCGCTGGTGGAGGTGCTCAACGCGATCTACGAGCAAGACTTCCTGGGGTTCTCGTAGGGCTTTCGACCCGGGCGCAGCCAGCACGATGCGCTGGACGCGCTGGCCGTGGGGATCTGCCGTACGAAGGTGAACTGGATTCTCGATGTCGATCTTCGATCTTTCTTCGATACGCTCAGCCACGAGTGGCGGGTGCGTTTCGTCGAGCATCGGATCGGGGATGCGCGCATAGTTCGACTGATTCGCAAGGGGCTGAAGGCTGGAGTGATAGAGGATGGACAGTGGAGTGCGAGTGAGTCCGGTACGCCCCAGGGGGCGGTGGTCTCCCCGCTGCTCGCCAACATCTACCTGCACTACGTCTTTGACCTGTGGGCTGAGCAGTGGCGAGGCCATAAAGCCCACGGCACCGGCTTCACGCACATCTGCGGACGCTCACCCCGGCGAGGTACGTTTCTGCTTCACCGCAAGACGCGCCGCGATCGGATGCGTGCCCGACTGCGAGCCTTGAAAGGGGAACTGAAGCGGCGCATGCACAACCCGATCCCTGCGCAGGGGCGTTGGCTGGGGCAGGTGCTGCGGGGGTACTTCGCATACCACGCCGTACCGACCAACTTCGCGCGTATTGCGGCCTTCCGTTACCACGTCACCGTTCTCTGGTTGAGCACGCTGCGGCGGCGTAGCCAGAAGGATCGGTGTTCGTGGGAGAGCATCTCTCGCCTGGCGGCGGCCTATCTTCCGTCGCCTCGCATTCTTCATCCCTGGCCTAGCATCCGCTTTGCCGTCAACCACCCCAGGTGGGAGCCCGGTGCGTGAATCGCGCTCGCCGGGATCTGTGCGGGGGGCACCCGGTAACGGGTGTTCCTACCGCGATAAAATCGCCTGCGGCGATTTTCGCGGAGGCGAGGCTCTCAGCAAGTCCATGCGGCCGGCAAAAAGCGTGGTTTTTGCCGGCGAGGTGATCCTCCGCAGGGAATTTTCGCGGTCATTCTTCCTTGTCGTGCTCGATGAGCGCGTACGCGGAGTGATTGTGGATGGACTCGAAGTTCTCCGACTCCACCACATACGCGCCGATGCGATGTTCCCTGTTCAGGCGCGTCGCCACGTCCCGCACCATGTCCTCGACGAACTTCGGGTTGTCGTAGGCGCGCTCGGTCACGTACTTCTCGTCGGGACGCTTCAGAATTCCATACAGCTCGCACGAGGCCTCGCTCTCGGCGATCTCGATGAGCTCCTCGATCCACATGTGGCTACGCAGCTTCGCCGTGATGGTCACGTGCGAGCGTTGGTTGTGTGCGC
>Ga0207707_10001952_pt1 | contig 18771 bp, 16 predicted proteins | sample KBSC83BmetaG_FD_184336 | JGI IMG/M metagenome (GOLD analysis project Ga0207707, IMG submission 184336) | Corn rhizosphere microbial communities from Kellogg Biological Station, Michigan, USA - KBS C8-3B metaG (SPAdes) (version 2) | ecosystem: Host-associated > Plants > Roots > Rhizosphere ...
GGCGTCGTGATCGCAGGGTTATTTCTCAACGCCGTAGCGCGTCGGAAATTGAAGGCACACGCTTCTGATTGAACAGATTCGAACCGCAACGAGCTTGCGCCTAACACGGCAAGTCTTACAGATAATGTAAGTGTCCCGAATTTAGGACCACCCGTGAGTAGAGATTTCCGGTTTTTGGGTTAGTAGAAATTCTCTGGGCGTCAGGTCGCGCAGAGACTCATGTGGTCGCTCCTCGTTGTATTCCTTAATCCACATTTCGGTCTGTTCTCGCACCTCGTTTAGAGTTTGAAACACATACATGTCGAGCACTGCCTGGCGATAGCTGCGATTGAATCTTTCAATGAAGCCGTTCTGCATTGGTTTACCTGGTTTGATGAACTCGAGTGTCACGCCATGTTGCTCGGCCCATTCAGCCAGAGCGATCGACACCAGTTCGGGACCATTGTCTAATCTCAGCTTGAGTGGGTAGCCGCGGACAGCGGCTATCCGCTCAAGCGTTCGCACCACACGTGCTGCGGGTAAGTTGAAGTCCACTTCGATCGCGAGGATCTCGCGATTAAAATCATCCACCACATTGAAGGTGCGATAGCGACGACCATCCCATAACGCATCGCTCATGAAATCTGCCGACCAGCATTCGTTCATTGCTTCAGGTACCACTAGCGGTAAAGGACATCTTGTTGGCAAACGTTTTTTGCCTTTCCGTCTTTTGTTCAGTTTCAGGCTGCAATACACGCGATGTACGCGTTTGTGATTCCAACGCCAGCCCTGGCGCCGCAATCGCTTGAACAGCTTTGGAAAGCCTTCCTCCGGTCGCTGATGGGCCAACTGCAATAGCAACTCAACCAGCTCGCTGTCACGGTGCGGCCGGCTGTGATAGCGATTAACCGAGCGTCTCAAGTTCACCGCAGCGCAAGCGCGCCGTTCACTGAGTCCATGCTCGTGTTGCAACGTCACTACCAGTTCGCGCTTCACCGCCGGCGTTATAGCTTTTTTGCGATCACATCTTTCAGCGCTCGATTCTCCAGCAACAAGTCAGCTGAGATCTGCTTCAGTCGTCGGTTTTCTTCTTCCAATTCTCGCAGGCGCTTGATATCTGAAGCTTGCATGCCGCCGTACTTTGACTTCCACTGGTAGTAAGTTGCTTCGCTGATTTCGTGTTCACGACAGACGTCTTTCACCGTCCGCCCTGCTTCCACCGCTTTCAAGATCGCGATGATCTGATGTTCGCTGAATTTGCTCCGCTTCATTCAGGCCTCCTGGGCGTCATAGTCGCCCGGAAACCTCTACTTTTCAATGGCCCGCATTCTCGGGATACTTACAACTGGACCAACGATAATCCTCGGCACGGTCGGTTAAGCCTGCTCTAACAGGATTCTGGTGAATATAATTCAGCTTCTCCATAAACATACGTTCGCTAAAAACCGGCAGCACATTTCTTTCAGTCTGCCACAATGAGTGTTTGTAATTTCGACTTCGTTCCTGGTGTTGCAGCTTGGCAAGCGAACTGAAGTGCTCTTTTTCTTTCAAGTGGTCGATAACACGCCGGGCAGTAATTCCTTTCAATACACGAAGCACATTCGCAGTCGTTGAGTTGAGACTGGTGAGGAGGTGAAGGTGGTCCCACATAATCACGTACGCAAAGAGAAGAATGCCGGCCGACTTGCGTGCTTCATCAAGAGCAACGCAGAGGAACTCTTTCATGCCATCCGTGCGAAACACTGGTAGGCGATCCTTGGTGACAACAGTGATGTAGAGAACTGGAGAATCATGTGAGATAAGAAATCGATGAGCCATGAGGATGCTCCTTCAAGTGAGGTTTATAGAACTTATTGAAAAACTATCGGGATCTGAATCGACTGTAAAGGGCTGAGCCCGAACCGGGGGGCACAGCCCCAAAATATTTTATATCTGTCGGCAGGGCATAGCCCTGCCTCACATCGGGCGGCGAAGCCGGCCCGAAGCGCGTGCAATTACTCCACCGCGCCCGCTGCCGAGCGGGCGGCGAAGCCGGCCGGAAGCGTTCCACCGCGCCCGCTGCCGAGCGGCGGCGAAGCCGGCCCGAAGCGTTCCACCGCGCCTGCTGCCGAGCGGGCGGCGCAGCCGGCGGGTGACAAGGCCAGCGAGCGTTGGGCTGAGGACGAGCTCGTGCGGTTGCTGCCAAACTCAGCAGTCGCACGGCGAATCATTCAGTCGCGCTTCTATGACGAACACTCATTTCCGAAAGGCGAAGCCTCGGAAGCGGACAAGCAGGCGTACCATCGAGCAGTTGTGCAGGCTACCGGCGAATGGATTAAGCGTTGGCCTGACGATGAGCACTCATGGTCCAGTCGCGTCTATTCGCTGATGGGACTGGAGAAAGTTTCGAATGTCGAAGTTGAGGCTGCTTACAACGCCTACGCTAAAGCGCACGATCGTGGCGGTGCGTCGTACTCGATTCCGCCGCTCGAAATTGGCGTAGCCCGCTTCTACCTCACTCACAATTTTCACCTCGCAAACGTGCCTGATCTGATTCTGAAAGGACTGGCGGAGATCGACCAGATTGAGAAGAGCACTGGTCAGTCAGATCTATATCCTCGCCCCGCGGGCGTCGATGAGGGCGGCAATCTCAAGTTCATCCGGTTGGATAGTTGGCCGCTTCTGGCTGAAGCTTATGCGCGTTTGAAACAACCCGCGAAAGCACTGGCTGTGTTGGCCCAACTCGCTGACATTACGACGCCGAAGAAATCTTCGGGGTCGTTGAGTGACGCAGAGACGCGTAGTGCCGCGTACGACCAGGCTGTCTACTGGCGAGCAGTCGGCAAAGTTGCCGACATTGAACAGCGCAAACTCGATGCGTTGACGGCGTATCAAATCGCGCTTGCTTTGCGCCTCACTCCTGAAAAAGGCAAAGATGAGTTGAGTGACAACACGCAACGTTTGTGGAAAGAACTCGGCGGCACAGACCAGGGTTGGAAAGCTTATCTTGCGCGCAACGAGGTGTCGAAGACAAAGTTTGCGAGTGCAGAGCTCGCAACGTGGGACAGCAAGAACACAGAGTTACCGGAGTTTGATCTCACTGATCTCGAAGGTCGCAAATGGTCACTCGCGGATCTGAAGGGCAAGGTGGCCTTCATCAACTTTTGGGCGACCTGGTGTGGTCCATGCCGCGCCGAATTGCCTTACGTGCAGAAGTTGCGCGAGCAGTTAAAAGATCGAAAAGACGTCGTCATTCTCACGCTGAACACGGACGAGGAAATCGGCAAGGTCGAGCCGTTCATGAAAGAGAACAAGTTTACTTTTCCGGTGCTTCTGGGCCAGGCCTACGCCGATAGTCAAGGCATCAACAGCATCCCACGCAACTGGGTCGTCAGCCTCGACGGCAAAATAATGTTTGAAGGCATCGGCTTCGGCAATGAGGACGAAGAGTGGATGAAACGCGCGGCGCAGTTGATCGAGAAGGTGAAGGGCGCGAACTAAGGCGCTCGTCAGTTTAATTTGAAACAAGTACGCCTTCGGCGTTTGGAAATTTCAAACTCACGCCTGGCGTGGGTAACCGAGCGCGTTTAGGTTTTGGGTGATTTCATCCAGCACGGTGGCGTCCTCGATGGTCGGTGGGATTCGATAGTCAACGCCGTCGGCGATCTTCTTGATTGTGCCGCGTACGATCTTGCCTGAGCGAGTCTTCGGAAGACCATTTACGACCGTTGCGACTTTGAACGAAGCGACTGGTCCAATCTTCTCGCGCACTAAGTGGACCAGTTCAGCAACGATTTGTTCGTCCGGTCTTTCGACGCCTCGTTTCAGCACGACCAGTCCGAGCGGCACTTCACCTTTCAGCTCGTCAGCAACACCGATGACCGCGCATTCCGCAACATCCGCATGTGCGGCAAGCACTTCCTCGAGCGCGCCCGTCGAGAGTCGATGTCCGGCGACGTTGATGATGTCGTCTGTGCGACTCATGATCCACAGGTACCCATCTTCATCTTTGTAGCCGGCGTCCGCAGTCTTGTAATAACCGGGATATGAATCGAGATACGACTCGCGGTACGCGTCATCTCTGTTCCAAAGCGTCGGCAAACAGCCGGGAGGCAAAGGCAGTTTGATCGCGATGTTTCCGATCTTGTTCTCAGAAACCGGTACACCTTCGTCGTCGAGCACGTCCACTTCGTATCCCGGGACTGGTTTGCCGCACGAGCCTGGTTTCACGGGCAGTAATTCAACGCCGGCGCAATTGGCGCCGATAGGCCAACCAGTTTCCGTTTGCCACCAATGATCGATGACAGGCACGCCGAGTTGTTTCTGTGCCCACGCCAGCGTATCCGGATCGCAGCGCTCACCCGCCAAAAACAACGTGCGGAATTTTTTAAGCTCGTACTGTCGCAGGTAATCACCGTCATAGTCTTCGCGCTTGATCGCGCGAAAGGCAGTGGGCGCGGTGAAGAACACACTGACATCGTGTTGCGAGATCACGCGCCAGAATGCGCCGGGATCGGGCGTGCCAACCGGCTTGCCTTCGTAAAGTATGGTCGTGTTCCCATGGGCCAATGGTCCATAAACGATGTAAGAGTGACCGACGGCCCACCCGAGATCCGAAGCCGCCCAATAAACTTCGCCCGGCTCGACACCATACACGTTCTTCATAGTCCACTTGAGCGCGACGAGATGTCCGCCGTTATCACGCACCACACCTTTCGGAATTCCGGTCGTGCCCGATGTGTACAGGATGTAAACGGGATCCGTGGCGGCTACTGGAACGCAATCGACGGCGTTCGCGTGGGCCAACGCCTCGGGCCAGGTGATGTCGCGCCCGGCGACGAGCTCAGCTTCGACTTGCGGGCGTTGCAGGATGATGCACGTCTTCGGCTTTTGCTGCGCCAAATCGATCGCCTTATCAAGCATCGGCTTGTACGGCACCATGCGGCTCACTTCAATCCCGCATGATGCTGAGACGATCACTTTCGGAAGCGCGTCGTTGATTCGAGTCGCTAATTCGTCAGCGGCAAAACCACCAAAGACTACAGAGTGAATCGCGCCGATGCGGGCGCAAGCCAGCATCGCGATCACAGTCTCAGGCACCATCGGCATGTAGATGATTACACGATCGCCTTTTTCAACTCCATGATTTCGAAGTGCGCCTGCGAACAGCGCAACTTCGTTCAAGAGCTCGCGATAGGTATACGACTTAACGACGCCCGCTACCGGACTATCATAAATAAGAGCGACTTGTTCTGCGCGCCCGTTCTCGACGTGCACGTCAAGCAAGTTGTAGCAAGTGTTGACGAGGCCTCCCGAGAACCAGCGGTAGAACGGAGCGCGCGACGCATCGAGCACCTGGTCCCATTTCTTGTACCAATGAATCGACTCCGCGGCCCTGGCCCAGAAACCCTCCGGATCCCGCAGCCATTCACGATAGGTTTCTTCGTAAGCTCCGCTCATTTTGAATTCCCAGAGGCTCCGCGCGAGAGTCTAGTCGCGGAACTGTCACCTTTTCAACGGATTCGTAACGATTAAAGGTGGGGTATTCACAGGCCGTCCCGTTGTGTGGTATAAGGCCACACCCCTTTTCCCCAACTCTCCTCGATGTACCGGGGACAAGTACGCTTTAGCCCAGATCGGTTTTTCTAAAATTCAAGGAGGAGCCCATGTCTCGAGTCGTTATTGGTCTGTGCGCGTTACTGATGTTTGTGATTACGCCCTCTGTTAACGCTGATCCACTCGTCATCACAAGTGGTACAGCGTCCATCAGCCAAACTGCGAGAATCAGTTATAACCTTATCGGAACAAACTTTACCTTTACTGGATCCAACGGAGATGAAGGAAATGCTCCAGTGACAGGGTGCCATCCGTGCGGCGGCCCGCTCAATCCTGTGCAGCTCGGCGGTTTCTTTGTCGGCACCAGCTTAGGCACCGGTTCAGCCACGCTCAATGGCACGACGTTCAATAACCTCGAATTCGTCGGCACGTTCAATATCGGCGGCGGCTCCGTTTTTCTGTCGGGTACTCAGGACATTACAGTGACCCAGCCGTTCGGTTTTTCCGGCGAGATCCAGGGTTGTTTCGATTCAGGTCTGATCTGCTCTAACGTCGCGTTTCCCACGCAACAGTTAGTAGGCCAGGGATTCGTGACCGTCGTATTCTCCTACTCCGGAAACGTGAATGGAATTGATATCTGGGATTTCAAGAGTATCAATTACACTTTTACGAGCGCTCCGGTCCCTGAACCGATGACGATCACTTTGCTCGGAGCGGGTTTGGTCGGCGTTGCGGGAAAACTCCGCCGCAAAAAGACAAAAAAGAGCACACAAGTTAATTCTTGATTCTCATCGTGCCGGTGTTGCTTGCCTGCCCGTGAGTTTTGATGGTGACAGTGGAGGCACCCGGCGCGAGATTATCCGGAAGTCGGAAAATCACTTGCGTAAAGTCGGTGTTGTCGACTGCACGCACACTCTCGGCCGGTACGTCGTAGGATTGTTTGTTGCTGTCGATCAGACTCGCCACTACCGCGGTGGGCGGTTCACTCTGGGCTAGCGGAAGATTCCTCACAAACACAATCACTCTAGTGTTTCGATCAATCCCGAGGTTGAGCGCGTTCGCTTCGCTTACAACGGGAAACGGTTCTTTGACGAAGAACGTTGAATCGAAAGTAGCAAGCTGATCGACGGTTGGGCCAGTCGAGTCAAGCAGCAACTGCATCGTCGTCGACGTGATTGGTGCGGGTGGTGGTGTAGTGTTGGAGCTTGTGAAGCAGGATGTTGGACCAGCCGCCGACTGGTTCGCCATCGTCTTTCCGACAATTCGCCAGCAGTAAACGCCATTTGCCAATCCCGGAACCTGATAGCTCTCAGATCCGTCTGTGCCGAGCGTGCCTGTAACCACGTTTGCGGCGATCAGCGACAGGTTGTTTTCGTTAGGACCAAGATAAACGTCGTACTTGTGTGCCCAACGCCCGCCTTCCCAGTTTAGTAGAACCGATGAGTTGACAATCGCGCCGTTGGCCGGGGACAAGTTCACAGGCGCCGTGGGCGGAAGCGGAACAAACGACTCAAACTCGGTCGCCGAATTCCATTTACGATTGAACTGGTTGATAAACCACTGAAAGAACCACGGCTTGTTCGTGAAGTAGTTATGCTCTTCCTGGTAGTTGAACGATTGCCAGCTCCAATTCGATGAGCCGAAGATCGTCACGCCTTGTGCGTAGAGCGACAGCGATTTCTGGTGAGTGAGGCCGAGATGCTTGCGCATGCGGATCTGTACACCCGCGGCATACAGGCGATCGACGTTGTAAGGTCCGGTGAGTTCGGCTCCCGCTCGGGTCGCGTCGAAACGGTATTCGTTGGGTTCAGCAAGCAGCCGCACCTGCACGCCACGCGCCAACGCCCTGAGCAACGCGTCACAGACGTTTGTTTCTGTGAGGCGATACATCGTGATGTCGATCTTGCGAGTTTCACGATCGATCAGTGCAATCGTGCGTGCGCCGTAATCCTCGGCGGGGTATTTGGTCGGCAGGAAATCGAGCGACGGATCGATTGCGTACCTTTGATAGTTGCGCGCCGGAGGCGCGGAGATGTTCGCGTAGTCTCCGTAAAGGCTCGTGTTGGTCCATATGTCGTCATAATTCGTTTTGAAGCTGTTGACGACGGTCGGGTCGTCAGTGAAGTACCACGCTCCATCAACGTAGTTGGCGTATGGTTCGTAAGGTCTGAGATCGCCGTCGCCAAAGTTTGAGCTGCTGAAGACGACCTTGTTTTGTCCGGCGAACAGCACCATCTTCGCGTGAACGATGCCGTCGCCGAGCTTGTAACGCATCGGAATGCCCGCGGTTTTGAAACGATCGAGCAGCGTCTGGTTCATCGGAAACTTTGCGTTCGCACGCAGTTCAACTGTAAGTCGCACCGGCACGCCGGCCTGATACCTTGCGATAATCGCGTCGGCGAGTCCCGGCAGTTCGATCGTGTAAAGCGCAACGTCGATTCCGGCAGTTTCAGCCTGGACGGTTTGGATCAGAGGTGTGTAGCAGTCTTCGAACGACGGGTCGCACAGCCGCTCCTGGGCGGATGAGACTTGGGCGCTGACGAGAATAAAACCAAAAAGCAGCCAGACAGCGCGCACACAACGGATGCCGGGGATCATGCGTATGCGATTTTGGGGACTTCGTTAGTAGAAGGGCTCCTGCGAAGCAGAGATTAGTTGATACTCGCCTCGAAAGCAATGTTAGCCACAAAAAGGAACATCGACCACAAAAGATTTTTGCGTCTTTGTGCCTTTTTGTGGCTCTTTGGATCGACTCGATGTTAGGGCGATGCCTTTCGATGCGTGAGCACGTTACATGCTTCGATAGCGGTGCTCGGATCGATGGCGACGTTTCCTTCGTCGATGTGTTGAATGATGCCGTCTTTGTCGATCACGAAGGTGGCGCGGTTTCCAAAACCTTGCTCTTCGTTGAAGACACCATAGTCTTTGACGACAGTGCGTTTGAAGTCACTGAGTAACGGAAACGTAATCCCAATTTGTTTTGCGAATTCGCGGTTGGCGGGAACACTGTCTACACTCAGTCCGAAAACCTGAGTGTCGGTTGATTCGAGCTTAGCGATATCAGCCTGATACGCTTTCAACTCCTTCGTTCAACCACCTGTGAACGCGAGAACATAGATCGCGAGCACGACATTCTTCTTGCCTTTGAAGTCGCTGAGCTTGTAGATCTTTCCGTCAGTAGCGCGAAGCGAAAACTCGGGAGCGGGATCACCGACCTTCAACTTCGTATGGGGTGGTTCTTGGGCCAGTGCGCTCACACCGAACACAACAAGCAGCACTAGCGATAGCAGCAGTTTTGAGTACATGGTCCTCCTTAGCTAGCGGGTTGAATTTATGCACAAAGCCCGAGTGAGTCAAGGTGATTACAACCCTTCGGCGCTGCGTAATCGCTGTTCCGCGAGCTGATCGGCGGCTTTGTTGGTTGTTATTCCTTCGGCTTGCGCGCTTTCGAAAATACTCAGAATCGTGTCGTAAATCGCGTCGACTTTGCTTAACGCGTAGTCGGCGTTCCAACCGAGAAGTTCCATGCAGCCATTGAAAACGCCGCCGGCATTGGCGACGTAGTCAGGTGCATACAGAATATTTCTTTCTCGAAGCATCGCTCCATGACGCTCCTCTAGCAGTTGGTTGTTGGCGGCCCCAGCAACGATCTTCACCTTCAGTTTCGGAATCGTTTCGTCGTTGATCACACCCCCGAGAGCACAGGGAGCGAAGATGTCTGCGCGTACGCTAAAGATATCGGCGGGTCGCACGGACTCTGCGCCAAACTCATCAACGAGTCGTGACACGCTGTCTTCATTAACATCGGTGACGATCAGTTTTGCCCCTGCTTCATGCAGCAACTTCGCTAAGTTGTAACCAACGTGTCCGCAGCCTTGAAGCGCAACGGACAATCCGGACAGATCGTCGGTATCTCTCACAAATCTGGTCGAGGCTTGTATCGCACGAAACACTCCGCGCGCAGTGATCGGTGAAGGATCGCCTGAACGTTCGAGCAGACCAGCGACGTGCTGAGTTTCGAGCCGCACGATTTCCATGTCCGCCGGACTCGTGCCGACATCTTCCGCGGTGATGTAGCGACCTTTCAGCGTCTCAACGAAGCGTCCGTGTACATGCAGCAGAGCTTCGCGATCAGACGTTGCATGATTTCCGATGATGATCGACTTGCCCCCTCCGAGTGGCAGCCCAGCGAGTGCAGTCTTGTAAGTCATGCCCTGGGAGAGGCGTAAGGCGTCAGTCACTGCATCTTCTTCGCTGTTGTAATTCCAAAAGCGTGTTCCCCCGACGGCCGGACCAAGCGCGGTGCTATGAATCGCAATGATGCCGTGATACGCCGTCGCGGCATCGCGCCCGATCAGAACCTGCTCGTGATCCGTATTCGTGAATTTCTCTGTGATTTCCATCGTTGATATGAGTTTCAGCCTGCGGCTCTAAACAGCTATTTTAGAATCACCTTTACCGGTGTGCCGCTCTGGGCGTTGGGGGCGACCCAGATGTTCAGTTCCGCGGGTTCGACTGCATACTTCGCCTCACGCTGCCAGATCGATAATTCATCACGACCGAGAGTGAATTCCACGCGTTGCGACTTGCCGGCGTCGAGGGTGATGCGGCGGAAGCCTTTCAGTTGGCGCACTGGTCGCGCGACGCTCGTGCCGCGCAGTCCTATGTAGAGTTCGACCACCTCGTCGCCCGCGCGTGAGCCCGTGTTCTTCACTTCGGTAGTGATGCGCACTTGCGCACGTCCCGCGTTCAGTTGGTCCACGCTGACCTGTTGCGCGTCAACTAGAGGAGTCGAATACTCGAAGGTTGTATACGTGAGACCAAAGCCAAACGGATAGAGCGGCACGTTCTGCTCGTCAATATAACGCGACTTGAATTTTTCATCGCCGTTGGTGGGCGGGCGCGTCAGGTCCAGACCGACAGCCGGCCGGCCCGTGTTCAGCACGCTGTGATAGATGGGCACCTGCCCGAGACTGCGCGGGAAGGTGACAGTCAACCTGCCTGCCGGCGCCGCCTCTCCGAAGAGCACGCGATCCAAAGCCGGTCCAGCCTGCACGCCGGGAGACCACGCTTCGATGATCGCTTGAACGCGTGCAGCCGCGGAGGTGAGCGCCAGAGGTCGACCACTAAAAAGGACGAGCGCGGTCGGCTTGCCTGCGGCAGCGACACGTTCGAGAAGTTGCTGCTGGTTGCCGGGCAGATCGATGAAGGCGCGTGAAGCTGCTTCACCGTTCATCCATGAAGCATCTTCGCCGAGCGCGAGCAGCACGATGTCTGCCTGCGCGGCCGCAGCCGCTGCTTCAGTGAATCCCGCATCTGAAGAGCCGCGAATCTCAGTACCCTTCGCGTAGATCAGACGGAACCCATCGCGCTCCGCTCGTTTCTCGAGCGCTGCCTTCAATGTCACTACCTCTTTGGCGTCACCTCGCGCGCTCCACGCACCGAGCATGTCAGGCGCGCTGTCCGCGAGTGGTCCAATGAGAGCCACAGTGCGCACGCCTTTTTGTAGAGGCAGGAGATTTGAGTCGTTCTTGAGCAGCACGAAACTCTTCTCGGCGGCTTCGCGCGCGGCTGTGACGTTTGCTGCGGGCAGAGACGTGATCGCGTTCTGCTCTTCAACGTATGGGCGATCGAACAGACCCAGCGCGAACTTAACACGCAGCACGCGTCGCACAGCCTGGTCCAACGCAGACTGCGACACCGCGCCGGCTTTGACCGCTGCGGCGAGGTGTTGAAAGTAAGCGTTGCTTTCCATGTCCATATCCACGCCTGCGAGAAAACCTTTGCGTGCGGCAGTCGGAAGATCGTTGGCGATACCGTGAGGGATCAGTTCGCCGACAGAGCCCCAGTCGCTGACGACGAAACCACGAAACCCCCATTCGCCGCGCAACACCTGCGTCAGCGTGAACTCGTTGGCTGAAGCCGGCACGCCGTTGAGCGAATTGAAGGACGCCATGAGTGTCGCGACGCCTTCGTCAACCGCTGCGTGAAACGGCGGAAGGTAAACTTCGCGCAACTGACGCTCGGACATGTCGACTGTGTTGTAGTCGCGACCCGCCTCCGCCGCACCGTACGCGACGTAGTGCTTCGCACACGCCGCCAGCGATCGCGGATCGTTAAGACTCGAACCCTGGTAGCCGCGGACATATGCACGCGCCATGATCGAACCGAGATACGGGTCTTCACCCGCGCCTTCGACGATGCGTCCCCAACGCGGGTCACGCGCGATATCAACCATCGGCGAGAACGTCCAACGGATTCCTGCCGACGTAGCCTCCTCCGCCGCGATGCGAGAGACGCGTTCGACAAGGTTCGCGTCCCAGGTCGCGGAGAGCGCAAGTGGGACCGGGAAGGTGGTGCGATAACCATGAATCACGTCGAGACCGAAAATGATTGGGATCTTCAGGCGCGACTGCGCCATCGCGATGTGCTGCAATCGGTTGCTTAGCGCGGGGTCCGTCACGTTGAGGAACGAGCCGATCTCACCGCGCTGTATGGCTTCTTCGACTTTGCTGCGGCCTGTGCCCGGCCCGGTGGGTGCGCCGTATGAGTACTGGTTTAACTGTCCCACTTTTTCCTCGAGCGTCATCTGTTTGAGGAGTGCCTCGACTTTACGCTCGAGCTCAGGTGCGTTTTGCCATGCAGCCTTTTGCGTCTGGGCGAAGGCGATAGCCGGCAGCATGATGGACCACAACAGCAGAACGACAAGCGCGATTCTGATCTTGCTCATGTACGGTTCCTTGTATCGGATTGAAATTGGATGAAGCCGTTCGTGCGCTAATGTAAACAGGTTTCATGCAAAGGCGCAAAGAAGCACGCAAAGCCGCGAAGAAGATCATTCTTTGCGGCTTCGCGATTCTTTTACGCGTTTGCGTGAAACTCTTAGGCGTTTCAGTCTAAGACGATACGTTTTCTTGGCGACGCGATTCGCGGGCTTCGTGTTCGCTTGTCGTTGTCGAAGATGGTAACAGTAGCGCTGGCCGGACTTCCGAGACTCGCGTTGGACGGATTACTCAGTAAGACGCTGAACGTTTCGTTTGACTCTTTCACACCGTCATCCGTTACGAGCACACTGAAACTCCTGGCCGACTCACCTGGTCCAAAAGTGAGCGTCCCTGAAATCGCTGTATAGTCGCCGACACTTGTTGCACTGCCATCTGCCGTGGCGTACTGCACACTCGCGCTCGAGGAAGTATTGCCACTTCGAGTTACGGTAATCGTGACCGAACCCGCATTTTCATTCACGCTGTAGGCTGAAGCGCTAAATTGAACGACGGCACCTGGCGCTGGAGTAGGAGTTGGCGTTGGTGTCGGAGTGGGCGTTGGTGTTGGAGTAGGTGTTGGTGTTGGAGTAGGCGTTGGGCTTGGCGCAGTGCCTGATTGTGCAGCGTTCAACGCGGTAATATCGCAACCAAGATCCTTTCCGTCAGTGCCGGCAAATTTATATATGGAGTTAACGAGTTGGACGCTGGAATCAAGCACGCCCGTGATCGTCCACGGATAAAAATTGTTCGCCGGGTACAGCGACGGTAACGCTCCGGCGATCAAGTTTCTTTGAAACACGGCTCCCGGCGTGTAAGTCGTCAGAGCTGCTGTGCCTTCCCCGACAATGTCACCAAAAAAACCGTAGCCTGAACGAGTGGTGATGTTGTTCGTATAAACGAAGCCTGTTGAGACCTCGCCGTACAAAGCCGTCACGTTACCACTCTGAAAATGCGTGTTGTGATTGAGGGTAACGTTATAGAACCCGGACATGGTGAGAAAGCGATTCGCGATGCCGGTGAACAAGTTGTTTGCGATCACCACACCATTACCGCGACCTGACGGATACGGAGCATCGGTACCCAGCAACTGGAACCCTTGTTCGCTGTTCTTCACTTTGTTGTTCGTGAAGGTGATGTTCTCTACTGTTGCCCACGGCGCCAGGCCAGACTCGCTGCGCACTGTGAACAGAACCGCATAACCGATCTGACTGTCACCCCAGGAGTTTTCCAAAACATTACCGTCAACGATCACATTGCGAGCGTTCTTCAGCTCCAAAAGGTTTTTGATCGACCAGTGAATTCCTGCGTAAGTGGGATCGCCCACCTTCCACGATAACGGCTTGAAAAAATAGTTGCGCCTGATCTCGATGTTGGCCGGAACGAGATTCGGGATCGACGGCAGCGAACCGCCAAACATGATATTTTCTCCCGACGCTTCCAGATAGTTGTTGATGATCTGGTAAGGCCCTGGTCCATTCCAGCCGCAGATTGCCTGCGTGTCGAAGCCGATGCCGTGTATGTCGGAGATGTAAGAATTTATGATCGACGTGTCGGCGCTGTTCAGACTGATCCCGCGCTGGACGTTTTGTGTAGCAAATCCGTGAATCCACAAACGATCCAGTATCAGATGGTGTTGCACACTTGAAAGATCGGTTTGATTCGACTCGCCAAGCCGAACGAGATCGTAAATGACATCGGTGGCGTTGAACGTTGAGATATCGAGTCCGATCAACTGGTAGTGATGAGCGCCGGGCGAAACTCTGATTATCGGATCGGAGATGCTGGAACGTATTTTCGCAAGCAGACTGCTCTGCGACGGCGAGACACGTCCGATAATTTCTGTTGCTCTCGACGACTGAATCGTTATATAGGAGTCGCCAGTCTTTTTCGGCAACGTAAAAGGGCCGCGATAAGTAGCGCCTGCTTCGAGAACGATCGTGTCGCCTGGTACGGCGCTGTTGATGGCCGCTTGCAGATCACCTCCGTTCGGAACGACGAGAGTGGCTGCAAAACTGGTTGAAGCCGAGATGAACAAGATGAACAGGGAAGAGAAGAGATAATTTGTTCTGGGAGAAACGCTCCGCAGAGCCGCACACACCTGGGAGATAGACATTTGCCCTCCGATTGGGGAATAGGTAAATCGGTCGCTAAATTTTCACGAATTGCCGGGTACGATTTCTGAAGGGGTACCGCTCGAACCGGGAAAGACTACAGGAACAATCGATTAGACTGGGTTGCGATGTTGTTACAAAGCTGTTGCTGAAGCGGATCGTAAGTAGATGGATATTGAGACCTTAAGAGATTTTTGCCGCGCTCTTCCGGCAGTCACTGAAGACATCAAGTGGGGACACGATCTGTGCTTCTCCGTTGCGGGCAAGATGTTTTGTGTTGCCGCGTTGGAGGGACCGTTGACCGTGTCTTTTAAAGTGAAGGACGACGAGTTTGATGAACTATCAAACTCGCCGGGGCTGCTTCCCGCGCCATACGTCGCGCGCTACAAATGGGTGCTCGTTGAAGACGTGAGTAAACTGAGTCGCAAAGAGTGGGCGCACTACGTGCGCCAATCGTACGACCTCGTACGCGCGAAGCTGCCGAAGAAAGTGGCGCGGCAACATGGGCTGTAAACTGTTGCCGCGCTAGTGTGCTTTCCCGGTGCATCAGCTTCACGGACAACCCAGGTGGGTCTTGATCTGGTTTGCCGAAGTAATCATTTGACTCTTCTCGTCAGGGTCTACTTTCTTATCTGACTGGCTCTGCACCCTACTTATAAACGACGACATCGACGTACACGCCGCAGCGGTGTTCCCCGCGTTAACTGCCGCAAGCGCATCCTGGAGTTTGCCTACGAGAGCGGTCTCGAGTGACGGCGTTAGATTAAAGCTGCGCACCAGCGCGATGAGATTGTTGATCTCAGTGGCGGGTGAAGGTGGAGGCGGAGGAGCACTCGGGAGCTGAAACGTGAAGGAATAAACGTCGAAGTCCGTGCCTGCGGAAACATAGACTATACGGCCGACGCCGTTGCAGTACGCGATGCGATCCGTAAACTCGTCGGCAGGCGTGTTCGTAACCTGGTAAAGCGTTGCGGTGTTGAGATCGTAAACAAAAATGTCGTACTCAGTCTGATTCTGAGGCTGCGACTCAAACGAGATCAGGTTACCTGAAATGCTGAGATCTCGCTGATCGCCGGGAATGGCAATCCGAGTTTCTGCTCCGCCGGCGACGGGTTGGAAATAGATGTCGTTCTCGCCGCTACGATCTGAGATATAAACTGCGATCTGGCCGTTCGTGTCAGGTGAACGATTCTCGCCTGCCGCGGTTGTGAGTGCTCTGGTAGTGAACACGCCGGGCGACGTTTGAACCGCACCGTAGACATTGCAGCCAAAACCATCCGTTTGACACTTCTCCCACACCACAGCGTTACCCGTTGGGCTGATGGCCGGGTTCTTGTCGAAAAGTGAATCGTTCGTTAGTCGAATGTCGGTCTGGGTGCCCAAATCGTAAACGCCGAGTTCGCTTTGATTCGGAGCGGCGAAGTAACTTCTGTCTTCGTACGCGACTAAATCACCGCCGATGGCCGGATGACTGCGGTTAGCTCCGGGAATATCGGTGCGGAACAACGTCGTCGCATCGTAAACCGCGACAATCGGACCCGTCGGAGTATCTTCAGTGAAGCCGATGCGATTTCCGTTTACGTCCGGCTGTCTGTCCAAACCATTGCCTGGAATTATGAAATCCGTGTTTGACGGCGGCGCTGAGTAATGGATTCGCGCAAGGCCCTGACCGTCCTGACTGGTGTACGCCGTCAGGTTGCAGTCGAGGTCCGGTTCTGTTTGATCGCCGAGTCCGTTGTTTACCGCCTGGAATGTGCCACTCAACGTGACTACGGTCGGAGCTGGCGGGTTTGCTGTGACGAGAGTTGAAAGTGTGAGCAGCATCAGTGTCGGGAATACGATCAGCTTCCGTGATCGACTGTGAATTAATCTCATATAAATTTCTCCGTCGTATGTTTGAATGCTTACTTCATTTGTGAAGTGGCGAATGATCGGAAAACATCACACGGAGGCGTTTGCAGAAAACGTCCAGACGCTTTGCACAAAAAGTCGCTATGAAGCGCCAAAGGCGCGAAATATAATAGCCAGGGGCAAGCGTGAAGCGCCGAAGGCGCGAAATATAATAGCCAGGGGCAAGCGTGAAGCGCAGCGGAACGCGTCGCCCCTGGTAACAAAGAAATAATTGAACAGAGCACTGAAAGTGCGAAATATCAACCTCAATTATTCCGCTCTTTCAGAGCTTCACGGTCATTACGCGAGCTTACCAGGGGCGAAGCGTTCCGCTGCGCTTCACGCTTGCCCCTGGCTTTCATATTCCGCGCCTTCGGCGCTTGCCCTTGGCTTTCATATTCCGCGCCTTTGGCGCTCAGTTCCGACTTTTTATGCAAAGCCGGTCCCGAGATGTAATGGGGCAAGCCCGTTTTCTGTTGTTGTGCAAAAGCGAGCCGAGCAGTGAAGTTGAGTTGAGTGAGGATCCCCAGAGGCAGAGAAAAAGTTTGTACGGTCGAAAAACGTTTTGACGCCTTTCCCTCATTGATACTGTAGAGGTGTCGAACATCCCCCACGTCGATCCAAGGAAAATGCATTCTCTGGAGCTCGAATATGACTTCGCAGCGAGCCTTGCTGGTCGAGTTCAGCCCCGAACGAAAACTCGGCCGCGCCTTGCAGGATATTCTCGATCCTCACTTCAACCTGAGTGTGGTTACTGAGCCGGCGAATGGTTTTCATGAAGAGATCAAAAGCTTCGATCCGTTAGTGATCTTTTTGATTCTCTCGCCACGGGTGGAAGGCGCCCAGCCGCTCCAGTCAATCAAAGAAGCCGCACTGCGCGTTCCGATTATCGCCGTTCTGGAAGACAGTGAACCCGAGCGCGTATTCGAACTGCTCAAAGCAGGCGCGGCGGATTTCATAATCCCACCAATCAACGCTTCGGACGTGTTGCCGCGCACGTGGAAGTTGTTGCGGACCGATCACGACAACGGTAAGCCGGCCGAGACTTTCGGAACCGGTAGTCTCACGCATCAACTGGTGGGAGAGAGTCCTGACTTCATGGCTCTGCTTCAGAAGGTCCCGCCGATCTCGAAGTGTGATGCGAACGTTTTGATCCAGGGCGAGACAGGAACCGGCAAGGAGGTCTACGCCCGCGCGATTCACTATAACAGCGCGCGTGCGGCCAAGCAGTTCGTGCCGGTTAACTGCGGCGCGATTCCGGCGGAGCTTGTCGAAAACGAACTCTTCGGTCACGAGCGCGGCGCGTTCACGAGCGCATTCGCTCTGCAAGCGGGACTCATCGAAGAAGCAAACGGCGGCACACTTTTTCTGGACGAAATCGATTGCCTCCCGCCGTTGGCCCAGGTGAAGGTACTGCGATTCCTTCAGGAAAAAGAGTACAAACCACTCGGCTCAACGAGATTAAGAAGAGTGGACGTGCGCATCATCGCCGCGAGTAATCTCGATCTCGAGAAGGCCATTTTAAACGGCAAGATGCGGCAGGACTTGTTCTATCGCCTGAATGTCATCTCCCTAACGCTGCCTCCGTTGCGTGAACGGCGCGAAGACATTCCTTTGCTGGCTCGTTATTTCGTTGCGAGGTACGCCGCTGAATTCAACAAGGAGTTAACCGGAATCGCGCCGGACGCGCTGCGCGTTTTAATGGCCCACTCCTGGCCTGGCAACGTGCGGCAGTTGCAACACGTGATCGAGCGCGCGACGGTGATGGCCGCAGGCTCAGAACTCACTACGAAAGATCTCGACATCCCAATCTCATCGGACTGTGAGTCGTTGAGAGAGGCGAAGGCGAAAGAGATTGCGAAGTTTGAGAAGAACTACATCCAGGGAGTGCTTTCGGTTTGCAACGGCAACATCACGCACGCCGCTGAAGTCGCACAAAAGAACCGGCGCGCGCTGTGGCAACTGATTCAGAAACACCGGATCGATGTATCGCGATTCAAACCGTCAGTGCAGCGCTAATTGCTCGGTTGCCAAATGTACTTGCCGGTCTTGTCGATGTATCCCAACTGGATACCGACGCGCACTGTCGAAATGCCATTGACAAAGGGAGAAGCAAGATCAAAGGGAAGCGAAAACACGGTCTTGCCTTGTTTGTCGATGAAGCCAGTAGTTGGCTCCGGCTCCTCCGAACGAGTAACAGAGTTGAAGTCAACATTGCCGGCCGGGGCGAGTCCTTCAGAGAATGGACCAGCGCCTTTAAATTGAGGTTCGATAACAAACTTTCCAGTCTTGTCGATGTAGCCCCACTTCGAATCAACTCTGACAGCAGCCAGACCGTCTGAAAATGGTTGGGCCACCTCGAACTGCATCGGGATAACGAGGACGCCTTCAGTGTTTATGTAGCCATACTTTCCGTGTGGATAACAGACCGCGGACAGCCCTTCTCTGAATGGCGTTGCGTTGTTCAGGAACTGAGGCTCGATCACCATCTC
>Ga0207707_10001957_pt1 | contig 18729 bp, 12 predicted proteins | sample KBSC83BmetaG_FD_184336 | JGI IMG/M metagenome (GOLD analysis project Ga0207707, IMG submission 184336) | Corn rhizosphere microbial communities from Kellogg Biological Station, Michigan, USA - KBS C8-3B metaG (SPAdes) (version 2) | ecosystem: Host-associated > Plants > Roots > Rhizosphere ...
GCCATCGATCTCGTTCGCGCGCACCGGCGACACGATCGCGAGCTCGATCGAGTCCGCCTCGTCGCGAATCGCCGACGCCGCCCGCAGCGCCGCGATGAGCGCCGGCGACAGCCGTCCCGCGCGCGCGGTGCGCGCGAGATGCGCCGCCGAGTCGGCGGCTCCGCTCCGCACGGTGCGCGCGGAAGAGTCGAACACCACGAGCACGTCGCCCGCGCCGAGCAGCGCGTGCGCGCTGTCGCGCACCGCCTGGATGGGGCCGACAGCGCGCGACACGTCCGCGAGCACCACGCGCGCGAGCGCGCGGCGATGCGGCACGAGCACCGGCCGCGCGAGCGCCGCGCCAATCAATAGTACGGCGAGCACGCGCACGAGCAGGAGCAGGAGATCTTCCGGCAGCGGCGCGACCGTCGTCACCCGCACCGCGCTCGTGGGCACGAAGCGCACGGTGGGGAGCGGGCTCGATGTCGGCTGGCGCGTGACGATGAAGTGCAGCGCCACCGCTCCCGCCGCGACGCCGAGCGCAACGTAGAAGAAGATCGGCGCGAGGAAGGTCATCCGGTTCGCCTCGCCGCGCCCTGCGGCGCCGTGATGCGACGGATCACCTGGCGCCACTGCTCATCGCCGGGCACCACCATCGTGTACACCGCGCCAACCGCGCGCCAGTCGCGCGCGAGCTGCGCCCGCCACTCCCCGAACCGCCGGATGTACGCGGCGCGCGCCGGCGGCGACATCGGACGCCTGATCTCCGGCCGCTCCGGATCGGAGAGCAGCAGCTTCTTCGGATCCGGATCGAGCTCGCCGCGGTCCACCACGTGTATCGCGTACAGCTCGCCGCCCGCCGCCGCGAACGTCTTTCCCGCCGCGAGCAGCGCCTCGGCGTCGCCGAGGAAGTCGGTGATGAGCACGACGCGCGCGCCGTGCCGCATGGCGTCGGTGGCCGTGGGCGCGAGCGGCACCTCACCTTCCGGCGCGCGCTCGAGCAAGTGCATCATCTCCTCGAGCACCGTCTTGCGCGTGCGCGGCGCGATCACGCGACTCCCCTGCACGCCCGCGAGCGCGAGCCCCACCGGATCGCCGCGGTGGCGCGCCACCGCTGCGAGCCCCACCGCGAGCTGCCGCGCCATCTCCCACTTCCCTTGCGTCGCGAGGGGAAAGGCCATCGAAGCGCTCGCGTCGAGCACGAGCATCGTGGGCAGTATCGTACGCTCCTGCGACACGCGGATGTACACGCGGTCGGTACGGCCAACGAGCTTCCAGTCGATCTTTCGGGGGTCGTCGCCCTGGCGGTACGGCCGATACTCCACGAACTCCGCCGTCGTACCGCGCACGCGCGACACGTGCGGGCCCGGCACCGCGCTGCGCACGCGGCGCAGCGCGGGCCATCCGATGCCGCGCACGGAGTCCAGCACGCCAGCGTATCTCGCGAGGCTCACGCGCCTCTCCTCATGGTGCGGCCGCGCGCTGCGGCTAGACCTTGATCGTGCTCGACGGAGCGGCGACGTGCTGGAGCAGCGCCTCGATCACCTGCTCCGTCGTCACGCCCTCTGCCTCCGCGGCGAAGTTCACGAGCACGCGATGGCGAAGCACCGGATGCGCCACCCGGCGAATGTCCTCGGGCGCCACCGCATACCGTCCCGCGAGCAGCGCGTGCGCCTTGGCGCCGAGGATGAGCGCCTGGCCCGCGCGCGGGCCCGCGCCCCAGCGCACGTACTGCTTCACGATCGCCGGCGCTTCCGGCTGGTCGGGGCGCGTCGCGCGCGCCAGCTCGGCCGCGTACTGCAGCGCCGGCTCCGCGGCGGGGAGCTCGCGCACCGTGCGCTGGAGCGCCAGCGTCTCTTCCGCGTTGAGCACCGGCCGCAGCTCCGTGTTGTCGATCGCCGTCGTCGCGCGGAGAATCCCGATCTCTTCGTCCTTGGACGGATAGCCGATGCGGATGTCGAAGAGGAAGCGATCGAGCTGCGCCTCGGGGAGCGGATAGGTGCCTTCCTGCTCGATCGGGTTCTGCGTCGCGAGCACGAAGAAGGGCTTGGGGAGATACATCGTCTCCCCGGCGGCGGTGACGTGCCGCTCCTGCATCGCCTCGAGCAGCGCCGCCTGCGTGCGCGGCGGCGTCCGGTTGATCTCGTCGGCGAGAACGATGTTCGCGAAGATCGGTCCGCGCACGAAGCGGAACCGGCGCGCGCCCGTGGCCGTGTCCTCCTCCATGATCTCCGTGCCCGTGATGTCGCTCGGCACGAGATCGGGGGTGAACTGGATGCGCCGGAAGTCGAGGCGCATCGCGTCGGCGATCGAGCGGATCATGAGCGTTTTCGCGAGGCCGGGGACGCCGACGAGCAGCGCATGTCCGCCGGCGAGCATCGCCATGAGCACTTCCTCGACGACGCGCTCCTGGCCCACGATGCGCTTCGCGACTTCGGTGCGCAGGCGTGCCGCGGCGGCGAGGAGATCGTCGCGTGATCCAGTCTTCATCGCACTCGTCGGCGGTTGAGAATGCAGCAGGGGCGTTCCGGCTGGCGACATCGTCCGCGTCTCAGCGCCGGCGCGTGATCACGATGACGCTTCCTTTCACATCGCTTCCCCACTTGCGAACGGCTTCGGAGTTGGGAAGATACTCCATCTCGGCCACGTCCGGCGACGGAATGTCGCGCAGCTTTTCCGCGCCACCGATCATCTGCAGATCCATGTAGACCGAGACGTCGCCGCCGGTGAGCGCGTCCTTGCGCAGCCACGCGCGGCGCAGGCGCTCGACCAGATCGTACGCCGTCGGGAGATTCGCCGCGGTGATCTCATCGGACGTGAGCTTCGACTGGTCGCTCTTCGAGGCCTTGGACTTCGAGGCCTTGGCGGGCTTCTCGGGCTTGGCCGACGAGTCCGTGGGCGCCTGCGCCGAGGAGTCGGTGGACACGGTGTATGTCTGCTGCGCGCTGGCGGACGATGCACCGGAGACGACGAGCGCGGCGATGGCGGCGAAAGCGAAGGAGGAGTGGCGCACGACGGGCATCTGCCTGAGTTCGCTGGGAAAGGGGTGGCTCTCACGCGGAACTACCGTGAGTCGTGGCTTCCGCGGGCCTGGTATAGAGACATCCCGGGGCGGAGATACCCCTACCGGTCGGCCCTGCATCGAGATAACCGGCCGCTCAGCTTAGGGCTCGTTTCTCGAGCCCGCTTTCCGCACCGCGACGCGCGCCGGCGCTCCGATCTCTCTCCCGGGTCCCCCGGGGCTCGAGCTCACCGGGTAGCTCGTGGAATCCGCGGGCATCGCCGTGACGTGCACGTACGTGTCGCCTGGCAGGTACTTCTTCGCCGCCTCCTGGATCTCAGCCGGCGAGACGACGTGCCCCGAGTACGGAGCGATCACCCTGTCGAGCGGGATGCCGAGCCGCGAGTAGGTGCCGATGCGGGCCATCCAGTAGTCGTTCTCCTGCAGCGATGTTTCGAGCTGGCGGCGCTGCACGACCGCGGCGCGCTCCGCCTCGACGGCGGAGACGGGGTACGTGCGCATGGAGTCGACGATGCGCAGCATCTCCCGGCCCAGCGCGAACATCCGCTCGGGCGCCGCGTCGAAGCCCGCCATCACTCGATAGTGCTCCGACGTCAGCGGCAGCGTCTCGCTGGTGATGTACGGGCTGTACGTTCCGCCGAGCTGCTCGCGCAGTCGCACGCGAAGCCGATCCTGCAGGATGTTGACGAGCGCGGAGAGCTTCTGTCGTTCGCGGAGATACACCTCCGGTTCGCTTGGAAAGGCACCGTCGAACACGAGCAGCGTCTGCGCCTTCGGCACGTCGAACGACGGCAGTCTGCTCTCGACGCGATGCAGGAACGGCGGGATGGTCGCCAGGAGCTTGCGCTCGCGCCGCGGTGCCGACGGCAGGCTCGCGATGTAGCGCTCCACCAGCGGCCGCGCCTCGGCCTTCGTGATCGCGCCGACGATCGTGAAGGTGAACTCGCGCGCGTTGCCGAAGAGATCGTGGTAGACGTTCATCAGATCCTTCACCGTCGTCAGCTCGGCCACGTTCGTGGAGACGGGGAGCAGCCGCGGCTCTCCACGCGCGAACGCCTGATTGAACTGATCGTCGATCGTGAACTCGGTGCCCTGATACTTGGCGACGTTCTGCCACCCCGCGAGCGACACGGAATCGAGCATCGGCGCGGTGAACTGGAGATAGAGCGCCTGAAAGAGCGTCTCGGCATCCCTGGGCGAGCCGTCCATCCGAACCGACTGATCGGAAAAGCCGATGTCGACCTTCAGATCGCTCAGCCCCGACGATGACAGCTTGTCGACGAGGGCGTCGTGGCCGGTGGCGCCCAGCCCGCCGACATCGGTCATCACCTTGGCGACCATGCGCCCCGGCGTGAAGAAGAGCGAATCCGGCAGCACGGAAAAGCCGCCGGCGCTCCACGCGCGCACGAGAAGCTGGTCGGGATCGTTGCGTGATGGCTTGAGGATCACCCGCGCGCCGTTGGACAGCGTCCACTCGGTGATGCCGGCCTTGGCGTCGTCCTTCTCGCTCACGATGCGGCCGGGTGCCGGCAGCCGGGCGAGGAGCGGCTTGTCGGAGCGCGTGGCATCGCTGTCGGGCGCAAGCCTGGCGTGGCTCACCGAATCGAAGATGGCGAGCACGCTCTCGCGCGTGGGCGGCCGCGCGTGATCGAACAACGGCAGCCCGACGAACACCTTTCGCCCCGCGGGCTCGCGCCAGAATCGCGCCGCCTCGGCGAGCGTGGATGTCGTGATGCGCGGCAGCATCGCCCGCACCGCCGCGAGCTCCTGCTGCGGGCTCATGAGCGTGCCCTCGCCCGTGAGGAAGTGCGCGACGTACTGTTCCGCGTACGTCCTGGATGGGATCGCGGTCTCGCTGGCGGCGGCGCTCTCGTAGTGGCGCAGCATCGCGGCCTTCTGCCGCTCGAGCGCGGCCGGCGCAACGCCGTTCTGCGCGACGCGCTCGATCTCGCTCACGACGGTACCGATGGCGCGCTCGATGCTGTCGGGCCACGCGATGAGCTGCACGCCGACGAGGTTCAGCGGACGCACGACCCGCCCGGACTCGATCTCCGCCGTGACGAACGGGCGCGAGGGGTGCTCGCGCAGGTGAAGCAGCCGCTGCTCGAGCCCCTGCCAGAGCAGATCGTACACGACTCGCTGCTGCAACGCCGCGGTCGGGCTCGCGGGCTGCGCCGGCACGGGCCAGAGCAGCTCGGCGTTCGGCGTGACGTTGCCGCGGTAGATGTCGACGACCGTGGCTGGATTCGTCGGCAGCGAGGGCGCCACGTACGGGTGCGCCGGCTTCGACGCGGCGATTCGGCCGAATCGCCGGCGAATCTCGCGGAGCATTGCCGCCCTGTCGAAGTCGCCGACGACCACCACCGCCATGCGATCGGGCGTGTACCAGTCGCGATAGAATCGCCTGATCGGCGCGGGCAGGGCGCCCTCGATGAGCGTCGTATCGCCGATCGGTTTTCGCGTGAGATAGGCCGACCCACCGAGCATGAGCGAGTCGTAGTGCGCGGAGACGGTCTGGCTCGCCGTGTCCGGAAGACGCATGCGCCATTCGCCCATCACCACGCCGCGCTCGGCGACGACCTCGCTCGAGTCGATCGTGATCCCGCCGTCCGCCCAATCCTGCAGCGCGTCGAGGCCACGCGCGACGGTGCGACGGTCGTCCGTGGGGAGCGTGAGCGTATAGACCGTCTCGTCGAAGCTCGTGAACGCGTTGAGGTCGGCACCGAAGCGCATGCCGTTCGTCTCGATGAAGTCGACGAGCGAGCTCCCTGGAAAATGCGTCGTACCGTTGAACGCCATGTGCTCGAGAAAGTGCGCGAACCCGCGCTGATCGTCGGCTTCGATCCGGCTGCCGGCGTCGACGACGAGGCGAAGCTCCACGCGATGTGACGGCATCGCGTTCGGGCGCAGAAAGTAGTGCATGCCGTCGGGCAGCACGCCTATGCTGAGCGACGGATCGAGCGACGAATCGGCGGGAGCGCGAACGCTGTCCGATCGGAGCGCCGGCCGTGGCGCAGCACCTGCCGCGGGCGCGCTGATGCCGAGGGCGACCGGGAGCAGCGCCGCGCAGATCGCCGCGGCAACGAATGGGGTGATGCTGCGTCGCGGCATCTCAGTTCGCCTCGGTCGTCCGGTGGAGCAGGACGTCGATGTAGTCCGCCATCTCCTGGTAGTGCCAGGCGTTCACGAGAATCCCTTGCTGATCGAAGAGAAAGAGGGACTGGTTGCCCGTCTTCCACGTCTTGTCGAATGCGTAGTTGATGTCGTTCGCCGTCGGCTTGTTCACTCGTCGAGAGTCGGGCGCGGGCAGGCGCCAGTTCGGCGTCGACGTGACCGCGATGGCCATACGCGGGATGTGATACGTGTCGAGCCACTGCCGGATGAGCTCCGCCTCATCCGCCGGGGACATGGGCTGGAGATACATGAAGAAGCCGTGCGTCTGTGCCACGATCGTGAGCTCCACCTCGGGAGACCGCTCGACCAGGCGCCGGGCGTTCACGAGCGGAGCCGCGCATCCGCGCGCCGCATCTTCCGTCGTTCCGTTCAGCATGCATTCGGCGGCGTCGATGAAGAGCACGAGCGAGACGTGGCCGCGAGTGGGTCGGGGCGTACGAGCGGCATCGCCCGGAAACCAGAAGTCGGCGGTGATCGGCGGCGCCTGCTTGCCGAGTGGGATGGGGAGCGCTTCCGGGCGCTCGCCCGTTGCGTTGGTCCAGGTCGCGCGCTCGAGCGCCACCAGCGCGGCGGTGCTCTTGCGCAGGCTGTCGAGTATCGCGCCCGATCCCGCGAGCACGCTCACCGCTTCGTACACGACGTAGCGGCCGCCGGCATCGTCCTCCATGCGCTGGAACGTCTCCGACTCGCGCTCCTCCCTGGTGAGCGAGTCGGCCACGGCAATGAGCCACCGCGCCGCCCGCCGAGCGCGGACGCTGTCGCCCGCATCTCTGGTCGCGCGCATGAGCGTGTTGTAGATCGTCATGCGTTCGAGGCGATTCGCGCTCGAGTGCGCGCGGTGCACGAGGATGTCCTCGGCCGCGCCGAAGCGCGCCGGCCGCGCGTGGATGTAGGCGTCGAAGGCGGAGTCGGCGACACTCGCGCGCGCGAGGGCGTTCGTGGCGGGAATCGCGGCAATGCGTCGCGCGACGAGCCTGGCGGCGTCGGAATCGCGCGAGGCCGCGAGATACAGCGGCAGGAGCCTGGAGAAGTCCGCGAGATTCGTCGTTGGCTCGGTGAAGCGCGCCGCGCACTTCGTCGCGATCTCGGTCACGGCGGGGAGTGCCGGACGCAGCATCGCCTGGCGATCGAACGGCAGGGTGTCGGTCCAGTCGGCGGCGTCCTGGCGCTCCTTTGCCGCGCGAACGCGCGCGATGGCGGCGAGACACTCGTCGACCTGCGTGTAGCTCGAGACGGGCGCCGTGGTATCCGGCCACTGGAAGCTGGTCTGCGCCGGAGCGGCCACCGCCACCACCGCGAGCGCGAGCATCGCGGCGAGGTGCCATCTCGAGCTCACCGTCGCTCGGAGAACAGTTGCTGTCATCTCGCGCACTCCTCTAAATGGCATCGATCATCGACGTGAAGCTGAAATCGCGCGACTTGAGCGGCGGTACGATTGCCGGCGTGAGCTCGGTCGCGTACGGGCTTCGCACCGGGCGGAACACCGGCACCGGGACCCCGAGCTGGTCCACGCTGTTCAGCACGAACAGCGGCGACTCGGTGAAGCGCAGATTCTTCACGGCCTTGGTGATCTTGCCGTGCTCGATGAGCCAGAGTCCATCGCGCGTGAGCCCGGTGGCGAGCAGGCTCCTGTCCTCGAGCATTCGAATGTTCGAGAATCGGGTGACGAGCAGTCCGCGCACCGTTGTCCGGATCATTTCGTCCGTCGACGTCTCGCCCCCCGTCATGCGATACCCGATCATGCCGCGTCTGGCGTTGTTCTCGTTCAGCATCGTGAGGGCATACTCACGATCGAACGACAGCGAGGACAGAACGCCGTGATCGAACCAGGTGATGGGCTTCATCCATGGCTCGGGTAGAATCCCGAGCGCCGGATCCGACGGATCGTGCTCGATCGATATCCGTTCGTCGATCACCTTGAGACCCAGCTTCGTTCGCCAGAGTCGCAGGACCTCATCCTGCGCCAGTGGCCAGGGGCCGCGTCCCGATTCGGCGGAATCCCGGTTCATCGACTCCACGATGATCTCGACCAGATCGGCGACGGCCTGCGGCTCGAGAATGACAGTGTAGCGTCCAGGCTCGAGTGCCACCGGGTTCTGCGACGCGACGCACTTCTCGAGCGCGCGCGTGGCCAGCGCGCCGGCATCGATCTTCGACCAATCGAAATTCGAGAGCCCCGCCCACCCCGACCCGGCGCCCTTCGCATCGCGTACCGTCATGGAGCATTGCGCCTGCGTCCACTGCACGTAGGGGACGTCCCATGGCGCGTACGTGCCGGCTTCGCGCAACGAGCTTCGCGCAACGAGCGATCCCGCACGCATCTCGAGGTAGCCGGCCGAGAGCAGTCCCTTCTTCTCCGCCGGCGCAATCATGGCGCGGGCGATCTCACCGCGAGTCTCGGCGGTGGCACCGTAGGTCGCATCGGCCCAGATCGTCGTTTTCGGCTGCGCGAACGCCGGGAACGGCGGCATGATCTCCGGCGGCCGCCGGACCAGCGGCGAGAGCCGTGCGCTGCGCTCGGCGCCGCGCACCGCCGCCTCGAGCGATGCATCGTCGAGCTGATTGGTCTCGACGTTTCCGCGGCCGACGCCCACATCGCGCCAGATCTGGAGCCGGAGATCGCGGCGATCGCTGGCGAGGCTCACCCGGTTCCGCGCCCACCGCAGCTCTCCGTTCCACCAGCTCGTGAGCCGGATCTTGGTCTCTCCGTCGCCGCGCGCGAAAGCGAACACGCGATGCGCGATCGATTCGCACTCCTCGGCCGAGAGGATGCGATCTACATCGATGAGCCGGCGCGGCCGATCGTTCCATGCGCTCATGCTTTCCTCAGTGGGTCGACGAGCGTGAGCTGATTCACGATGGCGGGTGGCGCGGTGACGCTGTGGTACGAGGTGCTCGCCGGCTCGCCCTTCTGCGTCGACATTCCGTAGCGTCGCGATCCGACACCGCCTCCGATCGCGTGGAGCGCTTTCCAGAGCTCCGTTGCGCGGAAGAGAAATCCTGCGGACTCGAGCGCGGCCACGATCTTTCCCTGCTTCACTTCGAAGATCGCCCCGGTACCGAGGCCGCTCGCCGCCTGAAAGTCCATGTCGAGCTGGGCGGCGTTGATCGCGATTCCCTTATCCATCCCTTTCACGAGCCCGTCGAAGTCGAGCGGCTCGCGCCCCGGCGTGAGCGTGAGGTTCGGCGGCTGCTGCAGCGGCGCGTGCATCGCGGATGGCGCGCTCGCACAGCCGTGCGAGTGCATACGCGATCGCGTCTTGCCGTAGTAGTCGGCGAGCCAGCTGGCGCTCTCCCGCGTCGTCTGGAAATCCGCGAGGATGCCATCCTTCACCAGCGTGAAGTTGTCCGGCTCGACGCCCTCATCGTCCCACTGCACGGTGGCGCACGCGCCGGGCACCGACCGATCGGCGGTCACGGTGAGAGTCGGCGCGCCCATCGCAAAGCTCCCGAGCATGGCGAGCGGATCGTTCAGATAGCTCGTGCCTCCGGCGTTCGCCTCGTAGCCGAGCGAACGATCGATCTCCGTTGCGCGCCCGATCGTGACATCGAGCAACGTCGCCACGGTTCGCGCATCCAGCACGGCGTCGTAGCGTCCGACCTCGACCGGCTTGACCGGTAGCATGAGGCGCTCGCGCGTTTCCTCCATGCCGCGCCGAATCTCCTCATAGATCGAATGTTCGCGTACGAGCGGAAGCTTCGCCGCCGAATACAGCTCCCATCCCAGCGCGCTCGGCGTGAGGCACCCGAGGCCGAGCCCTCCCTCCTTGCGCGGCTTGGTGAGCCGCATCGCGATCGCGAGCACGCCCTCCATGCGATACGACCGCTGCGCGAAGTAGCTGCCGTTGGTGGAGGCGAACGCCTTCGCCTGCGTCTCGCCGATGGCCTGGTTCTGCTGCGTGCTGCTGCCGGGAACGCGCTGCACGTAGATATCGAGACTCGCGAGAAAATCCTGCGTCTCGAGCGGCGAGATCTCGAACGGATCGATCTGCACCGGTGTCGTCCAGTTGCCGCTGTGCACGACGGGGGCCGGCGCCAGCTCCACGACTCGGGTGCCGCCGAGCGCGTTGGCCTTCGCCTGGTGCACGGACTCGCGTCCGAGCCGCGCCATCTCGTCGGGACTCCACACCGGACCGCTCGCGAATCCCCAGTAGCCATCGACGAGGGAGCGGACACCGACCTCAATGCTCTCTTCGTCGAACGTGAACAGCGGGAAGAAGCGCCGCGTGCGCGTGTGCGTGAGCCGGACGTCGGTGTATTTGGCGCCCGCGGCGCGTGCGGCGTCGAGCGCGCGCGCGGTGAGATCCTTGAGTCGCGGATCGTCGATGGGCGGAATCGGCTCGGGCGCGTCGCCGAATTGCGCCATGAGCGGGCGCGGCAGCGCGGATGCCGCCGCTACGATCGCGCCGGCCTTGAGGAACGTGCGTCGATTGAGTGACATCAGCTCGAAGTCAGGGCGTGGCGCTTTCGTCGGCGACTTCGATGGTACCGGAGGTCCCGAAGATCGTGCTGTGCCAGTGGTAGGTGCCCGGCACGGGGAAGTAGCGCACGCGATAGTAGGAGAAGCCGGTGGGGTCGTCCGGTGTACGAGCGAACGCCGCGATGTTTCCGCTGGCGCACAGGTACGGATCCGTCTCGTCGTACGGCGGGCCGCAGAACACGTCGTACTGCATCACGTTCGTCGGATCGTCGAACGTCACGTCGATGGGCGGGCCATCCGGATTGATGAAAAGGATGTACGCGCCGGGACCGGCGACGATCTGATCGGGGAGGAACGTCCACACGACCTGGCCGCTGGCCGTCGATCGCGGTGAAGCGGTCATGGTCAGCGCCAGCGGGTGCCCAATGACGTAGGGCAGCGTGTCTGCCTTGAGCACGCCGTAGACTGTCGTGGACGCGATGATCGTGACTTTCCCCGGGCGCACGGGCGAGATCGCGCCGGTCGTGCGATCGATGGTCGCGACCGTCGGATCCGCCGATAGGTAGAACACCGACACATCCGGGATCGGGTTGCCATCGGCGTCGTTCGCGACCGGAAACAGGTTGCTGCCGTTGCCAAACGCGATCTTCGCGCTGTCGCCGGGCAGCGGATGAATCGAGAAGGTCGTGAGCGGCGATGCGGGAACATCGGTCGTCACGTTGACCATCACCGTGTCCGCATGGGTGAGGTTCCCCTGCGAGAGCGAGGCCACCACGCCGATCTGGTCGCCGGGCGCGATCGCGTGCATCGTGCCATCGGTGTCCACTTGCACTCGGGCGGGATCGAGTGACGTGAACGTCGGCGCCGGCATGTTCGGTATCGGCGCGCCCGTGACGAGGAGCGGTGTTGCGGTGAGCTTCAGCACATCGTAGGGCGGCTGGGTGGACATCGTCGCCGCGCGATGATCGAGCCGGAGCGCCCAGTACAGCGTCGCAGGGTCGCTCGAAGCCGGAGGCGCGACGGCAGCATCCCCCGCGCACCCCATCGCGCCGAGTGCGACCAACACGAATACGAAGCGATGCAGGCGCACGGTCATGCTCCTCGGCCGCGACAGCCGGCGTAGCGTGGGTTGCTCACGCGCTCGTCGCCGGGGATCGGCGTGTTCACGTCGGAGCCGTACACGTTGTGCGCTCCCGGATACTGCCCGACCGGATACACGGCCGATTGCTGGCGCGTGTACTCGCGAACCAGCCGCCGCAGGTCGCCCTGCCGGTGCCCGGTGAGGAAGAGCCAGTAGGCGCGCTCGCTGAACACGAGATCCACGCGGGCGTCCGCGGATTCCGGATCCTCGAGCGGCGCGAGCCCCGCCACGCCGCCGTCACCGGCGTGCCAGAGCGTGTCAGTCGCCGCCGGATTGATCGTGTCGGGCTGCGTATCGAACGTGCCGTCCGTTCGAAGCGCGTTGAGCCTGGTGAGCCACGAGGCATCACCCGCCGCGAGCGCCGCCTCCGCCTCGATGAGACGCGCCTCGATTCCCGACGCCAGCACGATCGGCGTCGTACCGTCCGCCGAGTACTTCGCCGGTATTGATTCGGGGCGCCCGTACGGATTGGTTCCCAGATCGATCCACGCCGACCGGGGATCGCCGCTCGACATGAACGGCAGACCGTTCGTCCCCTCGCGATTCACCATTGTGAGCGGGAGATAGATTCCGGTCGCGTCGAAATCGTCGAATACGAAGTTCTGATTCGGTACTGTGCTGTTGCTCGGCCCTTGCGTCGTCGACAGATCGAATGACAGGAGGTATTGATATCCGGTGGCGACCGAGGACACCGCGCTCGCCGCGCCCGCGTAGTCTCCGGTCGCGAGCAGCGCGCGCCCCTTCCCGATGCGCGCCAGGTTCATCACGCGATCGCTGTCCGCGGACATCGCGAGGGCGGAATCGAACAGCGCGGTCGCGTGCTGATAGACCTCCTGGGTGGACGAACCCGGTTCGTACGTGAAGTCGCCGTCGAAATCGACTGTGCTCAGCGGCACTCCCGAACAGAACAGATCCGCGAGCATCACATCGGCATAGCCTTCCACCGCGTACAGATGGCCGATGAGCGCTGTCGAGCTGTCGGGCGCGTACGCGGCGAGCGCACCGCGCGCCTGCCTCGACTGTCCGCGGGTGCGCTGCAGCAATCCATATGTCTGCGTGACGGGATACGTCGTCGTGATGTCGTTGCCCAGCCCCGGATCTTCCGGGAGGAAGCGGGAATCGATCAGCATGCCGTCGGCCGTGGATCCCTGCAGCCCGAGCGCGCCGTACTGCAGCTCGTCCGTGAACAGCCCGGTCACGGGGATGAACCCGAAGTCGCTGGCCATTGCGACGCGGAGCTCCAGCAGCGCGCCACGATACGATTTGACCGCGCCGAGTGGCGTCTTCGCCTCGGCGGGGTCCGGCACGTCGGGCGGAAGCTGCTGGTCGCCGAGCAGGCGACTGGGCGAGCACGACGCGATCGTGCCGCTCAATCCGAGCATCACGATCAGTGCGCGTGCAACGCCGGCGCCGTATCGCCGCGCGCGGCTCGAGCGGCGCGGCAGTCTCGAATTCGATGTGATCGACATGAGGGCGGCGGGTCAGTAGGTAGCGCGAACGTTGATTTGCCACGAGCGCGGAAGGGGAAGGACGCCCGTATCGATGGTCTCATTGCCGATCGGGACTCCGTTCACGTTCGGATCCTTTCCCGTGTAGTTGGAATGCAGGGCGAGGTTCGTCCCCTGCAGCGCGAGCGAGAGCGAGCTCGCACCGAATCGCGCCGCGAAGGTCGGCGACGCGTTGAACGCCACCGACAACGAGTTGAAGCGAAACGTGTTCACCGTCTGAATGAGGCCGTACTCCGTCTCGTCCATCACGGCGACCGCCGCCTGCTGGCCGAAGGAGGAGCTCGGATCGCTCAACCCCGGCGAAAAGATCTCCTGCCCACTTGCACCGATGGTGTTGTTGACCTGCGTGAGCCCGTTCTCATAGGCGAAGCCCGCGTTCACTGTCACCTTGCCGCGCAGTAGCGAGAGCGTCGTGAACAGGTTCGCCTCGTACTTCGGTTCGCTCTGTCCCATGAAGATCAGGCTGTCGCCAAGGAGCACCTCGCTGCGCTCGATCACGCCGTCGCCGTTCGCGTCGGCGTAGCCGAGGATCGGCCGCGCCCAGCGGCCGTTGAGCGGATAGCCCGCGACGATGCGCGAGTCGGCTCGTCCGAACGGCAGCACGCCCGGCGCGAGCCTCGTGACCTCGTTGTGATTGCGGCTGAAGCTCATCGTCGTACTGAGCGTCGCCGGGTCGGAGCGCAGGAGCTGCGTCGTGAGACTCAGCTCGACGCCCGTATTCCTGATCACGCCGATGTTCTCGAGCTGGGAGATGCCCGGCCCGTACACCGACGGTGCGACGGGCACCGCGAGCAGCGCGTCGTACCGCATCTTCCGGTAGCCCGTGACGTCGATCGAGAGGCGATCCTGGAGAATGTCCGCGTCGAAGCCGCCCTCCATTTCGGACGAGCGCTCGGGTCGCAAATGCGAATTCCCGATTGTCGAGATCTGCGTGATGTCCGTAAAGCCGTTGTCGAGCCACGGCCGAAGCGACGAATAGAGCCGCAGCTGGTCGGCCGGACCCGGCCACACGCCCGCGCGCCCGTACGCGGCGCGGACGCGAAAGACATCGAAGAACTTCTTGAACGGAAAGAACGGCTCCTCGGACAGGAGCCAGGATCCGTTGACCTTCGGGAAGACCGGCAGCGATACGTTCGACCCGAAGCTCGAGCTGCCGTCGACGCGTATGCCGGTGCTGATCGTGAACCGCTTGTGCGTGAACGTCGGCTCCACGTACCAGCCGAAGCTGGTGATGTCGCTCGCGAACTGTGACGCGAATTCGATCTTGCTCGCGCCGTTCACCGAGCTGGTGCCCGGCTGGAGACCGGTGACGCCCGTCCCGATCGTGTTCAGCGATGTGCGCGTATAGTTGGCGCCGGTGGAGAAGTCGAGGCGAAATCCCCAGAGGAGCGGAGCGGTGGCCGTCGCGCGCACGTTCACCGTGCTGACCACCGTGCTGGCGTGTGCCTCATTCAGATGTCCGGTGCTGTCGTTCGCATTGGCGCGCAGCCCCGCCGGCAGGAGCGCCTCGTCCTGCCTGCCGATGATGTTGACACCGGCGTCGGCGCTCGTCGTGAGCCAGTGCATTGGGCGAAACGTGAGGTTCGCCGCGTTCGTGAAATTCGAGGCGTCGTCGGTGCTGCGCGTGTAAAAGTCGGGGAGCAGCTCGAGCGTCGTGCCGAACAATCCGGCGCTGCTTCGCCAGTACGTACCCGTGCCTCGGTCGATGTACGTCGTCATGAGATCGGTGAGGTCCGTCTCGAGACTCGAGCGCTGCTGCGTCTCGCGCGTGAGCGACGAGGTGAGCGACGCGTCGGTGCGATCGTTGATCTTCGCCGTGAGCCTGCTCGTCGCGCTCCAACGCTTGAGCTGCTCCGGACGTCGCATCCAGGAGGGAGGCGGAGCGCTGTGCGCCAGCTCGAAGCGCGTCGCCTCGACGTCGGGGAGTGACAACAATCCCTGCTCCCTGTCGAAGCTGCCGTTGAGCGCGTAGGTCAGCGCCTCCGACCCGCCGGACACGCCGAGCGCCGCGTTGGTGTTCGAGCCCTGCCCCAGCACGCTGTAGCGCGGGTTGTTGAGCGCCTGGAATCGCACCACGCTGTCGACCACGGGGCAGTTCGCCGTGAGCGTGCACAGCTGCGCGTTCCCGAATGCGTCGCGGCCGAATCGGTAAATCCCCTCCTGCCACGTCCCCGGCATGTTCGTCAGCCCCTGCGTCACGCTGGCCGTCCATCGCGCCGGACCCGAACGTCCCCGCTTGGTCGTGATCACGATGACGCCGTTCGCCGCATCCGGTCCATACATCGTCGCCGCCGACGGGCCCTTCATGACCTCGATCGTCGCGATGCTCTGCGGATCGATCTGATCGAGCGGCGACGGCACCGCGACGGGATTGCCTCCGTGGAATCCGCCGCGCGCCGACGCCAGATTCGCGCTCGTCGAATCGGATTGGGCCGCATATACGCGAATCCCATCGACAATGACGATGGGATCGTTCGAGCGGAGCAGGCTGCTCGAGCCACGCAGTCGCAATCGGCTGGGATCTCCGGGCGCACCGCTCGTGTGCTGCACCGTGAGCCCCGGCACCCTCCCCTCCAGAAGATCGGTGACGCTCGAAATCGGCTGCGTCGCCACGATCGAATCGACGTTCAGGATCGTGATGTCGTTGCCGAGCTCGTAGCGGCGCTTGGTGCCCGTGGCGGTGGTGACCACCTCCTGCAGCCGCGTCATGCTCATGCGCAACGTGAAGTTGGCCTGCACGTAGTCCGAGTCCGGCACGACGACCTGCTGCTCCGCCGGCGTGTAGCCGAAGTAGCGCACCGTGACGGTGCGCAGTCCGGATGGCACGTCGCGAATCAGCGCGAATCCATTGTCCATCGTGGTCGCGGTCATCGCCGTTCCCTTGATCGCTACGGTCGCGCCGACGATCACCTTCTGGGTGGCCGAATCCGTCACGTATACGACGACGGCCGCGAGCCCGGTCGAATCCTTCGATGGTACGGGGGCATGTATGATTCGCGCTCGAACGAGCAGGACCTGCCCCGACTCCGTCACCACCACCGAAATCCCCGTTCCTGCCAGCACGCGCCGAAGTGCCTCCTCCGCAGGCATGTTCTTCGCCGAGAGCGACACGCGACGATTCGCGGGCACCGTCTTGCTGGTGAATGCGAGGCCGAGATCTGTCTGCTCGTCGATCATTCGCAGCGCATCCGGCAGCGGCACGTTCTTGATCTCCAGCGTCACCGGCCGCTGGAGCGGCTTCGCGATCGTACGCGCGCTCTGGGCGGTGGTCGTGTCCTGAAATTCCGCCGCGCGCAACGTGGTCGCGCGTCCGGGCGCGAGCAGCATGGCGGCCGCCCAGGCGCCGGCGACGCAGCATCGCATCGTCGACCGCACTCCGCTGCACGTATCTCGCATGGCGAGACGTGATCGCGTCATCACACTCCTTTCGATGTCGGGTGAGCTACGAGCGATTACGGACTTCCGGCGGCCGGCGCACGCGTGAGCCGCACCTGCTGGCCGGTTTGCAGAACGTGGAGATTCAACACTTCGGCGAACCGCTGCAGCGACACGGGCGCGGGCTGCGACGGGTCGATGGTCATGGACACACCCAGCCTGCTCTCTGCCGTGTCGTCGATCTGAATCGAGACGTCGTACCAGCGCTCCAGATCGCGCGCGACATCGGTGGCCGGCGCCAGGTGGTAGATGAGACGCCCGCGCACCCAGCCGAGCGATGCGTCGAGGTTTGCTCCGCGTCGCACCGTCATGCGTCCGGCGCCGCTCAGCTCCCCGATGTCGCCCAGGCCGAGTGAGTCGCCGGTGCCCGCGGCGCTCGAGTCGCGGCGAAAGAGAATTCGTCCCTGGGCGACCGCCACGCTCACGCTCGAGTCCTCATCGTACGCGCGCACACCGAACGCCGTGCCCACGGCCTGCACCGCCGCACCACGCGCGTGCACGACGAACGGATGCTTCGTGTCGTGTGCGACCGCGAAATATCCCTGCCCGTTCAGGTACAGCGTTCGCGCCGACGCGAACCCGTCTGCTCCGAATCGCAACTTGCTCTCGGCGCCGAGCACGACGTGCGAGCCGTCGGGAAGCCCGAACTCGAGCCGTTCGCCGCGCTGCGTCGCGATCTCCTGCAGTACCGGCGGCACCGCGACGCTGCGCTGCCGCACGACGAGCCCGGCGCCGATGAGCGCGACGGCCGCGAGGCCCACTGCCCACCTCACCCAGCGCGGGCGCGCGGCGGCCAGAGGCATCGATACCGCTGGCCTGCCGCGATGTACGGGGATCACGAGCGGCGCGCGCGACCCGGACGCGGACTCACGCTCGAGCCGCCGCTGGAGCCGCTGCCATCCCGCTTCGGCGTGGCGCACGGCGTCGGCGGTTTGCGACAGCGTCGCCAGGCGCGACGCGCGCCGCAGCGTACGAGCGTGCTCGGGGCGCTGTTCCGTCCAGGAGGCGAGCGTCGCGAGCTCCTCCTTCGTGAGCTCACCCGCACCATACCTCACCAGAAGCGCCCATGGTGTGCCGTCGCTCATCGCGTCGCTCGTCTCGTGATCATTCCACTCATCTGGACAGCGGTCGCCTGGCGCTACCCCGACATCCGCGCCGGATTTCGCGCGGCGCATCGAGGCGATGAGCCGCCGGAGTCGATGCCAGCTCATTCGAGCACCCCCCCGAGCTGCTTCGTGAGCTTTCGCACGCAGCGGACGAGCTGCGCCTCGACGGTCCGCACCGACACGCCCATCACCTCGGCGATCTGCACGTAGCTCAGGCGGCGCTGGTAGTAGAGGCAGTACGTCTCGCGGGCGCGGCTGGGGAGGTCGTCGATGGCGCGCTGCACCTGAACGACGCGCTCCTGCTCGCGCAATGCCGCCTCGGCATCGTTCGCGACCTGCGCTGTCCCCCACACCTCATCCATGGTGGCGAGGGCGGCGTACTTCTGTTCGATGCGCCCCCGCGAGAGGTGGTTCAGCGCTGTGTTGCGGACGGCGGCGGCGAGATAGCTCTTGACGGATCCGCGTACGCGGATGCGATCGCGATTGGTCCAGAGCTTGAGGAAGGTGTCCTCGACGACGTCTTCAGCGTCGGCCGCGGACTTCACGTACGCGCGCGCGACGAAGCACATGCGCTCGTACATCGCGCGAAAGAGTGCTTCGAACGCGGCCGAATCGCCATCGGCAATCTGCGCCATCCAGCGCTGCAGCTGCTCTTGAAGGGGCTCTGGAGACGCCATCTCCACCGAGACCTGCGCGCGTCCTGTGCCTTCCCGCATCGCACACCATCGACAACCGAGGGGGGAGAGGAGCGGTGAACAATATACAGACTCGGCTGGCGGCGAAAATACTGACAGGGGACGAAAAAAAGTCGCCCCCCGGGGGGGGGCGACGGTTCGTTCCGGTGTCGGGCGCGAGCTGCGAGCCGTGAGCGACTGCGTCGGCATCGCGCGGCGGCGTGTGGATCGCGACCGGGAGGGCGAGCTCAGGCTGTAAGCGCGTGAGCT
>Ga0207707_10001958_pt1 | contig 18719 bp, 16 predicted proteins | sample KBSC83BmetaG_FD_184336 | JGI IMG/M metagenome (GOLD analysis project Ga0207707, IMG submission 184336) | Corn rhizosphere microbial communities from Kellogg Biological Station, Michigan, USA - KBS C8-3B metaG (SPAdes) (version 2) | ecosystem: Host-associated > Plants > Roots > Rhizosphere ...
GGACGTGGTCCTGGTCGAGCCGGGGACGCTGCCGAAGACGTCGTCGGGCAAGCTCCAGCGTTCGCTGTGCCGGTCCCGCTACCTGAGCGCGGCGCTGACGTCCCGCTGAGGGGCCGTTCCGGGGCCCCTGAATGCTAGAAACGGCCCCGATGCCGCCCCCCGCGTCTCAACACCGCCGCCGGTGATCGCCGAAGCGCTGGCCGGCCGGCGCGTCGCCGTCACCGGGGCCACCGGGTTCCTGGGCACGGCGCTCTGCGAGCGGCTCCTCCGCTGCGTCCCGGAGTGCCAGGTGCTGCCGCTGGTGCGGCCGGGGCGGCGGGCCGGGGCCGCCGAGCGGGTCCGGCGCGACATCCTCCGCAACGACGCCTTCGACCGGCTGCGGCGGGAGTGGGGCGACGGCTTCGAGGCCGAGATCGCCCGCCGGGTCCGGCCGCTGGGCGGGGACGTCTCCGTCGACGGCCTCGGGCTGTCCGACGACGACCGCCAGGCGCTGGGCGGCGTCGACGTCCTCATCCATTCCGCCGCCGCCGTTTCCTTCGACTCGCCGCTCGATGCCGCCGTGGCGGTCAACCTGCTCGGCCCCTCCCGGGTGGCGAGCGCATTGCGGGCGGCGGGCTCGGGTGCCCACCTCGTGGCCGTGTCGACCGCCTACGTGGCCGGCAACCGCCGGGGCGACGCCCCGGAGGCGCTGCTGGCCGACACGCTGTTCTCCACCGAGGTCGACTGGCGGGGCGAGGTGGCCGGGGCCGAGCGGGCCCGGGCCGACGCCGACGCCGAGAGCCGCCGGCCGGAAATGCTCAAGCGGTTCCACAAGGCGGCCCGGGCCGAGCTCGGCGCGGCCGGCACGCCGCTGCTGGCGTCGCGGGCGGAGCGGCTGCGGGAGCAGTGGGTCCACGACCGGCTCGTCGACCTGGGGCGGGCCCGGGCGGCGGCACTGGGCTGGCCCGACGCCTACGCCTACACCAAGGCGCTGGGGGAGCGGGCGCTGGCCGAGACCCGCGGCGGCGTCCCGGTCAGCATCGTGCGGCCGTCGATCATCGAGTCGGCGCTGGCCGAGCCCTACCCCGGGTGGATCCGGGGCTTCCGCATGGCCGAGCCGGTCATCATCTCCTACGCCCGGGGGCTGCTGAAGGAGTTCCCGGGGCTGCCGGAGGGCATCGTCGACGTCATTCCCGTCGACCTCGTCGTGGCGGCCACCCTCGCCGTGGCCGCCGGTGCTCCGCCGGCCGACGGGCCGGTCGTCTACCAGGCCGTGACCGGCAGCCGGAACCCGCTCAAGTACCGGACGCTGGTCGATCTGGTGCAGGAGTGGTTCTCGGCCCGGCCGCTCTACGACGACAGTGGCCAGCCGATCGTGGTGCCCGACTGGTCGTTCCCGGGGCGGGGCAAGGTCCGCCGCCAGCTGCACCGGGCGGTCAAGGGCCTCTCGGCGGCGGAGAAGGCCGTCGGCCACCTGCCGGTGCGGGGCGCCCGGGCCGACTTCGCCGCCCGGCTCGAGGAACGGCGCACGCAGGCCGAACGGGCGCTCGGCTACGTGGAGCTCTACGGCGCCTACGTGGAGACGGAGGCCCGCTTCGACGACCGGCGCACCGCCGCCCTGTGGGACACGCTCCCGCCGGAGGACCGGGCGGCGTTCTGCTTCGACCCGACCATCATCGACTGGGTGGCCTACGTGCACGACGTCCACCTGCCGTCGATCGTCCACCACGCCCGGGTGCGGACGAAGCCCGGCCCCCGGGGCGGCCTCTCCCGCGGCGACCGGGGGCGGCGGGCGGTGCTGGCCCCCGAGCGGAGCCTGGCGGTGTTCGACCTCGAGAACACGCTGGTGGCCTCGAACGTGGTGGAGTCGTACTCCTGGCTGGCCAGCCGGCGGATGGACACCCGGGAGCGCGTCCGGTTCGTGGCCCGCATGCTGTCGGAGGCGCCGTCGCTGCTGGCCCTCGACCGCCGCGACCGGGGCGACTTCCTGCGCCACTTCTACCGGCGCTACGACGGCGCGCCCGCCGAGCGGCTGCGGGCCGACGCCTGGGAGCTGTTCTCCGATCTCCTGCTGGAGAAGGCCTTTCCGGCCGGCCTGCGCCGGGTGCGGGAGCACCGCCGGCTCGGCCACCGGACCGTGCTGCTGACCGGGGCACTGGACTTCGTCATCGAGCCGCTGCGGCCCCTGTTCGACGACGTCGTGTCGGCCACGCTCGACGAGCGGGACGGGCGCCTCACCGGCGAGCTGCTGGCCGTGCCGCCGACCGGCGAGGCGAGAGCCCTGCTCCTGGCCCAGTACGCCGACGCCCACGACCTGTCGCTGTCGGACGCCGTGGCCTACGCCGACTCGGCCTCGGACCTGCCGATGCTGGAGTCGGTCGGCTACCCGGTGGCGGTCAACCCCGAGCCGAAGCTGGCCACCATCGCCCGCCGGCGCGGCTGGCACGTCGAGCACTGGTCGAAGGCCCCCGGCGGCCCGAGGCCCCTGCTGCCGATGGGGGCCCGGGCGTGAAGGCCCAGCGATGAAGGCCCAGCGATGAAGGCCCAGCGGTGAAGGCGCTGCGCTTCTCCCGGTCGCTGCCGCGCTTCGCCGCCGCCCGGGTCGCCGGAGCGGTGCAACCCGGCGGGGGAGCGCGGGTCGGGCCCCTGGCCCTCGTCGAAGCGGCGGAGCCGGTCGAGCCGGGGCCGGCGTGGCAGCGCGTCCGGCCGATCCTGGCCGGCATCTGCGGCTCCGATCTGGCCACGGTGGCCGGCAAGTCGTCCCGGTACTTCGAGCCGATCGTGAGCTTCCCGTTCGTCCCCGGCCACGAGATCGTCGGTACCACGGAGGACGGCGCCCGGGTCGTGGTGGAACCGGTGCTGGGCTGCGCCGCTCGGGACATCACCCCGCCCTGCCCGGCCTGCGCCGGCGGATCCACCGGCCGCTGCGAGCACCTCGCGGTGGGGCATCTCAAGCCCGGCCTGCAGACCGGCTACTGCGCCGACACCGGCGGCGGCTGGTCGACGGCGATGGTGGCCCACGCCAGCCAGCTCCACGCCGTGCCCGAGGCGCTGAGCGACGAAGCGGCGGTGATGGTCGAGCCGGCCGCCTGCGCCGTTCACGCCGCGCTGCGGGCCCGGGTGCCGGGCGGCGGTCTCGTGGCCGTCCTCGGCGCCGGGACGCTGGGGCTGTGCACCGTTGCCGCCCTGCGCCGGTTCACGCTGCCGGGCACGGTCATCGCCGGCGCCAAGCACGTGGACCAGCAACGGGCGGCCCGCCGCCTCGGCGCCGACGTGGCGGTCGAACCGGGTGAGGTCCGCCGGGCGGTGCGGCGGGCGGCCCGCTGCCTGACGGTGGGGGAGCGGCTGTCGGGCGGCGCCGACGTCGTCCTCGACTGTGTGGGCAACGCGGCGAGCATCCACGAGGCGCTGGCCATCACGAAGCCGGGCGGCCGCGTCGTCCTCGTCGGCATGCCCGGGCCCGAGCGGCTCGACCTGGCGCCGTTGTGGCAGCGGGAGATCGACCTCGTCGGCGCCTACGCCTACGGCACCGAGGAGCTGCCCGACGGCCGGCGGCTACGCACCTTCGACCTCGCCTTCGAGCTGGCCGCCGCCGCCGACCTCGGCGGGCTGGTGTCGGCCCGCTACCCCCTGGAGCGCTACCGGGAAGCGATCGAGCATGCCGCGGCGGCCGGCTCCCGGGGAGCGGTGAAGATCGTCTTCGAACCCTCAGCGCAGAAGGAGAAGCGCCGGTGAGCCGGCCCGGTTACGTCCTCGAGGTCGACCGCTCGACCCCGCCCGTCCTCTTCCACCACGGCGAGGGCTTCAGCCTGGAGCGCCTGCCGGTGGGCTCGCGGGTGGTCTACCCGCCGGAACCGGTGAAGGCGCTGCCCGACCCCGACGCCGCCATCCGGCGGGCGTTGCTCGAGCCGCTCGGCATGGACCCGCTCCCGGCCTACCTCCGGCCGGGGATGCGGCTCACGATCGCCTTCGACGACATCTCGCTGCCGCTGCCGCCGATGAAGTCTCCCGACAACCGCCAGCGGGTCATCGAAGCCGTGCTCGACCTGGCCGCCGCCGCCGGTGTCGACGACGTGGAGCTGATCGCCGCCACGGCGCTGCACCGCCGCATGACCGACGCCGAGCTGAAACACGCCGTGGGCCAACGGGTCTTCGACGCCTTCGCCCCCCACGGCCTCCTCTACAACCACGACGCCGAGGACCCCGACGGTATGGCGCTCATCGGCCACACCGAGGAGGGCGAGCGGGTCGAGATCAACCGCCGGGCGGCGACGTCGGACCTGCTCGTCTACGTCAACATCAACCTCGTGGCCATGGACGGCGGCCACAAGAGCGTGGCCACCGGCCTGGCCGGCTACCCCAGCCTGAAGCATCACCACAACGTGCGGACGATGCAGCACTCCCGCTCGTTCATGGACCAGCACAAATCGGCGCTGCACTCCTCGAACTGGCGCATGGGCCGGCTCCTGGCCCGGGAGGGCCCGCCGATCTTCCAGATCGAGACGACGCTCAACAACGACACCTTCCCCAAGCCGTTCGACTTCCTGCAGCGGCGGGAGTGGGAATGGAGTGCCAGGGACCGGGCCGCCTACCTCGCCGCCGCCGCCGGCCTCGAGCGGATACCCCGCAAGGCCGCCCGGCAGATCTTCCAGCGCATCCTCTCGCCCCACGCCATGGCCTCGGTCCAGGCCGGCGAGGTGGAAGCGGTGCACGCCGTCACCACCGAGAACGTCTACCGCTCGCAGCTCGTGCCGGTGGAGGGGCAGACCGACGTCCTCACGATGGGGCTGCCCTACATCTGCCCCTACAACGTGAACTCGATCATGAACCCGATCCTCGTCATGTGCCTCGGGCTCGGCTACTTCTTCAACCTCTACCGGGGGAAACCCCTCGTCCGTCGAGGGGGCGTGGTGATCCTGCACCACCCCACGCCGTGGGAGTTCCACCCCGTCCACCACCCGAGCTACCTCGACTTCTTCGAGCAGGTGCTGACCGAGACCACCGACCCGACCGAGATCGAGGCCAAGTTCGAGGAGAGCTTCGCCACCGATCCCTGGTACATCCACCTGTACCGGAAGAGCTACGCCTATCACGGCGTCCACCCGTTCTACATGTGGTACTGGGGGGCCCACGCCCTCGACCACCTCGGTGGCGTGATCGTCGTCGGCGGCGACCCGAAAGCCGTGCGCCGCATGGGTTTCAAGCCGGCGTCGACGCTGCGCGACGCCCTGGAGATGGCCGAGGACGTCGTCGGGCGCGATCCCTCGATCACCCACATGCACGCTCCGCCGCTGCTCATGGCCGACGTCACGTGAACGTGAACCCCTTGTCGGGTAAGGGTTTTCCCCTCCGGGCGCCCACCTGGCCGGGAACGGTGCCCCGACCTCCGGCCCCGAGCCGGACGGGCGTCGACTTCGACACCGACTGGGCCAGAAGCCCCGCCGCCCGCCTGGCCCGGGCGGCACTGGTCGACCTGGCCATCCGGCCGGCGGTGCAGGCGCTGGCTTCGCCGATCGTCGACGGCCGGGAGCGGCTGGCGGTCCTCGAACCCCCGGTGATCTTCGCCGCCAACCACCACAGCCACCTCGACACCGGCCTGCTGCTCTCGATGCTGCCGGAACGCTTCCGGCGCAAGACGGCGGTGGCGGCGGCCGCCGACTACTTCTTCGACCGGCGGGGCAAGGGCACGTTCCACGCCCTGGCCTTCGGGGCCGTCCCGATGGAGCGGACCCGGGTGAACCGCCGGTCGGCGGAAATGGCCGGCGCCCTACTGGCCGACGGCTGGAGCCTCGTGATCTTCCCGGAGGGCGGCCGCAGCCCCGACGGGTGGGCGCAGGACTTCCGGGGCGGCGCCGCCTACCTGGCGGTGCGGTCGGGCCGGCCGGTCGTGCCGGTGTACATCGACGGCACGCGCCACGTCTGGCCCAAGGGCCGCCGACTGCCCCGGCCCCACAAGGTGACCGTGACGTTCGGGACGCCGATCTCGGCCGACCCCGGCGAGGACGCCCGCCGCCTGGCGGTCAGGATCGAGCGGGCGGTGGCGGCGTTGGCCGACGAGCGGGCCACGGACTGGTGGACGGCCCGCCGCCGGGCCGCCGACGGGGCGACGCCGGCCATCACCGGCCCCGAGGCGGCGCCGTGGCGGCGGGCCTGGGCGCTGCCGCCCCGCTGATCGAACGACATCTCCCGACAAATCGGGCAATTGTCGGTTTAGCCGAGATTTGGCGCGAATACGGCACTCAGTGCCATGGTCGTTGTGATCGTTGGAGCGTCCGGCCACTGGGAGGCGGGCGCGTGGCAGAAACCATCGGCTGACGGGTCCGTTGCGGTCCCGCGGCCCGCAAGTGCCCGACGTCGGCAATTCGTACCAGCGCGCGTTTCGCGTGTTCGTAGGAGGCACACACATGCAGCTTCTCTCCCAACCCCGAGCCAGGAAGGTCCTCGCCCTCGTCCCCGCGGTGGCCCTCACCCTCTCCGGCGCTGCCGCCTGGGCGGCCAACCGCGCCGACGATCCCGCCCCCACGCTTCCGAGCGCCCCGACGGTGCCCGGCGCGCCGGCGCTCCCGGCGTTACCGTCCACCCCGGCCCTGCCCGCCCTGCCCGACCTGGGGTCAGTGCCGGCCCTGCCCTCCACACCCGCCCTTCCCGGCCTGCCGGCGCTGCCCGACGACGGGCTCGTGCCCGGCCTGCCGGCGCTCCCCTCGACACCGGCGCTGCCGGGCCTGCCCGACCTCAGCGCTCCGTCGCTGCCGGGGCTTCCGTCCATGCCGACCAACCCCGCCCTGCCCGGGCTGCCGGCTCTGCCGAGCGACGGGCTCGTCCCGAGCCTGCCGAACCTGCCCAGCGCGCCGGCGGTCCCCGGCACGCCGGCCCTCCCCGGAATCCCGGCCCTCGTTCCCTGAGCTTTCGGGGCGCCGCCCGCTCGTTCTCCTTCCAACCAACCAACCAACCAACCAACCGCTTCGGCCCCGGCGACCGCGCGCCGGGGCCGGAGCGCGGCTTTCAGACCTCTGACGGGCTGACGTCGTCGAGGGAGCGGGAGGCCGTCTCGGGGAGGAGCAGCACCAGGAGCGACGCCGCCAGGGAGGCGATCCCCGTCAGGGCCAGGGCCTTCCCGAGCCCCAGCGGGTCCGACAGGTCTCCCGAGACCACCAGCCCGACGGCGGAGCCGGCCACGCCGGCCACCAGCAGGAAGGCGTTGGCCGTCCCCCTGATCTCGGTCGGGAACATCTCCCCGTTGAAGGCCCCGAGAGCCGGCGCGGCGATCCCCCCGAGGAGGATGGCCGCCGCCGACGACATCCACAGCACCACCTGGCCGTTGAGATAGAAGACCATCTGGGCCGCGGTGCTGGCGAAGAGGGCGACGGCGGCCACCGGGCGGCGGCCCTTCGTCTCGGCCAGCCGCCCGCCGATGGCGATCCCCGCCAGGCCGGGAAAGCCCTGGGTGATGGCCCGGAAGACCGTGATGTGGAGGCCCGAGTAGCCCCGGGAGTCGGCCAGGTAGCGGTTGGTGAACTGGGACGCCGGCGCGGTGAAGATCGAGAACAGGAAGGTGGCGACGACGAGGACGCCGAAGCGGCCCCCGTACGACGGGTCGAACACCTCGCCGACCCGCCCGCGCTTGGCCTCCCGGGCCGCCAGCCCGGCGTAGCGCTGCGTCTCGGCCAGGTGGCGGGCGAAGCTCGGGAGGAGCAGCAGCGTGGCCGCCGAAAGGCCGAAGGAGATGCGCCACGCCTCCCGGCCGAGGTCGGCCAGCGGCAGCAGCACGACGCCGCAGGCGTAGCCGAAGCCGCCGGCCAGGCCGAGCAGCGCCAGGGAGTAGGCCCGGGCCCGGTCGGGCGCCTCCTCGATGGCGGCGATCCCGGCCACGATCAGGGCGGTGTTGGCGAAGCCCCGCATGAGGGTCTGCCCGGCGGTGAACACCGCCAGGTCGGGGGCGACGGCGGCCACGGCGTTGGCCACGCAGACGCCGGCGGTCGAGATCAGGATCAGCGTCCGGCGGCCCTTGCGGTCGGCCATGGCGCTGGCCACCAGGGCGATGAGGACGCCGGCCCGGGAAACCGCCAGCGCCGTACCGAGCGCCTTGTCCGAGGCCGAGAACGCCCGTCCGACATAGTCGACGTTCTGGCTCAGCAGCGAGCTGCCGTAGGTGGCGGCGGCGGTCAGGGCGCAGACGGTGGCCAGCAGCGCCGCCTGGTCGGCGGAGAAGGCCGCCGGCGGCGCCAGCGACGGGCGCTTCGGCGCCGCCGGAAGGGCCCGTCCGGCCTCGGCCGCCCGCAGCGCCCGCTCCACCCAGGCCCGGGCCCGGCGGTCGGCCGACCGCAGGATCGGTCCGACGAACCAGGAGAAGTAGGGCACCGGCGGCGTCGGCTCGGTCTCGAGCCGGACCGTCGCCCCCGTTCCCCGGGGCTCGACGTGGAGGCGGACGGGCGCCGGATCGCCCGTCGGGAAGCGGACCTGGACGACGACGGCGGCCGGGTCGGCGGGATCCGGCTCGCCGCCGAGCGCCTCCTCCGCCAGCTGCCGTACCCGTTCGGCGGGCGCGGCGAGATCGACGGCGTGAGGGGGCACCGGGCGGGACCGCCGGCGCCTCAACCGCCCATCGCGGCGACCGCCTGCGCCATCTCCTCCGGGCTGACGTCGCGGACGTGGCTGTGCAGCGACCACTGGTGGCCGAACGGGTCGACGACGACGGCGGCCCGATCGCCGTAGAACTGGTCCTCGGGCGGCCGCAGGACGGTGGCGCCGGCCGCCTCGGCCCGGGCCACGGCGGCGTCGACGTCGGCCACGTACTGGTGGAGCAGGACGGTGGTTCCCCCGAGCTTCTTCGGGTGCCCGGCGTCGCCGGGCATGTCGTCGGGGGCGTCGGCCAGGTAGACGGTGGCGCCGTTGACGACGATGTCGGCGTGGCCGATCCTCCCGCCGGGCATCGGCAGCCGGTAGCGCTCCTCGGCGCCGAACGCCTCCTTGTAGAAGTCGATCGCCCGGGCGGCGCCGTCGATCATCAGGTAGGGCACGATGCGGCCCTCGAGTCCGGCCGGGATCGCTGCGGCCATCGGATGGTCCTCCTTCGCCTCGGGGGGAATGACCGGTGGTAACCGGTCGGAGCGTAGGGTAGGCACGGGCGTGGAACACTGGGGCCCGACCGAAGGAGGGGAACATGGCGATCATCGAGCTCGGCACCGACACCGGCGCCGCTCCCCTGGACATCGAGGCCGACCAGTTCTTCGTCGAGCCCGCCGCCACCGAGGCCGCCGCCGCACCTCCGCCGACCGCACCGGCGGCCCGCCACCGTGAGCTGAGCGACGAGCTGAGCGGGGGATGGGCGCTGTTCCTCACCGTGGCCTGGATCGTGATCTTCACGCTCGGCGCGGCGCTCGAGCCGGCCCCGGCCAATCCCGACGCCATGCCGTTCCTGGCCGGCGTCCTCGCCACCGGGCTGATGGGGGGGTGGCTGGTGATGGCGGCCGGCTTCGCCCAGCGCCGCCGGTACGGCGCCGCGGGGTCGCTCGGCGCCGCCGGCGTCCTCGCCGCCATGACGGTGGCCTGCCCGCTCTCCGGCCACCACGCCGGAATCGGCGCCTGGTGGTGGTTCCAGGTCGCCGGCTCGCTGTCGCTGCTGGCCGCCAGCCGGGCGGCCCTGCGGGCCGCCTGAGGGACGGCCCGCGGGCGCCGGTGGCCGGGCTCGCCCCGGTGCTGGAGGAGCGGGAAGGGGCGCCGAGCTAGGCGATCGAGCCGATCGCCACGACGATCCCGGTGACCGCACCGACGATCACGAGCGTCGCCCCCAGACACAGGAGCGCGCACACCAGCGCTCGGGCGACGGCGCCCGCCGTTCCGACCGCTCCGGCCTCGGGATCGACCCAGTCGCCGAACCGTTGGACGAGCGTGCGGCGAACCGGGGGGACGTCCTCGACGGGGTGCCGGTGGGCGCGGGCGAGCTCCAATTGTCCGTTCATGTCATCGTTATCGCCCGCTCGGGTCGCCGACCTGAGCGAATCGCCGGCCCGGCCCCGGGGCTCCGGGGATTCCTGTCCCACCCTCACAGTAGGGTCGGGGCATCCTGGTACACCGATCCGAGGAGGATGAGGACATGACCCTCAAGGCTGGGGATCCCGCCCCCGACTTCGCCCTGCCCGACCAGCACGGCGACACCGTCCGCCTGTCCGACCTGCGGGGCGGGAAGGTGATCGTCTACTTCTACCCCCGGGCCGACACGCCAGGCTGCACGACCCAGGCGTGCTCGCTGCGGGATGCCCACGAACCCCTGGAGGTCGCCGGCGCCACGGTGGTCGGGATCAGCCCCGACAAGCCCGCCGCCCAGGCCAAGTTCGACACGAAGTACGGCCTCGGCTTCACGCTGCTGTCCGACCCCGATCACGCCGTGGCCGAGGCCTACGGCGCCTGGGGGGAGCGGTCGATGTACGGCAAGAAGTACATGGGCATCGTCCGCTCGGCGTTCGTGATCGACGAACAGGGCAGGATCGTGGAGCCGTTCTACAAGATCAGCCCCAAGGACACCGTCCCGAACGCCCTCAAAGCCCTGGGCTGAGCGGCGGCGCGTTTCGGGCATACGTGCGGCCCGCCCGCCGTCGGGGGCCTTGGGGAGAGAGCGGGGAAGGAAACAGGAGCGCCGACGAAGAAGAGTGACGGCGGACCAGACCGGCTCTCCCCCCGAGGTGCCTTTCATGCTGACTCTATTCCGGGGGACGCCCCCTTCCCTCCGGGGCGTCCGGCGCCGTTCCCGCGTTCTCGGTGTTCTCGCCACCGTGGCCCTCGCCCTCGCGCCCGCACTCCCCAATGGAATCCGCGCCCTGGCGGCGTCGGGCGGGCCGAGCCGCGGCTACTGGTTCGTCGCCGCCGACGGCGGCATCTTCTCCTACGGCGACGCCACCTTCGCCGGTTCGACCGGGAACCTGCGGCTGAACCAGCCGATCGTCGGTATGGCCCCCACGCCCACCGGCCACGGCTACTGGTTCGTGGCCTCCGACGGGGGCATCTTCTCCTTCGGCGACGCCCAGTTCTTCGGCTCCACCGGGGCCCTGAAGCTGAACCGCCCGATCGTCGGGATGGCGCCCACGCCCACCGGCCACGGCTACTGGTTCGTGGCCGCCGACGGCGGCATCTTCTCCTTCGGCGACGCCGGGTTCTACGGCTCCACCGGCGGGATCAAGCTCACGAAGCCGATCGTGGGGATGGCCGCCACCCCCACCGGCCGGGGCTACTGGTTCGTGGCCTCCGACGGCGGCATCTTCACCTACGGCGACGCCCAGTTCTTCGGCTCGGCGGCCGGCGTCGGCCTGCGGGCGCCGATCATCGGCATGACCGCCACGCCGGACGGGCAGGGCTACTACCTCGCCGGTGCCGACGGCACCGTCCACGCCTTCGGCGACGCCATCTTCCACGGCTCGATGGGCGGCAAGCCCCTCACGTCCCCGATCGTGGGGATCACGACCACGACCACCGGCGCCGGGTACTGGCTGGTGGCGGCCGACGGCGGCATCTTCGCCTTCGGCGACGCCAACTTCTTCGGCTCGACCGGCAACATCCACCTCAACCGGGCCATCGTCGGGATGGCCGCCGCCCCGGAGAAGACCGCCCCGCTCGCTCCGGTGGCCACCACGCCCGGCGCCCCCGGGAGCGGTGCGCCCGGTGCGCCGGGCGCTCCAGGCACCCCCGGCAACCCCGGCACTCCCGGGACCCCGGGCGGCGGCGTGACCCCGCCCCCGGCGGAGAACGTCGACTGGGGCCCGGCGGGCACGACCAGCGTCCTGGCCAAGGCCTCGGCCGGCGGCGGCAACGCCTACCGGCCCTGGATGAGCGCCGACGGCCGGTACCTCGTCTTCGACTCCGACGGCAAGCGGGTGATGGGCGGCACGCCGGACCCGGTCGGCATCCGCGACATCTACCTCTACGACCGGGTGGCGGGTTCGATCGAGCGGGTCAGCGTCGACCCCAGCGGTGGGCGGGCCCACATCCCCGATGCCGACCCCAAGACCGGTGCGTGCCCCGCATCGACCACGACCGAACAGAACCCCTGCGGCAGCCAGCGGGCCACGATCTCGGCCGACGGCCGTTACGTCGCCTTCTGGTCGAGCGCCGACAACCTGGTGACGGGCGACACCAACGGCCACGCCGACGCCTTCCTCCGCGACCGCCAGACCGGCACGACGATCCTCATCAGCAAGGGCTACAACGGCGCCCAGGCCGACGGTGACAGCCGCCGCCCCGTCGTCAGCCGTGACGGGCAGTACGTGGCCTTCGAGTCGGCAGCCGACAACCTCGTCGCCCCGGCGCAGTGCACCACCAGCGGTGGCGGCGGGCTGCTGGGCGGGCTGTTCGGTGGCCCGCCGAAGCAGACCTGCACCGGCGGCGACACCAACAAGGCCGACGACGTCTTCCTGTACTCCGTGGCCACCGGCCAGGTCACCCTGGTCAGCGCGGCCCCCGACGGGAGTGTCGGCAACGCCGCCTCCAACCGGCCGAGCCTGAGCGGCAACGGGCACGAGATCGCCTTCCAGTCGACGGCCACCAACCTCGCCTCGGGGCTCACCGGCACGAGCCAGGTGCTCATGCGGAGCCTCGACACCGGCCAGATCACCGTGGTGAGCTCCGACGCATCGGGGACGCCGGGCGACAAGTCGAGCGAGAGTCCCTCCGTCAGTGCCGACGGGCGCTACATCTCGTTCGACAGCAAGGCCACAACCTTCAACCCGGCCGACGCCGGCGGCGACCTCGACGTCTACCGGAAGGACCTGCAGACCGGCGCCGTCGACCAGGCCAGCGTCCAGAGCGGCGGCGCCCAGGCGACGGGCACGACGGGGAGCAGCCACGTCGGGTCCGACTCGACGATCAGCCAGGACGGCCGGTTCGTATCCTTCTGGTCCGACGTCAACACGCTCGTCCCGGGCGACACCAACGGCTCCAACTGCGCCAACCCGCCCTGCACCGACGTGTTCGTCCACGACTTCCAGACGGGCACGACCACCCGGATCACGTCGACCAACGGCGCCGAGGGCGACGGCGACAGCTACAGCCCGGCGCTCAGCATGGACGGCCGGTTCGTGGCCATCGACTCCAAGGCCAGCACCCTCGACCCGAGCGCGGCGGCCAACAACGTCGAGGACATCTACGTCCACGTGAACTACTGAGAGCGCGAAGCCGCCAGGATGGGCGATAGGGGCCGTCAGGCCCCTATCGCGTGGTAGCCGCCGTCCACGTGGATGATCTCGCCGGTCGTCGCCGGGAACCAGTCCGACAGCAGGGCCACGCAGGCCCGGGCGACGGGGTCCGGGTCGGTGATCGACCAGCCGAGCGGCGCCCGGGCCACCCAGGCGTCCTCGAACTTCTCGAAGCCGGCGATCGACTTGGCGGCCACGGTCCGCAGCGGCCCGGCGGCCACCAGGTTGACCCGGACGCCGACCGGGCCGAGGTCCCGGGCCAGGTAGCGGGCGGTCGACTCCAGAGCGGCCTTGGCCACGCCCATCCAGTCGTAGGCCGGCCAGGCGACGGTGGCGTCGAAGTCCAGTCCGACGATGGAACCGCCGCCCCGCCCCTCTGGTGACCCGGCGCCCTTCATCAGCGGCAGGGCCATCTCGGCCAGCGCCTTCAGCGAGTAGGCCGACACGTGCACGGCGGTGGCGACGTCCTCCCACCCGGCCCGCAGGAAGTCGCCGCCGAGGCAGGCCTCGGGGGCGAACCCGATGGCGTGCAGCACTCCGTCGAGGCGGCCCCAGCGCCGCTCCAGCTCGGCGCCCACGGCCTGCAAATGCGACGGGTCGGCGACGTCGAGCTCGAGGACGTCGGGCTGCGTCGGCAGCCGGCGGGCCACCCGCTTCGTCAGGCTCATGGCCCGGCCGAACGACGTCAGCACGATCTCGGCGCCCTGCTCCTGGGCGCAGCGGGCCACCGAGAAGGCGATGGACTGATCGGTCAGCACCCCGGTGACGAGGACGCGCTTGCCTTCCAGCAACATGGAAGCCTCCTTCAATGGCCTCAGCAGGGCGAGATCGAGTGCTTGCGGGCCACGGCCGTCTCCCGCTTGCGGGCGTGGACGGCGAGGGCGGCGCCGAGGACCCGCCGCGTGTCCTGAGGGTCGATGACGTCGTCGACCAGCCCCCGCTCGGCCGCCTCGACCGGGGAGCAGAACCGGGCGTCGTACTCCGCCTCGAGGATGGCCCGCTCCTTTTGCCGCAGCTCGGCGTCGCCAATGGCGGCGAGGCGCTTCCCGAACAGGATCTGCACCGCGCCCTTCGATCCCATCACGGCGATCTCGGCGCCGGGCCAGGCGAAGCAGGCGTCGTTGCCGAGCTCCCGGGAGTCCATCACGATGTAGGCCCCGCCGTAGGCCTTGCGCAGCACGAGGCAGATCCGGGGGACGGTGGCGGCGGCGTAGGCGTGGACCAGCTCCGCGCCGTGGCGGATCATGCCCCGCCACTCGAGGTCCTTCCCCGGTTCGAACCCCGGCGTGTCGACGAACGTGAGGACGGCCAGGTTGAAGGCGTCGCAGTGCTGCACGAACCGGGCCGCCTTGCGGGACGCCTCGATGTCGAGCGTGCCGGCCCGGACCTGGGGCTGGTTGGCGATCACCCCGACCGGCCGGCCGCCGAGGCGGCCGTAGGCCGTGACCATGTTGGAGGCGTAGCGGGCCCGCACCTCGAGCAGCGATCCCTCGTCGAGGACGTCGGCCAGCACGGTGCGGACGTCGTAGGACGCCCGGGCGACGTCGGGCACCACCGCCGCCGCCCGCCGGCAGGGCCGGTCGAGCGGGTCGTCGACACTCAGCGGCACGGAGGCCGGGTCCTCGACGTGGTTCGCCGGCAGGTAGGAGAGGAGATCGGCCACGGCCAGGAGGGCGTCCTCCTCGTCGGCCGCCACCAGCGAGGCCACGCCGGTGCGGGAGTCGTGGACGGCGGCGCCGCCGAGCGCGATTCGGTCGATCGCCACACCGGTGAACTCGGCCACCGCCTCGGGCCCGCTGACGTAGGCGAAGGCGTCGGGCGTCATGACGACATGGTCGGCCAGGCCCAGCATCAGCGCCGGCCCCGAGGTGCACGGCCCGATCACGGCGAAGACGATCGGGACGACGCCCGAGGCCCGCGACACCTGCCGGGCCACCCGCCCCCAGGCGTGGAGCGAGGCGACGCCCTCGTGGATGTCGGCGCCGGACGTGGCCAGGACGCCGACGATGGGGACGCCGAGCTCCAGCGCCAGCGTCACGAGCCGCTCCAGGGCCACGCCCTCCGGCGGGCCGATGGCGCCCCGGTGCTTGCCGCCGTCGAGCCGGAACAGGGCTACGTCGCGGCCCTCGAGGGGGCGGAGGGTGGCGGTGACGGCGGCGCTGGCTCCGCCGGCCACCGGCAGGCCCAGCGACAGGCCGCCGCCGGCCGGTTCGAGCGACAGCGTCATCAGCCGTCGATCGGGCCCAACACCAGCGTGGCGTTGTGGCCGCCGAACCCGAAGGAGTTCGACAGCACCGGACCCCGCAGCGGCCGCGGGGAGCCGGCGATGACGTCGAGGGCGATGTCGGGGTCGGTCCGTTCGTGGTTGGCGGTCGGCGGCGCCATCCCGTCCCGCAGGGCGAGGATCGAGGCGACCGCCTCCACCGCCCCGGCGGCGGCGATGAGGTGGCCGGTGACGCCCTTGGTCGACGTCACGGGCGGCGGCGAGCCGTCGAACACCTTGACGATGGCCTCGGCCTCCGAGGCGTCGTTGAGCGGCGTCGAGGTGCCGTGGGCGTTGACGTGGCCCACGGCCGAGGGCGCGAGGCCGGCGTCGTCGAGGGCCAGCTGCATGCAGGCGGTGGCGCCCGAGCCGCCCGGCGACGGAGCGGTGATGTGGTAGGCGTCGGCGTTGCGGCCGTAGCCGAGGACCTCGCCGAGGATCGGGACACCGCGGGCCCGCGCCCGGTCGAGCCGTTCCAGTACCAGGAAGGCCGCGCCCTCGCCGATGACGAAGCCGTCGCGGTCGGCGTCGAACGGCCGGGAGGCGGACGCCGGGTCGTCGTGGCGGCCCGACAGCGCCCCCATGCGGGCGAAGGCGGCGATGGCGATCGGCACGACCACCGCCTCGGCCCCGCCGGCCAGCACCACGTCGGCGGTGCCGTCCCGGATCAGCCGGGCGCCTTCGCCGACGGCGTGGCTGCCGGCGGCGCAGGCGGTGGCCACGCAGACGTTGGGCCCCGTCCAGCCGAGCTCCATGGCCACGATGGCCGGCGTGGCGTTCGGCATCATCATCGGGACGAGGAACGGCGTGACCCGGGTCGGCCCCCGCTCGATGAGGACCTTCTCCTGCTCCTCCAGGGTGGCCAGCCCGCCGATGCCGATCCCGGCCACCACGGCGCAGCGGGCGGGGTCGGCGCCGGGCTCGCCGGCGGAGCGGACGGCGTCGATGGCCGCGGCGAAGCCCAGCTGGGCGTTGCGGTCGACGCGGCGGACCTCCTTGGGGCCGAGGTACTCGGCGCCGTCGAAGTCCTTGACCTGGCAGGCGAAGCGGACGGGGAGGTCGGTGGTGTCGAAGCTGGTGATGTCGGCGGCCATGGACCGCCCGGCCAGCAGCGTCTCCCAGAACGTGGCGACGTCGTTGCCGGCCGGCGTCTTCACGCCGAGACCGGTGACGACGACCCGGGGCCGACCGCGGTGGTCGAGGTCATCCGCCGACGCCCCGGGGCGGGCGGCCGCGGTGTCGCTCATGCGTTGGCGCCCAGCTTGCCGAGCACGAGCGTCAGGGCCTGGCCGACGGTGTCGACGCCGTCGAGGTCCTCCTCGGGGACGGAGATGTCGAACCGTTCCTCGAGGGCCATGACGAACTCGACGAGGTCCAGGCTGTCGGCGTCGAGGTCCTCCTTGAAACGGGCTTCCTCGGTGACGGCCGACGGGTCGACGGCCAGGACTTCGACCGCCGCCTCCTTCAGGATGGCGAACGCCTCGGCGCGATCCATTGCTTTCTCCTTTGGTGGTGGGTGAGTGCCTCGGGAAGGCAGGCGGAGCTCCTAGTGCCCCATGGAGAGCCCGCCATCGACCGGGATGGCGGCTCCGGTTATATACCCCGCCGCCTCGGAGCACAGGAAGGCGACGGTGGCCCCGACCTCGTCGGGCGACCCGAGGCGGGCCAGGGGGACCATGGCGGCCAGGTCGGCCCGCCGGTCGTCGGGCACGGCGTCCAGCATGGCGGTGGCGATCGGCCCGGGGGCCACGAGGTTGCAGGTGACGTTGCGGGAGGCCAGTTCCCGGGCCACCGATCGGGTGAGCCCCAGGAGGCCGGCCTTGGCCGCGGCGTAGTTGACCTGGCCGGCGGACCCGGTGGCGCCCGACGCCGAGCCGATGTTGACGATCCGGCCGTACCGGCTCCGGACCATCCCCGGCGCCACCCGCCGGATGGCGTAGAAGGCGCCGTCGAGGTTGGTGCGCAGCACCTCGCCCCACTGGTCGTCGGTCATGCGCAGCAGCAGCCCGTCCCGCGTCACGCCGGCGTTGTTGACGAGGATCTGGACGGGCCCCCAGGCCGACTCGATCTCCTTCACCGCTCCGTCGACGGCGGCGGCGTCGGCGACATCGGCGGCCATGGCCAGGGCCTCGCCGCCGGCATCGGTGACGGCGGCGGCGGTGTCGGCCGCGCCGTCCTTGTCGGCCTTGTAGCACAGCGCCACGCGGTGACCGGCTCCGGCCAGCGCCAGGACGCAGGCCCGGCCGATGCCCCGCGATCCGCCGGTGACCAGCGCCACGCGGGCGTCCGTGCTCATGCCGTTCCCACCGGACGGCCCCAGCGGAGGACGGCGCTCGACCACGTCATGCCGGCGCCGAACCCGCAGGACAGGACGACGTCGCCGTCGGACAGCCGGCCCTCGTCGGCCGCCTCGGCCAGGGCGATCGGGATCGAGGCCGCCGAGGTGTTGCCGTAGCGGCCGATGTTGACGATGCAGCGCTCGGCCGGGATCTTGAGCCGGTTGGCGGCGGCGGAGACGATCCGGGCGTTGGCCTGGTGGGGGAGGAACCAGTCGACGTCGTCGGCGGTGAGCCCCGCCCGGGCCAGGGCGGCGTTCGACGACTCGACCACGACCCGCACGGCGCGCCGGAAGACCTCGGGCCCGTCCATCTTCATCCAGTGGTCACCGGCGGCCACCGTTTCGGCGCTGGTCGGCCGGCGGCTGCCGCCGGCGGTGATCTCGATGAGGTGGGCGGCGGAGCCGTCGGCCCCCATGTCCCAGGCGAGAAGGCCGGGCCCGTCGGGCCCGCCGGTCGACGGGGCGATGACCGTGGCGCCGGCGCCGTCGCCGAAGAGGATGACGGTGCCCCGCTCCATCGGGTCGACGACCCGGGTGAGGTTCTCGGCGCCGATGAGGAGGATGGGGGCCTCGGTGCCGGCGGCCACGAGGCCGGCGGCGACGACCAGCCCGTAGCTGAACCCGGCGCAGGCGGCGCCGACGTCGAAGGCGCCGCAGCGGACTCCGAGGCCCTCGGCCACGAACGACGACGTCTCGGGGATCGGCTGCTCCGGGGTGCAGGTGGCGACGATGACCATCGACAGGTCGCCCGGCGTGATCCCCGCCGACTTGATGGCGGCGTTGCCGGCGGCGATGGCCAGGCCGGCGGTCGTCTCGTCGGGGGCGCACATCCGGCGCTCGGAGATCCCGGTGCGATCCAGGATCCACTGGTCGGTGGTGCCGATGTCGCGGGCCTCGAGGTCGGCGTTGGTGAGGCGCCCCTCGGGGACGGCCAGGCCCCAGCCGGCGATGGCGGCGC
>Ga0207707_10001959_pt1 | contig 18715 bp, 16 predicted proteins | sample KBSC83BmetaG_FD_184336 | JGI IMG/M metagenome (GOLD analysis project Ga0207707, IMG submission 184336) | Corn rhizosphere microbial communities from Kellogg Biological Station, Michigan, USA - KBS C8-3B metaG (SPAdes) (version 2) | ecosystem: Host-associated > Plants > Roots > Rhizosphere ...
CAGGGCCGCCTGCTCGCAACCACGCATCAGATCGCGTATTTCAAGGCGTGAGGGTGCGCGCATCCAAGCAGCAGTCATTGCGAGGCGTCAAAAGGAGCGGGCTTTGCGCCGACCCGTTGGCTCGTAATGCCGATCTAATACCAAGGCCCGAAACTGCGGCTCATTAGGGATTTCCACAGTGAAACTCTAACTCGATGCTGTCCTTTGAGAGGAGCGGCCTCGATGGGAGCGGCGCTATCGATCATCACGCAGGCGTGTCAAAACTAACTTTTATGTCAGAAAATGAACCGTTTGTAATCGGCGATGGCGATCGTTCCCGGAACGCGTGGCCAGCAGCTTGCGTTCGAGTCAGCGTGGCTACCCGCGAATGCGAGTATGGATGCTCGCCAGACGAAGGAGAAACAGCATGCAACGCAAGACCACGATTACTCTAGCTCTGACGGCGCTGCTGGGTGCTGCGGTCCTGGTTCCCGGAGGTGCGTCAGCCCAAAGGGGCGGTATGGGGGGAGCAGAGAGCGGCATGGGCGGAAGCAGCGGAATTAGCACTGGCAGCAGTGCCGGAACCGGCGGGCACACTGCAGCCGGCCCCGCCACGGGTTCAGCCCAGGTGGGCGGCGGCATGAGCGGATCGACGGGCGCTGTGTCGTCCCATTCTCAGTTCAGCGGCACGGTCCGCGACCGGGATGATCGGTCTGCGTTCCGCGATCGAGATCGTGATGTTCGCTTCGCGTTCCGCGACCGAGACCGCGATGATCGCTTCGCGTTCCGGGATCGGGATGATCGCTTCCGACACCGCTTTGCATTCCGTCACCGCTTCGCCGCGTTCGGAGACGACGGATGTTTCCGCCTCAGGCGTGTGTGGACGCCGGTTGGCTGGAGGTGGCATCGGATTTGGGTCTGCGGCTAACGCCCCCGAACGCCATCGCTGAACTTCAACTCTGGCGGTGTGCGAGCGGAAAGCTGCGGCGCGGTCTCGGCAATCACTTCGTCGCAGAAAAGCACTTTGTCGCAGAAAAGCTTGCAAGTGGGGCGCGTCCGCTGTTTTGGCGAGGCGCGCCCCCTGCTTTAATACCCGGCAACCGGCGCTCGACGCGCGGCTAATGAGCCCGCGCCCTGATCACGTCCGCATCCGGCGGCACTCATCGCCGCAACGACCAACCTGAGCAGTTTAGGATCGTCAAAGCCCTTTGCGGTCAGGCATGCGCGCGTATCGAGCATACCGATATCCACAAAAAAGCGGCCTCGCGGCCGCCCTTTTTGTTCTCATGATTCCGCGCGTCACTCCGCGGCGAGTTTCACTTCTGGCGCGGCGGCGCGGACGTCGGCGTCGACCTGGGCTTCGAATTTTGCAAAATTCTTCTGGAACATGCCGACCAGCGCGCGCGCGGTCTTGTCGAACTCGGCCTTGTCGGCCCAGGTCTTGATGGGGTCGAGAATATGCGGCTCGACGCCGGGCAGCGAGGTCGGCACCGCGAATCCGAAATACTTGTCGGTACGGAAATCGGCATTGCGCAGCGAGCCGTTCAGCGCAGCCGTCAACAGCGCCCGCGTCACCTTGATCGGCATGCGGCGGCCGGTGCCGTATTTGCCGCCGGTCCAGCCGGTGTTGACCAGCCAGCAATCGACGTTGTGTTTTGCAATGAGGTCGCGCAAGAGATTGCCGTACACGGAGGGATCGCGCGGCAGGAACGGCGAGCCGAAGCAGGTCGAGAATTCCGGCTGCGGCTCCTTGCCGAGGCCGCGCTCGGTGCCCGCCACCTTCGCGGTGTAGCCGGACAGGAAGTGATACATCGCCTGCGCCGGCGTCAGTTTGGCGATCGGCGGCATCACGCCGAACGCATCCGCCGCCAGCATCACCAGGTTTTTCGGATGCGGCGCGCGGCCGGTGCGCGAAGCGTTGGGAATGAAATCGAGCGGATAGGCGGAGCGGGTGTTTTCGGTCTTCGAGCCATCGTCGAAATCCGGTTCACGGGTGTTTTCGTCGAGCACCACGTTTTCCAGCACCGCGCCGAAACGCTTGCTGGCGGCGTAAATCTCGGGCTCGGCTTCCTGCGACAGCTTGATGCATTTGGCGTAACAGCCGCCCTCGAAATTGAAGACGCCGTCCGCACCCCAGCCGTGCTCGTCGTCGCCGATCAGCGTGCGTTTCGGGTCGGCCGAGAGGGTGGTCTTGCCGGTGCCGGACAGGCCGAAGAAGATCGCGGTGTCGCCGTCGGGCCCGACATTGGCCGAGCAATGCATCGCCATCACGCCCTTTTCGGGTAGATAATAATTCAGCGTAGTGAACACCGACTTCTTCATCTCGCCGGCATAATAAGACCCGCCGATCAGGACGATCTTGCGGGCGAAATCGATCGCGACCACGTTCTCCGAACGCACGCCGTGGCGTTTGGGATCGGCCTTGAAGCTCGGCAGGTCGATCATGGTCAGCTCAGGGACGAAGTCCGCGAGTTCTGACATCTCGGGGCGAATCAACAGCGTGCGGATGAACAGCGAGTGCCAGGCGAGTTCGGTATAGACGCGGGTCTTGATCCGCAGGCTCGGATCGGCGCCGCCATAAAGATCCTGCGCGAACAGCGTCATGCCTTCGGCATGCTTGAGAAAGTCGGCGTAAAGCGCCGCGAATTGTTCCGACGTGATCGACTGGTTGCCGGCCCACCACATGTTCTTGTCGGTCAAAGCGTCACGAACGGTGAATTTGTCCTTCGGGCTGCGGCCGGTGAACACGCCGGTTTCCGCGCACAAAGCGCCGTCCGATGTAAGGACGGCTTCGCCGGCAGCCAGGGAGTGCGCATAGAGTTGCGGCGCGCCGAAATTCCAGTTCACGCCCTTGAGTTTTTTTAAGCCGAATTTGTCGGCGCCGAAGGCACCGTTATGCACGCCCGTCTCTTGCACGGAAGACTCCTCCTCGAACCCGCGTATCTCCAGCGCGAATGTCGCCAGACGCGCGTCTGTCGCGGTGACCGCAACAACATAGCCTTCCGGCCTCGGTCCGGCGACCTAATACTGATGAACGCCGGGCTTGCCAAGCCGATCCCTCACTATTTGGTTTATTCCAAGGCAGCGATTGAAGCAGCTTAAATGTTTGCCGCAGCGCGGGCTTGATCGGCAAATTCCTTCAGCATCTGCCGCAATGCGGCAGGCGTGACAATGCGCCGCGGAAAATCCAGCCGCAGCGTGGTCGTGCCGGCCTGCACGTCGATTCCGTCCGGATCGCAGCCGGTGCAGCGCCAGTCCGCAGCCTCTGCGCCCAGCAGCCTGGTTGCATAGAGGTTCATGGCGTCGCGATGATCGGCATTCATGTGATCGATGGCGCCCTGTTCGGCCTCCAGCAGCGCCCCGGCATCGGAAAGATCGGTCAAAAGCTGCTCCGGTTTGAGGTCCACGATTCGCCCAAAACCCGCCACCAAATGGGCCCCGCTCGGCCGGATCCGGAAAAAGGAAAAATCCTTAAAATTTACAAAGGTTTCCGCGGACGGATGGGCGTTGAGGTAGCGCCGGTGCAGGATCCCCCGGTCCTCGGGGCCGGCCTCCTCGGCCCGGCCCGCCAGCATAATCCGCGATCCCTCCAGCGGGTCGCCTTCGGCGCGCTCGTCCAGCATCAGCGAAACCCTGGAATCGCCGAGGATGTTGATTGTGTGCAGCGCCAGACGTGAAATCAGCAGGATCGGCGAGCCGTCGGGGTGGCTCGCGACATTGACCAGCGAGCAATAGGGATCGCCGCTGCCGGCCATCAGGGTCGCCAAAGCCCCCTGCCGGCTGCGCCGCAGCAGCGATCGGGCTAGCCCGTTTGCGTCGAAGTCAGAGGTGGGTTGCATCGATGATACCAGCATATCCCATTGCAATAAGAGCCTTTTTTCGGTTAAACTGCCCTCTATACACGCTTCGGACCCGCGGGGTCCGGTCAGGCGTCTCGGGAACCCGGTCACACTTCAGCCCAGCTTGCATTGCTCGTTGACCGGGCTCAAAGCCCACTTAAGCGGCGCATCGCTGGATTGCTCGCCGTTCTAGCCACTCCGTTTCTGAAAGCAGGCTCATGCCCACAATCGCCTTGGTCGACGACGACCGCAACATTCTCACATCCGTCTCGATCGCGCTCGAAGCCGAAGGCTATCGCATCATGACCTACACGGATGGCGCATCGGCGCTTGACGGCTTCCGCACCAGCCCGCCGGACCTTGCGATCCTCGACATCAAGATGCCGCGCATGGACGGCATGGAGACGCTGCGGCGGCTGCGCCAGAAGTCCGATCTGCCGGTGATCTTTCTCACCTCCAAGGATGAGGAAATCGACGAATTGTTCGGCCTTAAAATGGGCGCCGACGATTTCATCCGAAAGCCGTTCTCGCAGCGCCTCCTGGTCGAGCGCGTCAAAGCCGTGCTGCGCCGCGCGGCGCCGAAGGATCCGACCGCCGTGCCGAAGGAGACCGATGCCAAGGCGCTGGACCGCGGCCTCTTACGCATGGATCCGGAGCGTCATACCTGCACCTGGAAGAACGAGCCGGTGACGTTGACGGTGACGGAATTTCTGATCCTGCAGGCGCTGGCGACGCGCCCCGGCGTGGTGAAAAGCCGCAATGCCTTGATGGATGCCGCCTATGACGATCAGGTCTATGTCGACGATCGCACCATCGACAGCCACATCAAACGGCTGCGCAAGAAGTTCAAGGTCGTCGACGACGATTTCGAGATGATCGAAACCCTGTACGGCGTGGGCTACCGCTTCAAGGAAACCTGATTTGCGGGCTTTTGAGTTGCAGTTTGTTAACTGACGCCGCCGCCCGTCTGGGGTAAGATGCGAAGGCGACGCGCATCTTCTAGAGACGCAATCGAAACAACCGGCAGTTCTGGCCATTGCTTGATCGAACCCAGCCCGATCCAAACCTGAATGCCGAGGGCGCATCGCCGGCCCTCGCCCTCGACGACGTTGCCATCGAGAAGCCGCCCGCGCAGGGCTGGCAGCGGCCGCTCGGCTGGCTGCGTCGTGCCGGGCAGTTCTTCTTCGCGCTCAGCTTCTCGAGCCTCACCCGCCGCATCGTTTCCTTGAACCTCGCAGGCCTCGTCGCCTTGGTGGCGAGCATTCTTTACCTCTCGCAATTCCGCGCCGGCCTGATCGACGCACGGGCGCAAAGCCTCATGGTGTCGGCTGAGATCATCGCCGGTGCGATCGCAGCGTCCGCGACGGTGGAAACCAACGCCATCACCATCGATCCCGATCGGCTGCTCGACCTCAAGCCCGGCGAAAGCTACGGGGGTCCGGACGAATATTCCGGGCTCGATTTTCCGATCAATCCGGAACGGGTCGCACCGGTGCTGCGGCAACTGATCTCGCCGACCAAGACCCGCGCCCGCATTTACGATCCCAATGGCGGGCTGATCCTCGACAGCCGCAATCTCAGCGACGTGCTCCGCTTCGAACTGCCGCCGCCATCCTCTCCGGGCATCGCCGAGCGAACGATGATCGCGGTCCGCACCTGGCTCAATCGCGGCGACCTTCCGCTCTATCGCGAACTTGGGCCGGAGAACGGCAACGGCTACCAGGAAGTCGCGGACTCACTGAAGGGCCAGAAGCGCAGCATGGTGCGGGTCAACCAGCGCGGCGAGGTGATCGTCTCGGTCGCCGTGCCGGTCCAGCGATTTCACGCTCGCGCGATCAATGGCGCCTTGATGCTCTCGACCCAGGGCGACGACATCGACCAGATGGTAACCGCCGAGCGGCTTGCGATCTTGAAGGTCGGCGGCGTCGCTTCGGCTGTCATGATTGTATTGTCATTGCTGCTGGCGAGCACCATCGCTGGACCCGTGCGCCGGCTCGCCGACAGCGCCGAGCGGGTCCGGCGCCGCATCCGCACCCGCGTCGAGATTCCCGATTTCACCCGCCGCCGTGACGAAATCGGACATCTCTCCGGTGCGCTTCGCGACATGACGGATGCGCTCTATAACCGGATCGAGGCGATCGAGATGTTCGCCGCCGACGTCGCCCATGAATTGAAGAACCCGCTGACGTCGCTGCGGTCCGCGGTCGAAACACTGCCGTTGGCGCGGAGCGAGAACAGCCGCTCGCGGCTGCTGGCGGTGATCGAGCATGACGTCAAGCGGCTCGATCGGCTGATTTCCGATATTTCCGATGCGAGCCGGCTCGATGCCGAGTTGCAGCGGCAGGATATGACGTCCGTCGATCTTCGTCGCCTGCTTACTGCCCTGACGACGGTCGCGAACGAAACCCGGCGGAGCAACAACGTTGTCGTTGAGGTCCGTTTCGAGGGCAGAACTTTCAACGATACTTTCTCGGTACCGGGTCACGATTCGAGGCTTGGACAGGTGATCTCGAATCTGCTCTCCAACGCCCAGTCGTTTTCCGAAGCCGGCAGCAAGGTACGCATCGTATGCCGCCGCGTGAAATCGGAAATCGAGATCGTCATCGATGACGATGGGCCGGGGATTCGCGAGGATGCGCTGGAGCGAATCTTCGAGCGCTTCTACACCGACCGGCCGCATCAGGGGTTCGGGCAGAACTCCGGACTGGGGCTGTCGATCTCGAAACAGATCATCGAGGCGCATGGCGGACGCATTTGGGCGGAGAATCGCGCAGGTCGCCCCGGCGCCGATGGCGAGGCCATGATTGCGGGGGCGCGCTTTGTGGTCAGGCTGCCCGCGCCATGACTGACGGCGCAAGCGTCCACGCTTCCGCAGTGCTGGTGGGAAATCGTGCGGTGCTGATCCGTGGGCCATCAGGTGCCGGCAAATCGCGACTGGCGTTCGATCTCATCCTTGCCGGGCGCTCGGGGCAGATACCCGCCGCCGTGCTGGTCGGCGATGACCGTGTCCATCTTGACGCCAGCACGGGGCAGCTTGTGGTCCACCCAGCGCCCGGAGTGGCCGGCCTGATCGAAATTCGCGGGCTAGGCATTCGCCGCTGCGAGTTCGCTGCGGAGGCCATCGTCGGCCTGGTCGTCGATCTGTCCGCTGCGGACGCCGAGCGCCTGCCCCCGCCCGAAGCGCTCCTTGCCCACATATCTGGTATCAAAATACCGCGAATCCCCGTCGGACCGGGCTTTGAAGCCCTCCCATTGGTTGTCGCTGCCCTGACCATGACCTCGAGTTCATTTTCCGCCCAACCCTCGGCCGATTGTTCGAAGGGAATTGGTAACCATATTGGACCCAGTATCGCGACCGAATAGACCGGCGCACGCTCCCCCTCACTACCCCTAATTTCCGGGAGAATCGCGAAGGTCCCCTCTTGCGCAGGGGCTCTGGATGGTCAAAGTGGCGCGTTCGTGCGGTGCACCAAAAGCACCCGCGAGGAGTTTCCGATGATTGGTCTAGTACTTGTGACCCATGGGCGCCTTGCCGACGAGTTCAAGGCGGCGCTGGAACACGTCATGGGTCCGCAAAAGCAAATCGAAGCCGTCACGATCGGAGCCGAGGACGACTCTGATCTGTGTCGAAGCGACATCATTGAAGCGGTCAATCGCGTCGACAGCGGCGATGGCGTCGCCATCCTCACCGACATGTTCGGCGGCACCCCCTCCAATCTCGCGATCTCCTGCATGAGCCGCCCGAAGGTAGAGGTGCTTGCCGGAATCAATCTTCCGATGCTGGTCAAGCTTGCCAAGGTTCGCGAAGAGCGGTCGCTTCCCGATGCCATCGCCATGGCCCAGGAAGCTGGCCGCAAATACGTCACCATCGCAAGCCGGGTTCTCGCCGGCAAATGAGCGACGATGCCGCGTCGCCCGAAAACGATGTCGGGCCAAGTATCCCGTCGGGCGCGGTGTCTCGCGAGCTTCCCATCATCAACAAACGCGGTCTTCACGCGCGCGCCTCGGCGAAATTCGTTCAGATGGTCGAGCGCTTCAATGCCGAAGTCTGGGTGACCCGCGGCAGCGAGACTGTCGGCGGCAACTCGATCATGGGGCTGATGATGCTGTCCGCGGCGCCGGGCACATCCATCATCGTCTCCGCGATCGGTCCCGAGGCGCAAGCCGCTATCGATGCGATCACCGAACTGGTCGCCAGCAAGTTCAACGAAGAAGGCACGTGATTGGGCGTGTTCCGGGATGGTCCAAAATCTCAGATGCGCGATTGCACATCTGAGGTTCACGCTTCGCGCCGGAATGACGCTGGACATAAGACTATGGCCCGCTATTTCGCGGGCGGCACGATGTAGACCTTCCAGCTGATCGCCGGGCCCGGATGCCCGTGGAAGAAGCGCTGCGTCGTGATCGCAAGACGCTCGGCATTATTGCCATTGGCTGTCATCCAGGCGTCGCAGACCGGCAGCCGCCCGTCCGTCGTATCGCAGATGCCGATGAAGCCGAGCCGCTTGGCCTCCTCGAGCGAGGTCAATCCTGACGACCAGATCTCGCCCGGCGTGAACGGCGCCGGATGATCCGGACTGTAGAACGTCATGGGCTCGCCGACCTCCGTGGTGCCGGCGACCACGGCCCATCGTGAATTGAAACGCGTATGCCAGGCCTGGGTCAGTTCGCGGGCAAGATCGGAACGTGCGCCGTAGGTCGCGGCGCCGTTCGGATTCACCGCCATCTCCCGGGCAGCAATGTAGGGCGAGGCGGCAAGCGCTGCGAGCGTGACGACAAGCCAGATCGCGGCAATATGAAACAACGCCATCCCTTGCAGGCGCAGCGAGGGAATCGCAACCAGCGCGAGCGGGGTCAAAAAGAACAGCGAAATTCCCCAATCGGTCTTCATGTAGACCGTGAAAATCAGGCCGCCGAGCGGAGGGCCGATCGCGACCACGATCTGGATAATCCAGATATTGAGCGCCTGCGACACGTTCACGCTCGAATTGGCGCCGCGGCACCATGGGCGCGTCAATAACGCCAGGGGATGCCGCACTGACGTTGCCCACCATCGCGGCCTCCACGCCAAGGCCATCACCGCCAGCGCGACGGGGGCGGCGAGCAGCGCGAGATTGTGGCCGATGTAGCCGAGCACAAGCTGGATGTTCTGCGCGCGGCTCGACAGGCCATAGACGTCGCTGGCATAGGTCAGCGGCACGAAGTCGACTTCTTTCAGCCATATCAGATGTGGAATCATGGCAACGACGAGCGTGGCGATCGCGACCCACGGCGCCGGCGAGCGCAGGAACAGCAAGCGATCGGGATGAATGAGCGCGGCGAGCCCGACTGCGCCGATCATGGTCAGCACCCAGTATTTTGTCATCAGCGCCAGCGCGCCGGCCAGCCCAAGCCACAGCCCGGCACGCACGCTGCGCTTTTCGAACGCATGAAGATAGGCCAGCACGAGAAGCGGCAAGGTTACGAGCTGCAGCAGATCCGGATTGTACTTGAACCCCTTGAAATTGAAGATCGGATAAAGTGCGAGCATCACCACGACGAAAAACGCGCGGCGGCGATCGACCACGCGCAAGCTGATCAGCCACGAGATCACCAGCCCGCAGCCGAGCGTCGTCATCGCCAGCGCGTAGGTGGCCCAGTCGGCGACCGGAAAGATCTTGAACCAGAGTCCTGCGACCCACCCGGCGAGCGGCGGATGCTTGCCATAGCCGAACTGGAATTTCTGGCCCCAGGCGAAGGCTTCCGCGACGTCCATATGGACGTCCTGCGCCGCCTTGAGATTGATCAGGATGAAGGTCCACAGCACGGCATGCGCGACGGCGAAGCCGATCACCAGCCAGAGGCTGATCTTGCGGTCCGATGCCGACGCGACCAGCCACGCCGCCAGTCGCCGGATCGATAGCCTGTGGCGCGCACGCGAAGCCGCGGGCAAAAATGATGCAGTTGACATGGCCTCTGGGTACCGCGTTTCGGCGAAAAGTGGAATCAGCTTGGCGTGAAGATGCCCGTCAAACCGGCGCAATATGGTTGCCGCCCCAGAGCGCGAATGCTATCCCGCGCCCATGACATCCATCCCTATTTCCAACATTCGCAACTTCGCCATTGTTGCGCATATCGACCATGGCAAATCGACGCTGGCCGACCGTCTGATCCAGACCACAGGGGGCTTGCAGGCGCGCGAGATGAAGGAACAGGTGCTCGATTCCATGGATATCGAGCGCGAGCGCGGCATCACCATCAAAGCGCAGACCGTTCGGCTGACCTATCCAGCCAAGGACGGCAAGACCTACATCCTCAATCTGATCGACACCCCCGGGCATGTCGACTTCGCCTATGAGGTTTCACGGTCGCTCGCCGCTTGCGAAGGTTCCCTGCTCGTCGTCGATGCCAGCCAGGGCGTCGAGGCGCAAACGCTCGCCAATGTCTACCATGCGCTCGATGCCGGCCACGAGATCGTGCCGGTGCTGAACAAGATCGACCTGCCAGCGGCGGAACCGGACCAGGTCAAGCAGCAGATCGAGGACGTGATCGGCATCGATGCCTCGGACGCCGTGATGATCTCGGCGAAGACCGGTCTCGGCATCGACGAGGTGCTGGAAGCGATCGTTCACCGGCTGCCGGCGCCGAAGGGCGACCGCGATGCCTCGCTGAAGGCGCTTCTGGTCGACAGCTGGTACGACGTCTACCTCGGCGTCGTGGTGCTGGTGCGGATCGTCGACGGCGTGATGAAAAAGGGCCAGCGCATCCGGATGATGGGCACCAACGCCGCCTACGACGTCGAGCGCGTCGGCTTCTTCACGCCGAAGATGACGCAGTTCGACGAGCTCGGCCCCGGTGAGATCGGCTTCATCACCGCTGCGATCAAGGAAGTGGCCGACACCCGCGTCGGCGACACCATCACCGACGACCGCAAGCCGGTGACCGACATGCTGCCGGGTTTCAAGCCGGCGATCCCCGTGGTGTTCTGCGGCCTGTTTCCGGTCGACGCCAACGATTTCGAAAGCTTGCGCGCAGCGATGGGCAAGCTGCGGCTCAACGACGCCAGCTTCTCGTTCGAGATGGAAACCTCGGCTGCGCTTGGCTTTGGCTTCCGCTGCGGCTTCCTCGGGCTGTTGCATCTGGAAATCATTCAGGAGCGGCTGCATCGTGAGTTCGATCTCAATCTGATCGCGACCGCGCCGTCGGTGATCTACAAGATGCACTTGACCGACGGACAGGTGATCGAGATTCACAATCCGATCGACATGCCGGACGTGGTCAAGATCGCCGAAATCGAGGAACCCTGGATCGAGGCCACGATCCTGACGCCCGACGAATATCTCGGCAGCGTCTTGAAACTGTGCCAGGACCGCCGCGGCGCACAAAAGGAGCTCACTTACGTCGGCAACCGCGCGATGGTGAAATACGAGTTGCCGCTCAATGAGGTGGTGTTTGATTTCTACGACCGCCTGAAGTCGGTCTCGAAGGGCTATGCCTCGTTCGACTATCATCTCACCGACTACAAGCCGGCCGACCTCGTCAAGATGCAGATTCTCGTCAACAACGAGCCGGTGGATGCGCTGTCGATGCTGGTGCATCGCCAGCGCGCGGAGGGCCGCGGCCGCGCCATGGTCGAGAAGATGAAGGAATTGATCCCGCCGCACATGTTCCAGATTCCGATCCAGGCGGCGATCGGCGGCAAGGTGATCGCGCGCGAAACCGTGCGCGCGCTGCGCAAGGACGTCACGGCAAAGTGCTACGGCGGCGACATCACCCGCAAACGAAAACTTCTGGAGAAGCAGAAGGAAGGCAAGAAGAAGATGCGGCAGTTCGGCAAGGTCGACATCCCGCAGGAGGCCTTTATTGCCGCGCTCAAGGTGGATAGCTGAGGCGAATGCCCAACCGCCAACGCATGATGAGATGAGGTCCGGTCTGAGGCTTCCGTGACCGGACAACAAAAATATCGAAATCAACCCCATGCAAAGTAGCCGATGACTGCCGGTGCGATGCCCGACGCATCCATACGAAACCCTTTGACACGTCGGGCAAATCAGCGGCACGACGCCATTATCGCAGCGCGTGTGATCGCTGGGGCCGTTGCCAAACCCATCGAAACCGGCACAATCCAACCTCACCCGCAAACGCAAACTTCTGGAGAAGCAGAAGAAAGGCAAGAAGAAGATGCGGCAGTTCGGCAGGAAGCTTTTATCGCGGCGCTGAAGGTGGATAGTTGAGGCGAGTGCACTCATAGCATTGAGCACAATTAGCGGCTTACGACATAGAGAAGGTAGCGCATGAGTTTGTTGAGAGAAATTCAAGCGTCACTGATGCAGGGCCAAGATATCGGGCCCATACTTCTTAAACTCCGTCTTCTCGCTTCGCGTCTCGGAAGCGATTTGCTTGAGGGTCAAGCACGAGTCCGAAGGATATCCTGATGGCGTTGACGTACCTGATTATCGAAAGATTGGAGTGTCTTACAAGGGCACTTTCAGTGGTCCATTCGGCTCCGGAATACAAAACGCTCCTATACCACCGTACTTAATCGAGAAATTCGCTGGTCCCAATTGGACGTCGTTTGAAATGCGACCAAGCGTCGCCGCGGTCGATGAATTGGTCGCATCTGGGAAAGACTCGGGCGGTAGCCTCCGGATCGATGCATCCAATTTGATTCTTTTGTTGCAAGGAAAAGTGTACGAAGGATACGCGTGCAATAGCGTATCGGGCACAATGTCAGCGGCTGCTCTCACTGAAATTCAGAACGCTGTTCGGACGAAAATCCTTGAACTAACGATTCAGATCGAAAAGTCGATTCCTGCGGCGGCGGAAATGGGCGTAGGACCACCAGCGACAGCGGCCGTTAAGGACCCAGAGACGGTCACACAGATCACTCATCAAATAATCAACGGCAACGTCACTTCAATTTCGAACGTTGGAGACGGAGCACAATTCTCTTTTAACATTTCAAAAGGCGATGCCGACGCCTTCGTAAAGGCTCTCGTTAAGGCCGGCATTGCTAAGCCCGACGCTCAAGAGTTTGCTAAAATCGTTGCCTCCGAAAAAGGAGGGAGCAAAACAGAACCGTTTGGTGCAAGTGCCAAGGCTTGGATCGTCGCCAATATTAATAAGGCTGCAAACGGGACGTGGAAAGCCGGCATGGCCGTGGCTACAAAAGTCCTAACTGAGGCCGCGCTTAGGTATTACGGATTTAAATAGAGGTGTTGAATTTGAGCGCGTAACATGTTACGTTCCTCTCATGGCCACGACCCCGAAAAAGGCGAAACCCCGCACCCCGCAGCAGCGCATGGCGTCGCGTCGCGAGCGGCTGCGCGCGCAGGGGCTGCGGCCGGTGCAGCATTGGGTACCGGATTTGCGTGATCCCAAGGTGCTGGCGCAGATCCGCCGTGAGATAAAGCTGATGGCGCAGCATCCGGAAAATGACGCGATCGATGATTGGATCGAGTCGGTCTACGATTGGGAATCGTGGAAATAACGCGCGGCGATGTCGTGCTGATGGTCGTTCCGAGCGATCTCGGGAGGCCGCGGCCCGGCATCGTCGTTCAAGGCGACAAATTCAACGACGGCCTTTCGACAATCTTGGTCTGTCCCGTTTCGTCGGACCTGCGGGACGGACTTTCGCTCCGACCGCTGATCGAAGTTGCGCCGCAGAACGGTCTTCGCCTTCGGTCGCAAATCATGACAGACAAACTGGTCGCGCTCCGCCGCGACCGCATTCGGCGGGTTATCGGCCGCATCGACGCGGAAACATCTGAGCAAGTGGACCGCGCGCTCCTGCTGGTCCTCGGCTTGGCGCGGTGATGGTCTCTGTCATTCCGGGATGCGCGAAGCGCAGACCCCGGATGTGCAGTTGCACATCGGGGAATCCAGAGGTTACAACGCGAGATTCCGGGTTCATGCTGTGCGTGCCCGGAACGAAGAGTTTCTCCCCATCTTGATCCGCGGCGGCGGATAGATCACCATTGCGGCTTCGCCAACCAAAGACCCCAAAAAGGGCGAGGAAACGCATGAACAAGCCCCCCGGTTTCGGACTGATCGAGCGCGCGCGGGCGCTGGCGCCGCTGATCACGCGGGAGGCCGACGAGATCGAGCGGACCCGGCGTCTCACCCAGCCGGTGGTTTCCGCGCTGATCGAGAACGGGCTTTATCGGGTGCTGCTGCCGCAAAGCGTCGGCGGCGCCGAGGCGGCGCCCGAAATCTTCATGCAGATGCTCGAGGAAGTGGCCAAGGCCGACGCCTCTACGGCATGGTGCCTCGGCCAGTGTGCCGTCTGCGCCATGACGGCGGCCTATCTCAATCCCGATGCTGTGCGCGAGATTTTTGGCGCGCCAGACGGCATCCTCGCCTGGGGCGCGATTGCCCACGAGGTGCAGGCCGTTCCCGGCGGCTATCGCGCCACCGCGCGCTGGGATTTTGCCAGCGGCGGCCGTCAGGCGAGCTGGCTCGGCGCCCATGTCAGGGTCGCCGAGGCCGACGGCACGCCGCGGCGCAAGCCCAATGGCGCGCCGGAAATACGCACGATTCTGTTTCCGGCGGCGAGCGCCACCATGTACGACGTCTGGGACGTGATCGGCCTCAACGGCACCGGCACCGACTCTTATTCGGTCGACAATCTGTTCATCCCGGAAAAATTCGCAGCACTTCGCGACGATCCCGCCGCGCTGCGCGAACAAGGCCCGCTCTATAAGCTTACCACTTACACCATGTTCGGGCTGGGCTTCGCCGCGGTCTCGCTCGGCGTCGCGCGCGCCACGCTCGACGCCGCGATCGATCTGGCGCGCGGCAAGGCGTCGATCGGCATCAAGGCGATGCGCGAGAACAATGCCGTTCAGGCAGCGATCGGCCGCACCGAGGGCAATTGGCGCGCGGCGCACGCCTATCTCTATGCGACGGCCGCAGACGTCTGGCGCGATCTGACGCGCCCGGGGGGCGAAATGACGGAAGAACACCGCATGGCGCTTCGCCTGGCGTCGACCTGGACCATTCATCAGGCGGCCGCGGTGGTGGACGCCGCCTATCACATGGCCGGCGCCACCGCCGTGTTCAGCGCCAACAAGTTCGAACGCCGCTTCCGCGACATGCACGCCATCGCCCAGCAGATCCAGGCCCGCGACACCCACTACGAAGACGTTGGCAAGGCTATCCTCGGTACCGGGACCGTGCCGCGGGGTACCGGTATTGCAGACCCCTCGTTCGCCGCGCCCGCGAAGAACGGCTAGCGCAAAACCGGCTTCTACTTTCGATTGCATTCTATGCGGCGGGCCCGGGGCAATGCGGCCACGATTACTCAGTTGTTAAGCACTTTCTGGCAGTTTCCGGGAAATCCTCCTCTCGCGGAGCTTCGGTTTCCCCCCATGTTCAAGCTTCGATCGATCGCGGCCCGCCTGATCCTTGTGATTTCGCTGACCGTCGCGGTGGCCTGCGCTATCCTCGGAACCTTTTCGATTATCCAACAGCGCTCGCTGACCCGGCTCGCGCTCGACCAGCAGCTCAAGCTGCAATATGACAGCGTGATGGCAGCCCTCGACTATGAGGGGCGCGCGGCGCTGGCGGTCAGTGCCGTCATCGCCAATCTGCCCCCGGTGGCGGAAGCCGTCGCCAAGGAGGACCGCGACGCGCTGATGGCGCTGCTTGCGGGCTCCATGAAGGCGTTGGAGGCGCAGGGAATTCCCCTGATCAGTTTCCACACCCCGCCGGCGACCGCCTTCTTCCGTGTTCACGCGCCGAAGGTCTTCGGCGAGGACATCTCGGCGCGGCGCAAGACCGTGGTGGAGTCGAACAAGACCGGCAAGCCGATTGTGGGCGTCGAACCCGGGCGGGAGTTGCTCAGCGTTTTCGCGATGACGCCGATCATGCGTGACGGCAAAAGCCTCGCGGTTGCCGACATCGGCGTTTCCTTTGGCAAGCAATTCGTCGATAGCGCCAAACAGCGCTTCGACGTCGATCTGGCCGTGTATCGCTTCGATGGCAAGGTTTTCACCAGTATCGCATCGACCCTTGGTGACGGCTCGGTTGCCACCAAGGACGAACTGAAGAGCGTATTTGACGGCGGCACGCTGCGTCGCGACGCTACCCTCAACGGCCATCCGGCCGCACTCTATCTCGGGCAAATCAGGAACTATGCCGGGCAGCCGGTCGCGGTAATCGAGCTGGTCAAGGATACCACCGAATATGAGGCGGCGGCGGCGAGTTCGCAGCGCAATCTCATTCTCGGCACCATCGTCATTCTTGCCGGCGCCGTTTTAATGGCGTTCCTGCTCGGTCGCGGCCTGTCGCGCCCGCTGGCCGCGATCACCGCGGTGATGAATCGTCTCTCCAGCGGCGATACCGATGTGACGATTCCCGGCGGCGACCGCAAGGACGAGCTCGGCACCATGGCGGTGGTCGTCGACGTGTTCCGCCGCGGCATGATCGAGGCCCGCACGTTGCGCGAGGCGCAGGAGGCCGCCAAACAGCAGACTGAACTCGAGAAGAAGGCGTTGCAACGCCAGATGGCCGACCGCTTCGAAGCCGACGTCAAGAGCGTGGTCGGCGCTGTCGCGCAAGCGACGCAGGATATGCAGCGCGTGGCCGGCGAGATCACGAGAAGCGTCAATGGTACCTCGGAGCGGGCAGCGGCCGCTGCGATCGCGTCGGGGGAGGCATCGACCAGTGTCGGCGCGGTCGCCGCCGCCACCGAAGAGCTTGCCTCTTCCGTGGCCGAGATCGGCCGTCAGGTCACCCATTCCAGCGGCGTCGCCGATGCCGCCGTGGTCAAGGCCGGGCAAACCACGGAAATGGTCGGCAGCCTTGCCGCCGCCGGCGAAAAGATCGGCGACGTGCTCAGGCTGATCGGCGCGATCGCCAGCCAGACCAATCTTTTGGCGCTCAACGCGACCATCGAGGCGGCGCGTGCCGGAGAGGCCGGCAGGGGCTTCGCCGTGGTCGCGTCCGAAGTCAAGGAACTCGCCAGCCAGACCGCGAAGGCGACCGAGGAGATCGCCGGACAGGTCACCGCGATCCAATCCGCCACCGGCGATTGCGTCATCGCGATCGGCGGCATCAGCGACACCATCCGGGAGATCAGCGGGATCGCCACCACCATCGCTGCTGCCGTCGAGGAACAGGATTCGGCGACGCGCGAGATTGCGCGGAGCGTGCAACAGGCCGCCGCCGGCACCAGCGAAGTCTCGCTCAACGTCGCCGGCGCCAGCCAGGCCGCCGACCAGTCGCGGCTGCTGGCCGACAACGTTCTCGTCGCCTCCGGCGAACTCAGCCAGCACGCCACCGCTTTGCTCGACAGCGTCGATACTTTCCTGGCTGGCCTACGCCACGCGGCCTAGGCGTCCGCCGTTCGAATAAGTCCGATACGGCGCCGGGAAGCGCGGCATACGCGCATGAACTCCCATGAACGTGGAACCCGCGTGCGCCGATGCGCGTTGCGAGGTTTGGCAACCCGCAACGTTGACGGAGACGATCATGCCACGCGGCGACAAATCCAGCTATACCGGCAAGCAAAAACGCCAGGCCGAACATATCGAGGAAGGATACGAGCATCGCGGCGTTGGCAGGAAGGAAGCCGAACGGCGCGCCTGGGCGACGGTCAACAAGGAGACCGGCGGCGGCAACAAGAGCGGCTCGGGACGCGGCGTGCCCGATACCAACGTATCCTCGAAACGCGGCGGCAGGATTGGCGGGCCGCGCGGCGGCAAGGCTTCCGCAGGCCGTCCGGCCGCGGCGCGATCGCGCTCGGCAAAGAAAGCGGCCGCAACACGCAAGCGAAACGCCGCGGCGCGGCCGGGAACGCGCAAGGCCGCGCGGAAGAAATAGCTCTCAAGCGACCAGCGCGGCCGTGTCAGCCGCGGGCGCGACGAGATCCGCACCGCACTGCGCTTGCAAAAGTCCAACGATCTCGGCGTTGGGCCGCGCGCGGCTGAACAGAAATCCCTGTCCCTCGTGACAGCCCTCCGAGCGCAGGCAGCTCAGTTCGGCCTCGGTCTCGACGCCTTCGGCGGTAATGGTCACGCCGAGGCCGATGCCGAGGCTGATGATCGAGCGCACGATCGCCTGGGCGTCGCGATTGGCGCCGAGGTCGCGCACGAACGACTGGTCGATCTTGATCTTGTCGAACGGAAAGCTCCTGAGATAGCTCAGACTGGAATAGCCGGTGCCGAAATCGTCCATCGAGATGCGCACGCCAAGCGCGCGCAGTGCGTGCAGCGTCGCAAGCACCTGGCTGCTCTTTTCCAGGAGCAGGGTCTCGGTGATTTCCAGCTCCAGCCGCTTTGCCGGCAGTCCGGATTGCTTCAGCGCGTCCATCACCACCGACAACAGATTGCCGACCCGAAACTGCAATGGCGACAGGTTGACCGCGACGCGGACGTCGCCGGGCCAGCGCGCCGCGTCCATGCAGGCGCGGCGCAGCATCAGTCCGCCGAGCGGATTGATCAGGCCGGTCTCTTCTGCGACGGGAATGAATTCGGCCGGCGAGATCATGCCGCGTTCGGAATGCGGCCAGCGTACCAGCGCCTCGAGGCCGGTGATGCGCCCGGTCGCAAGATCGATCAGCGGCTGATAATAGGGCCGCAGCACGTCGTTCTGGATCGCGCCGCGCAGATCGATCTCGATCTTGCGACGGCTCTGGGCGCGCGCGTCCATCTCGGCCTCGAAAAAACTGAAAGTGCCGCGCGAGTCGTTCTTGGCGCGGGATAGCGCCATGTCGGCGTTCTTGAGAAGCTTCTCGGATTCATCACCGTCACCGGGCGCCATGGCGATGCCGATGCTGGCGCCGATGACGACGGAATGGCCATCAAGCAGATAGGGCTCGCCGATCGTCTCCAGCAGCCGCCTCGAAAGCAACACGGCATCCTCGGGGCGCGTTAGCCCGCTCTGGACAATCGCGAATTCATCGGAGTTGAGACGGG
>Ga0207707_10001961_pt1 | contig 18703 bp, 18 predicted proteins | sample KBSC83BmetaG_FD_184336 | JGI IMG/M metagenome (GOLD analysis project Ga0207707, IMG submission 184336) | Corn rhizosphere microbial communities from Kellogg Biological Station, Michigan, USA - KBS C8-3B metaG (SPAdes) (version 2) | ecosystem: Host-associated > Plants > Roots > Rhizosphere ...
ACCGCGAAGGACGGCGGCAAGACCGCGCCTTGTGTGATCGCGGGCCCGACCTGCGATTCGGTCGACGTGCTGTACGAGAAAAACCCGTACCCGCTCCCCGTCTCGCTCGAGATCGGCGACAAGGTGCTGATCGAGGCGACGGGCGCCTATACGACCACCTATAGCGCGGTCGCCTTCAACGGCTTCGCACCGCTCAAGTCGTACGTCATCTAGGCAATGATCAGGATCGTCCGCGAGGCTCCGGCCGAGGCCGGAGCCCGCGAGGCGCTGCTCGACCTCGCCTTGGGGAAACGGCGGCGCAAGAAATCCTCGGAACGCCTGCGCGAAAACCGCCTGCCAGCGGAGGAGCTTTCCTTCTCCGCGAAGCTCGGAAACGGCCGCCTGATCGGCACGCTGCGGCTTTGGCACGTCGCGGCGGGCAAGAATTGCGCCGCGCTCCTGCTCGGCCCGCTTGCCGTACATCCTTCGTATCAGAAGCGAGGCATCGGCTCGGCGCTGATGCGCGAAGCGATCGCGGGCGCGAAGGCGCTTGGCCATCGCGCCATCGTGCTCGTCGGCGACGAACCCTACTATCGCCGCTTCGGCTTCTCGAACGCGCTCACACCAAGGCTGCATATGCCGGGTCCGTTTGAGCGGAATCGTCTGCTCGCGCTCGAACTTGTGCCGCATGCGCTTGCAGATGCGCACGGAATGATCGCCGCGGCTGGTGAAATCGCACCGCTGACGCCGCAAAAATCCACAGGAATCGCGGGGAAATTGTTGACCTCCCGCATTCGCCATGCCTCTTGAGGCTGGCATTTTCGTCGCAGGCTGAATTTCTGCGTTTTTTTGACGGCGATCCGATTTCGCCGCGCAACGAAGGAGGCTTCGATCATGGCCAATTGGCCGGTACATGCAACCATCACAGGCCCGATCGTAATGATCGGCTTCGGCTCCATTGGCCGCGGCACGCTTCCGCTCATCGAGCGGCATTTCAAATACGACAAGTCCCGCTTCGTCGTCGTCGACCCGTCGGACAAGAACAAGTTTCTCTTGGACGAGCGCGGCATCAAGCTCGTGCAAAAGGGACTCACCAAGGACAATTTCCGTGAAATTCTGACGCCCCTGCTCACCGCCGGCGGCGGCCAGGGCTTTTGCGTCAATGTCTCGGTCGATACGTCCTCGATCGACATCATCGAACTCTGCCGCGAGCTGAACGTCTTCTACATCGACACCGTGAACGAGCCGTGGAAGGGCTTTTACTCCAACCCGAAAATCAGCGCGCCCGACCGCACCAACTATGCGCTGCGCGAGAAGATGCTCGTGGAAAAGCGCAAGCGGAAATCCGGCAGCATCACCGCCGTCTCCTGCTGCGGCGCCAACCCTGGCATGGTTTCGTGGTTCACCAAGCAGGCCCTCCTCAATATTGCGACCGACCTCGGCTTGAAGTTCAAGGAGCCGAAGACGCGCGAGGAATGGGCCGCGCTAATGCAGAAGGCTGGCGTCAAAGGCATTCACATCGCCGAGCGCGACACGCAACAGCGCGGCAAGCCGAAGCCGATCCACACTTTCGTCAACACCTGGTCGATCGAGGGTTTCATCTCCGAAGGCTCGCAGCCGGCCGAGCTCGGCTGGGGCACGCATGAAAAGAAGCTGCCGGCGACGGGACGCAAGCACAAAGCCGGTTGCGGCGCCGCGATCTATATGTTGCAGCCAGGCGCCAACACGCGCGTGCGTTCCTGGTGCCCGACGCCCGGCGCGCAATATGGCTACTGCATCACGCATAACGAGTCGATTTCGATCGCTGACTACTACACGGTACGGAAGGGCAAGACGGTGAAGTATCGCCCGACCTGCAACTATGCCTACCACCCGGCGAACGACGCCGTGCTTTCGTTGCACGAGATGTTCGGCACCGGCGGCTATTTCCAGCCGCACTGGCACATCATGGACGAGGACGAGATCGTCGAAGGCATCGACGAACTCGGCGTTCTCCTCTACGGCCACAAGAACAACGCCTACTGGTACGGCTCGCAGCTTTCGATCGAGGAGACGAAAGTGGTCGCGCCCTATCAGAATGCGACCGGTCTGCAAGTCACGTCCGCCGTCATGGCGGGCATGATCTGGGCGCTGGAAAATCCGAAAATGGGCATCGTCGAAGCCGACGAGATGGATTTCCGCCGCTGCCTGGAGGTTCAGATGCCTTATCTGGGGCCTGTCATCGGCACCTATACCGACTGGACCCCGCTCAAGGACCGCAACCTGTTCTTCCCCGAGGACCTCGACAAGAAAGATCCCTGGCAGTTCAAGAACATTCTGGTGAATTTCTGAGCCCACCGTCATGCCCGGCCTTGTGCCGGGCATCCACGCCTTACTTTCTGTATCGACAAAGACGTGGATGGCCGGGACAAACCCGGCCATGACAGAAACTTACACCGCCAGCAGCGCCGCCTTCCCGCTTTCCGTTCCCATCGCGAGCAAGCCGCCGTCAGCGCGCCATGCGAGCGCCGTGACGGGCGAGCCGTCGGGCCGGCGTGCCAGCACCTCCGCGCCGTCGCCAAGCCGCACCAGCAGCACCATGCCGTCGCTGTAGCCGGCAGCTAACATCGCCTGCTTCGGATGACAGGCGATCGCGGTCACCTTCTCGTTCTTCAAGCCGGGCGCGAGCATCAAGGGTTCCTTGCCCATCGGCCCGTCGCGCGTCGAAAACGGCCACAGGATCACTTCCTGCGCGCCGGAGGTAGCAAGCCACTTCTCGTCGGCGGTAAACGCCATCGAGCGAACCCGGGAAGGATATCCCGACATCCGCATGTGTTGACTGTCGGCAAGCCGCCAGCCGTGCAGCGCGGGCTCCTGCATCGTCGTGACGAGAAAGCGCCCGTCCGGGCTGAACATCGCGCCGAGATGCGAGCCTTTCCATTCGAGCTTTTCCGGCGTCGCATCCGTGTTCGGGAACCAGAGCGTCGCGCCGTTATAGTGCGCGATCGCAAGCCGAAAGCCTTTCGGCGCAAATGCGAGCCCGCCGACGGTGGAAACGGCATCATGCGAGCGCTCGGCCTTCTTGCCGCGCACATACGCCGTCTTCCCGACCGACCAGGCCAATGCGCCATCCGGCCCGAGCGCGAGATTGTCGATCCATTTATGGCCGATATCGACGAGCGTTTCCCGCTCGCCCTCGATGTCGGTCGCAATCACCTTGCCGTCGTCGCCTGCGGTGAAAATCCGTTTCCCATCGCCTGCGGTGGCGAGGATCGCGCCTTTGTGGATTTTCACCCTGGCTTCGCTCTCGCCCGCGATTAGGATTTCCCCGTCTCCCCTCGCAATCGCCGCGCTTTCGCGCACGAAATGCACGCCGACGACCTGCGAGCCCGCATCAAACGAAACGAGTTTGTCGGTCAGCGAAGGGCGTTCGACGGAAACCATGGCGCGTCAGGCGGCGCAGGCGAGGAAGCCTTCCTCGATTTTCTTGCTGTCGAGGTCGCGGCCGATCAGCACGAGGCGGCTGTCGCGCTTTTCGCCCTCTTTCCAGTCGCGCTGGTGATCTCCGTCGAGCACCATGTGCACGCCCTGGATGACGAAACGCTGCGGATCGTCCCTGAAGGAGAGAATACCCTTGAGCCGCAGGATTTTTGGCCCTTCATTGGCGGAAAGCTCGTTCACCCACGGAAGAAACTTATCGGGATCGAGCGGCTTTTCCGTTTTCAACGAAATCGATTGCATTTCCTCGTCATGATAGTGCTTCAGACCGCCATGATGGTGATGGTGCCCGGAATGGTCATGATGATGGTCGTGCCCGTGATCATGCTCGTGCTTTTCGAGGAACGCGGGCTCGATTTCGAGAATGCGCTGCAGGTCGAACGCGCCTTGGCCAAGGAGCAACTTGATCTCCACGTCACACCGCTTCGTGCGATAAATCTTGGCGTAAGGATTGATCGCGCGGATGCGGCCTTCAACGTCTTTCAGCTCATCCGCTGAAACGAGATCGGTTTTATTGAGAAGAATGATGTCGGCGAAACCAACCTGATTTTTCGCCTCCGGCGCGTCCTTGAGACGATCCTTCAGCCATTTCGCGTCCGCGACCGTCACCACCGCATCGAGCGCGGTTTTCGCGCCGACGTTCTCGTCCATGAAGAATGTCTGCGCCACGGGAGCCGGATCCGCGAGTCCCGTGGTCTCGACCAGAATTCCGTCGAATTGTCCCTTCCGCTTCAAGAGCCCGTCGATGATGCGGATCAAGTCTCCGCGCACCGTGCAGCAGATGCAGCCGTTGTTCATCTCGAACACTTCTTCGTCCGCGCCGACCACGAGTTCGTTGTCGATGCCGATCTCGCCGAATTCGTTGACGATCACGGCGTATTTCTTGCCGTGTGGCTCTGACAGGATGCGGTTGAGAAGCGTGGTCTTTCCGGCGCCGAGATAGCCGGTGAGAACGGTGACGGGAATTTTGTCGGGCATGAAGGGGCTCAGGCTCAAAAATAAAACGCGCCCGGGCAAGACCGGGCGCATTTGATTTAGGGGCTTCGATGCGGGTGGACAAGCCTCTCAATAGGTCATTCCGGACGCCGCGAAGCGGCGATCCGGAATCCAGCGCCCTCCTCTGGATTCCGGGCTCGCGAGCTAACGCAAGTCGGCTTTAGCCGACTTGCGCATTTAAATGGCGAAGTCGGGCAAGCCCGACTTCGCTCGCGCCCCGGAATGACAGCAGAGAGGTCGAATGCGACTTCAGCTCGTCAAAGCCGCCGAGAACTGCCGGATATTGTGCCGCATCATGTCGATATAGGTGCTCGCGGGCCCTTTTTCGTCGGAAAGCGAGTCGGAATAGACCGTGCCGCCGACCTTCGCTCCGGTTTCCTTGGCGATCTGCTGCATCAGCCGGGGATCGGAAATGTTCTCCATGAACACGGCGGGGATTTTTTGCGCCTTGATCTGGCGGATGATCTTCGCGACGTCCTTGGCCGAGGCTTCCGTCTCGGTCGAAACGCCTTGCGGCGCGATGAACTCGATCCCGTAGGCTTTCGCGAAATAGCCGAAGGCGTCGTGCGTCGTAATCACGCGGCGCTTGGCAGGAGCGATCTTTGCAACCGCTTCCTTCACTTCCTTCTCAAGCACGGTGAGCCGCTTCAAATAGTCGGCGGCGTTCTCTTCATAGATTTTCCGCCCTCCGGGATCGGCAGCGATCAGCGCGTCGCGGATGTTCGCTGTGTAGATTTTCACGTTGGCGATCGACTGCCACGCATGCGGATCGAGCTTGTGCTCACGTGCATGCTCCTTGCCGTGGCCGCCGTCTTCGTCCTTCATCTCCTGCGGCTTGATGCCTTTCGTCCCGATGACGACCGCGCCCTTGGTGCCGGATGCCTTGATGAGGCGATCGAGCCAACCCTCGAGGCCAAGTCCGTTCATGAACACGATTTTCGCGTCCGCGACCGTCTTCGCGTCAGCCGGCGACGGCTGATAAACATGTGCATCACCGTTCGGCTGTACGAGTGTCGAGACCGCAACGCGGTCGCCGCCAACATTCTTCACGAAGTCGGCGAGGATGGAAAAGGTCGCAACGACGGGCACTTTTTCTTGCGCCGAGACCGGTGATACGCCGAGCATCAGCGCAAACAGGCCAGCCAGAACAGAGCGAGCAATCATGAAAGCCTCCTTACCTCAGGCTTCGAGGTGACGAACGGGAATGAAATGACGCTTGAGGCCGCCGACCGGCCCAAACAGAACCGAGCCCGCATAGAGAATGCCGGCGACCAGAATGATCGCGGGGCCCGCGGCGGCGCCGCTGTGATAGGAGAGCAACAGGCCGAGATAGCCCGACAAGATCGCAAGCACGATCGCAAGCACAATCATGGCTGTAAGTTCTTTCACCCAGAATCGCGCCGCCGCCGCGGGAAGCATCATGATTCCGACGGCAAGCAACGTGCCGAGCGCGTGAAAGCCGCCGACGAGGTTCAGCACCATCAGCGCGAGAAAAACGAGATGCGTCGGCGCGCCGGAGCGGCTCACCGAGCGCAGGAAATTCGGATCGACGCATTCCAGCACTAGCGGACGCCAGATCAGCGCAAGCGCAAGCAGGCTGATCGTGGCGATTGCCGCGAGCAACAGAAGCGTCGCATCGTCGAGCGCGAGAACCGTGCCGAAGAGAACGTGCAAAAGATCGATGTTCGAACCGCGCAACGAAACGATCAGCACGCCGAGCGCAAGCGACACGAGGTAAAAGGCCGCTAAGGACGCGTCTTCTTTCATGCCGGTCGACCGCGCGATCAGCCCCGCCCCTACCGCCACCGTAACGCCCGCGACGATTCCGCCCGCCGTCATCGCGAACAGATTGAGCCCCGCGAATAGAAACCCGACCGCCGCTCCCGGCAGGATCGCATGCGCCATCGCATCCCCCGTCAGGCTCATGCGGCGAAGCATCAGGAAAACGCCGACGGGCGCCCCGCCGAGCGCAAGCGCAAAAGCGCCGACCAGCGCACGGCGCATGAATTCGAATTCGATGAAGGGCGAGATGAGATAATCGTACATTTTACGCCGCCGCTTCGCAGACCGGCGCATCGGGATGAAACACCTCGCACATGCGCTTGGCCTTCGCGAGATTGTCCGCGGTCAGCACCTCATTCGTTTTCCCCCACGCCACCGCTTCACGCGCGAGCAACAAAGATTCCGGAAAACGTGACCGCACGAGATCGAGATCGTGCAGCACCGTGATGATCGTGCGCCGCTCGCCATGCCAGCGGGCGATCAACGCCGAAAGATCGGCAATCGTGTTTTCGTCGAGCGCGGCGAACGGTTCGTCCAGGAGAATGAGCCGCGCGTCCTGCAGCAAAAGCCGCGCAAACAAGGCGCGCTGCATCTGGCCGCCCGAGAGCGTACCGATGGATCGGTTCTCGAAACCGTCCAAGCCCACCGTGGAAATCGCCTGTTCGATATTCCGCTTCTGCGCCCGCCCGATGCCGCCGAACAGCCCCGCGCTGTGCCAGAGGCCCATTGCCACAAGGTCATAAACGTCGATCGGAAAGCTGCGGTCGATCTCGGCGAGCTGCGGGAGATACGCGATCGTTTCTTTCTTCGCGCCGTTCCGGTCGATCTCGCCCGTCAGCGGATCGAGCGCGCCGACGATTCCTTTGAGCAACGTACTCTTCCCCGCCCCGTTTGGACCGACCACGGCGAGAAGCGCCCCCTCCGCCACCTTGCCGTTGAGATGATGCACGGCCGGGTGCCGGTCGTAGCCGAGGGTCAAGTTCTTGAATTCGAGCGCGGCCGTCATGGATCAGAATTTCCAGCCGGTCGCCCACGCCACGGCAATCCAGAGGCACGCGCTTAAAGCGACAGCAATCGCCAGCCGCTGCATGGCTGAAAAACGCAGGAGCGATGCCGGCACTTCCGCATGCGGATGGCGCTCGCCCGGCGCGTGCGTATGCGCGTGGTGATGTTTGTGATCGTGGGAATGTGGGATCATGCGTAAATGTTACATTGTATCATTTACGAGGCAGGCGCAAGGCCCTTCCCGCGCGTCCGATTGTCTCGATCATCTGAAGAAAAATCAGTCTTTCAGCGGGCCTTCGCGCAACCGCTTGAGATCGAAGCGCTGCACGTCTTCCAAGAGCGCCACAAAAGCTTTCGCGCCGTGGTCGAGCGCAGCCGCGCCCTTATCGAGTGTTCCCGCACGCGCATTGCCGACGACACCGCTCGGGTTCAGGTCTTGTGTCATCCAGGCGAAGCCCGCCGGACGCGAAGCGCGCAAATACTTGAAGTCGCGCTCCATTTCGGCCGACGCGGATTTTCCGTCACCAATATCCGGTCGTACCGTTTCGGTTTTCAGCCACAGCATAAGCGACGTTTCGATCTCCCCGCCGTGGATCCCGTGCACGATTTCCTGCTTCGAGAACAAGCCTTCCGGATAGCCAAGCCGGTGCCAGGAGGTCGTCACCGCGAGCATCCTGAATCGCGTACGCAAGTTCTGCGCGACAATGTCGATGACCGCCGAATTCCCGCCATGCGAATTCACGATCACGAGTTTTCGCACGCCGGCACGATAGACGCTCGTGCCGATCTCCGTCCACGCCTGAATGGCTGTTTCCGGCGAAAGCGTAAGCGTCCCCGGGAAAGAAAGATGCTCGTCGGATTTTCCGACGGTCTGCACGGGCAGAAACGTCGCCGGCAGCGACTGCGGCAGCAATTCCATCACGCGGTGCAAATAGCCTTCGGCGATATAGCTGTCGACGCCGACCGGAAGGTGCGGCCCATGCTGCTCGATCGCCGCGACCGGCAACACAGCAACCCAATCGGAAGAATCCCCATCGTGGAAATCCTCCCAAGTCATCTCCATCCAGTAGCGCTTCGGAATCATGGCAAGCCTGCGAAAAGCCGCCGCAACCTACGGGCGGGCGAAGGGTTCCGCAAGCGAGGCGCAATCCTGTCTCGCGCACATCGTTAACCTCGGCTATTCTCGCGAAAACAACTCGCGAGCCCGGGAAAATCAGCATGACGAACCGTATCGATCTCGCCGGCCGCCACGCGGTCGTCACGGGCGGCGCCCAGGGCATTGGGCGCGCCGTGGTCGAACGCATGCTCGATTCCGGCGCGCATGTCGCGATCTGGGACCGCGACCAGAAGCTCGCGGAGCGAACCGCGTCCGAGCTTGTCGGCCGCGGCCGCGTTGAAGTTTTCGAGGCCGACGTGACCGACTTGAAAGCAGTCGAAGCCGCGCGCGATGCGACGCTTTCGGCCTTCAAGCGCATCGATATCCTCGTGAACAACGCCGGCATTTCCGGGCCGAACAAGCCGACTTGGGAATATCCGGCGAAGGATTGGAACCAGGTGATCGCGATCAACCTTACCGGGCCGTTTCACTGCTGCCGCGCCGTCGTGCCGTCGATGATCAAACAGAAATATGGACGGATCGTGAATGTCGCGTCGGTCGCGGGAAAAGAAGGCAACCCGAACGCCCCCGCCTATTCCGCCTCGAAGGCAGGACTGATCGCGCTCACGAAATCGCTCGGCAAGGAGCTTGCGCAATACGATATCGCCGTGAATTGTGTGACGCCTGCGGCGGCAAAGACCGCGATCTTCGATCAGATGACCGAGGAGCACATCAACTACATGCTCGCGAAAATCCCGCGCAACCGTTTTGTCAAGGTCGAGGAGATCGCCGCGACCGTCGCCTTCGCCGCCTCATCCGATTGCTCGTTCACAACCGGCGCGGTGTTCGATCTTTCGGGCGGCCGCGCAACTTACTGAAAGAACCCATGAAAAGAAAAACCGCGGCGAAGCGGCGAGAGCTCCCCGCGGCGGACGATTCGCGCGCGCGGCTCGCCGGTATCGCGCTGATGTGCTTCGCGCTTGTTTGCTTTTGCATGCTCGATACCACCGCAAAATGGCTGAATGGCCATATCCCTACCCTTGAGGTGCTGTGGGCTCGTTATGCCGGGCATTTTGCGCTCTCGCTCGTATTCGTAAACCCTTGGACGACGCCCGGGCTCCTGTCGACGCAGCGGCCCTGGCTGCAGATTTTCCGCTCTGTGGTGCTCGTCGGCTCGTCGATCTTCAATTTCACGGCGCTTCGCTATCTCCAGCTTGACCAGACCTCGGCGATCATGTTCACGACGCCGCTTTTTGTCGCGCTGTGCGCGGGGCCGCTGCTCGGCGAGTGGATCGGCCCGCGCCGATGGGCGGCCGTGCTGTTCGGCTTTGCCGGCGTATTGCTCGTGACGCGGCCGGGCGCGGGCGGCATTCATCCGGCTGCGATTTTGTCGCTTCTAGGCGCGATCTGTTACGCGCTCTACAACATCATGACGCGTATTCTCGCGTCATACGATTCCACCTCTACGACGTTGTTCTATTCGGCGCTCGTCGGCCTGATCGTCTCGACGATTCCCACGCCGTGGATCTGGAAAACGCCGAGTGACCCGCTGGTGATCGCCGCGATGGTATGGATGGGCGCGCTCGGCTGGATCGGGCACCTGTTCCTGATCATGGCCCATCGACGCGCGCCCGCGCCGATCCTCGCGCCGTTCATCTATACGCAGATTATCTGGATGATCGCCGCGGGCTTCATCGTGTTCGGCGATATGCCAAATCGCTGGACGCTGTCGGGCGTCGCGGTCGTGATCGGCGCCGGCCTTTATCTTCTCTATCGCGAGCGCCGCATGAAAGCCGAAGATTCGCTCAAGGCGCAGACCGGCGAGTAGTTACGGCACCCGGAAAAGCACCGGCACAATGCCGAGATCGTGCAGGCGGTCGAAGCCTTCGCAAATCGGGATCGAAAGTAAGAACACGCAAGCGTCGACAAATGTCCCGCGCACATTGCTCGGTTTGATTGTCAGCGATTCCATATCGCGCCAAAGCGCGAAATTCGGGAAAAAGCGCGGAACCTTCACCATGTAGTTGCGGTATTTCACGCCGAAGCAGCTCACCAAATGGCGCTCCTCGGAAAAAATCAAGATATAAAAAACCGCCCAAACGATGACGCCCGTGAGAAGTGCGATGACGATGCTTCCGAGTTGCGCACCTACGCCAACGGCCCCGATCACCGAAAACACGTAAAGCGGATTACGCGTGATGGAATAAGGACCCGCGTCGATCAAGCTCCTGTTCTTAAGCCCGCCGATATAAAGCGAGCACCAGGTCCGCCCGACGATACAAAAGACAATCAGAAAGAAGCCCGCAAGCTCGATGGCTTCGTGGGCGAACCCGCCATCCGGCCAGAGAGAATCCGCAAAAACCGCGACAAAACCCCCGCCGATAACGAGGATGAGCAATACAGCCTTGCGGATGAGTTGAATGCTGGAAATGGAAAGTCGAGACTCGGACAGGGCAGACATGAGAACTCCTGACGACCGCCGTCGTGCACGAACCGCGCGCCTGCCGTCAAGGCGACGAATGTCGCGCCGGAAAGCCTTGATTTACGCTTATTCCTTCACCGCTCCTGTCATCGCCGAGACGTAGTGCTCGACGAAGAAGGCGTACAGGATCACGAGCGGCAATGAGCCGATCAACGCGCCGGCCATCAACGAGCCCCAGCGGTAGATGTCGCCATCCACCAGCGCCGTCACGATCGCGACTGGCACCGTTTTGTAGTGGGTCGATGAAATGAAGGTCAGCGCGTAGATGAACTCGTTCCAGCACAGCGTGAAACAAAAAATGAAGGCTGAGATTAGGCCGGGAACAGCGAGCGGTAGAACGATTTTGGTCAAGATCTGCCACCGGCTTGCACCGTCGATCAGCGCGCATTCCTCGAGCTCATAGGGGATGGTCTTAAAATATCCCATTAACAGCCAGGTCGAAAACGGGATCAGGATGGTCGGATAGGTCAGAATCAGCGCAAACGGCGTGTCGAACAACCCGTACTGGAACACGACGGTCGACAGCGGAATGAACAGGATCGAAGGCGGCACGAGATAAGCGAGGAAGATCGCGCCGCCCACCCACTGCGCCCCTTTGTAGCGGAGCCGCACGATCGCATAGGCCGCAAGCACGCTCGCCGCGATCGAGATTGCGGTCGCGCACACTGCGACCATCATCGTGTTCCAGAGCCAGATCGGATATTCGGTCCCGAACAGGAGCTTGTTGATGTGCTTGAGGGTCGGCGTCCATGTCCAGAACGGACTGTAGGTATCGAGGTCGAGCAGTTGTTCGTCCGGCTTCACGGAAGTGAGCGCCATCCAATAGAACGGGAACAACAACACCAGCAAAATCACCGACAGCGGCAGATAAAGCGTCACGATCCGCCGCGGCAGGCTGTGCAAGTAGCTCATGCCTTCGGAATGATCGGCCTCGGGCGAGGAGCCGGTGAGGATAGTTTTGGGGTTGGCGGCCTTGCCGGCAAGCGCGTCAGTCATTGTCGCCGCCCTGCTGCCATTTGCGTTTTTGCAGCCCGAACCAGGACACCATGATCGCGGCGAGCAGGAACGGGATCATCGCCGTCGAGATCGCCGCGCCTTCGCCGAGATAGCCGCTCATGATCGCGCGCTGATAGGAGAACGTCGCCATCAGGTGCGTGGCGTTTACCGGCCCGCCACGCGTCATCACCCAGATCAGCTGGAAGTCGGTGAAAGTGAACAGCACCGAGAACGTCATGACGACCGCGATGATCGGCGTAAGCAACGGATAGGTGATGTAGCGAAAGCGCTGCCACGTAGTCGCGCCATCGATAGTGGCCGCCTCGTAAAGCGACGGCGACACGGTCTGCAGGCCGGCCAGCAGCGTGATGGCGACAAAGGGGACGCCGCGCCAGATATTGGCAAAAATCACCGACCAGCGCGCATTCCAGGCATCGCCCAGAAAGTCGATATTCGCGGTGATCAGCCCCATCTTCTTGAGCGACCACGAGATGATCGAAAACTGCGGGTCGAACAGCCACCAAAATGCGATCGCCGACAGTACCGTCGGGACAATGAATGGCAACAGAACCACTGCGCGGATGACTGCCTTGAACGGCAGTTTCTCGTTCAACAGCAAAGCAAGATAAAGTCCGACGGCGAATTTGATAGTGCTGGCGACTACGGTGTAGAGCAGCGTGTTGAACACCGAGAGCCAAAAAATCGGATCGTCGCGCAGAAAATCGTAGTTCTCAAAGCCGACGAATACACCGCCGCGGCCGAGCCGCGCGTCGGTGAATGAAAGCCAAATGCCAAGGCCGAGCGGATAAGCCAGGAAAAAAATGAGAAACACCGCAGTCGGCAGCATGAACCAGAAGGCAAGCCAGTTCTTGTTGGTCTTGAGGCGCTGCCACACGCCCGGTTCACCGAGTGCGGCAGTCCCTTGGTTTTGTCCGAGTGCAATGGTCACGGCAGTCCGGTTCAGCTTGAGATCGAGATGCCGGCGGGAGTTTCGGCTCCCGCCGGCCGTTGTTGCTAGCGATAGATTCGCTTGAGTTGCCGCTCAGCGATCGAAATCGAGCCCTTCACGTCTTCTCGGCCCGTGCAGCAGTTCGCGAACATGTCGACGACAACGAAGTCGGCGATCGCGGTTGCCGCTTTCTCGCCGACGGAGCCAAGACCGCCCGCGGTGAGCGTACGCTTGGCAACGTCGCGGAACGGCGTCGCCTTCGGGTCGGCGGTCCATACCGGGTTCTTGTCGTAGGCGTTGAGGCAGTGAGTCAGGTAGCCTTTGGCCGACTCGATCCACGGGTTGAAGTTGTCCGCTTCCAGCATGAACGCCATCAGCGCCTTACAGGCCTGCGGATACTTTGTGTAGGTCATCGCCAGGACCGGGTACATCAGGTGCAGCTCGGTCGGCTTGCCGCTCACGCCTATCGGGAAGTAGGCGTGGTTCATGTCTTCGGCGATCTTCGGCGCGTTCTTTTGTGCCGCGACGTAGATCGAGATGCCGTTATTGGTCCAGCCGATTTCGCCGGCCAGGAACGCCTTGTTGTTCGACGAGTCGTTCCAGGCTGCGGTGCCGGGGATCATTTGGGCATAGAGCTGCTTGGCATATTCCAGCGCCTTCGCGGTCTCCGGCGAGTTAATGATCACCTTGTCCTGCGCATCGACGGTCTGACCGTTGTGCGACCACAGACACCAGTGCGCCCAGCTATTGCCGTCGCCCGAGGCGTGTCCGAGCGCGAAGCCGCCCGGCAGGCCGTTCGCCTTCATCGCCTTCGTATATTCGAGGAACGAGTCGAGCTTGTCTGGGAATTTAGAAAAGCCCGCTTTGTTCGACGCCTCGATGCGATAGTTCATCAGCGCGCCCGAATAGCAGATCGGGATGCATATCCATTTATTGCCGCTGTGGCCATATTTGACCGCACTGTCGACCCAGCCGCCGTACTTCTTGCCGAGGTAGTTGGCGACGTCGCTGACGTCCATGCACTTTTGCGGGAAAAGATGCGGCAGCGAGTAGAGGCCCCAGAACAGGTCCGGGCCGGTGCCGGTGTTAGCGGCGACGGAAGCCTTCGGCTGCACGTCTTCATACGACTCGCGTGAGATTTCGACAGGCACGCCGGTCGCCTTGGTGAAGGCAGCGATCAGCTTCACGAATGCGTCGTCTTCGGATTGCACGAAATATTTCCAGCGCAGCATCGCCAGCTTGGCGCCCTTTTCGGGTTTCCAAGGCGCGTTCTGCGCCCAGGCTTTCGCCCAGTCCATGAGGGCTGGACCGCTCAATGCGGCCGCGGCGCCCAAAGCCGTGCCGCCCTTGACGAGCGCGCGGCGGGTAAAGTGGTTCATTGCGTTTCCTCCCTTGCGTTAAGCGTTGAGCCGTTGGCCGGTCGCGTCGTCGAACAGGTGAACGACGCGCTGGTCTGGTTTAAGCCGGATCTTGTCGCCCGGATTGAACTGGTGTCGCTCGCGGAATATGGCGACAACTTCTTCGCCGCCCAGTTTGGCGAAGACTTGCGTCTCCGAACCGGTCGGTTCGACAACGACGATTTCAGCTTCCGCGCCGTCATCGGCGATGGTGAAATGCTCGGGCCGGATACCGTAAATCGCCGGCTTGCCGTTCGAATTGGCCGGCGCGGTTCCGCCGAGGGGGAGCTTTACGCCGTTCGGTCCTTCGAACGAAGCGCTGCCGTTCGGGGCGATCTTGCCCTTCAGGAAATTCATCGCCGGCGATCCGATGAAACCCGCCACGAACAAATTCGCCGGGCGATCGTATAGTTCGAGTGGCGAACCGATCTGTTCGACGATGCCGTCATGCATGACCACGATCTTGTCGGCCATGGTCATCGCCTCGATCTGATCATGCGTGACATAAACAGTGGTGGTCTTCAGGCGCTGATGCAGCTCCTTGATTTCGGTGCGCATCTGCACGCGCAGCTTCGCGTCGAGATTCGACAGCGGCTCGTCGAACAGAAAGACCTGCGGATCGCGCACGATCGCGCGGCCCATGGCGACGCGCTGACGCTGACCGCCGGAGAGCTGGCGCGGAAAGCGGCCCAAAAGCGGCCCGAGTCCGAGAATAGCTGCCGCGCGCTGCACCCGCTCGTCGATCTCTTTTTTCGGCGCTTTCCTGAGCTTCATGGAGAACGCCATATTGTCCGCGACGGTCATATGCGGATAAAGCGCGTAATTCTGGAACACCATCGCGACGTCGCGCGCTTTCGGCGGCAAAGTATTGACGACGCGATTGCCGATGATGATTTCGCCGCTGGTGATGTTTTCGAGCCCGGCAATCATCCGGAGCAGCGTCGATTTTCCGCAGCCCGAGGGACCGACCAGCACGACGAACTGGCCGTCCTCGATACCGACATTCACACCATGAAGAATTTCGACGGCGCCAAAGGCTTTACGCGCATCCCGAATCTCGACTGACGCCATTCCGTCTTGTCTCCCCGACGTTTCCTTCGTGTCCGGCCGTTTTTTGGCGTGACCGGCTTGTTTTTGGCTTGGTCTGACCCGCATATTGGGATGGAGCTTGATGCCGATCAAGCGCCAAAGCTTCCCCCGTTTGCCCAGATTTATCGCATTGCAAGGAAAAATCAGCATGGCCGCGACAGAACGCCCCGATCTTTTGCTCACCGGAAAAATGGTTCCGGTTATCGAGGAAAGCGTCGACAAGCTTTTTACCGTTCACCGCCTCGCAAATGCGAAAGACCGCGATGCTTTTCTTGCGGAGGTATCGCCGCGCATCCGCGCAATCGCGACCGGCGGGCAATTCGCCGTGACCGCCGCAACCATGGAGAAAATGCCGAAGCTCGAAATCGTTTCCAATTTCGGCGTCGGTTACGACTCGGTCGACGCGAAATGGGCGGGCGGGCACGGCATTGTCGTCACCAACACGCCGGATGTGTTGAACGACGAAGTCGCGGACACAACTGTCGCGCTACTGCTGAATACGTTGCGAGAGCTTCCCGAAGCGGAAAAATACCTGCGCGCGGGCAAGTGGCTGGAAAAGCCCTATCCCCTCACCAACACGCTGCGCGACCGCACGATCGGAATCGTCGGCATGGGCCGAATCGGAAAAACGATTGCGAAGCGCCTTGAGGGTTTCGACCGCCCGATCGTCTATCATAGCCGGAAGCCCGCAGCGGACGTCCCCTACAAGCACTATCCCGACCTCGTGACGATGGCAAAGGACGTCGACGTGCTCATCGCGATCGTTCCGGGCGGCCCGGCGACAAAGAACATGATCAGTGCCGAGGTGCTGAAGGCATTGGGCCCGAACGGCGTGCTCATCAATGTCGCGCGCGGCTCGGTCGTGGACGAACCCGCGCTGATCGAGGCACTGCAAAACAAAACCATCCTTGCCGCGGGTCTCGATGTATTCGCGCAAGAACCCAAAGTTCCGCAAGCATTGATCGACATGAAGAATGTCGTGCTCCTGCCGCATGTCGCCTCCGCGACTGACTGGACGCGGAACGCCATGGGACAGCTCGTCGTCGACAATCTCGCGGCATGGGCCGCCGGGAAAGATCCGATCACGCCGGTGGTCGAAACCCCGTGGCCGCCCAAGAAGAAATGAGCGTGCAACTCACGACATGAGGGCGCATGGCCTCCAGGCGGCCATGCGTGCTAGCTTTCATGTCCATCCATCGAGGCCCGCCATGAATCGGCTCGCCTGCTTGCTCGTCCTGACTTTCACGTTTGTCTTTCCGGCGCTGGCACAAGCGCCGGAATCTGAATTGGCGGCGCGCCCTGCAATCCCTGACGCAAAACAGCTTGCAGCGGAATACCAGTTGCAAAGCGCGCTCGGCGACCGCAAATGCGCGGTCACGCTCGAACCCAAGCCGATTGCGGCAGGTTATGTGCTCGTCTTCGACCGCGCGGAATGCGCGCCGCTATTTCGCTTCCTGAACGACACGGTCGCGTGGCTTCCCGGCATTGCCGGCTCGATTCGTTTCGTGAATGCAGCCAAGCGAACGGTCTCGGAATTCACCGAAGGGGTCGGCGGCCAGTACGAAGCACTGCTGGAAGGCGACGGCGTTTATTTCCTCAGCAACCTGCAATTCGTGCAGCCGAATGACGTGCCGACTTTCGCCGACGCCGTCGGCGAGTGGAACATATCGCGGCCGAACGGCCCCCCGGTCTGCTCGGTCACATTGTCCGAGCAGGCGGCGGGCGACGATATGTTCAAGCTTTCCGTGAAAACGGGCTGCGATCCCGCGATCCTGCGTTTCGGCCCGGTGAAATGGTATCTCGACCGCGGGGATATTATTTTGCTGTCGTCGAGAGACGAGCGCCTCCGTTTCGGCCGCCAGCCCGAAGGCAACTGGACAAAAATTCCGGAGCAGCCGCGGCCGCTGGCGCTCACACGGCCGAACTAGCCGTTCCGCCAGCGGCCGGGTGTCATTCCGGTCACCCGTTTAAACGCGCGATTGAACGCAGCTTCGGACTCGTAGCCGATGTCCGCGGCGATCTCGGCAAGGCTGTCCTTGCTGTTTCGGATTCGCTCGGCCGCGAGCTGCATCCGCCATCCGATCACATATTCGATCGGCGCCTGCCCCATCACGGCATGAAACCGCTCGGCGAGCACGGTGCGCGAAGTGCCGGCTTCCCGCGCCAAGCTGTCCACCGTCCAACGCCGCGCCGGCTCGCGATGCACGAGTTGTAAGGCGCGACCGGCGATCGGATCGTTCAATGCCGCGAACCAGCCGCTCGCACCCGCTGGAAGCTGCTCCGCGTAACGGCGGAGCACTTCGACAAACAAAAGCTCCATCAGCCGGCCGAGCATCAGCTCCGTGCCCGGCGTCGCTGCGTCCGCAAGCTCCAGAATCTGTTTTACCGTCGACGTCAGCAGCGCGCCGACTTTGTCTTCGCTCGTTCGATCGATCAGGAGCGGCGGTAACGAGCGAAAGAGAGGCGCGAATAGAAACTCCGAAGATTCGACGAAGCCGCATACCATGCGCGTCGTGGCGCCGCCGCCTCCATGGTTGATGCTCGATAATCCCTTCACTGGTCCCGCGCGCATCAGATCGGGACCGAACGCCATCTCCAAAAATTCGCCATTCCAGAATTTGTGCGCCTCTGCAAACGGCAACAACAGGATGTCGCCGGCCGAAACCTTGCGGCGCTCGCCGGTCGCGATCTCGACCGTACAATCGCCGGCGGCGATTAAATGGAAAATGCTGATATGGCGCATATGCGCGAGCAGCGTGTTCTCGTCATAGTCTTTCGGACTAAGAACGCCAAAGGGCGCTGTAAAATTCGCATTCAGAAAAACCGATCCGGTCAGGCGCAGCGAACGCAGCATTTCCGCCAAAACGTCGTAGCCGCCGGTACTTTCCGGCGTAGCTGCAAATGAAGGCGGCGTCCCGATCATTGAGAGAACAGGCCCACGGTCATATTCACGCGCCCAACCCGGCAGCGGAAACACTAGCCGACGGCACACGAATTGAGAACGGCATGAAGAATGCCGTCAGCTTCATGCTGCCTAAAAATCAGGAGATTTCGAGATGAATGTACAAACAGCAAATCCAGCGAATATCGACTTCGCTATGGTCAAGGGACGTCAGCAGGCGGCCTGGAGTTCGGGCAATTACGCAACCGTCGGTACGACGCTGCAAATCGTCGGCGAAAACCTGTGTGAGGCCATCGATCTTCGCAGCAACCAGCGCGTTCTCGATGTCGCCGCCGGGAATGGCAATGCGACCCTGGCCGCGGCGCGACGTTTCGCCGACGTCACATCCACCGACTATGTCGGCACGCTTCTGGACCAGGGCAAGAAACGCGCGGAAGCCGAAGGTCTTGCGGTCACGTTCCAGCAAGCCGATGCGGAGAAACTCCCGTTTCCCGATGGAAGTTTCGATGTGGTGCTTTCGACCTTCGGCGTAATGTTCACTCCCGATCAGGCA